>Ga0126342_10000035_pt1 | contig 66823 bp, 54 predicted proteins | sample Cyp1metagenome_FD_92528 | JGI IMG/M metagenome (GOLD analysis project Ga0126342, IMG submission 92528) | Coral microbial communities from Lord Howe Island, Old Settlement Bay, Australia - Cyphastrea 1 metagenome | ecosystem: Host-associated > Invertebrates > Cnidaria > Coral ...
CCTATCCCTCCATAGCTCATATAAACTTCACCAACCATTCACCGACTATTTTTTACGACTACCATACTCAGAGCTGCTTGAAAAATGCGTTTTTCGCTCTCGGGCCAACCGTCGTCTAGTTTGCATTTTCTTTGCAAAAGGTTCAGGTTCTTGCCTGACATGCAAGTTGCCATCTCATGAATTAAAACCGATGTTCCAAGAATTGCGGCACCGTTCTGCTTTCAAAGGGCAATTCTCTTGTCCACGACTGTGGATGCAAGAAACTGCGCGAATCTGGATACTTGCCAGGCTTTGTACCCACGGTTGCGAGCTGCTGCACAAGAAGAGCCCAGCAAGGTGCAGCTGCTGCAGCTTCATCCACACTACTATTGGCGCAACACCGCCAGACCCAAAAGGCCCAGCTTTTCACTGAGGTGGTGGCTGTGGGCGCCGGTGTGGCTTCAATCAGCACCAACCAGGCTGGACGCATCGCGTCCTTTGCAAGGAGTGCAGCGAAGATTTGCCGGGGGTGATTGAAATTTGAGACCTCGATCCCCATGATGTCACAGACAACATGGGAGCACAGCTTGTGCCTTGTTGCGCCGACACATTCACATTTTCTTTGTTTCAAAACAAATAGCCCAGCATGGGAATACAAGAAAAGGGCCATGAAATAGCTATATTAGGTGCCATGTCGTAGCTTAGCTTGAGTTTGGCCTTTTGTTTTTAAGGCTGGCGGGTGGTATTCATACCGGGCGTCCAAGACAGCACTGAACGCCGGGGTGCCCAAATTTGCAATGGAGACTTCTGCATCCTGGAAACTTGAAAAAGTTGGGGCTGAAAGAGAGGTTTGTAAGACAGGCCACTGGGTGAGAGCTGTTTCAATCGCTTGGTTTTCAGGTAGCTGCTTGCCTGCCAGGCCTTCATGAAAAACTTGTCGATTGAAGGTGGCCGACACAAGGTGTCAGCGTTTACGCTGCTTGGAATTTCAGCAGCGCATCATTGGGAGAACAGCGGCATTGTCATTCTGTAGATTGATCAATTATTCGTCGCATCTCTTGAACCTTGGGCTTGCTAGCATTACCCTCAATCAATTTTCGTTGGGTTGTAGGCTTTATAGAGGCGATGCGGGCAATTAATTATTTCAGCAGCCAAGGCTTTACCCACAGATGGTTGAGACGGCGCTTTCGAAACCGTATGCAGCTGGCTGAGCTGATAGTTTTTGAAACAACACGATCAGCATGGCTTTGCAGCTCTTGCGACTTGGCATGATTTTTGAAGCAAGGTAAAAGGAAACCCTTATCCAGAGCTTCGCAGCCCGGAGGAGACCACGTGTGGCCAGGGATGCTCCGCTGCTGCAAGTTACATGGTCAGATTTTGGAGCTTGAATGTAAGTTGCCCAATCACTTGGAATCTTTCTATACATTTTCTCGGGATTGGCAGGAGACGGCCGATCAGATGCTGGAGCTGCCCTTCGACTTGAACATCGCGTAAGGATTTTTCACATCCCATGGCAAGAGCGTGCAAGTGCAAAACAGAACATGGAACAGTCTTCCTAACCATAAACGTCCGCTCAAGTCTACCTTTTCCCACACGCACTTTAGCCAGGATTACCAGCTTTGGCATCAGTGACACTGGCCGCTTTGTGAACATTTGGTCTCGGGAGGACGCCAGCCCCCACGCAAAAATATGTTTTGGTGCTGTTTTGGCTGTCATAATCTGCACGTTGTATTTGCCGCTAGGAACACTAGTAAGCCTGCGGAAGAAGCTTTGTGTGACCATGCTGCCCGCATTACACTTCTGCCGCGTTGATCATCTGAAGTTTGCGATGTCCTAATGCTCCGTCTCTCAATCCATTGGCTTTAATGAAGGACATTCCCTGGTGACCAGGCGCGCTTGCCGGGAGCAAAGAGTTTACAAAGCTTGCCAAGCTCTCATGGTGATATAAAAGGCCTTATTTAGGTAAAGGCACGCATGACGGTGCAGGATCTGCATGACATTCAACATATTCCTTAGCTGTGAAACGATTCATTGAAATGGTTCACACATGCCTGCCACCTGGATTCAGGCCCAACTCTATCGCTTAAATTTTCGGCCAAAATTTTCGCCCGTACGCCATTTTCCTGAGAGCAACCCAGCTCATAGAAAAAGCATGCATATGATGATTCTATAAAACTCCCGGTTGCTTCCATACAGAAACGACAATTTAAGAATTTGACAAATCTCAGGGGCAAATTCAGTGAATGATTTTTCCGAAATATTTTTTACACAAAGGCTGCGTCCAACAGAAAAGAATGCAACCTACAATATGATAAAGGTGGGGATGTTGGCGATGAAATTCGTAATTGTTGTTTGATTTTGGTTTCCGTAAGCAATACTTCCGTATTACGGACACATAGAATTGTGAGACTTGACATTGATGAAGGGCGGTGTGAGATTTGACATCACATAACAACACATCACAAAAGAATAATAGGCTATGACACAGGGTGGTGTGAGACTTGACATCACAGAACAATACATCACAAAACAATAATAGGCTATTACACAGGGTCGTGACGTAGGGCAGTGGTGACCTAGGGAAATGGTGACGAAGGGAAGTGGTGAGGAAGTGAAGCGGGGACGAAGGGAAGTGGTGGGAAGTGGTGACGAAGGGAGTGCGGTGACTTTGGGAAGTGGTGACTAAGGGAAGTGGCGACGAAGGGGGTGTAGTGATTTTGGCAAGTGGTGACGAAGGGAGGTGGTGCCGAAGGGGAGTGGGAAGTGGTGATGAAGGGAAGTGGTAACTTTGGGAAGCTTTGGAAAGTGGTGAGGAAGGAAAGTGGTGACTAAGGCAAGTGGTGACTTTGAGAAGTGACGAAGGGAATGTGGTGACTCTGGGAACTGATGACTAACGGGTTGTGACGAAGGGAATATGGTTACTTTGGGAAGTGGTGACTGAGGGAAGCGGTGACGAAGGGAAGTGGTGAGGAAGGGAAATTGTGACGAAGGGAGTGTGGTGACTACGGGAAGGGATAAGCTGTGACGAAGGGAATATGGTGAATTTGCAAAGTGGTGATTAAGTAAGGGAAATGGTGACTTTGGGAAGTGGTAACCAAGGGAAGTGATGAGGAATGGAAGTGGTGACTAAGGGAAGTGGTGACAAAGGGAAGGGGTGAGGAAGGGAAGTGATAACGAAGGGAAATGGTGATGAAGGGAATGCTGCATACGTATTGAAATGGTAGCATGAATGTTGCAAGCCCTGTGTTGTGGGGAGGAAGTTGGGGCACGAAACCTTGCGTTTTTACGTGTTATTCGGCTGCAGCCGGCGATGAAAGGTATCTCGTATGCGCGGCGGTTGTGGGTGCGTTCGTTTCATCCGCGAATTGGTTTTTCCTCTGTGTTTTGTAAGAAATGCTTGTTCCCGTGTGCGGTTTTTGGTTCTAAACTGCATTGGAATAAATAATTACATGATTGTTATTTTGCTTTGTTACTATAAAGTTGTATAAATTGCGCCCCTGGCGGCGTGACGAAAATTTTGTTATAATGGCTTAATCTATTCTAAATAAATACATACGGGTTAGCTAAGTGATGCTGTAAAAAGCATTGTAATGGTTATATGAAGGTTGTATGGGATTTGTATTTAGGAGGAAGCCGGGGTACGATATTTTTTTTTTTTTCGTGTTAACTGGTTGTAACCGACAACGAAAGGTTTTTCTTATATACGACAGGGATTGCTTTTATATACCTAATTTTCCTATAGATCGCATTGGATAATTGTATAATTAATAATATATAATATTTTTATATATAAATATATAAAGAACGTAATATTGTGATTCTTATTTTAATGTTTGTATGAATAATGTACGGAATTTAAATTGAGGAAATTGCCGGATTTCGTTTAAATTGATTTTTGTGGTGGTTATGGTTATTTTATTTATGAATTGATTTTTTTGTATTATGTAACGATTAATTATTTTTCTGGATTTATGTTTATTTATATAATATTTGAAAAATTATTTATAATTTAAAAAATATTGAAAAATATAAATTTATAATAATTAAATATATATTATATGGATTTTATTTTATTTTTTCCAAATAAAATCTAAATTTATTTTATATTTGGAAAAATTATTTTTAAAATATTATTGAAAAATTAAATATATTATATTTTAGAAAGATTTTTTATACATTTTGGAAATAAATTTATTTATTTTTTTTAATTATTAATAATATAATTTGGTTTTATTGGCATTAATATGATTAATTTTATATATTTAATCGGATAAAAAATGATTTTATTTATTTAATATTTTTTTATATTAATAATTTATATTTATTTATTATTTATAAATTTATAATTATTATTTTGTTAAGTAAATAAATTGAATTATTGTTTTTATATTTTTGATAAAATTAAATTTATTGATGTTTTTTAATATATTTAAAATATTTTTATTTTTTATTTAAAATTATTTTTCGGATTTAGGAAAGAAAAAAAATATATATATTATGTAATTCGGAAAGGAAAAAATAATAATATAAATTTATAAATTATATTTATATAAATATTTGGAAAAAAAATATAATAAAATAATATATTACAAAATATTATAATTTTATTTTATATTTAATAGAAGTACCGCACGGGGCATTGGCGGAAATTCAAAAATAGAAAACCTATAGGGATGGCAGGGCGAATCCACTGCTGGACCGTAAGGTGTTTGATTTCTCCTTTTTTTTGTTCTCTTTCTCTGGCGATCTGCCTACCTATCATTCTTCCTACCTATCTATCGGTCTATCCTTCTCTCTCTCTTTCATCTGTCTATTTGTCTATCTGTCTGGCTGTCTACCTTTCTGTCTGTCTGTCTGTCTGTCTCTCTCTCTCTCGCTTTGATCTGTCTATCTGTCTAGCTGTCTACCTGTCTATGTGTCTATCTATCCATCTGTCTGTCTATCTGTCTACCTATCTATTTGCGGTGCAGTGTCATTCAGTGAAAATGCAGTGTGGTGTAATGTAGTGTAGTGCAGTGAAGTGTAGTGGAATGCAGTGGAATGCAGTGTAGTGTAATGTAGTGTAGTGTAATGTAGTGTAATGTATTTTTGTGTACAGTAAGGTAGTGATTTGTAGTGGAAGGTTGTGTGGTGGAAGGTTGTGTAGTGTGCTGCCATGTGGCGTAATGGAGTGTAATATAATGTTGTGTTGTGTGATTGACAGAAGTGGAGTGTAGTGGATTGTAGTTCTGTAGTTTTGTTGTTGTGTAATTGTGTAGTTGTAGTATTGTGTAGTGTAGTGGAAAAGAGAGTAGTGGAGTGTAGTGGAGTGTAGTGTATTGTAATGTACTGGAGTGTAATGTAATGCAGTTTTGTGCAATTTAGGATAGTGGGGTGTGCTGGATTGTAGTTGTGTAGTTGTGAACTTGTGGTGTTGGGGAGTATAGTGTAGTGTAATGTAGTTTATTGTAGTGTTATCTAGTGTAGTGGTGGAGTCTATTGGATTCTAGTGGAGTCTAATGGGGTGTAGCGGAGTGTAGTTGTGCAGTTGAAGTAGAGAGTAGTGTACTGTAATATAATAAATTGTTGTGGAAGGAAGGGTATTGTAGTGTAATCTTGTTTAGTGTCGTGTGGAGTGTTGTTGTCTAGTTTTACTTGTAGTGTAGTGCGTAGTCTGTTGTTGTGTAGTGGAAGGTGGTGTAGGGTTGTGTAATGTGATTGAGTGTAGTGTAATGTAGAATATTGTAGTGTAATTGATTGTCATTGCGTGGTATTTGGGTGCAGTGTAGTGGAGTGTACTGTCATAGAATGTGGTGAAATGTGGGAGTTGTATTTGCCACTGTCGTATGGTGTAATGTATTGTAATGTCGCTTAGTATAATGGTAGTCGTAGTTGAAAATGCCAGAAAACCGCACATTTTTCTTTTTAGAAGGCCCGTAATTCTTTGCACCTACATCGCGAAACTATTTTTGATATTTTGGCTTCGATATGTGCTCTGCGCTAAACGGAATAAATTTTTTAAAAAATCTGGAGTTGAAATGTTTAAAGCGTGCACTTTTTCGAGATTTTATGTTTCAAAAGTAGTCCAACACTGAGGCTTTTTGTAAATTTAGACTTCGGAATGTGCTTCGCGGCACAACCGCGCCCACTTTTCGACATTTGCACTTCCAAACAAAGGTTCGAATGTGCTTCGCGCCGCAACTGCGTGTACTTCTTCGGATAATTTATAGAATAATTTTAAGATGGGGGTCGTAAGAATCTGCATAGTATTGACCAAGTTCTTACCCCGTTATCCTTTCGCTATCGTAGTGATTAAATTCGGTAATTGAATTTAAGAAAGGAGTAATGCCTGTATATATATATAAAAATCATGTTTTGTATCATGTCATTAATACAATCCTCAACTGCCCAGTATTTTTTCATTATTGCGAAGTCCGCGTCGCGGACAGTACTGGAGATGTATACACAGTGGTCTCGAGAATCACAATATTATCTGAGGCTTGACTTGGATTTAATCAGCTCTCCCCTGCCCCGAGAGAAGATGTGGAGTAAATATGGGGTGGACCATCCGCGGAGTTAAAAATTCATATATATATGACAGGGAGAAAAAAAATTCGTCTATTAATTTCGGCCCGTTTTGAGAATACCTGTTTTGAGAATTACCCCGCGGCCAGTTCAAGCAAGAAGAAAGACGCACAGATGCAACAGGCGTTAAGAGTCTACGGGGGTGAAGGGGTTGGACGCCGTACTATTTCCTGACATTTCATAGCCGGCGCTTAACGCTTGGGTTCTGCCACTTCTGCAACTTTTGAAATGTTGAAATTTTCAACCGTCAGGTGACGTGTCACATCATCATGTGGTCTCTTTTACCTGTGCATCAACCCACGGAAAAGACTCGAGAAAATCTTGTTGGATGCCGGTACTCTAGCATGCTGCATTTCCATATGGACAAACCCCGAACAAACTCATAATAGGCGCCCAAACAGACTGTTTACCATGGCAGGGACACTTCAAGTCTTAGAACATTGGCATGCTGGCTTCCCTTCTGTACAAACCTCAAGCAAACCATGTTCAAACTTCAAGTCTGTGGGGCCGAACCATGCCATCAGGTGCAACAGAGACCGAAGAAAGTTTCATTTTTTTTGCGCGCGGCAAATGTAAAAATTTTCTCTGCTGCCTAGAATTGAAGTTTGATTCGGGTTTGTACATATGAAAAAACCACAGATGGAAAGTGTGTTCATGGCATGACTTTCTCCAATTGAAGACACAGCAGAAAGTTTTCGTCTGGGGCTTGCGCATATGAAGACACAGCACATCGAAGGTGTCACCAAGAATGTGCTCATTCCGAAATGTAAAGAGTTGCGTGCAGACAGTAACAAGGTTTTTTGACTTTTGTACATGTGGAAATACAGCAGAAGGAAGAGCGGCGCAAACAAACAAACGAGTGAAGAATAGATGATCAAGAAATACGGGAAGCGAGGTGCATGCAAATCCGCTTACATGCAATTTCCCAGTGCAAGAATGCGGCTCCAACTACACAAAGGCAAATCCAAATCATTGATACGCTTGTCGCCATATTTCGTGAAGCCCACAATGCCAAGCCACCTCATGACGCTTTCAACACACCAGGACAAGCTCAGAAACTTTGGGAACACTTGGAAGTACCTCTGCAGTATTTCAACTCGGTATAAGAAAAAAAATTAAAGCAAAGCATTTGATCCGCGACTCATAATGTGATTTACATGATATCTGTCAGAGGTATAAGGGGAGAGGGTTGTTGTAGCTAGTCAAGAGGAAACATTTTTTATCCTGACGTTGTAAGTGGCCTGGCTTGCACTGCATCCCACGTCTGCGCATTAAGGATCTATTTCTGGGGCTGCAAAGTCAATAGTACTCACAACATCATGCTTCAACCCACCCTATAACTTTGCACACACAAGCACACTCAACGCCGTTTGAAGGCACCGTTACAATGCGGCAAAAAAGAGGCAAACCGACCCCACCCGCAACCGCCGCACAGACGAGGTATCTTTCATCGTCGGCTGCAGCCCCTCACCCAAAGACGTTTGAAGCCACCTTTGCAATGCGGCACAAAAAAAAGGCAACCATTAGTTCCCTTCTTGACCACTTCCCTTTGTTACCACTTCCCTTCGTCACCACTTCCCTTCTTCACTTCCTTTGCCACAACCCCGTTTTATCATCACTTCCTTCCCTTCTACACCACTTCCCTTCATCACCTCTTTCCTTCTTCACCACTTCCCCCTCGTCACAACTTCCCTTCCACACCCCTTCCCTTCCTCATCACTTCCCATCCTAACCACATCCCTTCGTCACCACCCTGTGTCATACCGTCTTATTCTTTTCTCATGTATTGTCTTTTGATTTATCACCATCAGCAAGGTCAATTCCATAGGTTCTTATATTTTTGTTTTAGATTATGTATTGTTATGTAATTTACCCCGCATTATTATGGTCAATTTCATTATTTCTAATTCTTATTATTTATTATTAAAGTACGTTTTATTATGTAATATACCACCCATCATAATAGTTAATTTATAACATACATATTATTATTTTATTGTGTATTTAATAAATATATAAATATTTATATAAATAAATTTATAAACGGAAAAATAAATCTAATTATTCCAATGAATAGGTAAGTAGGTTTATAACAATGCAAGTTGGTAGTCAGGTAACCAGGTCAGTTCTCAGTTCGTTGATCTATCGGTTTATCGGTCTGTCGATCACTCGACCTATCGGTTTGTGGGTCTATGTGTTTTTCGTTATATTTCTATATATTAAATAAAACGGGATACCTGTCGAAAAAGTCGGTGGCAACTTAGCTGCGATTTTTGGCAAATTAACTCGCAACGCAATACCTGATTTGGGGTACCCGAATTTCAGGCCACCAACAAAGGTCCATGATCGATAATTATTTATTTGCCGTACTTTATATAGTTGTCCTATCACCATCGATATATCATTAGTATTTATACCTTTTTTTGCCCGTAAAAATGCCAAACCCCTATAAATTTGTATATTTTTTGCTTTTTTACAATTAATTTTTTACCTTAAAACATTGCTATTTATATAAATAAAACCCTATAAATACCAATATTTTAGCCACTTTCGGGGACTAAAACTATGGTATTTACGCGGGTTCTTGCCAGCTAACAATGCAAAATATTTTAAATTTTAGCACTTTGTATACTCTTTATATTTAATTTTTAAATGCACGATACTTTCACATATTTTTTGCGTTATTTTATATTCTTCCATAAAAAAACAATGTTACAGATTAAAACTAAACAACAGCATAACCCGAAAGAAAGCTGGACGGAGGATACGCACAGAAGCTTTTACCCATATACACAGGGGCTTTTACACAAAGAAGTCTTTACACAAAGAAACTTTTTACATACAGAAAATTGCACACAAAGAAGTCTTTACTCTAAGGTACTTCTACAAACAAACGTCTAGGAGCTTTTACTCACAAAAATTTTTACACGAAGAAGTCTTTATACAGAGGGCTTTTTACACACAGACGCGTTTTTACACAGAAGCTTTTACACAAAGAAGCCTTTACATAGAGGAGTATTTACCCACAAAAGCGTTTACACACAGCTAGCTTTTACACACACAAGGGCTTTTACACAGAGAAGCCTTTGCACAGAGTAGCTTTTTACACACAGAAAATTTTACACAAAGAAGTCTTTGTACAGAGGCGCCTTTACACGAAGTAATAAGTTGAAATTGGGCTCCTCATTCAGTAACTTTCACGCCCACACTGCGATGAAATGGAGGGCCGAATGGTCCGGTGGAGCCGACGATGAGCGTCAGCTCAAAAATATTTAGGCACCAAATATCTATACGGATAAAACACTTTTAATCCTTTTTGCTCAGAACAGCATGGTACCCTGGTCTCTTTCTCGCTGAGCCTCAAAATTCGCAAACTGATCTCAATGAAGGCAAATTTTTGCAATGATCAAAAGTGTAAATCTGAGCTTGATACGTTCTCCATATGCTGGTAGATGATGGTGACTGCCAACCTGAAGCTGAAAGCGCGCCAGGCTCCGAATGTCTTCCGCATTTGAGTTTCAAGGTAAAGGCCTATTCAGAAGCTGACAGCTCACATTGCGAAAGGGTGTATGTCCCACAATTTTGAGTGCCAGGCAGGATGCCAGTGCCACTGCCAATTGCACCCAAGAAGTCAGCAACAATCGTTAACATGCCTCAGGTTGTGAGGTTAGCAATGCAACTGATAGCTTTGGGTTGGCCAATGACTGCAGCCTTTCGATGCTGTACCAAGGCGCCAATGCACATGCCGCCAAAAGCAGCAGCTATAGGCACGTACCTTCCCAAAAAAGGTATGGGGACAAGATCGCCAAAATCAAAAAATTAACAGATTGCTTTGTGGAAATTGACGCCAGCAGCTCCAGCCACTTTTGGGCACAAGTTCAGCACATGTAGCAAGGACTTTTCTCTATATCCTTTGAACCTGAGCTGTGGCATAGCGGAATTGTGCACACCTTGAAAGTGTCGCATGAACAACTTGTTCATGTCGCGGCCAGAGGCAACATATTTGGTAAAGATAATGAAACTCTGAAACCTTGGAGCTGGGAAGCATGATTTGTCTATCACGCAGCATCTTCGCCACATCTCGCGATGAGGAGCCGCTAATCTGCGCAAGCCGGCAAGGTCTGTGGAGAGGGAGTCTTTCTGGCATGTCGATCTTCAGATGTCTGTATGTTCTCCCTATTGCAGTCCTTGGATGTATGCATAAGCATTTTCCTCACCTCAACGATGACATGAACTGGAAACAAATGAGACACGGAACTTTGTCCGTGTGGCCTCGATGAAATATTTGGAAAAGATTGCGCAAGAGAAGAGCCTCGAAGCGGACATTGCGACATCCCAGTTCGATCTGCAACTGGTTGTTCGCTGAAATTTTGGCGCAGCATCAGCCAAGAAATCTGAAGAATGTAAGTTCCCCAACTTGGAGCCTGTCCTAATTATATCAATGCATTCATCTTGTCCACATTGATCACACATCCAAGACACACAAAGAGGATGTAGCAAAAGGCATGGAGAGGATCGTCCATGATGTTGGAGAAGCCGCTAGGCGGTGAGATGTAGTACGCCAGTCCTGCAAGGACTCATCCCTGAAAACCAAAAAAACTACGTGGCATAGTGACATTCTGACATGTTTCTGTTCACCTTGAATAATTTGGAGACAAACAGCAAAATCAATAGAATCAATAGGTCTTTCTGCGGACTGCGTGGCCGTGCCTCCAATTGGAATGGACTCCCCACCGTAATCCATGTCTTGCCTGGCACATAGCGATGGACATGTTGCCCCATGGCTGTTTTTCTGTGAAGCCATCGTTCTGTGCTTGGCGGCAAGAGCGCCAGGTTGGCCACTGTCCCAGCAGGTTCACCAGCATGTTCGACTTAAACCTTCAGTTGCTTAATGTTGCATGACTTCACTGAAGATGGAGAACCAAGAGGAAGAGGAGCCACCCGTGCTGCCATCTTTCTGTTGGCTACCCAAGACTGGCCCAAGACTGCCTTGATCAGGTGACGATTCAGGACCGTCATGGCCATTGCCATCCAAGGCGCCGTCGGTAAAGCAGCTGAGAGAAAAAGTAGAGGTTGGAGACAAGTGCCTCAGAGAGTCAGCGTGCGAATTATGCAGAGGTGTCACTGATCATTCTAGGTCCTATTTGGGATAAGTGAGCTGTGTCACGGGGTCTTTCACCACTGGATCAATCTTAGCCAAGTACAAGACCCTCCTAAAATCCTGTCACAAGATTTTGAACCATCCATACATTTTCTATGTATGCTTCTCTAAATCTGTGCCCAACCAAACGAACCAATTCCAGAGAAAACACGCACACAATACATTCATCGGCTTAAGCATCAGCAGTGGCTGAGCTGGCAGCAGTTTGAAGGATGATGGAGATGTTTGAGGTGTAGAAGAGTCGGACCTAGGGCAGCTGCTTCTCGAAGGCATGCCACAATATCTTCAAAGGCAATGCTTCAAACTGGGGCCCAACAACTGGTATGGACAATATTTTGATGTTTGCAAATCCCTTGGGTCTGCCGGGGCATACATCTAACCTCTCGTGCCAAGCAACAGGGTAGATGCCACGATGGCCGCGGATCTTGTGGAACTTGCAAGAGAGATCCACCTGACTGAAACGCATGGCGCACCCTGCATATAAAAATAACAAACCTGATATGGGAATATCAACTCATGGCGGAGGTGTGCAAAATCACTAGTTTCCCGTCATACCACCAACACTTCACATTTTTCTTTCATAAGATCGTGAAGAAACAAACCGCGAGGCAGAGTTGCTGACCACGTGTATACGAACCCATCCGTGCGCCTGAAAACCTTGAAAGTAGATCACTATGAAAAAAACGAAAAGCGTTGCAATGAGGTTTGTGAGGTTTGGTGCCTCAGCACAAGCACAGTGATCATCAGTTATCCTTTAGCTGGGTCAGTCTCCACTCCGGGACCTTTGGGAATTGGTTTGTAATCTTTTGGATTCTGCAGGTATCTTGAAGGACCTGGCTTTAAAGTGATCCTAAGAATATGTAAACTTCTAACTTTCCATCGTTCGATGTCGTTCATGTCATTCCAATTTTAAAAACAACCCTTGGGTCGAGACAGTTTGTCGGAAGAAGGCTTCAGAAAGTGCCATCTTCTTGTCTGGCCGGGAGATCATGATATGGAACCTCAGAACCACACGCAGGCCGTCCTTGAATAGGCATTTCCCTGGATGGTGAGACTTTGTAAAATGAAACTGATGGGAAAAGTTTCATGAAACATCTTTTTGATTGTGAGAGGGGGTTTTCCTCACCTTGGATTTGCACACAAAGAGACCCCCTCACCAGAGATCTTCCTGAAAAAATAATCTGCAAGAGCATTTCGCAATTCCACACATTGGAAAAAGACAAATGAGAGCAATCGCTGCGAAATTTGATTTTTTGAATCCCTGGTCCGTCGTTCATCAAACTTGGTAAACATGTGGGAATGTGATGGAATGTGCCCAATGATCTTGAGGAGTTGACAGGGCAACTATGGCGCCCTCGAACTCTGTACCCTTCCCGGTGTTGATGGTGGTGGGGCTAAAGGCCTGTTCCAGAAGTCTCAGGTCTTCCCAATCCTTTGGACAATCTCATTCTATCATATCCATCAAATGTCCGTCATATATCCATTCATATCCATCAAACATTCCATAAATCAAGGGAGAAACATCACACTGTGCAATGCTTTGCTCCGCGCCTTCCACACGATGGTTTCGCAAATGTTGGTGGCAATGAACAAGGAAATACCCGAGCCGAGGCCGTAGCCCTGGCCGATAGCAGTGATTCAAGCGTTTGTTTCATCACCAAAAAGAAAACGCGGGGCAATCTTTCAGTTGAGGCGCTTGGTCATCAACATGTGAAATCATCATGATCATCGTCGAAACCAAAAACCACAAATCTGAGGCTCCCTTGTCTAACCTACAGCATAAGCGTGCCTTCTGCAACAGCTCATCTAACCTGCAGTGAAACAGGTGACTTGAAATGCTGTCAGCTACCATTTGGAACGCGTCGCTGCTCAAAGAACTTGCTACACCATTCCCAAGCTGCATCACCATGCATCCCGAACAAATCTGCAAGTGATGGCAGCAGGAACACCGGTTTAAGGGACACCCGCATGGTGAGTTTAACCCTCAGATTGAAGAATATTCAATTCACTTTTTGGGCCAACTTCAATCACTCAACAAATGAAATTATTGTGAGAAAGGGCACCAGTTTGTCTATCCTGCACGTTTGGAAAACGTCATCAAGTTTTGATTTCATGATGACTTCACCGAGTCTTTGTCTGGCAGGTAATCTTTGGAAAGTCCGCTGATGTCTTCACTCTACATCTGATGGCAAAACCATCCGCTTGTCAGGTCCCGAACAGAATCGCTATGACTCCTGCAAAGAAAAGCTGCCTCAGCCAAACTTTCTTGGGAATGCTTGCGGCGGATGGGGCAGCTGTCATTGGACAGGCACACATGTCGGGCCATCCATCTGAAAATGTGACATGGTGACATGCTGGTCAGGAGGCATGTCTTGCAAAGACTTTTTGTGAACAAGCCTAGTCCCAAACCAACACTAAGAGAACACCAAAACACAGGATTCAGCATGAAACAAGCAGTCGAGCCCGAGGCAATGACTTGGATGACTGTTTGGAAGACAGTTTGAAGGACAGTTGCTTGGGATCCAAACTATTCCAAATCTCTTTACAAAAAAACAAACGAAATGAAAGATGCGAAGTTGTTGAGTTAATGTAATTTGTTGCTCTCCAACTTAAAGGTTCCTGCAGCTTCGATTCATTCATTCTTTGCACCATCTTGCCAGCTTCCCTGTAGTCCCCTTCCAACTATTCCTCTATGTCTATCCTATATGATCTATATTGATCTATATTCCAATATATTTTGGGACAACTCTACCAATCGCAGGTCTCAGCTCCCAACGCAATGATCAAAGAGCTCATGCCCATTCCAAGCGCTCGCCTCGGAACCCAGGCCATGCAGCGGGGAAAACAATCCATGACTGCCATAACTGATCTGCGCGAAAAAAAATAATAAACAGATACACATACATATACATATACATATGTGTATACCTATATATACATATATGTTAACCACCTTATTAATATTGGTCATGTTGGAGAAATAAAACAAAACATACTCACGTTAATGGCCTTCACGGCTAATATTTAGTATTTTATTGGATATCGAATCTCCTTCATCATGTCTCACGTGAGATTTCTGAAGTAAATTGAAGCGGAATCCTTCACTGTTCGAAAATCGTCTGGTCTAATCACATGTGCACAACTCATTGGCCATTCCATGGATGCACCTTCAACGGGATCATGCCACAGCCCAATAAAGATCTCTAGCAAATCAACATATTTCAAGAAAGTACCATTCATTTTTTCAACAGTGTTGTACTGTGGCAGACCCGTTCATGATTTGCTTTGCAACATTTAAAAACTACTACTATTACAGATTCCCAGCTTGAGTATATCAGCATCGGGGGTTCAACATGGTCACGACTGTGGTATCACTAGACCTGAGCTGCCAGACGGATCTCCATACATTCCACTGACGACATAGGCAAAGGCCTCGCCAAAAACAGCAGGTGGATTCACTGGGGAATCTGGATGTGATGCAACTTAACCCGATCAAACTGGGGGGAGTAAATTGATAAAATATTGATGTTGACAATGTTGACCAACAAAAATGGATTGAACATGACTTAATCAAATCATATGAATGACAAGGATTTCACACGATTCAATGAAGTCAATGGTTAAACAGTTAAACCATAGCAATATCCCGAATATCCCCATAGGTCTGGTGAGGTTGGCCTCACCAAGGGTGATGAGAAGACCAAAAAGCTTCTGGGCCGCGAAGAACAAGTTTCGATCCTCCTTGAGGCTCCTGGCACCCAAAAAGTGGAAACAACTTGTGCTTGGGCTCATTGAAGCACTGAACCTTATGTGGAGAGTAACTGTAGTGTCTTGAACAACAACTTGGAATAAGTCTTCAAAAACATTTCAATTATTGTTTCAACCTGCTTTGTCAAGCGTCCAATGGGATTTGTGCAGCTTCGATACATTCTTGTTCCTCACTGAAACGCTGAACTGCTTACGTGGACTAATCAAGGACCGTTTGGATTCTCTGTTGCGGCTGTCAAACATGCCACGGGCCACTGGTCCACCTCAATGATGCCTTGGCGTTGTGTTGGAAGCTTTATGAATCTTGAGCCGTTGAACCACAAGTCAAGACAAGGTGAGCCTCCGAAGAGGTGCAAACATAACAGGCGTCCAGATTGAAACAATGTCAAGTGTAGACATGGCACAAGATACTTTGAACCAGGTCCCAACAAAATTCTGAAACACATTGAAATGCTTTTCCTTTTTCCTTACTTTGCAGCCTTTCCCGAGTCGTATCTGCTCAAGTCGCTTTCTATAGCAGAAGATAAGCCGCACCCTCACCCCGGCAAGGGAACACCCAAAACAGAATCTTCCAATCATCAGTGATTCACCAGGTAGATTACCATTGGCAACCTCCATTTCGGTCAAGTAGCGCGATCCTGCCAGTAGCTGCATGATCCATCCTGAGGTGACGATGGGGGAAATGCCCAACCTCAGCGATGTCCCCGGTGTCCCGGAGGCGGAGTAGTGGAGTCATCCCACAACGGATGTTTTTTTCTGGGAAGACCCTTCAATTCGACCAATTTCAGGGGGAAGCATAAGCCCAACCAACACCAACAACTACTCTCTCTATATAAATATATATAAACTGTATATATCTATAATTATCTACATACTGTATAGTTAAACTACATAGTCAAAGAATCAGTTAAAACTAGCTAAAACAAATTGAAAGGAATCACTGGAATCTTGATAATTTTGACTGTGTGGCTCACTCCAAGTCACTCCATCAAGGTTCCTCGATTGGAGGCCAGGATCACTCGCATCCAGTAGAAAGGATCAGCACCTCGGTGGTGAAAGGAAGTTGGCCACGAATGCCTTTTTCGTTTGGCCTGAGGAAACATGTTCTGTCAATAGACTGGTTGGTCATTTAAGAGCTTGAAAGTTTCTGATACAACCAGTTCTTTTTCTCAAAATTGAAAGGAACAATTCATCACGACCTGAAAGAAACGATTCGTCAAAATTGTTTCCAACTGATTGCTGCCACACCCAGGCTCCCAGACTTTTGGACGTGACGATGCCATACACAGGGATCTGGCAACAAACCTAATTGGGTTCAGCACGACGTCAGAACTGTAGAGGGTAAAAATCAACAAAGGCGGATTTCAAAGTAACTGAAAGGGTTGGATTATCGCCGTCATTGCCTATGCTAACTGCAATTCTGCCAGTTTCCAATATCCTGTGCTTTGGAAGTGGATTTGCAGCACTTCAATATTTAAACATGTCAAGGCAGAAAGTCAGAGATCAACTGGATGAGTACTGGATGGTCACATCTTAAAAATCCTCGGGCCCCAACCAAGAAGACGAAGAGGGAGATCGCGGTCCAACAAACTTTCTCTTTGAAGGGCACCCGATGCTCTGGAGCATTTACCTGACTCAAACACAATTGTGGTCAGTGGGGAGAGGCAATCCGAAGTTGCTACCCATCAGCTTAAGACGTTCAAACCCCAAAGCCCCCAGCCATATCTTCGCCTTTTTGCACAAACTTCTTAAATGCAATTTCTCAGTGATTGTTATCGTATTCCTGTATAGTTTCAAGACGAAGCAACACATTGCGTCTTCTGAAACATCCACAGCACAAAGAAGGTGGGTCAATTTGAATGAAACCATCTGAACATGGTGCAAGACTCTCTGAACCTCTCTTCAGCAAAATACCATACACCAGAACTTCAGAACTTTCCAAGAGATGGAATGGTAACATACGATAAACACATATGATAAACATATATGATACATTATATATCATATATTATATATTAAATATTATAAATTATATATTATATATTAAATATTAAATATTATATATTATACATTATATATCATATATCATATATTATATATTATATAGAATATATAATAGATTATATATTATATATTAAATATCATATCATCTTATATCATATCATATCATCTTATATCATATCATATTAATACATATTATATCATATTAAATCATAGTATAATATATTATATATATATATATATCATATTAGATTAAATAATATCATATTATGTCATATTATATCATATTATGTCAAATAATATATATTATATTCTATTATATTATATCATATTATATCATATTATATTATATTATATTGTATTATATCATATGAAATTATATGATATGAAATCATATTATATCATATTATATCATATGTATGTATTACACATGGATTTCTCCCATTTCCCATCCATTTCCCAAATTTCAAGCCAAAAATATCACCAGCGCCTCGGGCACCAGCCATAAGACTGGCTTGATCAAGGTCAAGAAGCGGAAGCTCCCCCTCAGCCGAGATCGGTGCCGGCATCCAAGGCAACTGCCCGTTTGAAGAAAGCAGAAAAAACAGTATAATTATCATATGCTAGTATAAACACTCAAAATTAAAACACATATGATAGATATAATTAAAACATCCATGTTTCAATGAAGAACCCGAAGCAAATCATTTGAGATGCAAAGATTCTTGATGTGTCTTATGACCTGCCGGTATCAAGGTCTTTTGATACACACTCAAACGGGTGGCGCTACGAGTAGCCGCCATCCACGTCAAGATGTCAAGATAATATATATATATACATATATATGTATATATGTATGTGTATATATATATATTGAGATGCACATATGGTATTAGTGGCTGTTGGAGACTACCACTCCAAATCTCCTTCTAGTGAGACCCCGTGCTCACAAAACACGTCATGAAAAATATCCAGCCGGCAAAATTCCATTCGCTGAACATGTTAGTCCACCGGGCCATGAACCCACTGAAAGGTCAGAATCCCCCCAAAATCAATCCCAGCTCAACTGCATAGGTCCCATCTCCCAGCTAAATTGATCAAGGCGCTCACCCATGGCGTTGTTAAGTCATGACCAAAACTGAACGCTGGGAGCCAAGGACAGGAGCAACGGGTTGGGGGAACTACCGAAGCACCTGGCCGAACCCCTGGTCAGCGCAAAATCGAAATTATGCACGATTCTTGAGCAGTTGATTCAACTGGCAACAAGGACTTCTCTATGGCTTAGATCAAATTTCGACTGTGGTAAAGGGACGCGGGCTTTTTGCTCCAAAATCTGCCCATGCTTCAATCGGTGCTGCCGCTGGCACCCAACGTGTCTAGTTGGTGCTTTCCAACGCATTTTTGCATCTTCATAGCAAGGAATTCTGTTGTTGAAGCTTTTTTTTTTAAAGATCAACTTAAGCATTGTCTAGTTGGATCATTTAGGATGCTGTGCTGTGACATCCTTGATGTCCTGTCCGTGAAACTCATAACATCCTCCCTCTGCAAAGGCCATCCAAATCCAATGACCATCCTGGGAGTTTTCCGAGCGTGGCCAGTTCATCCACCTTAGAGGGGCTCATTCGAGCCACAAGTCAAAAATGATCAGCCCAACTTGGTAGGGTCCCTCATGGTCCCTCATATCATTTCATCGCAGCACAAAAAGGCGTGTGGCTGCCAAACACGACCATAACCGATTTATTGGTGGGATAGAACTCTACATTGCGTCTATTGTTGTGCAACCTTTTGGCGCTGTTCCCGAACATCTGACTACCAAAACGACAATACCTCCAAGCCCCAGGCAATGGTATGTCTAATAAGCTCCAAAGTTCACCGTCTGAAGCTTCTGAACTTCCTGAGACTCTCACGGGACCGATGGAGCAGTTTGATGACCAAAAATTATGCGGGTTTGACCACAGCAAGAATAGGGATATGAAAATTGAATCAATAAACATGGGGTCAAACCGATTTTATGAATAAACTAACATAGGATTTATGAAGCGACACTAGTAGGATTGTGACTCACTGGTTTGGCTCTGGCGTTCTAGCATGACTCCAAGATCAGTCAATATGGTTTTTAGATGATTTTTGGCTAGTGCTCCAGTGTTGAAGTCACATCAATGGGCAATACTCCAAACATGGATCCTTGTCGCTTTTTCTTGGATCTTTTGCAGAGGCCCCCAAGCTTAAACAAACATGTTGCAATCTTGGGCATGAAATTTTGCAACACAGCCCCCATCCAAGGCTCATCAGCAGCTGATGAATGCGCTCCTGGCTCGACTGCCACTGAGTCCCTGAGTATCAGGCCTACTGGAGCTGGGACTTTTTGGGTTGGGCAAACTGGGGGATTGCAAAGATCCGCAAGGGTCAGCACTTCTTATGTATATCATACCTATCATCGTTTCATTTATGTGGAACTTCGCTGGATTTTTTCTGCGCATCAGGGATACCACAAAGTAATGACAGAGGCCACACGTATTTGTTGCTTGCCATTTATTGTTGAGCCACCCATCCGTAATCCCCCCCAAAATGTGCGAATCACCTGTCTTCAAGTTGACATAATTTCTCTTTCCAAAACCACCAACCAACTTTTTCATGCATACATATCCCCATTGCATTCCATCAGCCATCGATTAAATCTCAATGAACTGGATGAACAATAAACTTTATTGTAAAGTGGGGTTAAGATCTATACATTCTATACATTCTATACCTTCCAAATGTTACTTCCAAATTTCTATCTATTTTGACCATGTTTTTTACAATTTTTGTCTCATTGGAATCCCCAGTTTTTGTTCAGACCCCTGCGTCCTCCAGCCGTTCTTGCTGCCGCTGGAGTCGCTCCATTTGTGCACGGCGGCCTTTGTCCTGCGATCACTGATTCAAAGGGAAAGAAATACAGGAAACCAGTGGTGAAAATACATCGTTTTTCATCGTTTTTCTGTGTTTTCCCATCAAGTACAGGGGGTTTCATGGGGTTTCATGGGGTTTCTTGCTTCCAAATCAGTTTCTCACTCAAAATGGGGTTTTGCAACTTCAGCACCAGAAATTTTGGGGATAGAACCAATGTTGAATCTTCTGCAAGGGTCATAGGGTTATCGTCAAGGAAAATGGCTGAAATTGAGTTTCAAGGCTGTGCAGTTGGCGTCCTATTTTCTCAAGATATTAGCTTAATCATATGACCCGCAAATTAGATAGGTCAATCATGAAGATCACTAAAATACCACATTTGTTTCGGTATCATGTAGTACCCCTAGTTTTCTCCGTTGCCACCCGCTGCCATCAGCTGGACTCCTGTCGCCGCTGTTGCTGGATAGCCCTGCGCTTTTGCAACTCTTCAAAGCTGTGTCGCTTTTCCTTAGACGTGGAACACTGTGGAATCTGGACTTGGAAAAACTCTGTTGGAAGGGTTGAGACGTGCCATAGAAATATGATGGATATATTTTGATAAAAACATTAACATCATAATCTTCTTTGAAGCTGCTGGGTGTTCCTCAAAACATTAGCAATCATTAGCAGGCTCCAAGGCACATAGGGGTTCAACAAATGCGCTCAAAATCCATCAGAGCCGACCATTTTATCATCTTTGTACGGCTGAAAACTGGTACGGGGATCCATTCTGAGTGATCATTTTGATCCATTTTGAAGTCTTGGAACATATTCATCACTATTCATCCATGACCGTCACTGTTGTTCAGATCTGAATTTGTGGCGGATATTTCAGTTCCTTTGTGGACGCCCGGATCGACTCGACCTGGTGGGCATCGACTGCATCGACCAAGAGACCAAGTCGTCCAAACGTCTGGCAGACTCTGCTGGAGACCGACCCGCTACAGCCTGAGCCACGCCGCGGCTGGGTCGCAGATCTTTCGGTAGCCCGTGATACAACAGGTAGTGATACTCACGAATACCCAAGGTGCAGTTACTATGTATACTAAGCCAGTACTTGAAGCCAGTCTTTCAACGTAGTTGGGAGATATTATACACACATATTCCAATTAAAAGGGAGGATCTTTTCACCCGCAATCCCGCAATTTCGGCTCTTCCGCGTTTTTGAGCCGTCGGTCACAAGGCTCTGTACAAAATTAGACAAACCAATTGACCAATTAACCAAGCAGTGGATGTTAATTTATTGATCAACTATTTCAACTATTTCATTATATCCATTGTCACTTATTGTCCTTAAGGGTGGGAGAAGTGGCTGTGAGATGCTGTGAGGTGCTGTGAGGTGCTGTGAGCGATTTTGAACAGCACACTCTTGGAATATCTTGGAATACCTTAGCTTACTTTTGTCGTCCAATTTTGGGCCAAACTCACAAATTTCATCATACCTCAAAGCACCTTTTGAACAAACGGATCATCCAAAAACAAAAACGATGAAAGTCCTCCCGTCTAAAAGCCCTTCCGAGAAACCCAAAGCTCTGAGAAGGCGTGGCGGGACCGGTCCTTGGGATATCCAGGTTCCCCAACCCTCGTCCTTGCTTGGCTCCAGGAAGCTGTTGAACAAATGTATGTTGGTGGCCCGATGTTCTGAAACAACTGTGCAAAGTATGGTATTTACCAGGTATTTCAAGTATTTCTCATGAATTCATTGTAGGAGTCGTTTTCAGATGAGAAACTCCACCATTCCTGACGTTTGCAGAGACTCATCAAATCAAGGCCCTGGCCCAAGCTTGTGACACCTCCTCAGCGCATGTGGATGACGACAAAGATTCCAGGTGCCTAAGGTCCCTGCTGTTGCTACCCTTGCAGGAATATGAACAGCTATGGATAGAATCAGTGCACCTTCAAAGTTTTCTTGAGACAAAAAATCAACGATTAGGTTCAAAGACCATCGATCATCCAACATCTTGGGCTATGCTTTTGACATTGGGAATCCAATCCTACATATATATATATATATATTATATATATATCTATCTCAAGGCGGGACTGCTATGGCGCACCTCGACACTGGAAGGTCTCTCAACCTTGGGAGCAGCACCCGAGGGTCATCCTTTTTGATACGACCTGAGACCTTGGGGACCTGTAAAACTTGTAATATCTTGTAATCATCTACATGTTTGATCTGCCTGTCGGTCAATTTCGGGCACCAGGGGTTCTTGTGGGCTCACAAAAATCACCATCTGTCTGAAGTCTTCATCCTGCCAGAACTGCTGGCTAAGTTGGGGTTCCCAAAGCGCGCACCGCCGAAAAGTTCTTCTATCACCGGGTGCCACCGACGCCACGGGCAAGCTGTAGGAATTGCCACCCAGCGATGCCCAGGTGAAAACTCCTGCGGTTTCTGTTGATGCTGGATTACCAGAGTTTTTATGACAATGATCGGGCAGTTGATTGGTTCATGGATACACATAGTCCTAAAATGGAATTAAAAACATCCGCTTGATGAATTCTGGGATATTATCTTCAATTTCAATCAGTTGGGACCTGGAATACGTGTATATAGTGCATAGATCAATGGTTCACAACTCAATCTTGCAAGTGGGTAGCTGCAACTGGACTTAAGCACAAACTGCGAAAACCCCAAATCCAAACATTACGTGTATATATATACACACACGCACATAGTTTGTTTCTCCTGAGAACACACAATCTATGGATATATATATATATATACATATACATCTACCTGGTGGTTGAGACGTCCATCTTAGAATTGCAAAGCTCAATTGCTCAATTTACAATTATTCTCCTAGTTTTAGGCGTCCAGATCAGTGATACATATCCACATTGCAACCTGGTTGTCATTCTAATATCCAGCAGCCAGCATCCCCTTGTCACAGCGCCTGAGATGAAAGACAGGGCCAGATAGCACGGTGCCGATGATGGGAATCACTGCCTGATGTGGTGGAAGTAGCTCGAATCCATTGCCATGGAAAAAGGCATACGAAATATCTGAAACTTTCTGAACGCGAGTCACATGTCTAGCATGGTCGGCCCTACCCACTGCCAAGCTGCTCGAAATTGGAGTCCCAAATCATCCTCAGCAAAAATGCAATGGGCACCAGCTGAGCACTCCAAAGTCGGAGCGTGGCCCAAATATTTGCACTTTTGGGAAGATTCTCCTTAACTCATCATCCAGCAGCAACCCATCCATATTGCCAAGTGACAGAATTCAGCTGAAACTTTTGCATGACAGAAGCCACCTAGCAAAAGTGAGGCTGAATTCACAGCTTAATATTGCCAAGTGTTTGAAGCTGGGGTTGTAAGTTGTAACTGCTATTCTTTAATGTTAAATCTCTGAGCATTGCTTGAAGCATCAGCCCTGGTGTCTGTTTCAGGAAGAAAATGGGGCTGGGAATGGAACAACCCAACTTGTTTTTCCGTATCGCGTGTGTTTCGGGACAAAATGATGGATGATTGGTGTCACAAAGGGCAGCTGTTTGGTGATGACTGTGACCACACTGGATTCTGGTCAAGAATGGCCTCTGGCATAAGATATGACCCAACAGTCATTTGCATGGTGCAGACTCGGCCCCTAATGTACATAGTCAGCTCTGTGACGAAATCCTTTACCAGCTTTTCTTCTGTCATTCTGTCATCAACAGATTGCACAGATCAAGGCAAGCATCCTTTGCCTGGCAAATTGATTACCGATCAGAAGGGTAGACTCTTTCAACACATTTGTATGTGAAGCTGAACCTCATTGGAATCCCCATCTTTCCCTCACATGCTGATTTCGGGTCCTTTGGGTCCTTCGGGTATTTGGTTTCAGGTTTTACCTGCTTCCTCCTCCCTCCATCTGCCACCTTGTGGTGGAGGCGACTAGCCAAGGCCTAGCAAAACGACCCGGGCAGAAAATCCGCATTTTCAAGATGAAAAAACATCTCAAAGGCAAGTTTAGCACTTCCAAATCTATCTGTTAGGCAGGACTTCTGGAAGTTACAAGTCGGCAATCTAAATTACCAGACCTCATCCGGCTTCTGTCGCAATCGTTGAGCACAGAGATCAGCAGCGATCTGGCAACGGGTGCTCCGACCAATTGGGGATGGGATTTGGAATTGGACTAAAATACCTAAAAAATACCTAAAAATCGCCAAATCCCCAGTGGCGACCTTAAAACAGCCGACCTCCTGCTTGATCTCCAGCAGCAGTGCGTGATGCTTGGCGGCCAAGTGGGAGCAGTGCACCTGGAGCTTCACTGGGTGTGAGAATCCAGCAGATAGAAAAACAATAGATGCTGCCTATCTTGACCAAAGTATATTTACCAAAGGTACCAAACCTGACGCTACAACTGGCAACGAGGAAAATCTACCTTCCGCCAGGCTGATAGATGCGTGTATCTATAGGGTTGTTTGAGTGTGTTTGATAATCGAATAGTTCCAATGTTTGTTGGCTGCAACCCCCGCGAATTAGGAGAGGATGATTGCGACTTTCCCCAAGCAGACCCACAAAATTCACATGGAGGTCTTGTATGGATCTTCAGTGTTGTTATGAGGGCAAGGGCTATACCCGTCAGATTCCACAGGATGTCTCAGGTCTTTCTCGTGGACTCTGCCTTACCCAAAGGTTTGAGAGCTGGTGTTAGTTGTGGCAACAAGTTACAGAAATTGTATCATTGAGATGGTTTTCAAACAACGTCTAAAACAGAGGAGAGCGAATGGAAACAAATCAAACACACATCCTTTCAAGTTTTCTACTGTCTCTATTCTGCCGGCAAAATTAACATTATTGATCTTCGGCGGTGAAACCACCAATTTCCTTGCGCAACCGTGAAAACTCCCACGCTTTTGTCAGTGGTATACCTCTCAACACCCACAGGATGGGGAAATATTAGGTAAACGCATGTAAATCACCACTTCCGCAGCTTAAAACCAAACTTTGTTGGTTCACATTCTTTGTTTTTGTCATTCATGAATGAAACCACATAAACCAACATAAACCAGCATTTTTTCTGGAGTCAATCCCCACCATCGTTGCTGGTTAAACTCACCATTGGCGAAAGTTCGCACCTCCTTACTGCGCAGCTGCAAACGATGCACCACCACCACGGCGAAGTAACGCCAGGTACCATAGCGCCTCACCGTTTTTTTTGGTTAGTTGGAACTTTCATGAACTAATGGGGATATATCCAGTAGATCATAAACAACTGACTATATACTGTTTTATACCCACTATGTTGGAGGATTTATTGGGTATATATATATATCTCCAGCAGTCTGTTCTATGTGCCTTATATCCAGTAACTATAGTTCAAAATTACTATCATAGTAAGCCGACTCAACAAAGAATTAGTGAAGACAGTGATATATATATATCTATACATTGTCATGTTTTTTTAGTGGGAATTGGGACTATCTGCTGGGAATAATCCACCACAAGTAAAGGGAGTAAGAAGGGTGATATACCGTAGATACATCTAGGCTTCTTTTGGAAACAACACTGGAAATTTATCGCTGGTCCGGACCAGGGTTTGGAAATAAACATATGTGAAATCACCAACCAACATAGATATGATTAAAACATATTAAGACACTATCAATTACATGTCTTAGTATACTGATCTACCATAGTTTGTGGTGTATACTGGGGGTAGAATGGAAGTAAACTGGGGCTATATTTATTGTTCATTCGGTCTTTCACGGGGTTCTGATCCATACCCGGGTGGTACAATAGTTGTAGTACAATAGTTGTGAAGCTTCATTGTATCATTCCTGCCAAACACTTACCATGTGATACAGAACAACATACTCTGATGTAAAAATCCTCTATCGAAGCCATCCCATTCCATTAGTGTGTAGATGACATTGCCACATCCAGATATAGCCGCTGCGCCTTCGGGAAAGCACCCCTTTCCCTGCGCCATCGCTGCGCTTTCGGCAGCGGGTGCCTGGCACAATGCGACTCTGGTGTTCTCAGGACCGTCACGTAGGCCTCTGAGTCTACGGCCCCAGACGCCTTTTAAAGCATCCTGAAACGAAAACCTGAAAATACGTGGTACTTTGGGGTATTTAAGAACAAGTATCTCAAAACAAAGCAAAGAACATAAAGGACCATAAAGTTGCCATAAAGAACCAAAAAGAGCCAAGGAGTCATATGCAACCCCCACTACCGTTGCCGGCGACGCTTTTTCAGCTAGGGCGGGCTGCGTCAGGCTGCGTCAGGCTGCGTCAGGCTGCGTCAGCTCAGCCCCTGTGATAGGTCCAAACTGCTTGATGCCCACGGGCTCCCAACACCTCAATGATCAGCTCATCTCCTGGATGTTCTTGACTCATAATGACTCATAAACCCTTGAAAACTCATGCGGAACAACGAAACTGCTTTTGGAAAACAATTCTGAAGATAAAATTGATTGGTTCGAGATGGTTCGAGGTTGAATTTCTGGGGGTAAACAGGCAAAATTATTGTTTCACGCACACACAGACACACATCTGGATGCAAATAGTGAACAGGTGTTACTAGTCCTTCAAACTGGGTCATTTTGCGAACAAATTCTCTGATGGATTCCCTGTTCGTTTCGTCGGAATTTTACAGGTCAGAGCCAGCCACAATTCCTGTTAGGCCATGCTGGACATGCCCTGGACCCATCACCTCCCGGTCCTTTCAGGTACTGTCGGCTCGTGGTCCACGAATTTGGGTTGTTGCCTTGGCACCGAACGCCACAGACTTCAGACTTCATACAGACTTCATCGATGACGCCACGATGCATACGAGGGACCCAACAAGTCCTTTGTCTCAAACAAGAGCACTCCTTCCTGGCGTGGGGACGTGGATGGGCCACGTGATCTACTTGGAGATGCCAATAACTAAATAGCACTCTTCATGCATGGGTATATGCGATCCATATAGACAAATAAATGTCTAAATCAAAGTAAATGCATGAAGAAATAAATCGATAAATAAAACAACAAACAACCTCTCTCTCCCTCTCCCTCTCTCTCTCGCTCTCTGTATATATATATATATACAAGCAAAACAACTGGATTGTAACCAGAACAACATTCCATTGTCATTTCCGCCCCTCGACCTCGCGTTCATCCCAGCTGGTTGTTTGAATCACCACTCCGTCACCCTGAGAGACCTGCAGCGCGAACGACTCCAGTGTGGCGAGCCTTTGTTTCCAGATGTTTCCGTTTTCAATCGATTTTTCAATGCTTTGCAAAACAGCAACAAGAGGGAGCCAAAAGGCAGGATTGCTTAATACGAAAAAAACGAAACCAATTACCAATGCAGCCACCCATGCTCGGATTGCTTGGCAACATCTCGCCAATTTTGGGCGAGGTTCCTTCTGGGGAGTACCAGTGATGTCAAACTCCTCGACAAAAGCGAGCGGTTGGGGTAACCGCAAAACTCAAGGGTGTTTCCTAATGACAATATGATTTTGGAGCAACAAAATCAAGAACTGCAAGGCATGCAAATGGGTGGCTATGTGTATCTACATTGGCATCTCCATTAATGTGAGTGTGGGTCGAACAAACAAATCGGGCAATTGAGGATCTCCCCTGTTAAAATGACCATCATCCCAACTCTATAATCCTGGCTCAGGAAGGGGGGGAGCAAGAAGAAAACTCATTATCCTGGCAAACATTTAGGGTTTCCAGAATCTACAACCTTCTGCGGAGGTCTGTCAAAAGATGAAAACAGTTGCACTTCTCAACAGTTCCACAGGCCTCCTCTTGTTCCTCAACAAACGCATCTTTTTCAACAAGGTCACTAGGTTTTTGAGTTCAAATCAGCCAGATACAACAACAATACGACCTTGGGATTTTCAGGCACGCATGCATGCTTCGAGCAATTTCTTCTAAGGGTTTGAAGAAAGAACACAGTATATTTGTGGAATTCAATTTCGCTTTGCATGCAGTTTCTTGTCAAGCTTGAAGAAGACAAGGACGCGGTAAATAATAGCAGTGTTTCTTCAAGGGGATGTATGCAGAAACATAGTAAGCACAAGCAATTTTCCAAGGTAAAAATAAAAAAGATTGCAACTTGGAATGAACTTGCTGTTTGAAGTTCGACTTTATTTTAGCTGGAGCAAACAATCAAAACAGCGTGAACACCGTTGTTTGGGGCCCCTGGTTGGTATCTACATGTATTCATGCAATTGTCCAAAAAGGCCGCAAATGATAGTCTTATGCAGAGCCTGTCGACGATGTGAAGATCTTCCACTGCCGAGCTAGCCAAATATATCCCGTTTAAAAAATCAGAAATGAATCCTCTGAAATCCACATCTTTCATTGGTGAATCCTATCTGAGTAAATCCCCATGGTTAACCCCACCGTCTGGAGATTCCCAGGCGACTGCTCCTGCGTTGTTTCTTCTGTGGCCCTCTGCACCAACTTCACGTGGGTGCCTGGGCACAGTGCGGGCGGTCCCTAGAAACAGAATAGCAACATATACCAACAAATATGTCGGAACAAAGATCAGAACCCCATAGCCAATGTTACTCTTTACAATACAAACCTCATAACCAACAAATGTGGCGATATTGGTCTGGCACTTTGGAAATCACAGCATATCTCCGTTAACCCATACAATGTGAAACATGGAAGGTTCCATACAGAAACTGGTGTCACTAGGAATTTCAAGGACAGAAAGGTGTCCTTGTAGGTTTCTTGTTTTCTGACGCCTGTGAACCAAAAACCATGCGGATCACAAAATAGGAGGACCTCACAATCCGGCATTTCACCAAGGGAAAAAAGGAGGCCCTAGGAAACCATTTTTATGGGATATACGCTGACACACTCATGAAACACAAACACGAAGCAACGACTCAAGTGTTCATGCTGCACTTTGGTGCAGCTTCAAGCCCATATTTTCGCTTGCTTCCCTGTCAAGTGATACATCTCCACATGGAAATGACACGTCAAAAACTTGCAAGCACCAATGAGCAAGCTCACACTCCTCGTGAACGGCTTTTTTTGGTACCAAACATCCATTGCAAAGGCAACACATTTATCAAACCCTCAAATTGATTTGTCGATTCCACCCACCATCCACCATGGCCATGGTACCCTGCTGTTCGTAGGTCCGACTCAACTGCCCCGCGCCCCACTGGGCACGCTCCATGGCGCAGCGTGCGAAGTACCCCAGGCCCATGGCCGCGTAAAGGCCATCGAGGTCGCCCTCGGCCTTCACGCAGCTCCTTGGGCTCAGACATGTCCAGGGAAAACGAAAAAATGGGTAATCCATACAAAATTGACATATATATATATTATATAGGTGGATATATAGGTGGATATAGGTGGAGAGGTACCTGATGAGATCAGTCTAGATATGTCTAGATATGTCTAGATAAACCTTCACAGATTGTGTGTCCCATAGTCTATCGTCACACAGCCGTCATTGAAATTCACTGGTCAAGTCCACACGGAATCACCTGCCAAACTCATCGTGCGTGATTTTTCTGTCAACGGAGGCATCCAACACCTACGTCATCCAAAAGTAGCACACATCTTGGGTTCTGAAAATAGGCCCCAAATCCTCATGGTTATCACCATTTGGAAGCATTTTGGGCATCATTTTGTGGACCCATCCCGACTTTTTGTGGTCCCAGCATCCAAGTTCCCGAAAAGTCGGGTCTTTTCAGTGCCGGTGACGTCGCTTCCGTCGGCGAGGCCGCGGCTGGCTTGGATGCCGTGGCCTTGCCACGGCCTAGACGGAGCAAGCCATTGTAACCTGGCGAAATGATGGGAGATGACTCGGAAATGACTCCGGTTTACGAGAAAGTGGACTTGAGAAAGAGCAAACATGATGAATCATGATGAATCCAGACATGGTTCCAACAAGTTCCAACCCTTACGTAGTCAAGTGACCCTCTGCTTCTCAGATTCAAAACATTTTTTTGGGAATATATTAGATGATGGTAGAGAATGTAGAGAGCATCATGGGCTCGATTGCGTTGAAGAGGCTCTTGGCCTTACGAGCCGAGGGCATGGTTGTCGTCCCGGATGCCTTGGATTTATGCAAGCCGAGCAACAACATCCAGTATCTTCTCCTTTTCTCTCCTTGGACGACAGGGCCTGTCTTCAGATTGGAGGAACAAAAGTGGCAGGCCACATCCAGAAAACGCAGCATGAAGATTTTTAGACACATCTATGATCATCTATGCCACAGAACCACGTTCTCAAAGGCTTATTTACATCAAGTTGTGTTGAGGTGACCCGGAGCAATGTGAAAATAAAGCATTAGCACAGCATCCGGGCACGACGAACACGCGGGATCTGGACTAGAAGAAGCTGACTCTAGACACCACAAAAACACAAAAGGCACAAGGGGCATTGATTTCTAGGGATCTAGGGCTTATCCAATTCTCTGGTACAACATATGCCCCATACTTCGCCCAGAAAACCAACAAACTGTTTTAAACCAGACAAGTTTCAGGTCTCTTTCTTTCCTTCACTTTTTCAATTGGAGTTGGCGGCTCCTTTTTGATTTTGGCGGCTTCCCTCTTGTCGGCTGCCTTGGCTAACTGTTCAATCTCGTCCTGACCACGGCTGTGGGAACCCACGCAAATCTTGGTTTCCAAACGCAGCCAGTTTGAATAGATTCTTAGGGTTTCCAATTTTGGCACCTGTAGCCAAAGAAATCTATCAGCCGTCAGAACAGGCTACATTACTAGCATTTCAGATCTGACTTTGGGAATACTTGGACATGAATATGGTGAATCTGGTTGGAAAAACATGTGTAGTCAAGCAAATCCGGACTGAGAAGGCCGGGTCGGGGCCTGCTTTCACCAAAGGAATGCTTTTTTTACATTTATTTACATTCTTTCTCCATGCCACTAATCCAAGTGATTCGGAAGCACGGATCTTCAGTTCTCGAAGACTTACCAATTTTCACCTCTTAAACCTCCCAAATCATCCTGATCTTACCGTTTTGTGCACCATTTTTGGTGGCTGAAAGCCACAGTTCTGACAGCTGACCTCGTCCAGTTCCCGTCGCCGAAGCATGCTGTCAATGTAGACCTGACGAATTCCGTTGGAGGGACTCAAATGGGACCATCGGAGGGGCTCAGAGATAACAAAAGATTAGGTATAATCAAAGATGATAAGTATTGAGAAGTGGTATAGCAAAATGATGATTTCCCATCTTTTCATACTTTTATCATCTTTTATCCATACTTGTGTCACGTAATACGTACCGAAACAACCATGGTGTAGTGGAATGGCCACCTCCGTAAAAGATGATGTTCGGATTAAACACAGGCGATGACAGCACTTCCCGCTACTTTAGTAGTTTCAACAGAAACCGTTCTATTATAAGACCTGGCCTTTTTTCATTCCAAGTTTCATTGACTAAGTTTGCCGAAAACGCAAAAATCTGCACTGGCACTACCTTGACGAATTGCAGGGATTGGTTTTCTAGCCGCTTCCCAGTCATTCTTCAGCTTGTCCTCTTTCTATTCTGGTACTCTCATTACGCATCTCCGCAAATTCATATCTTGGATTTGTTAATTTTCCAACGAGATTTGCAGTCGGACTTCTTCCCAAGTCACCCACTTTTTTCAAGTCTTCACATGAAACAAAAAGAGCAGCAGGTCCCACCAGTATGGGGCACACAGGACGTGATCGAAGAGCCTTGTAGAGGAAGTAAGTGATGATCGAAGTCGCTACTGCCTCAGCTGAAGCACTCGACAATGGTGTGCAAACATGAACATCCAATAATTCATGAGCAAAACGGACCTTATTTTGGTTGTGTTTTGAAGATACATTGACAGCATGGGGAGTTACTATGACTACAATCACACTTTGCAACTGCAATGGCCGGGTTTAAGTCTGGTGGTAAAAATCACCTGCAAAATCCATTGAATCATCATGAAAGCACCATGAAATCATGAAAAACAACCAATGAAAGATGACAATCAGCAGATTTACCAGGTATGTTACTATAGTATAACCATAATTAAACTCACAAATTCCACCACTGGCATAAAAGAAAGTGCCCAGCTGCACAGGCCAGTGCCACTTTCATTGGCGTTCGCCGGGCAAAGTTGGCACGTTCCAGGTGGTGATCTTCCAAAACACCGCGCAGGGTGTGGAATTTACCTGGCGCCGTTTGGGGGGTTCAAGCTTTTTCCGATATTTTTTTTTTGAAAATGTATGTTTTTTAAGAAAACTATCTGGCTGAATACCACGGAAATGAACTGGAAATGGGTGGGGTGGCTTAAGAGTATAGTTGGACACAATGGGAATGTGAGCATAAAATGGAAGCATGGGATATGAAACTGGCTCAAATGTTGGGTAATTCTAATGTACTTCCCCGTGTAAAGGTCGTGTAAACCACCCTGGCTGCATTTGATCATTGGTCAGCTATTCATAGCTGCCTTCCTGATGATTTCTGTTCAATGCAGGTGACTGGTACGTATTTCGTCTCGTCTGGCTTCCAGTTCGGTGACTAATGGGATGATCCAGGCCATAGGCTTTTCCATCTGAGACCTTTAATTGAAACATAACACTTTAGACACTTTAGACAAGTTGGAAGTTCCCACAAAGTGCCATCTTTGATAAAAAAATCATGGAAAAGCTAAGTTCCCAAGGGATCAATTTGGTCACCAACTTTCCTGGCAGAGTTGCTGCACAGCACAGGTTGCAAAATGCACACAGCACAGAGCCATGGGATCCAACGGAGAGCCATGGCACTACGTTGGTTGGCCAACCGGCCCAGCGGCCCAGGAGCCTTGACCCCCAGCTGCAGTGAGGTCGTCACCGGCATGGTACTTGGGATGTTTCCCATGGACGCATTTTGTCCTCAAGATATGACATATCCATACATATCCATGGTTCGCTTTACCTCCTGCCTGTGAATTAGAGAACCCCAATCATAGAAGGATGCTGTAGGGGATAGATGGGGATAGAACGTTTTTTGGTAGCTATTACATTTCCTACTAGCTCTCACGTGCAGTGATGCGATTGCGAGGTCGTTGTAGTTCACCCAAGCATGTGGACTATCAAGGTTTCTTCTCATTCTTTGAAACATGTAGTCTTCAAATAAATGTTGGGATACTTGATCTTGGAACCCCAGGACTGAAAAGGAAAACTACAGATTGACAGGAATCAACTCCAACCCACCAGGCAGATTTCCATCCCTTGGCGCACCTTGCATCGCACTGCGGACCGGTGTGGCCACCTGATATGGCGCGCAAGGTCGAACACCCGCCAAAAAGCTCAGCTATTGGCAAAATAGTTTCGCCCTCAAACATCACAAAACATCACAAAATTCCAACCAAAATTGGCATCGATTGCAATTCACAGATCTTCATCACCCGAGCTCCACACCACGGGGCCATGAAGAGTTTTGGGCTGTCCAGATTTGTACCTGATCGAAGCTGTGCCGTTGAGGGAGAAAATCAAAAGCTCCCAAAGGGTGGAAAGAGTACAGAAGATGGAGTCAGAATCAGGGAGACTCAGAAAGAAAGACCCTTTTGTGTATACATAATGTAACAGTAGTTCGTAGGTTGCTTAACTGCTATAATATATTTTTCTAGTACATGATTGCAGATTGCACCTCTCATAGCTGATCTTTTTTGAAGAGTCAAATGCTCAATTGCTACGGGTGCTTTGTGAACTTGCTACTTAACACATAGATTTCCAAGCTGCAATTATCAAATAGAAGTGCAATCTTAAAAAACATGAAGACACTTCTGAAGCAGCCCTCTGAAACAAGCTAAAAGCCACCAACTACTCAGCATGTTCTTACCTTGAACCTGGGCTCACAAGCCACAACTTACACAACGCAAGACTTCCAGTCGCTTTTGATGTCTTTAATTTCTGAAGCGCTAGTCACAAAAAAGCTGGCAGCGCAGAGTCGCAAAGAATAAAAGGGTTGAAGACTCCTTCACAAAGCTCGTATTAACCATGACCAGGGACACAACCCTTGCACGTCGCTAATCTGTTGCACCTGTCATAAGAAATCCTTGTGCACATTCAAGTTGTAGATAGATACTGCAATTGCAATGTGTTTCACACACACACAGCACAAGCTACAAGTAGCATCAAGTAGCCACCCAGGACATCTTTAACACATTCAAATGCTAACCGATGCTAACCTAGGACCTGTCAAAACTTGAACCCTTCGCTACGGATCTAACACAGAGAGGCTAAAAAACCTACGTAAAAATGGGGATATCATCTTCCAGCAATGGGTGGGTTTGTCTGAAAATGGGGTACCTCAAAAATATACCAAAAATCCCATGATTGATCATCACCTTTTCCGTTTTTTTCCGACAAAAAGTTGCCATCTTGAGATATCCGCCATTGGGCTCCAACCCGCTGGGCCCTCGTGCTCCAGCATCCAACGCTCTAAGTCTCGACGCTGTGCCTGGTCAGAGCTGTGCCTTAATTTTTTTGATGTGATCTGCCGATTGGCCCATGAAAATGGTAGGTTTTGAAACAGCCCGTTTCTTGGCTTCCAAAAAATGAACTTGGAGAAAACAGAAAAGCAATCACGTACCGTCAGCCCTCCCAGCCTCATTGAGACTCCTCAGAATCTTGGAGCGCCTTGGTGGTTGTCGCGACAGGACCCAACTAGATATGAAACTGTCATGAATGCCATGCCGACGTCTTCAACGAAACGATGGACATTGGAAACGATGGAAATCATATTGGAAATCACATCTTTTCGAGCCAACTGGGGTTCCCGGCCGTTCGTGCTCCAACCTGTGCCGGTGGTGGGTTACCGGTACTCAGCGAACAAAAAATGGGCTCCAGCCTTGGCAGAAGCTGCTGCAGCTTCTCCAAAAACCTGGCGAAAGGGTTGATCAAAGTCACCGGCTGGGGAGTAGGTGAAGTTGGTGAACCACAATATTCATAAATATCCAGAACCAGTATATATATATGTATATTATCAAAGTATTTGAGTCATCCAAATTTGATGAATCATTTCCGTAACCATCTGAAAGGCATTCCAACAAGCAGTTAGCCGTCTAATCTTTTCCAGGCTTCTGACCAGCTATCCCAGTTATCCCAGATATCAGCAAGGGCTGTTGAGAGCCTCCAAATGGTCTTTTTGCGCTTTGGACCTCGCTGACACACTGATTCCCTGACACGTTCCTCTGCTTGCACTGTTGCTCTTCTGATACCTTTGTCAACATCCAGTTTTAGGCTTCTAAAGCTGATCTTTGGTTTTGTTCAAGAAAGGAACAAGAACTTGCATGCCAAGCTAATAAAGTAGACGTCCAGCATGCACACTTCAGTTTTATCCCAAACATGGCAAACCAGATGATGGGTGTTCACTGCTCAGCTGGCCAAGTAATCCCACGAATATCTGAGATCCTCACAGGTCATGTCGATGTTGCGAGTTTAAGCCTCAACACACTGAGAGATGCGTCCAGGGCAGTGCCCATGTGGTTGGCTGTTGAGCTGATGATTGGTATATCTTGGTGACTTTTGGGACATATATAGCAAAGCATTAAATGTGAACAGCCAAAACATGAAGTTGGGTATTTGTGGAACATACCTATGAAGACTTTTTGTGCAAATCATCAATGATAGGATCACTTTGATGCTTAGGGGTTCCAATCGGCCAAAAGCGGGGCTGAATTTCCTGAGGCACCCGACACAACATCGACAACAACAACAACCTCGGGCTGTTCACAGAAGACCTCTTCTGGAACACATCATTTTCATGGGGTTTTGACAGATGTCACCATTGCAGTTTGGACAATTGCTGCTTTCCAAAAGAATCTTGAATTGTCCAATTGAATCCAGTCCTCCAACACATGGATTTGCATGGCACCAATCCCCTAAAACCACCCGCCCCAGCGCTGCCCGCTGGACAATCGAGGCACAACAGGGACAACATGGACAGTGACAGTCGCCCTTGGTCTCCTCAATAGCCTCGCCATGGAAATGGAAATCGCAAAGCTGAGTGAAACTTATTATACTAGTAACTAGTAGTAACTAGTAGTAACTAGTAGTAAGTAGTAATAACTAGTTTTACCTATTACCAGCTACAACTTGTTACAACTTGTTACAACATAGCCTGTATTATTCTGTGTTCAGGTCTTCACAAAATGACATGAAACCACAAGAACTCAGACATTCACGGGATAGACGACCCCAGCATACCCTGGTGTCTCATTTTTGGCCTGATGGAAGTTGATCACCGAAGACCTGAAAAATCGCCAGGGCTCAGGGGCCACAGGGGCCACAGGGGCTACATCTTCCGATATCTTGGGACATTGTGAAACTCCGTTTTTTACCAGCAACCAAGCGCATGCAGACAAGAAATGACAAGAATCATGGGGGTTCTAAGGGCATCTCAATGGTACCAGACATGTTTCGTGGGCAAGGCGTATGTATAGATAGATATAACTACGTCCGAGGGGTATCTTATCTACAAAAGCCTTTTTGTGGACTAAAAGTCTAAACTAGAAGTACCCACAGAAGGACAAAGGGCATGCGCAAAACCTCTCCATAAAACACTCACAAACAAAAACCAGCAACAATGAATCTACGTGTATATATATATATATAAGTTTTAAGATTATATTATATAAGTATGTTGTTGGAGGAATAATCTCTGCACATATCCCAGCTTCCCTTCTCAAACACTGCCGTTAGGAACAGTACGGCCCCCAAGCCCTGTGACTTCCAGTGACCCCGGCATCTGGACTGTCGACATGGCGGAGGAATGCATGATGCCTGGGGAGGGTAATCTGATGACGTTTCACTCCGTCCGGGGAAGCAGATTAAAAAGTCCAACCCCATTGCTGTGAATGTGTAAGAAGGGAGCACGTCAACCAATGCGCAAGTCAACGTATGAACTTGGGATGTTTACTTGGGTACTAGTGGTCTTTACTTCCCGCCAAAAAAGACGCAATTTTGTTCTGCCAATATGGGGGACATGACGCGGAACCCTTAAAAAAGATACCTTGATATGGGGGTTCCAACATTCAATATCAATGCGTGGCTTCTTGCAAACACGTTTGAAGCGAAACTTTGAAGGCAAACTGCTTCCCACATGTGCCAAACAGTAGGGTATCAATCTATCTAGCAGTATGTATATATGTATATAAATATGCATGTGATGGAAGCAGCTACGATATTCGCCGAATTAAACCTCTAAAACATTGTATCTTCCATGCATCCAAGCCTGACTTATCTGACTTTTTACAAAGACGATCAAATAATAAGATCCCGGTACCTTTCACAAACCGCGAGGAAGATGTTTCTTGGATCTGGAAAAGAAACCATTGAACAGTTGTCATGAGCCAACACCTATGGGACCATGTTTGGAAGGATAAACTTCCATTTAACCAGCTCTTTAGTGTGAACCAAATCCCATCCAGCGGCCTATGCCCGAGGGCGTTGGGAGAGGGTGGCCTCCATTGGTTGCTGAGCGGTATGGAGCAGGAAATTACTGTGATCATCCCAGAATCATTAGATATCATTAGGGTCAACCATCCAACATGATTGAAATCTAATGGAAAGCGTTCAAGAATTGTTGGGGTCAGTCTGGAACCATGGCTATGTGGTTCCGATCTTCTGCCCATGGTGGCCAGAGTGGATCTTGTGGTGCATCACCAGCATGGGGCCATTGGGCGATGTGATGACGATATTTTGCCGAGAGCAACAGGAGCCCAATCCGACCAACGCTCACTTGAGTAAATAGAATATCTTAACCAAAGGTCTGGCTGGTGATTAGTATCAATGGGATTAGGTCTAGTTTTTTTAAGGATATCTTCGGTAAAACCCCTCCAAATCAGCATCAAAAGTTTCCAGGATGTTTGAAGGCATGCCCCCACTGTGAGACATCTGCATTGAAGGCAGCCACTAAGTTGATTCTAGGTAAAATTCACAACAAACGTTGGTTATCACAATCCGAAACTGAAGCTTCCGCGACCTTTACCCTCATCCAAGCCCTGAGAGTTGGGTGAGCCAACCCCCCACCTAATTTTTGGAGTACATGTCTATCATGTCTATCGAAGTACATTGGAAGCACCCGTGGTAACCCCGAAAGATATCCAAGTCAGCTGGGATCATCCGTAGCTTGAACACATTCTCCTGCCTATGCGGGCAGCACGAGAGCTATGATTCCGAGCCAGGTGCAGCAAGAAGTTCATTTTTTGCATGTTGATCTTGATCAAACACCAGGTGCCAGCAATCCCCCAAAAAATGATCTCACTCAAATGTGGGCAAAATTCCATTTGTATCCCTTTCAAGGCGCCTGCTGTCTGGTTTATTTGCGTAGTGTTGCTGCTTTATCATCCCCCTTTTTGGAAACCGTCCCATTTTCACTGGGGAAATCTGCGTTGTGAAAGCATCAGAACGGCCCTCTACCTGCAAGCTTTTCTCTCGCTATGCAGAGCACCGGTTGGTTGAACGAAGAGTGGGACTTTGAACATGGCGCATATATGCATGCGGTTGCGAAGCTTGAATTTAAGTGTAATAGTTGCTTTCTTGGCACAAGACTCTTGGTTTTCAAAACACAATTTCTCAAAGCTCTATGAGTATCACTTTATCAATTTTCAGGCATACATGGTCGCATCGTGGACTCAGCTCATGACCTTCACCTTCTTTCCAGTCCTTAGTTGCGGCGATATCCCCATGACTCCATGACCATTTCCGAAACGACAAACGGCCGAGATTCAAATAGCGCGATTGTGGCAGCAGGGTCGCCTGATCCAGGAGATGGATCCACAGTGCCATACGCTGCTTGGTGAAGGATCTGAGAAAAATCCGGAGCCGTAAACTACTGAAGGAATGGGAAAGTTAGACAAGTTTTAGAACCAACACACACACACATACCGCTTCAGATCATTTCTGATCAATGTTTGAAAGATCTTCCGTTGTCGTTCAAGTAAACCAGTGAAGCTGTCGGCTACAACCCCATCACCGCAGGCTTCTTAAGCCAACAGTTTGGATTGAAAGATCTTCCGTTGTCGTTCAAGTAAACCAGTGAAGCTGTCGGCTACAACCCCATCACCGCAAGGCTTCTTAAGCCAACAGTTTGGATTGAAAGATCTTCCGTTGTCGTTCAAGTAAACCAGTGAAGCTGTCGGCTACAACCCCATCACCGCAAGGCTTCTTAAGCCAACCCACAACATCGCATGCATTCACCTTTGCTCCTAACACCCCATCTATGCACCAGTCAAAGTAGCTATTTCTTAAAATCGGTTGACCTGCCAATCAACTAGTTTACCACCATTTTACTACTAACTTCTCCATAACTTGATGGTAAGTCTCATGTTGAAACGAATCCCAATCCACCGATTTCGTTGGTTGTATCTCATTGTATCCCTATCCCCCAATTATTTCATATACGCCTATTGCATCCTATTGCCTATCCTAATATATCCCCATAACATTGGGATTTCCTCACGTTTCCAGGTGATTTCCCGCGTCGCGGCGCCAACTGGCCTTTTCCTCTGGCACCTTTTCCCCACGCGCCACTTTGATGGCACCTTACAGATCAACTGCTGGGTTATACCATGTGACCATGTGCTTTTCAGGAACAAAGACCCTGGAGTTGTCCAGAAGATTTCATCGCTGCATGCTACACTCTTTGAAGGTTTGCTATGCACAAAGTTGGATTCCAAGGTATACAAAGTACGATGAAAACTTCAAAGTACCACGCCTGTCACTGAAACAGTGGTAGGTCATGGATCACACGTACACGCTGTATTTATGGCTATGTCTCAAAAAACACAAATCAAAGAATCAATGACCCAGGGAAGATGTGTCAAAACATGACATCCTTCCTGTGAAGGTGACGAACCCACCTTGGACGTCGACGGTGCCCCAACCATTTGGTCTCAACCTGGGTTGAGATATGCCGGCGCTGGTAACACTGGTGAAGTTGAATTTTCCAACAAATGAACCATCCAGATATATCCAGATTTGAGATGATGATCCAATGATTGCAATATTCCTTGGACCAACAAACTTCAACACATTGCCACCACCGTTGATTGTTGACATCTTGGCTACCCAGACTCCAGCAGTTGTCTCACATTGGCCTCATGGCTGGTGGAATAGACTTGGAGTGAAATCAACAAATCACCAGTCTCTAAACTATCCAAAAATCATGACACGCCGCGACAGGCCAGTTGAAACATGCAGTCTACTGAGTCTACTGTATAGTAATCAAATGTAATCATTTTTTCTGTGGAGGAATTGGCAGCTGACTGCTGAAAATCGCAGCACGGACCTTTCAGGGCATCAATTTGGACAACATTTTGTCATGACATCATTTGCTGTCATACGAACACCTTCAAACGATAACCAACAATTGGATTCTTGGTCCCAAAAAGACACAAACTTTGCACATCCACAAAAAGATAGAACAGTAAATTCCTACTACCAAAAAAACTGATGACCTGCTTTTCTACCTCTTTGGGGGCGATATTTCTTGAGCCTTCCTATTCCCAGCGCAGGTGAGCACTTTTTGGTTCCCTAAGGCTGTAACTTGAAACCAATCCGCCGGCTGTGGGGTCGAGCTGAAATCCAACTGCTCCTTCGGAAGGAAGAATTTCAAGGGCCATGGCTGGCCATAAAACGTAGCCATTTTGCATCATTTTGCTATGATAGTTGATTGAATTTGATTGGGGATAGAATAGTTGGCTGAATTCCTTTTCGGGGGTAGGCACTTTTCTTCAAGAAAAGAGGCTGATTTCCTTTTGCCAATCTATGTGTGCAACCAGCCTGAAATCATCTCCTCAAACAAGCCCTTGAAATTCAGCCTAGTGGATGAATCATCATTTGATATCATTTGATAACCCAATGTAATCCATAATCTCCACCCAGTGGGTTCCAGGATCCCCATTTTTAGCGAAACCCAAAGGCCCATTTGGGCCGCGTCCTGTGGCACTGGATTCACTGGATCAATCAAGGTCTGCGGCCGGCGGCCCTGCCAGACCTGGTCATGAAAACCTGAAGATCTTACCATCCAAAATGGGATTTTCATCAATTAAAAACAGCAGAGTATATCCAATATTAGTGGTTTCATTTATCCAATATTAGTGGTATATCAATGATATTTTTCATGAAACCACTAATATTGGATAACTCCCTGAGAAACTCTGGTTTGTAGTATTGGATCTACTCAATCTACTCATTCTTGGGGCCCATCGGTGAATTGTTTTTCTTGGGATGGGACCATGACAATAACAATGCTTACAGCACCAGGGTTTGGTCTCTTTTTCTCTGTTGGTCTGCAACTGTAGATAGACATCTCATGAATCTAATGCACAAAAGGGGGATGGAATGGTTCCCTACCATGGCAAACATTTGACACCCAGCAAAAACTAGAATATGTTCGCTTCTTCCAACCTTTGAAGATACTGCAAAATGGCTAAGGACAAAATTTACAAGAATTTATTTGACTTTGAGATCCATAATTCTTGGACAAATCCAGCCTGTGTATTACGGTGCATCTCTTATCATCAATCTTCCCATGATTTTCCCATGATTTCTTGGTGAAATCGAGAAAATCGCCGGGTTTCACAGGGCAAATCCCCCATTTTTCTTCGCAACTCGCTGTAAAAAAGAAGCGCCTGGGCGTGTGTCTCGGCCATTCTGCCAGGCTCGAGCCGTAACGGCTGAGGGTGTGGATATGTGGCAAATGAAAAAGACATGAAACACATACAATGTGCGTTCATGTGCTTTAAAAAATATAAAATATTATATATATATATATATTTATGTGTACATAAAGGTGTATATGATTATCGGAACAAGTATGCTGTACCCTAGCCCTCCGGATATTGCGACTTTATGCCATGTCCAAGTTCTCAAGTTCTCCGAGGTCCCATTGAGATCCAGCCAGTGCACTGGTTTTAGTTGTATTGCCACATCAATGATAATTGTTGTTCATGAATGTTGCTTTAGTTTCTGCATGTTGATTACCGTTGATCGCCCCCAGGGATGGCCTGAAGTTTTTCGCCAACGGTCGCGCGTCCGCATTGATGCGAGAAGCACCCCGATGTCTATTTGCACCGTTCACCTTCACTTGGAAACCTTATATATATATATTATAATATATTTATACTACCTTATATACATTTCCTGTACATTTCCTGGTCACCATAGTCACATAATAGTCACATATTCAGCGGAATCCGCATGACTTTGGTTCCAATCTTGGGCGAGTGACAAGTTCGAGCCGTTTTTGCTCATTTTTGATCCCCAAATTTCCCTGGTTGGCGGTTTCAATCCCAAAAACAGAGAACTCTGGTTCAGTTGGGCTTCATCATCTTGAAACACCATCAACCAGTTTTGGGCGATCAACAACCATTTTTTGTGTCGCACACCTCTCAGCTAGGTTCCGTAACCTTGGGCGGAATGGGCATTGAACATCTCTGTTGGTGTCTGTTTTCCAGCCATTGGTGGGATATGTTGCTGCCCAGGCACCATTCGATCGGGTCCTGTTTCAGCAGATGCAGCTGCAGCTATTGCCACAACAGATCACTGATGTCACCAACTTCAGATAAGATCAACACATTGGGAGCTAACTGAGCTAACTCAAAACTCCTGGAGAACACAACGCTTGGTCAACGGTGGAAATCTTCCCACGGCACCTTTTGGGAGATCGAAATCCTGCGGCTGGGCTGTTCAAATCAGCCATTCTGATAGTCCACTAGATCTCAGCATTTTCATTACCAATCATCACCTGATCACCTCACCATTCATGATATTCATGCCAATCTTAAGTGCCATGCTGATTAATAGGAAATGGCAACTGCTTCAGTAGGCGGATGCGCTCACGTGGACATATTGAAGGAGAAGTGGAGTGGCCCAACATCGCTGTAAGACGTCCAACACCGCAATATGAATTGTGACACCAAATCAGGAGTTGACAGATTCAAAACCTGTTTATTGCAATATTGCGATTCTTATTGCTATTCTTATCTTTATTGTCCTTTGTTGTATTACTTGTCTTCAATATCTGATGACTTTTAGTCGGAATATCATATACCACTTTACCAAAAACTCATCAATGTCATCACCCACATTCAACCTGCTGGCTGGGGCCCTGGACCGGACGCCCGCGCGCCAGCATATTCAACCGTATCGCCTTGGATCATCTGATGGCAGTTTTATGGGGAACTGGGGTGATGATAAACCATGATAAAACCATGGAATCCAATGGGGTTCCGAATTTTGAGACAACCCGAAAGTTGATTGACAAAGATAGAATGAGGGAAGCTCGGAAACTCTGAACTCTGCCAACATTTCCCTACTTTTGGTGCACATCATCAGCTCACAGGAATGGTGGAGCCAAATCTTTGTATGACCGATTGAAAAGCCTGGGGTTTTTGGTCTATTCTGGTTTTATTCTACCCATTCTACCCATTCTACCCGTATCAGAAACTCCCAGCCGATGGGTATCCGTTGGTTCCTGGACACCCGGACTCGGTCTTCGGTGCGTGGCCTCGCTGCGACTCACCGAACTCATTGCAGCGTGGCATCCTCTCCATAGCGCTTGTGATTTGAAATATGTCCACTTAGATTCAGGGTGCCAATATATCCAAGATATACCAATATCCAAATCAAGAAATATCCCCAGAGTTGACTATGAACATATTTGACCGAGGAGAAACATCATTTTCAACTGGACAGTACGCTATTTCTACCAGCATGTATGGCAAGACTCAAACCATTCAACCTCCCTTGGTTTATCCATGATGGATAAACCCATATTTGATGCTTCAGCCCCTATAACCAACCACTCAAACGACCCAACCAAGTGTGCCGGACGCAGGCAAAAGCTGAGCGCAGCCGTAGCCATGGTCTGGTTGTACCTTGAGAGAGCATATGGAATAGACAAGGAACCAAACATCAACTGAAACCATCCATTGAAAATTCTTGAAAATGGAACTATCATATCAATTTCATATTATGGAAATCATATCAATTTCATATTATGGAAACAAAGTAACAAGGAAAACGGGAAATAATGGGCGTACATGGAAACTATATGAACACAAACTTCTTTTTCCAAGGGGTGATAGGACACTATGTGGATAATCCCTTGAACTATAAGTCCTTATAACAAGATTTCACAAGCCTACACCCTTTGGATCTCTTCACAAACCTGCATCTCCACTCGCCACTGGGTAGCAGGCCTGAATCTTCAGCACCTGTCATGAAAGTTTGAGGGATCTCCACAACCATGTTTTTTTTTTGTGCCGAAACCTTGGTTTTGGGGCTCGCCCAAATAGCCAAAGTATTCAATTGCCTTGAATTTATTCTGGCCCAATGAGCGGAATTCAGTTTGACAACGCATGATTGGCCTGCTTACGGTCTAGTAATAGCAGGGGTGGCAAGGTTCACAATCTATCTGCACCATCTGCTGAGAACGAAACACGACTCCAACCCCGGCTTTTTGTGGTGATTCTCGGCACACAAGGTGTTCTTGACCTGTGTGTGTGTGCGTCCACGAATAAGGGATATCCACCTTTAGTTTCCTCTATTTCACCGCCCCATTTGATTTGTGGATTTGACACCCGGTGATCTGTATCTACAAGTAGGACATCATCTAATTTTGGCAGTAAACGAACTTTGACCATGTGTCCAGAAACAAACCATATGTTATTGGGCGCCCCACAGCTTACATTCACACACCGCAAAGCCCAAACCTTGTATTGTTTCTATTTCCACATTGTTTTCTACATCCAAAATTATCCAAACATTGCAATTTCTAACAAGAAAAGATATTTGTCCCCAAAAACACATCGTGATGTTTTCACATTGTTTTGGTGTAAAACATGGGGGTAAACCGGTAAAACAACATCATACACCGCAGATCTCGCACCGTGCGGCCCATCTGGATGGAGACCGTGCTATTGGATCTCGGTGCAAGCCACGACCGGGGACACCCTCCCAGGAAAAAAACAGGTGTGTGGTTCGGGGCTTATCATAATCTTCATTTGGAAAAAACCTGCTCGTGAAAAACCTGGTGACATCAAAATCGCTGCTGGGAAAATCCAAGGTGCTCCAGCAGCCGTGGCTTCTTCATGGCCACCAGAGTGCCGAACTTGGAGTCGTTGTCCTGGAAAATCGGCACCGGTGATGCTTATGATGAGATGGGATGGGTTATATCATTCATATGTCTTGTATCTTCATGTGCAGAAATACCCATCTGCATTTTGTATATGTATGAACGCACACGTCAACAAATGATAAATCTAACGCACACAAATAATAACCACAATATGTTTGCACCTAGGACAACCATTCCTGAAAAACATCATTTCATCAAGGACATCACTGTTGATAAAACTGCTTTGTGATTTAGGAAAGATGATCATCTGTCTACTATTTCTTATCACTTTCTATCAACATATCATGGGATCATAGGATTCTTAACAGGAATAGCCATGATACCACTCCTCCAAAACGAAGTTGCCCTGGTTGAAACGGATCATCGCATGGCAACCTCAGCTGAAACACAGCTCAAGAATGGGAACCATCTCAGAAAAATATGTGAAAACCTATTAGCAAAATTTGGCAAACCTATTGTCATCCTGGCTGTGCAGTAAGTCAATTTCAGTTTTGAGGCAATCTGAATCATTCCTGAAGAATTACATGTCTCCTTCGGTGTGGGGGCCCACACCACCAGCATTTCGTGTTTTGGCTGCGGATTCCACCACATGTTGTCCCATATCCCCTTGCAATCCGCCCAACAAAGATGCCGAAGCCCAAATAGATCCAACACCTGGTTACGGGGGTGTTTCTCATCTCTTTGATCTTTTTTCGTTGTATTTGAAACACATCAAAACACATATAAACATCATAATATCATCATAGTATGATCATAAACTCATCATATATCCTATAAATATCCTATAAATTCTGAAATGGGTATGGGTCAATACCTATAGATACATTTTTAGTGGGTTATTCACATCCATTTGCATCCCAGCTATGACTTGGGGTTCACTGGGCCTCCCCGGCGCGAGATCGACACGTCGGCGATGCGCACATCGCTTTCGTGGCCACGGCCCAGCTTTAGGACCTGCGGCCACGGCATCGAGGTCTGAAAGCCATAGGATAGCCATAGGATAGCCATAGGTTAAGTAAGGTAAAGTAAGGTTAAGATGGGAAATCCACCATCAAGACCAATGACGAGATCTCCACCAGACTGGTGGTACCACTGAGAATCCTCTAGGACCCAAAGGGTGAGAACATTCAGGGGATGCTCCAAAAATTGGAAACAGTACCCTCTGACAAAACCAATACAAAACCAAGATACCACATGATACCAGCAAATTGCACCGAAACTTTCCATTTCAACAGCACCATCCAAAAACAGCAACCATGGAAGCTGCAAACATGGACGGATCCCCAGCTTGATGCTTTGCATACTTGTTTTGAATGGATGGGAATAGTTTTGACACCAGCAATCAGCCAGCGCTGTATCCAGTATTGGACCACTGGTCAAACTTCACCAATGTGATTGTGAAATTCCGTATGGAATCCGACAGCCAGCCTTCCAAGAAAATGTCTCAACCCCTGAATTGGCAATCCTTTCATACAAGGACCCTGGTCTTGCTTCAACCCATGCATGTGGCACAGCATCCATTCCTGAAGGAAAGTCTGGCTAGGGCTAGTTGAAACAGGATCATTTTGAGCTATTGAAACACCAATTCTGGGGCCTCCTCTTTTCTCACTCAAGCTGCAAAACAGGTGGCAACTCATACTCATAGACGCCGCCAGATGTCACATCCCAAGGGTGCACCATGCTCACATACAGCGATCTGTCCTGGAATACAAGTGACACGGGGCGTGATTCGCCTGGACACTCCAAGACTTCTGTGAAAGTTGCGTCACCTGGACGGATGGCCAACACCTTTCTCTGACCATGGTCTGCAACATAGATTGTTCCACCTTCAGTTACGAACAAGTCCCTTAGGTCGGGCTGGTGCTCGGCTGGGACCTGTCCCACCACAACAGGTTTGAAGGACTCAGCTGTATTGAAGCGTAGAACGCGGTTGTTCTTGTTATCAAGGATATAGATAATCTCTTCCTTCGTCACAAACATGGCAGTGGCCAAGAACTCCAAGTCTTCTGGAAAATCCGCGAGGGCCTTCACTGTCTGGAGTCTTGAGCCCTCTAACTTCTGCAGAGCTTGCGCAGTCAGCACGTACAGCACTCCATTGGGCGAACAGCACATTTGTTCACCATCCTGCAAGTCATCAAGCACTAAGCCTGCAACTCCATTGTGGACACTAAGCAGCCTCCTATTTACATAATCCGCCACAAAGATCTCACCTGTGGGCGCAATGGCCAGGTCACGAAAACGCCCCAGGTTGTTGATTCCAGTCACCGTGGCACGCTGTCGCATCCGGGGTTCCGAGTCTCCAGGTATCCAACATTGGATGCCACCCTTGAGGTCCATAGCATAAATGGTCCCTTCTTGCCAACGCAAATGTTTGAACTGTACTTGCAACACAAGGCCCCATGGAGCTTCAGTGCTGGCACCCAAACCTGGCGACCAATGCTCTAAGCAGCGCCTCTTTGGACGAAAGCTCTTTTGACCTTGGGTTCTGTTTCGGCCCTGAGCTTGCAAAGCGTCTTGAACTTCTCGGTGAAGGATGTCACCATTGAGACCAGGGACAGGCAAACGACCAAGGCGAAGCAGATTTTCGATAGAAATTGACTGGAAATCCACAAGTTGTAGCAGCATAGCCAGCGAAGCATTCCTGTCCTTGGAAACTTTAAGCCAATTAAATAAACCCTTCAACACCACTTCCTCCCGAGACACACACAAATCTTCTCTTTTCAAAATTCGGGCCAGCTGACCAGAACTCAGCTTTCCAAAGTCTGGGTGCTGGCTGCAAGTCCGAAAATCCTCTGCAACCTTCTCTTCACATGCAGCCTTCAGAGCATGGAGGCCATGTGCTTCTTGCAAGATTTGCAGGGCAGAAGTGCTGTTCAAGGAAGCACAGAAGCCTGCCTCAATCACACTTGCTAACTTTGGCAAGTCGTAGGCCTCCGCCAGTCGTAGGAGTTCAAGACCAGCTTCTAGATTCACCTCCGGCTGCCCACCATAGATATAGTCAAGCAAGGCCGACACCGCTGCGGCGGAAGCAGCAATTTCCACTGGCTGTCCTTGTTGCACCCGGTCTGCTTCCAGAAAGGATCCACCCAGCAGATTCTTGAAAAACTTGCTGGCTGCAGACAGCAGAGCTGCGTGGGCGCGATGTTCTGCACCGTCCCTGCTCCTCAGCACAACATCACAAAGATGGTCTTTCATCCAGAATTCTCGAAACTGCTTCACGATGCCAACTTGATGCTGGACCAGATCTGTGTGTTTAACTCTTGTAGCTGCCATGGCGCAAGAATTCATCATGGTTACTGAGTAATTTCTAACTGGGGTGGTGGTCGCGATGTTTGGATGTTACTGAGACTTTGCTTCAGCCACAGCAGGAAGGAACAAACGTTCTGCTGGCTCAGAGTCATCAGTCCAATCTGCAAAATGATGGCCAGTCCGATCTGCTCAACTTTCAATGGGAACCAAATCTTCGTAGAAGCTGTGTCTTGTGATGTTCCACAGATTTCCATAGTCCGTTCACTTTTCTCTTCGCACAATTCTGGTTTGCGACTAGTTACAGGTGGAACCGCTACCTGGCTACACCGCTAAAATTCAACATGAACCCCTAAGGTCGGGAGATGAATTTCCTACTGGAAATTGTGCTTGTGGAGGTTCCACATTAGCTTTCAGCAGGTTCAACATCCATTAAACAAATTTAACCAATTCTATCCAAATTCCAACATCTCCCACTCCATTTTCACCACATTTCACCACCATCCATTCCATGACTTCCCACGAATTTCCCACCTTCTCGGCCAGGGAGATGACCTTGGCGTTCGGGGGTTCGATGGATTCACCGGTGTCTCTCCCAGGGATCTTTCCACATCAGGGAGAGAATCGGTGGAGAATTCAGGATTTGCAACCGGGAGTTCATCTTTCAAGCCCTGAAGAACTATGGTGTCGAGTTGAAATTGTCTTTCATGGAAAAACTCCGCATCGAACTGCCGAACCCCTTTTTTTCCATCGATTTTTTGTCAAATCTTCTGGGCAAATACTGCTTTGTGGTCAGCTGGTCAAATCACCCCCATCTTTGCTAAACGGAGAAGCATATTTTCTTGTTCCAAGTTCGGGCTAAACTTTCATTTTGTCAAACCTTCAATTTTGATCATTTTTGTCGACGCCATGTCAAATCCAAAGTCTTGCCAATCCCATTGCCTGCAACTTTGCCACGTAAGCATTTTTTTCAATCCACTTTTGTCGCTTGGTGAAACATCTCGCCAGCCATACTGTTCAACATGCCGCAATCGAAGGCAAGGATCAAATCCTTGTAGATCCTCGCGGGAATCACCAACTCATAACTAGTCATAACTAGTCATAACTAGTCATCGTAGGGACCTGAGCTCCTGAGCTGTGCACATGAAGACCTCTGGAAGCATGTTGCTGTGAATCTCGGACCTCGGGAAAATATTGTGGCGAGGATTGGTGCCGGGAAGGATTGCCCAGAGTGTGTATATCTTGTATATCTACATCTATCTGCATCTAGAAAATGCATATGTCATATGTGTGTGTGTATCTACTTCCACCCCCCGAGGGAAGCTGAAAGTTTGCCTGGGGTGAGTGGTAGATCATGACATCCAAATATCTGAAACTCAGAACCTCCGAAAAACCACCCATCGGAATAAACCCGTCACTTATCACAATGCGACCTGGATCTGCGGGATTGTGGCGAGAAAAATTGGAATCAGAGGAATCAGGGAACTTCACTGACTTCATTCATTACTGATAGCCACTGGGCCACCCCACCAGATTCTCCAGGACGATGAAAGGTGGTGTTGTTTTTGGCACCTGTCAGGGCGTGGAGCCTGATGTGCTTCGGGTTATTTCGATTCCAGCTACCGGCAGTGCTCCCGGTGAACCAAGAACATATCACGAGGATATCGGCACCTCCACCAGCGGCATCCGTTCGGAACCCGTGGTCACATAGGTTGGGTAGATGGCCTTCCAGTCAGAATCGTCTGAGTCGGGGATGGGTCGACTCTAAGGTGCACCAATGGACCTAACAAAATCGTCAAATTTTGGTGTTAAACCATGTGAAAACCATGCAAAAAACATGTCAAAAAACCGTGTAAGGACCACTTCCATGTTGGGTTGGCATTTTTTGATCCATTCCCATCATCCCCAAATGACCAAATGAAGGAGGGTTGCAATCAACCCATGATGACAGGCTTTGCGGAGACAACTTTGGGGGAGCTTCCCAACAAACATGTGGATACAATTGCACAGATGGATAAACATGGGGGAATACTATTATCACAACCATGGGGATGGAATCAAACAATTTTGTCATATTATGTTGCCAACTGACCCAAAAACCTTTTAGGAGGCAATCCTCGAATGTCCATGAATATCCAAGTTTCAGCTCCATTGCTCCATCAAATTATCCCTTCACTGGCCACCCATGGGACTGATCTCACTGTTGGTCACTGGCCACCCTTGATAACGCCGTCGCCTTGCAAAGCTCACACGCTAAGGGCCGGTAGAAGTAGCTGCCTGGAGTGAGCTGTACTCTGGGTGAAAGTCCACGAACTTCCCATGAACACAGGAAGTTGAGCCCCAAGACTTGTGTCATGTGTTACTTTCTGTGACTCTGGGGATTTCCAATGACTGGTTTGTGATAAATCCTGATGAAAAAACAGGTACTTGGACCTTCATCAATTCCATCCATTTTAGTATCCAAAAACTTCACTAAATCCAATTAAAATGCATGAATATCCCCCAAAGTACCATTAGAATCCACAAAAACTAGCCATCCAAAATCCACATCCCATTCCAATTCCATTCGAAAGTACCAACCAATCCCATGCACCAACTGGGCCACCTCCAGTGGCACCGTCCGTGAGGTTCAAGCGCCCACGGATCCAATAGCGAAGACAACCCAAATGTACAAACCTGCTGGTTGCGAGCGATGTTAAAAAAGAAGTTGTCATGGAATATTCATGGGATATTTTTAACATATAAAAAACATATAACACATCTGGTTGTTCATTGAGGTATCTGGGATATAGTAGCTGGATATTATTGGCATATGATATAGCTGGAGCAATATATTAGATACTCTTCTTTAAGTGCAAACACATCCAGTATCATATCCATAAGTGGGGGATATACCCACATTCTCAGACACAGCCAAATATCCACAAACATGATTCATATTGTTGGTTATATAGCACATTATTCCCATAAGATTTAAATACCCATAAAATCACAATTAAAGCCTATGACATCCCATTAACATTCAGTTTTTTACGATAAATGAGTCAGTATAACCAAATCATATTTTATAAATGTTTATAACAATACTAATGTAGCCAGTATATAAACCATTTCATAGTACCCTCTGGTAAACCAACATAATTATGGAAAATCACCATGCTATTAATGGATAAATCAACGATTTCTATGGCCATGTTCAATAGCTAACTGTTAGTTTACCAGGCCGGGTATCATTCATGGGATATCACCGTGATATCACCTTGGTGCCCGCGCTCAATGGAGCCTTTGCACATACATGGGCTGATCAAGGGATCTTCCTGCGGAAGGGAACCGGGGAACCTCTGGTTTTTAGGTCAACCAAAAAAAGAGGAAAAGTTAGGTAAGTGGATGTAAACGGGGTATGAATTATTCTTGGTTTTACCGTAGTCATCCCTGGTTCAAAGAGCTTTTCTGATGTTCGGCTGAAAGAACATCTGTCCAACCCGTTACAATGGTCGGTGAATGCAACCAAGTCGAGGGTTAGTTTTTCCAACATAAAACGAGGTATTGATTGGCAAATAGCATCAAATCACTTTGGATTGTTGCTTGATGGGATTTGATGGGTATTTTCATCCAAATCTATGAATCCCTTAAATCGCTAAGTGGAACTCCTTCTGGAACTCACATGGGATTGTGAGCAACCAGTGTAGAGGTGCAATTTCAAACGAAAATGAACATATATGGTTTTCGGTTTTGTCAATCAGGTTTTCAAGTGTTGAACAAAATCTCATAAGCGTGTGAATGGAGACTCCCATCAAAAACTCTTTGGCACCGGGCCCTTTGTCACAAAACCATCCACCCTTTTAGCGCCAGAGAAAAGTTGCAACCCGAATTCCCATTGCTCTAAGTGAACCTCCTAAGTCTGTGGACATAAAATTCGAGAAAAACATGTATATATATATATAATATCTTTATTGTTCTTTATCAATTGGCCTTTACCACATCCCGTGATTCCAGGAACATTGAGGATCCACTTCTTTTGCCGTTTCTACAAGATCCCCATCCAGTTGGCGGTCCTCGGTGGAACCCTCCAAAAGGCAAATGCGACAGAGAGTGGCCCTCGGCGACACCGAAGGTTCAAAGTGGAAACCGGTTTTTCACATCAAAAATAGCTGAGATTTATGGATGTTCATCCCCCCGAAATACGGTCTTGATCCATTCTCATATCAAGTGCCAAACACGTTTTGATTTAGATACACATTTTAGAACTATCGAAGTTACATACTGGTTGATGCTGTTGAGTATGAAACATTTACATCTTGCGCAAACAAACATTTCTGACCAATTCCCAGAGGGGTAGAAAAAACACAAAAACAAGAACATAGTCTAGCCGCTAGCCACTGAGGCTGTGATAATCTTTGATTCTCTGCCTCAAATTTGCTGGTACGATGAAAGAACGTATTCACCAACAAATGTGGGGAGTCCACACCTTCGGCCGCCCAGCCGTTCCAGAAACAATAGCAATGCAATCTTCAAAACCCTTGAACTCTTTGAACACGTCTTTTTCAAACATCTTCCAGAACATGTTTGGTGAACCAGCTTCATAATTTCACCAACCAGCCTATCATCAGCTAAAAGGTCGGTTGGTGCATGGAGACTAGGCACAACTACCCTAACTCTTGCTAGTGACGTCTCTGCTGTCTGGCTAACGATGTTCTCTGATCTGTTTACCTTCATGATCTTCATGTAGCCCCAATCGTTGCTGGTCCGGATCCCCTTTGGTCTCCCTAAAACCACTGCGGTAGTCTGTATGCGACTTCCAAGAATCGCAGGGCAACGAGGGAGATGCAACCAGAACTGTGGTCCAAATCCAGGTCCCGTCCCCCTTCTTTCCCTTCTTTACCAAGGTTCGCCAGCGCTTCATGATCCAAACTGGCGGGACAACCTGGATGCGTGAATGATACCATCAGTTCAGGTCGAAATGCCATTGCTGTGAAGGCTGAAAAGAACAACGTTTGGGATCCCATAATCATAGAATACCATACATCATAGATGTATTCAACTGTGTTCTCCCCATTCGAGCATAATCCAACTGCCTTGTGGATGATCGACCCCTGGGTTGCGAGACAAGCCCCATTCGCGTCGTCCAAGCGAAGCTCAGGTTGCGCCTCGGAAGGTTATCTGTGCCATGGCCAAAACGTGGTTGTTTCTTTGGGGCCATCCCGCTATCATTAGGGACTTATGATGGCTGAATCCCTGTTAATGGATTGATAACCTGGCCGAAAATATGGGTCATTTGCTTCAGTTTCGACCATGGCACATGTGGGTATAGGAAGTGGATGCCCCACTTTCCCAAGAGATGGGGAACATGACCAAAACCAAAACGGAGGTCCCATGGGATTTTCGGGACCCGATTTTGATCCAAGTCGATGGTGATGTTTTTCTGCCGGGGATATGCTGCCCTGGCTACAGTCACCCTCACTATCGTCCTTGCATATGTATAGACATACCTAGATCTTGCAAGCTAAACGCAACTTTACTTGGGTTCTTAGCCATTTGTCCTATCTTTGTCGCTGGTCGGTTTCAACCCCTGAAAGCTATTGGTCAATCAGGATCATCACCTGATCGGAAAATAAAACATCGTTGAAAACACCAAGCGAGATGTGCAGGGAAAAAAGGCATCCTTAATCCAATGGTGGATCATTTCTGCTGGTGTCAATTCCAAGTTTTTGGATCCCTAACCATTGTTTTGTTAAGTAAAAACATGTAAAAACTCATTGAATCCCTGTACATATCATCAAACCCTCAAAAATCCCATCAAAATTACAGTACCATGGAAAAATCCCGAAATTCCATCCCAATTCTATCCTTATCAAAATCCTTAAAACCCCCCATTTTCCAAATGAAACCACCATCTGCCGGGCTGGGCTCCGCACCAGCGGACTGGTTCTAAGTTGCCGGACCTTGAACTTGAAACGACCTGGGGAGTTGATTCCGGGATGGGGGAGATGATGCCATGACCATAGCATGGGGATGATACTACGAAATATCTAAATATTGGTATCACCAACCAGGGGGATGTTTTTTTTTTTTAAACACACTGTATAAGTGTAACCAATCATAATGAAGTGGTGAAATTGGTTAAGCTTGTGATCATAAGCCATAAATCCTGGGCGATCAACTTGGCGATAGCCATCAACTTGGGATAGCTAAGCCCACATGCACTGTTTCCACTTAGTTGCTGTGATGCAAGATGCGACTAGATACAAGTCCTGTAGTCGGGATTCAACCCAACAATGGGTGTGCCCCAGACCGACCAAAAATCAGACTTGGTCAACGTTCCTGATCTCTCCGAGTTAACCCCAAAAATGAGTCGGGGAATTCCAAAATGATTGTGGGTTAAATCTCTACGTTGTGGGCAAAAAACATAGCTGGTGAAACTCCGATCATTGCTTAAAAGACCGTTGTTGAGGATACAGCCACTGATCAATGATTGGAGTATAACAATATCGAGAAACCATGAGAAAGCCATTCTCGTTTGGTGAATGATTGATTGATCAACCAATCTTTGGAAAATATATCCATGATGGCTGCAAATCACCGATGCGCTAAATGGGCTGCATGAGTGGAGCATCACTGGGCATCCGGGACCCAATTTGATGATGTCGCCTTCGGTCAGGTGATGCCTGGGAATCAGCAACCTGAAATTTTTGGAGGGGATGGTTCTTCTATATGGGGATGTGTCAAAACCTTGTACCCCTGTAGTTCACATCAAAATAGCTAGTAAATGGATGTTCATCCCACTAAAAATGGTATTAATAGGTATTGATCCATACCCATATCTAACCATATCTAACCATCATTTTCAGTGACGTGGCAGGTCGTTCTAATTCATCGCTGGGATTCACACCTGGTGATGACTGGGGTGCCCCGACCCAGCACTGGAATCTCGAACGACACGCCACAGCCTTGGCTCTACAGAGGGTGGTGTAGCTTCAAGAAAATCACAAAAGCCTTGCGTGTATATATTTATGATGATTTATGTACATAAACGTGTACACATGAGTAGTACGTAAACAAAAGAAGCTGTAAGAGCAAACAAACTTGCGTAGATAAAGAAATAAACATTGGCCCAAATCCTCCTGGATAGCTTTGATGCTCACTCATGAATGGGGATGTGAATCATTCAGTAATAGATTCCTGCCCCAAATGCCATCGGTTGAGGTTTGAATTGGCCTCATTCTCCGAGGACCACAAAACATGTAATTATGTGTAAATGTAAACCACCTTTTCTTAAGATTTTGCTGGGATGTGTTCCGTTTAGGATTTCTTCGAACATTTTGGCCTCCCGTTTGAACACTAAAACATGCTGCTTGCATTGCTTGCAATGTAGTTCCATTGGTGCCCCACTTAAATTCGCTTTGCATCTGGATCCATAAGTCTCAAACCTGGCTTGGCAATGAGGCGCTCTGTAAAATTTTCCCCAGAACAATCTATTGCCATCATACATATATTATCATATGATATATGTATTCAAGTATAATATATGAACATGGGTGTGCATATCTTTTAAAGGGCAGTTTTAAGAAGGAACATGATGACTAACCGGTGGATTTAAGGGCAGCCTATGTTCAAACTCACGGATCCAAAACATTCAGCACCGTAAGCTTCCGCACTTCTTGGAACTGGTGCTGGGAGAAGCCTGCACAGGCCATGTACAACTGGGAATGCTTCATCTCAAAATATTTGGAATCCCCAACTTCGAACAGCTAAACACTACACCAACATTGGTGTGATGTGCGTCCATCGGCACGCTTTAATCAACCAACAATAGGAAACACATCACTCAAAAATAAGGATTTGAACCAAGTGGTTTGCCCAAAACGTGCTCATCCAGGAGTGCCTTAAAACGCTTAAAATATTTGTCTCCAAAATGCATCCAGTCCACTTTCAGTATCACTTTGAACCCCCTGTCTTACTCACATCCAACAGTTTTAGTTGCCCGACCCAAACCCAGATGCCAATTTCAGGCCATATTCCAGGAACGTTGGGACCCGCTTTCCCAGCCTTGTCCACCCAGAAATATCCATCCTGGCGTGGACGCACGCTTCCCGAGGGTGAACTAGGGGTCCGCTCAGCATTCCGACAGGGTGAGTTGTCCACTTCGCAACTGGAAAATTGGTCACATGGTTAAAGGAGGATTGGTTACAATGGTGCGAGGTATGTTTGTTTTTGCACTGAGGGAACAATTTCAGGGGATCACAACATTTCTTGTGGAGAACCAAAAGCCATAATCTAGCGTAGCAAAAGCCATGATTATGACCCATCCATGGGATCCTGGGTTCTATCACATGCGCCAACTTGCCAAGTGGAGAAAAAATGATGAAACTGAAAGGATTGTTTTACCTTCAAAACATCTTTATGAATAAAATTGGTTTCTCTCCCCAAAATTCTCATGGTCTCCAAGCAATGCCTTCTGAATGATGCGAAGAAGTGGGTCGCTGCCCATTGGCATCGACCTAGCACCAGCTCAGGCTGATCCTACTACAGAAATGGTAGTTTCCAATGGGATCCCTGGTATTCGAGGGGATAAGATGGCAAAACACTCTCAGTTTTCATATCCTTTTCTTAAAACCACGCTTTATGCGATTTCCATGATGATGATTGGCGTTAATCTTTGAGGTGTACCTTGTTTGAAACAGCGACATTGGAATCATCGTCTTCCACGGTGTTCACCTCTTTGGATCCGCCAAAAATGCGCTGCGAATGGAGAGAAGTCCTGGTCCTTGGAGTCCTTTGGAGTCCTTTGGAGTCCTTTGGAGCCCTTTATCTTCTGTTTTTGTTCGAATTTTGTTCATTGAAAGCAACTTTCAGAGCCGTCCAAGGTATGTGGACAAAAGAATTCGTAAGGCATTTATTTCCAGGTACTCAGCAGAAACATTCCTTTACAGCCCAACTCGTACTCAAACAGCAGACTGAAACCTTCAAAGCGCTGGCTCCGCGGCTCCACAGTGGGACTACACCAGAGAAACTCTCGGGGACGACCTCCACTGATAATAGGCTAGGTATGGCTAGGTTGCCAACATAGTTGGCAGGTGCTCAACCCGGTTCAACCCGGTTCAACGCATCCATACCCTCAACTGATTGCCGATCCCCCAGGGCCATCCGACGAGTTCTCGCGCATCATCATCACCTCTGTGTCGTTGCGGACACAGACCTTAAGGTCAACGTGCTGAGAACGTGTTGAGAACGTGCTGAGAAATCAGGATGAGTGGTGATTTAGCCATATCACTGGAAAACGATGAAGGTTGCATAAGATTCATAAGATCGTTATCTCAAAATGGATGGCTATGGATGGATAATAAGTGCTAGAAATTTGAAGTCGCCAACTGTCGACAAGGTCTCGGCAAACCATCCCGACTGTGCAGCGTGCAGCTCCTCTAGGCTTTTGACCATGGATTGCAGCACTGTGAAGGTCTTCGTGTGCAAATGATGAGCCTGGCCGTGGGTTTCTCCCAGTTTCTGGCTGAATAACAAAAACATCAAAAACATAAGGGTTTTGTTTTGGGGTTCACACAATTTGGATTTTAGGCTTGACCGATTTTGGTCGAATGGGTCATACCCCATCTTGTGAGGGGTTGGTTTCTTCCCTGCTCAAGGGGGGCCCCAGATCTCCTCCTCATCATCATCATCATCATCGTCATCACCACCAAATCCAGTGTGGACACGCACAAAAAAACAACTCATCATCTATTGTAGAGGCCAAGGACTTTGTCTTTCAAATGGTGTTTTCTCAGTGACTTGGACATCCATTTGAAAAGTGGCACCCATAAGTGGGACTGCCTCATGCCAAAACTATCATTACCATCGTCGCACACCTCGAAGTCAAAGAGGTCATGAGAATCTCTGGCCCACGTGCTGGAGATCACCTGGCGGCGATAAAACCTGTCCACCATGGTCGCCTGTGTTGAAAAACTACTTGTACCGGTTGTTTACTCTTTATACAGTCTATACATGTCTATACTGGTTATCTGATAGGTTCAGTTTGGAGAAATTCCTAACCATCACTGGCAACTGGGGATATGAACCAGCTTGAATGGATCGCAGCATCACCCCAGGCATTGGACACGACAAACACATCTAAACGCCGATACAGCTATTCTGTTGCTATTTTGGCCTGGAGCGACACTTCAGCACCATGGCTCCAAACGAAAGCATCATTTTGCATCATTTTACAGAAGCCCACCGGGCCCCAAGGGGTTCTCCATATAGGATGGTGACATGACGGAATCGTCTACGATGTATGGGGAAGTGCCTTTACCCATCTTGTGCCGAACACCAGAAAATAGGGTGGGACATCTCTTCAAATCTTGATATGTTTGAGAGGTTTCAACAAACACTTCAAGATTTTCTGCAATCTTTGATACATTTCTATCACATCTTCTATTCAAATTGTCATACATGGATGATAACTCCCTACCGGAGGATTCTGCGCCTGCACAGCAAGTGGTAGATGTGCCATCTGACAGAATTTGCACGAGGGGGAACCCTAAACAACGGATGCGGGATCCTAGGGAGAAGGATATCTCTATAAATTGGTTGGTGATTATCTCATTATAACTCAGATATCCTCAGATTCTTGGGGTTTTCATTTAGCTTTTAGCTATTTTAGCTCCTTAGCGGTTGTAGGTTAGCGGTTCGTGCTTGAGTGACACAACGATTGAATGCTTGACATCTTGGAAACACCCCGTTCAGCAACTGGGCCATTGCCGCGCGCAACAAGTGCAGCCCAACAGAGACATTTGGTCGAAAGTACCAATCTGTGTCAAAACTACAGGTTCAAACAAACGCACCACTTATTGTTATTATTATCATGATTATTGTTGTTGTTATATGTTATTGTTCTTATTGTTACTGTTGGTATTATCAACCCACAGCAAATGGTACAACCCCTGACTCTCACCAATCAGCTGAAGTGGCCACTGCTCGTTGAAAGTTTCCAGGCTCCAGCATGGTTGATGGTCATTTTCCCATTTTCCCAACTCGAAATCAGGCATCTGCTCAAACATGAGGCATCCTGTAAAAGAACATACGCCCCATCTTGTTGTTTATGCTCCATTGTTGGTTATATGTAAGTTATAAACCATCAATTAAGAATGATAATATATGTTAAAAGCTATTCCTAATGTTGGTAATGTTACCCATTCCTGTTGGTTCCATAGTAAGTTATATGTTGCTGTGATGGTTTTGGAACCAGCAATCCATGGAAGGCCAGGCCGAATCCCCAAGAGCACCTGCCCTTGGTCAAACTGGTCCATGGCACCTGGAGGTGACCTCAAGGTGATGAAAAGCGACATGGGGATGTCATGTTTGGGAATGACATGGAATAACCCACAGTATGCCATGTAATACTAACAACGCCAATTGATTCAATAATCATAGCTATCATTGTTGCAACTGGGGTATAATTCATTTTTTCCATTTTTTTATATTCAACAACAACCTGGCCACTGGTGACTTGTCACTTTTCCGCTCCGAAACAGCGGAAGAGAGGCTCATCTGACAGATTTCGATTGTTTAGATCTTACGACAGAAGTCCTCAGTCGTAGCCTCCTTCGGTGGTTCATGGAATCCCAGATCATGACATTTCTGGAGCAAGAAATCCTTTGCTGCATTTGATCTATCTGAGAAACATCGATCTCAGGCCACTAGGAATGCAAATTTGGAAGCCACCGCAGGAACCCAGAAAACGCCTGGCACAGCCGTAGGTCAAGGCTGGATGATGATTGTTTTGTACTATAAATGGTGGACTATCAGCATCAACGGTGCAGTCGATAACTTCATAATTGTCATGATTTGTTCTTTTTCATTTGTGTTCAATGACAGTCTTGGACACGGTGGATTTTCTGGACCTACACCCAAGTGGCAGCTGGGAACACTTTTTTTTTTGGTTTGATCCTAAGTGATTTTGCAGTTCCCCAAGCAGGTCATGGCCATCTGTCAGCTGGTTGTCACATCTTTCCGTCGGAATCTTGGGCCCAATGCTCCAGTACATATGCAGCATATGCAGCATATGCATGTGAGATATATGGGAGATGTTCCCGCATTTTTGTAACTTATGATAGTACCCTCTGGTAAACTAACAGTTTGCTATGGAAAATCACCATTTTTAATGGGAAAATCCACTATTTCTATGGCCATTTTCAATAGCAAACTGTTAGTTTACCAGAGGGTATGTGATATTATAATTGATCTTGATGTTCACTGATCCACTGATCACCCAATCCCACTGCCTGGATGATCTTATAGGATTTCATCCCCATGTTGAACTGTTAAGCATCAACCAGGGACTGGGCATCGCCCTGGTTTCACAATAACACCAAACATCCCATGACGTAGAAGATTATTTGACACCAATTTCTTGATGGTCATAAATTTGGGCATGCAACATTTTAGGAAGAAGCTGGTTTTCAAGTATCTCCATGAGTATCAATAACACTAACACTCATGGGTCTTACTTTTCAGTTATTCCTGGCATATCCATTGGCAAATCCTCAGCTTTATTGATTAATATTGATTAAATCATCCCTTTTTTAACATCTCCACTTAAAAAAATAACAATATTTTGATGGATTTAATAAATGCCAATATTTCCTTAAGAATCTTGCTGGTGACCTGCTGTCACTCCGTTGGTAAGAAGCACCATATAATAGTAACTTATTATGTTGCTGGTTCAAAAGTTCTGCGGCAAATTCGTGTCCCCCCCAAAATGGAACCCTTGTTTGGGCTCCACGTTTCGTTGGAACAAGCCGCGCCATTTGGATCAGGGTGCGGTGCGACTCGATTTCTCTACATTCCCAGGTGCCAAGGTGCCACGAGATCTCAAGGTCTCTGCAACATGCTGAAATTGAAGGTTTACTGGTTGGATCTGAATCAACCTACTTCAAAGTTACAAAACTGGAAATCTGGGTGTTCCAAACACACTTGACCTTCCATTCCTATCTTTAAAGAGCTTTCAATAGCTTCAACGGCTTAATATCTTCGACAGCACCTGGGAAACATCCGCCATCACCGGCAGGTCATTTCTTCTTTCGCGCCATATTCGCCAACTCCTGGAGTTCAAGGAATCAACCAGCCCGACTCAATGACTTGCCGATTGGGAAAAAAACTGGTCCCAACAAGGCAGAGCATTTGGTTTACCATGAGCATTTCACAATAAATCCCCTTGGTATCGAACTGCATATCATTCCAATTTTTTGTTTGTTCATGAAATACCCAAGTATCTCAAGCTTGGGGGATATTGAGACTGGCTAATACTTCATTCATCCCTATCATAGGGGATCTAAGTCCCACACTTTTCACCGTTGCTCCCAACACTACAAGAGGTGTAAAAATATGTAAATATAGAGGTAAAATGATCAAATTTGCCCCGCTTGTGGCTATCATTTACTTGTGACCTTGCTGGGTAATTCCTGCTGCATTTGTTTCCCCGTCTGGTGCCGCTCCTCTTGCTGTCGCGCCAGCTTTACACGTTCCTTCTGGATGTTGGGATCCTGCCAGGTCTATCGGTCTATGACTCAACGAGATGAAACTCGCTACTTTTTGGGTTCAAGATGGTTCAAGATCTGGGTGTATTGATGAATGCTGATGTGATGTGTAACATCTAACCTTGCCTCCCCAATGGCCATGGCGCAATGGCACAATCTAAGCGTTTCAAGGTGTCCATGGTGTCCTGCTTGATCTTCAGCTTTTTGAACTTCTGCAACTTCTTGGAATCTTGTGGAATACAATAGCTCAGCTTTCGCCTCGTCACAGCTGGGGGGATGGCCACAGAAGATGTGTCAGTCATCTGCCAACTATTGGGGATATCATCTCCACCAACCCTCCAAGAGTTCAACGATGTTGCAAAAACCCAAGGTACATTTACCGTGCCCGATTTGATGTATTTCTGAGCTGATTTCTGTTGGCGACACCTTGTGTGTTCCCACATTACCGAGCACATTTTTCTTCAACTCCTATGAAATCGAAAATAGGGACACCAAAATGAGGTGTCCTTGGATTGGTATGGGTATACTAATGGTATATGATGGTATATGGTTCTTGGATCTATCTATTCATTTTTGGGTCCGTTACCGGGATAAAACTTATCGCTCCACTGGGACCAACTCATTCATCACCGAGTCACAGCAAGGAGGCGCCGTTCTTCTCAGAGTCGATACCTTTGTCCTGGGAAAAACGGAGGTCCAAGGTGAGAAAAACACGAACAACTGGGGATCTTTACATGATTTCTATTTCTATATATATACAGTCTATATATATATGCACCAGGCCCTGCCACCCCCCCCCCTCCCCCCCCCCATGATACCATGAAAGAATTGTTTGTCATTTTTTTGTCGGATGTTTTGTGTCTCCAAGATTGGGGCAGTAGTAAGCTTACTATCATTGGGTCTCACCGAAGTTTGGTGCCACTCATGTTGGTCGGTGAACTGACTGGTGCAGCTTTCTACCAGGGCATGTCGGGTTTCAACATGTTTCACAGCCCCTTTCGACGTGAAGAACTATGCCATGAAAACTCATGATTTCGAGGGATATCCAAGAGATCTCCATGAAAAATCATGGTTGAAAACACTTCACGAACCTCACGAACCGATCATGGCGCAGTCGGTTTACCCAGTCAACAAGGAATATAGATATCCGGCTTATCTAATCGATAAGAACACCGTTTTCAGCAGTAAACAGCAGAATTTGGCCAACCAAAATGGGGATTGATCTCAACAAAGGTCAGGATTTCATCAACCTTGGGGGTCAGAACGCTGATGTGCTGTTCACACCAATAGCTGGTAGGCATGGATATTCATACCGTCCTGAAGATTCCATAGGTATTGATCCATCCGAGTTTATTTCACCTAAACTTGGTTTATACCTCTATTGATAAGTGGTTTTCTGTTAGTTGACACACTAATTTTACTAGATTTCCTGTAACTGCTGGGAATGCAATTTTTCACTACCCAACAGCCATTTCCCCAGTTCTTTATTGGTTGAACCACATTAAACCACCAGTCTTTATTGCCAGTGACCAGCCAGTAGACAATCCAACCTTCATTCTTTATTGGTTCAACTAAGCTATTTCCTAAACATGTTCTTTCAACTGGTTTAGTCAGATTTTCCCAAGTTTAATGGGTAAAACTACACCGTCTTTGTCCCAAAAACAGACTCGTTGGTGGTTACTTGTCAGCCAATAGAGGATGTCGCCCAATATTTGCTTCTCATTTCAAAGAATCACAATGTTTAATGGTCAAACCACAAAACAAAACCCAATGGACCCCTAATATTTCTTGGATATTTCCCACATACCATAAATCCCCAGAATTTATTGGCGACTTGAAACATCAAATGGTTGGCTATATATATATGTATATCCCATTATGTTCCCATTCTGTTGGATCATACCACCTTTTTTTTGTTCGCCAAAATACCCAATTATACCAATATCCCCAAAATTAACCAATATATCCCCATTATATATTTCACTATACCAGTAATTTTGTATAACCCAATTGGGCCTATCCGAAGCACCGCGCCTTCCAGTTGCTCTTCTTCAGTCGCACGGGTCGATTGCCCACATAGCGGCCGTTCACGTCGCGCAGAGCGGCCACCATGTCCTGCCAAAGGAGGCCAGCTGGGTGGATGTCACGGTGAAATTTCCGTTGATTCTGGCTGAAATTTCCATGAATTTTCCATTCATTATAGTGATTAACCATGGAATTTCCCATCAAATCACCCATTACCCATAAGTTTTTTCGCATAATTATGGGTTATTCCGAATATTCCAAGAGAAGTAAACACATGTTTGAAACCACCAACCACTACATGTCTGCCAACTTCCCCAAAAACATGATCATCCTCGGGTGCACTGAAGGAGACGAAACCATAGCCTGAATCAGAGCCGCCCAGATGCCCAAGGCCCAGCATTCATGAAATTCAGCATGGAAACATATGGAAAACCCCAAAAAAGCCAACCTCCAACTGGAATATCAGAATATATCAGAATATATCAGAATATATCAGAATATATCATGGATATAATCTTCCAAATCCAATTATGTGTGGAGGTTCCATGGCAATCATGGCAGTTGTCATGAGGGTACAATGAAAAAACCTGCAGGCCATCGGGAACTCTGGACTGGTCCTGGCTATTGGTCATGGCCACAGGATGCACCCATGGTTGGATGACAAATATTGCTGCAAGATTAGGGATCATTTATTCCATTTATTCCATTTATTCTCGGCGTTTAGTACATTAGTTGACTGGTTGGTGGTGTCAGTACTGTCAGTACCAGCACATTCTTCACCGTCGCGGCACTCTAGCCTGTCAGTGGAGAACCACTACAACCACTCCGTAGATTGAATTGAATAGCCAAAATCATCCATAATTCATCCAACAATAGTTTCAATAGTCATCAAAATCATCCACCATCTTTTTTTTCCACCATGAAACTTCTATTGTTGGATGAATTTCTAGTTTGGAATGAATTTTCTGCTGGATCCCTTGGCTATCCACTTCCTCCAAGAAACCCTTGGTCTTTCCGGTACGCTTGTCTCGGATCACCTGGTGGAAGGACAAGGACATCACTGGTGTTGGGAACGTTGGTGAAGTGTTGCTGAGAGGTGATCTAATTTTGGTGGATCATGGTGGAGCGGTGCATCCATTTTTTTTTTCCCTTTGCAATCATTTGGTGTTTCGGAGTCTAAAATTCTTGTCTCTGGGTGATGGAGTGCAACATGCTCAGACCACCTACAGCATCTAAAACTCACACACTTCAAAATTTTCGGTCAGAGCGCCATAAAACAATGTAGCCAAAACTAAGCACCAACCAGTCGCCTTTTTTGTCCCCTGCTGCATTCATCATCATCCAGATGGGGAAAAATAGCTTGCTGGAAAACAAATAACAACCAGTCAAGATTATCTCTATCCCTAGAACATAGCAACCAAACGGCGTCCCACCGAAAGCCGCAGAGTCACAAATACGAATGGCACATGAGTCATACTCCCAAACCTAAAACACCACCAACATATTTTCAAGATATTATATAATATATGCATATACACATATAGACATATGTATATCCCAAAATATAGGAACGGTTCAATTTACCGCAAGGACTTTGCTTGATATTTGTTTACATGAAACTGCAACCAACTTCGAAAGAATATCGATACATATGGGGAAATCACAATTTTGGTTTCCCTGAATTTATCTAACCATTCACTTAGTGAATATTTCCTGACTATACATTTAAGATCATTTTGAATAACTTCCCAACTCATCACAGCACCACAGGATACCAAAGGCCGCCGAGGCACCTTGGCCTTCTGGAAAGAACTGTACTTCCTGAAGGCGTTTGCCAACCTGAGCTTAGCAGCGCCAGTTGATCAAAAACTATGATTTGTATTGATTTATGATCATTTCCAAGAATTGCCATGTTTCTTGGGTTTTAACATGTTGAAATATTAAAAAAATCATGGTTGTATCATGTCAGATTCATGGTGATCGTGGCCTGGAAATGTCACATTGATCCTCTGGGCTCCGCACAAATCATCCGTGACCTCGTTACCCAAGTCACCACAGAAGAGCCTCTCGTTGGTTGGTGTCCGTTGTGAGTCACTGGTCGGTTCATGAGCCCCATATGATGGGATGGCTGGGATGGTCATCTTTTGGCCACCGGCTACAACTGTTATCCAGTTGATGCCACTTGCGAAGCTCAGATTACTATGATTACTACTTGCAAATGGAGCTCAGCCCATGCTGAGAGTAGCTCTTTTGTTTTTTGGACTGACACAATCCAACCTGAATTGTGACCAGGAATCACCATCTGGTGGAAAACATCCCCAAAAAATGAACCAAGATTTTTTTGCCGGAACTACCCGCCTCCAGGATGCGCGCCTCTAACATGCTAATTGAAATACAAGTTAGTGGATTAATCAAAAATTGCTATAGCCACCATATTAAGTGACATTAAAGTCAAACAGGGGGACGAACCAGGCACCCACAAAAGGAAGGAAACCCAATCCGGTAAACCCTGCATGAAAACAAACAACAAGCACCTTTTCTCGAAGGCACTTGAGCCAGTCGACGTCGGATA
>Ga0126342_10000036_pt1 | contig 66401 bp, 66 predicted proteins | sample Cyp1metagenome_FD_92528 | JGI IMG/M metagenome (GOLD analysis project Ga0126342, IMG submission 92528) | Coral microbial communities from Lord Howe Island, Old Settlement Bay, Australia - Cyphastrea 1 metagenome | ecosystem: Host-associated > Invertebrates > Cnidaria > Coral ...
AAAGCAAGAAGACTCTAGCGAGCTGACGCTAGCTTTCGTGATAATGCCAATAATTGCCAATAATGATAAAATGTAATTGATTAACGATGATGGTGATGATGATGATGATGATGACGATGACGATGACGAGGACGATGACGATGACGAGGACAAGGACGAGGACGAGGACGATGATGATGATGATGATGATGACGATGACGAGGACGATGGCGAGGACGATGACAATGATGATGATGATGATGATGATGACGATGATGATGATGACGATGATGATGGTGGTGATGGTGATGATGATGATGATGATGATGGTGGTGATGGTGGTGGTGGTGGTGGGGGGGGGAGGTGGGGGGAGGGGGGGGGTCCCCTCTTTTCGCGTGAAAAATCACGTGATGTCCTTGAGCAGCCCCCGGAATACTTGCTAAAGCAAGAAGACTCCAGCTAGCTGACGCTAGCTTTCGTGATATATGTGTATATATATATATGTGTGTATATATATGTATATATATGTATATATATATGTATATATAGAGAGAGAGATATCTCTCTCTCTCTCTCTGTGCAAGATTTAAGCATTTTTGTTCATGCTGGCTTTCGATGTGATCCCCCCGTGCCTTCGAAAGAATTGCTCTAGACCAACAGCGCTCAATTGCCCATTCCTTGGAAGCACAGACTCTCACAACTGCCCCAAGCTGCACAATTTTCGTCCGAAGCTCTCAGGTTCCATGGCTCCGAAAGCGTTCTGCGGTGTCCTTAGTTCGTGCCTTTGAGATATGCCATGTGCCTCTTTACTCTGTGACTAACGAGCATGAGGTCAAAGATAGTCAAAGTGAGTATGTCAAGGCATGTCCAACATCAGCTAGAATAGTGGTACTGTAGGAGGGGGGAAAGGACAAGTCATAAACAGAGAAACCGATAAAGGCAACTCTCTTTCTCTCTCTGCAATGCAGGCAACGCATACAACTTCGCCAGGATAAAGATCAATGCATGGACGCCTTCCCAGCCATGTTGCCGAATTTCCTGGAGCCCGGGTGGAGCTCGGGAGGCCCCGAGCTCAGTTGAAAAAATTATTTCATGCCGGGTTCCCATGGGTTCAAGTATCATTTCAAATCATTAGCCCACTCAGACCCACCCAGCAAGCATCAGCTCAAGCCCCATCTGAAGCCCCGCCTCACCCAACACATCCGTGACCTGTGTAGGATCCGAGAGCTCACCACTGGCACCGCTGGTCGCCTGTGGCAGCGAATGGCTGGCAGCGAATGGCTGGCACTGGTGAGTGATGCATGTCTGTCTTATATTTTGTGATTCATATTTCAACAAAACAATACAATATAATATAATGTGTTTGTATATTCATATCCAAAGCTGTGTGTAGCTGTTGTTGATTGATATCGGAAGCTATTGGGACAAGTGTGAAATATGAGTTGGGATGGAGAGACAAGTGGAAAACGTAAACGAACGAAGGGATGCGAGGAACAAGAAGACAGTGCCATGTTGAGGTGGTTGTGTAGTGAGGCTGGGGTCTCGCCTCTTAGCTGATCAGTTTTAATACTCGGGTTCAAGGCTGTCTCTCAATGGCGCAATTGATAGCACAGTGATCAAGTCGACCAATGGCAGAAACAAAATCAACGTGGTGCAGGATAATGTGAACCAAAGCCAAGGGCAATATGTTATATGAACTAGAAAGCCAAGGACCACATGACTAAAACGACATGGCTTGTGGTCAGATACAAACATGGTTTCGAAATTGGCCATGTCTGGTTCCCAAACATGGTTGCACATGGTTCGACTCAATTTCTCTTACATTCAAGAATGTAGTCACTTCAATCCCAATTTCCATTCCATCCAGTGTCCATCGTCCATAGATCAGTTGCTTTGCAATAGATCTGATTTGGCAAAGCCTTGCCATGCACTTGACACTGGGTCAGCTCCAGCCTGTTTTTTACTTGGCCCCCTGGCAGCAAGCCCCTGGCAGCACGAAAATATACAGTACAAGTTCCCTAGTTCTTGCCCTGCACCTAGACTTAATCTTGTTTCATGCCATTTCACGGCCATGGCCATTTCCATCATTTTGCTATGAAGGTCTGCACATCACAACTTGTTTTTGTGGCAAGCAGGCTGGTCGACCTCGTGCTTGGTGAAAACCTGCAAGGACAACTGAGACAGTGACGTGATGTAACTTTAACGTGGTACCATTGCCAGTCTGCTTTGTCAAGTTCAGGTCAGGCAGGGTTCTACATCAAAGTCAACCCAATGATTTGTTTCCTGTGGGAGGCTGGAGTGTGTACAACAGAACATTGGAAATCCTTTTTTCAGGTCATTGCCAGTTGCATGCAAGCTTCCGAGGAAAAAGGTAGGAGCGCAACTTGAACCCAGCCAGGGTCATCCTGACAGATTGAACGGGTCGGAATATCTCGGGAGTCAGCGCAGTCAGCGCTCTGATCTTGATCGGTTCAAATGCCACTTGCTGTGATCTGATGTGAAATGATACCCTCTTGTAAACTAACATAGCTATGGAAAATCACCATTTTTAATAGGTAAGCCATCTATAAATGGGCCATTTCCCATGGCTATGTTAAATAACCAGAGGGTAATACAAACAAGTTCCATCCAAGCAGCGCGAGCGGACTTTTCTGCATCTTGCCTCAAGGCACCAGCAAATTCAACAGGCAGCACAACATGGTATGCGATGAATGCGTTAGTCATTAGAGAATCGAAGCGCGTGAAGTCATGCACTTCCTTTTACACCTGATATCTTCACGCTCGAAAGCCAAACCAAAATATGAATGGTGATCAAGAGTGAACGTGGATAACCAGGTGCACTCAAACACCTGAAAGACACTGAACAAACTGAAAGTGGAAAACATATCATGCCAGTGGGCCATTGGATGGTCGTAACCCTAGGACTCACAGCCCCAACAGGGCAGAGTGTTGGACAATTGCGGCAAAGGTGCAGAGATGGCAACCACGTCAAGTTGTAGCCATCGTGCGCCGTGGTGAGCACAAAGAATCTGCTGCCCTCATGCCTCACCTCTGCTTCGCTGAAAGCCACCGCGACGCACTGCTGAATGCCTGCAGCAGTGATATCCGTGACTCCATGACTTTCAATCGGTAGATGAAGGGCCGTGGCGATTTAAAGTCCACTGCGTGAGATTTCTGGGTCTCCGACGTGTGGAGGGTGGAACACCCCGACCAAAGCCCGGCATCCGCGATGTCACCAGGCCTGAAAGGAAGGTGGCCGTGAAATGCAAATACTTTGCATATCTTTGCATATCTTTGCATATCTTTGCATCTGAATCTTTCTGATGCTTGTTGCCGTTTCAATTCGCCGTTTTGGCTGAATCAAGGAAGCTCATCTCAGGCTATAAAATCTTTTGGCTATCGCCCGCGTCACCCCATCCCACAGAGCCAAGCGGCCTTCGCCCATGGAGCCAGCAACAAGCCCCCGAAGACCCACCGAACGTTGAACAGTTGTGACGATCCTGATGGGCCGTCTCTTCAAGGTTTTGGCATGTGTGTTTCCATTAATCCTGCCCACCTGCCACCGATACAGAATGATACAGATATGATATGATCAAGTAGCACATTGCCAACATGTGTCGAGAAGGACTGCAGGCAAAAAAGCCTCAATGAGGATCAGCGTCATTTCACAATTTTAGAGGATTAAGTTGGATTTCAAACAAGAACCCCAAGAAACTCATAGAAACTCCACGTTGAATTTTTCAGGGTACTTCAAGGCTTTGTCGCCCCTGGCTCCTCGAATCAGCTGCACCTTCTTCCAACTCCGAGGGCCCTTCACTGCCACTGTCTGTGTCTGAAACCTCGCAACGGAAGGCATCCAGCAAATCCTCCACCTGCCAGGCAGCTGAGAAAGTGGATTTTTTTCACAATCACCACATTCGAATTGATATGATCGTAGGATCCTATAATAATACTTGGATGCAAATGCAGCAGCACGGAGACCCTGGCTGCAAAGTGGGCCATTTGAAACCATGACTGCCAGTGACCGCATTCGACTTCCTGTTGCTTGAAGCAGGCCTGGCTCTTTACTCTTTACTTACAATGCCATGAATAAAAAGGTGATTGGACCGCTTAGACCAAACAGAGCCGCAATGACCATGTCATCTGCTGGCATCCGCACCTTTCCACCCATTTGACGGCCGCTCCGTCGGACGGGCCCGCGTGCGCTGCGTGGAATGCCGGGAGGTTCGGCCCATCGCGTCCTGGGCTAGGGAGGACAACAAGGACAACAAGGACAACGACAAAGAGGAAATAAAAGTAAATCACCAAAAGGAACTGATAATTACTTATTCAAGACTGAATGTCCTGAGATGTCCTGATTTTTTTGCTAATCAGGCCATCAACCTTATCCTTCCCAGACCATGTCACCATGTCCTATGAACGCGCCTGGCGCTTAAAGGAATCCGCCGTGCACTTCGCAGGAAACCCCCACGTCCAACGCCCGACATGGCATTGCTGTTAGCTTTGCTATGGCCACCCCTTTCGGGGATCAAGTGCAGGAAAGGTCATGATTTTGATTCACCATCCCCAGTAAAAGCATCAGAATAAGTGCATAACACAATATTTCACAAAAAGAAAGTGCACGCATTCTTTCAGGAAGACTTTGCACGAGACACTGATCATGCCCCTGCCACCTCTTCAAATGAGGAAAATCATGCCAGTTGTATAGCCCTGGTAGAAGCTTGACCATGACCATGACCACTGAAGGATGTCGTCAAAGCGAGTGAGTTCCAGAAACCAAAGACATTCACCCACACGGCGGAAGACTGGTGCCAGGAAAACACTAGGCGCATCTAGGCGCCCATGTTGTTCTTGTCATTCCCTGCCCACTCTTGTTCACCACAGGGTATCGCTCAAATTCATTTGCATCTCAAAGTTCGCTGGCTTAGACAATAGGAAAAATGAGACAAAGCCACTGCAAGAGGATTCTTTTCTTTCCGCCGCTTCGCTGCAGCGCTGCTAGGGTATTTCTTGGCCGCTATCATCCACCTTAGCTGAGAAAAAAAAGGCATCCCGTGCCCAGTTTTCGCCCTGATGCTGAAAGTTCCAGGGCGATTGAGACTCTCCTGCCCAAGTCCTGCAAGACCAAGCAGCCGCTCTTGTAGCCACACGCCTTAGCCTCGTCTTTGAAGGAGATGGCCTAATCACACAGTTGCAACTGATACGTCGATTTCATGAAGAAAGACATTCTATGTCTGAATGTGGAAGTGCAAAATATATGATGTGCTTTTTATTTAAAAGGACATTTCATTTTTTCAAAGCATGACAGAGGCCTCACCCTTGCGCGCTGCACATTGGACGATAGAAACTTCCCAAGCCGAGTCACGTAGTTGCGACTTTCTTCATCGAAGTCAACTTGCATCACCCCTTTGTCGTCGAGTGCCATGGACTCCTGACGGCCCCTTGCATCCAAGCCCAAACCCGACCCGTCGACCCAGACCTGAGCCGCAGCCACAAAGCTCCGCGCAAGTTGGGACACTTCGCTGTCCTAGCAAAATCTAGGAAAGCAGCACAGGATGGACAGGGATCTCTGGTGATGGGATCTCCCTGACTCTCTCATCTCTTCTGACCAGGTCCAAGATGTGCCAAGGTTTCGGTTTGGGGGTTGGCGAAGTTGTGTAATAAAGCTGTCCCATATTTTGAGATCGATTTAGGAGGAATTAGGTCATACAGGTAGAATTCACCTCACCAATGAACCTCATAGGGGGAGCATCCTTTGGAATACATTGATGTGCCTCATATCTTGCTGCATTGCCCCCGTCCTTCGCTTGTTCCTGTACAGCCTGGAGCTGGGAGACGAAGCTTTGATTAGCGAAGACTGGCACCATAGGATGAGTGATGGAACTACCAGCAGGAGATATGCAATTGATATGATATAATATATATATATATATACCAACCACATGAGGCCTGCTGAAGCATTCTGTACATGGTCTTGGCCTGCAAGTCCCTCAAAGCCTCACGATGCCAATGACCAAAGCGACCAGAGTAGAATTCCGGCAAAATGACTGAGAGGGGCATCTCATCAAAATCGGCTCCGTGGATGAACCATCCAATTTTAGGATACTTTATGGATGTATATCCAGTTTTGACCCATACCTAGCAATATCCAAATGATTCAAAAGATGTTGAGAGCCTTGCAAAGATAGCAGCAATAGACCAGAAGCATCCAGACATTGTTTTAAAAACACCTCAACTCGCAACGCTTCGAAGGGGCATCCTTTCTGCGCCCCATGGCTCGATTGCCTGCTTGAGGATTGGGTGGAATTGGCCGAGCAAGATCTCATCCCTGCCAAACCATTGGGATTCGGCATATTCCTGCGGGGGTGTGTATGGCTTCAGTGAAGCAAAAACAAAGGAACTGCTGTTACTGTTCTGTTTTTTCATCTTCTGACACTTTTAGTCACTTATGTACTGGTTAAAGTTGTTCTTCAAACTCACCAGGATTTGAATCCGGAATCTTCTCGGTGCATGGGCCGATCATCAACTCCTCTGTCATGTCTCGACCCTTGTGACTGTCTATGCACCCTGTCCTTCTCATCGATCTTCACTGCAGCCTCCTAACACAACGGCCACGCACTGACACACCTTCCCACTTGTCTACGCCTAGCCAGGCCTATAGCCGAGCCTTGAAGGGACGTAAAGAGTAAGTGCAATAATTGTGCTTTCACCATTGCCTTTACAGCTGCATGAACAATGAACGCACTGAATCGCACTGAACACTGATGTGTTGGCTATGTTACATATGTATACATATCTTGCTGATCTGGACATTCAACCCCCCAATTTGCATCCTGAGCACATTGTTACATTGTTCCGGCCTCCTCTGGTTGGAGAACCAAATGATGTACTGTGCTGATATCCTGATGAGAAATTCAAAGCACAGGAAGCTGGGCCTGAACCTAGACCCAAAAACCGAAAAAATGGTATATCAAGAACATCGAATAAAGACATATCATCAAAATTCATCAAAGTATCATCTCCAACCTTCCCTAAAAGATCCTAAAAGTAAATGAAAGCAACACCTATCGGATCTATCGGATCTATCGGTGCGTGGCTCGACCAAGGCTCCGGACTGCGGTGCCGTGCTCAGCAGGAGCCTGCTCGCGCATGGCCCAGGTCATGGAGTAGCTTCCAATCACCTGACGGCGAAAGCATCGTATAAATCGTATAATCAGTTTCATAGATGGATAGATTGATGGATGGATGGATGGATCGATCTATAGATAGATTGATAGATAGATTGATAGATTGATAGATAGATATGGTGTGTGTGTGCGGGCTTCTGTATTTATTTGTATTATATAATTCATATTTGCATATATTCAAATTCATATGTACCATGAGGGAAAATTGCGGGCAAACTTCACCTCCCTGTGACAGGTCCCTGACCCTCATGGAACTCCAAGCAAGATCCATTTAAAACATCTCATGACATGACATAACCCCTTAGCCCAAGGACAAATGACATGCTGCACACCATGCGTCCGCCTTTTTCCTCATTTGGCTCACTTGATCAATTTGCGAATGATCCCCTTGACTTTCGGCACGGGTTTCTTCCGGTTGGGATTCCTGGGATATGGCGCGGCCGCACGCTTCATCTTGACATCCAGGCGGACACTAAACTCTCTGGGGCGGAGGTTGTAACACCAATGCCCGAAGATCTCTGAGGCAGACGGCATGGATGACATGGATGGCCTTTCCTCGTGGGTATGGTGGGTATCGAATCTGTTCCAAAGCCCCTGGCCAGCTGCAACTACGGCGGGTGCGGGTGCCCTCCACAAGTGCTCCAAGTGTTCAAAGGTCTGTCTGATGCCTCGCATTGCTCTCCAGATGGCAAGGGCCATTGCAGCGGGGGCTCTCGGACCAACGACGAGCAATTGCAAAGCTTGAGCCGCACGGGCCGCACGGGTCTAGAAGCGTATCATTTGCAAAACACTGTGCAGTTCGCCGCAGCCAACCTTGAGTTTTTCCATCTACAAAACCAGTTGCAATAGGAGCCCTCAGCATCAAGATAAAGACTATACAGACTATACATGTCTTTTCAACCGTGCATGTGTCAGTGCTGATCCATCTTGCCACAGGCCTCAAAGCGCGTGGCTGGCAGCTGCAGGCACAGTTCGCGGCGCATCACACGAGCCGCGGCCTGAAATCTTTGGTCACGGATAGACGCCGAACAGGTCGCGAAGCATCAGATCTCCAACTGTGCCTGCTGAGGACTTTCTCCAGGTTTGGCTCGGCCTCCCATATACCACCTTGGAGTTGGCACTCGTGACAATCATGAAATCTCATGAATAGTCGCCCATGAGTTTCCAGAGATCTGCCAGCTGACACACCAACTCTACTCAAACACCTCCTGGGTCCTGGATTTCTGGAAATGATCCTCGCATGCACCTCGTCATTTAGCGTGGGACTGACGCTGCAAAAAAGATTCTGCCGAGGTGCCAATCAGGTTGCGGATGGACCTGACGGCAGAAAGAGAGGACGTCTGCGCTTGTATCAAATACATTCGAAATCCGCCCAACAGTGGTGCGCTTAGCCCGCTTAGCCCCAAACAGTCAACCCCAGCCTTGCGCTTTCCCAGAAAAACTCGAGATCCATCAGGCGACGTGATCAAAACATCAGACCTTCCAGCGCAAATTGTCGTGCTGATTGGAGATCATTCAGTATGAGCCAACAGAGTGTGGACATCTAGATCATGCTAGATCCATATAAGACCATATCTGGTCGTCCGCAAATCTAATCCAGATCAGACTATGCAAATGTATGCACATGTGTGTGCGCGCTATGTGTGTGTGTGTGCCGTTCGTACCAGGACCATTGCCCAGATGAGCCCAGCACACGGCTTTCACCAGCGCATCCAAAGCTCTTCCATACTCCACATCCTGCGCATGTCCACAATATTCCACAATGTGACAGTGGATATCAGTGGATACATCAGCTTCGCATAGCGGCATAGCTTCGCGGAGTCGTAAGGTTTCTCCAGAGATTCTGCCAATGGCGTCCGCTAAGTGACAAGTCGACCCGAGGCCGAGGCCTCGAGAAAGAGGTGATGAGGCTTGAAGTTACCAGTGATAAAGCGCGGCACATGCAGCATCTCACTCGTTCCAGCAAAGCTCTAGGAGATGTGTTCGCTAGTTTGGGAAACTATCTTATTTGTGTCTCCCAAAAGGGGAAACCGAGGTGAATGTTCACTCTGTTCATTGATGGCGATCATGGTTGAGTGCTGAATGAACATGTTGGGATATGCGATGTGCTCCAACGCTAGGAAGGAACTTTGAATGTGGCACTTGTCTGCACCTTTTCATTCAGAACTGCTTTGCGAGGGCTATGAGGTTCCAGTGTGGTCACTCTATGTGCTCCACTTGGCAGCAACTGGTGGGCCAAGACATGCAGGGCCAGGCGCTAAAATGGCAACTTCGGCTTGGCACCATCTTTTCGGTGAATGGTCAGCAAATGTGCTGGTTTTTAAGTTTGTTAAGTTTAAAGTTTTAGAAAAAAAAAACTCGATTTCCCAGGAAACCATCAGCACAATGATGTGGTCCCGTGGCACTGCATACACTGCATACTCCCATTTTTATCCGGCATGGGTAATAGACTCGCCATAGACTATCAAGTTCTAGATTTTGGAACGGCATGCACGTAAGGCTTGCCAGCAACGACCTTCCCGAGTTGAACACTAGGTCTGGGAATTGATATGCCACTCTTTAAGGACCTCACCACGGCAAGTGCCTTTGGGATCGAACTTTTCAGACATTGATCGAACTTCTTGGAACTTCTTTGTTCTGTTTCCCTTCTTTCCCAGGCCCAAGCACCAGGAGACAAATGCAAAGCAAAATCTGTGCTCTGGCCGAGAGCTTGCCACTATGCATCCAACGTGTCTCGCTTCGGTTCCGCCTAGGCCATGGGGCAAACATCTACCAGAATCTACCAGCACAACCTCCTCTGACGCAACAAGCTCCCCCATTTGCCCATTGCCACAAACGAACATGTTTTCCATGAAAAGGACATGATCTTCCATGGTTCCCGAGCCTCATTTCTTCGCCATGGCCGCTTTGGACTTCTCAGTCTGAAGTGGCTTGAAGACGTACTCAATCAGCGAGTTCTGCCAAGTCATGGATTTGAAGGGAAAATCCCAATGCGACTCGGCAATGACTTGGTTTAAACGACATGTTCCAGTAAAGATGCTCAAATGTTGTCAACATCTGAGTTGTGTTCTCATCTCATGTCAGCCGTACCATCCAAAAAGGATATCTGCTGCTAAGGTGCCCTGATCGGCAACATGTTGGGGAACTCCTGCATCCACGGCTGCAATGTAAACTTGAGAAGCCGAGATCGCACCTTACCCATAAACTCACTTCGACCTTCCACCTTTCCTAGAAAAGCAATAGCATGCAATAGCCCTCCTCAGTCAAAAACTGCGGAGCAATTCGTCGCATTTCCGATATCCCTGCAGATGTTCTTTCTCACCCTGAAGCTCTTCGAATTCTAACCTCGACCACGTCCACTACTTCCAAACACAGGAAAACTATCCCTGGAATTCCTTCAAATGGATTCACATGGTCTCTTAGTCTCTTGTCGGGAAATTATCGTTCAATTGGATTCAATTGGGACATATTGGGACCCTTTACCCATCGAGGGCTGAAACGTCCTTCCACATCTTGTGGGGGCTCAGCTCGTTGTTGGAGCGCGCAGCAGTGATGACCTTAGCCTGTTCTTCGATGGTGAAGTTGCCCCACTTGAAGTCTGGATCGATGTAGTCCTTCAAGCACCATTGCATCGCCCAAAATTCCCGAAAACAACCTCCAAAATATTCCAAATGGTTGATGAATGTTGATGTGGCTATGTCAATGTATGTTTTTTTTCATCAGGACCTTACTTCACATTGCCTTGTGCTGGAGACATATATGCCTTTCCCCCTGCCACACAACTTTGGCACAATGGGAAACGACGGTGGAAACGGTCCCTGTAAAGCTCCAAGACTTGGTTGTGGCTGATGGCACCAGGATTGCAGAAGTTGTAGATGCCAGTCTCAGATGCGTCTTTGGGGTGCAACATCTTCAGAATCCGGCTGGCGCAGTAACATTGGCGCCTATTGATGAAGTAAAAGGACACTACCAAACCTTTTGTGATGAAATTGACGTGGCATCACAGGATAAAGAGTTGATACAGATTCTACAGTCTAAGTGAAGTGGGTGAAACCCTGGTGAACACCGAAAAAGCTGGTAAATGGATAAGATTTGAATCCTCTAAAATAATATATATATATATTATATCTCTCTCTCTCTCTCTCCATCACCATCTCCGAGAGTTTAGCCAAGGGCTACAGGCGAGCCATTGGCCCAATGCCCAGAACTAATGTGTCAGTCAGCATATCAGCCATCTTCAGCCACTAAAATATGGTACAATACATACATTGTGATCCATCCCAATATCTCTTGTGATGGGATGTTCCAGTTTTGGGTTGGCTGACTGGCCCATAGCAACAGATACTTAAAGAAATTTTCTTCACCGCGGTGCCAAACGGCGCAGGGCCATCTCCACAGCATAGGGCAGCAACTCCGGCAGCACGGTCATGCTGTTGGGGATGTTCACCACCTGGGAAACGAGCTGCACGAATATACCCCCTGGTAAACGTTAACAAAACACTATGGAAAATCACCATGCGATTTTCATGGGGAAATCCACTATTTCGACTGGGCCATTTTCAATAGCAAACTGTTAGTTTACCAGAGGGTATGTTTCGAAAATTGGGACAACTCTCCCTCCCACCCAAGATTTGGAGCTACACCATGCTGAGAGGATTGGAAGGAATATAAAGTTTGCTGTGCATGAAGCCCATATCGCCCATATCGCCTTGTTGTAATGCGCGATCTTGTAGATGAAGTTCCTCTTATTGCAGAGAACATCTCCATCAATGGGCATGCGGACGCGCAAAGTCAAAACGTGATCGAATTCCCTCAGCATGTTCTCGACATAGCCCTGGCCAGCTTGAACCCTGCAGACACCCTCCAATCAACACATTCATACACACATCTATTCCCCGATTGCCACATGCCAGAGTGTGGCACACAAAACTGCGGTCGGATGTGAATGTACGTACATATGTACAGAAATAGACACACCATATGAATTTGCATATGCATGTGCATATGTATAGGACGTATGTGTATGTCTAAGTCTATGCGTATGTGTATGTTTGTGTGTTTGTGTGTGTGTGTGTCATGTATGTATGCATGATTGTGTTATGTGTCTGTACATGTGTACTGCGTAGATGTACATACACTGTACGTGTACGCACGTAGTTACGTACGTATGTATGTCTGCATTTATATCTACATCTGTGTCTGTTATGTATCAATATGATTCAATGTGCCTGCATACCTACACTTACGCACAAATCAAGGTACATCCATCTGTGGCCCTGTCACACGTAGGCATTCTATGAGGCATCCACGCCTTGGTCTCAGAGTAGAAGGAGCCAGTGAAGTTGGGGCGATCCTCCTCACCTCAGATTCTGTTCCAATCACCGTTGATCTATGTTGATCTTGGGATTGACATGGATTGACTAAATTTGACAAATGTGAAAACTCTTGGTGCATAATTTGCAAATGGCAAGTCGATCACAGTCGATCGATCCATTCCTGTCAGCTGATCCCAAGAGTGTGGCGACTGCGACGAGTGCGACGAGTGGCTGAATGTCTTGCCAGCCTCTTTTGCCACCAAATTTGGGTCACGTTCCACCTTCTCCGGCTTGTTCTTGTCATAGTGGAAGATGCATCCTGGAGCAAAATCGTGCAAGATCCCCAGTCGCATGCGGTGCAGCATGGCAAAGACATGCAAGGACCACATACTGTCCTTCGAACATGTGAATGCTATGAATTCTATGAATCACTATGAATCCTATGGCTCATGATCTGCAAAGCTTCAGGGCTCCTGTAGCGAAGTTGGTCATGTGAATACCATGGGTAGCACACAAATCTGCCAGGGTCAACGTGCCAATCACATTGACGCGGATGGTCTCCTGATGCACGGCAGTAGAAACCAACCCGTAGCTGCCAGTGATTGGCGCCCAGTGACAAGAGGTGGGAAATGCATGAGTGTTGCTTGGAAGGACAGCTCCCATATGGTCTCGGGTCACTTCAAATGCAATTATATAAATGATCCTAATCATAATCATCTTAGAAGTTCAGACTCATCAAGAGGTGTTCAGTTTTTTTGCTCACATGCCCACCGGCTTGCAGTTTCCCATTGGTCAAACTGACTCCTGGCGATGTGTTTCACACCAGTCCACATTTGGTCGACCAGTGAGCCCGGCGGCATTCATCCTTGGGTGTTCCAGGCTGAATTGGGTCAAGAAGGGGTCTGGACTCCAACCACCGTAGCATCAGCCAACTGCTAAAACGCCGAGGCTCACATGTGTGCAGCCACTGTGCAAGAGCTCTCTCTCAACAGACTCGCGATCCTGGAGACGGGAATTTGCCCACCTTGGTGTCACAGGACCAAGGGCTAGAGGTGCCTAAGGTGCCTAAGGTGCCCTGTCCAGAAACCCCCAGGGTCTGCCTAAGTCCACCGCAAAAGAAATCATCGTGGAATCGTTAATGTGCAAAGCTTTGCCGTCTGCTTCTATCTTCCCAGTGCTGATCCGAGAATCTCCCAAGAAAAGCCCTTCTGTGTCAAGAGATTGCCAATCATTCCGCCAATCCACCCAGTCCTAGGCGTTGCATCTAGCTGCTTTCAAGGTCACGCGCTTCAGTTATAATCTACGTGCATGCTTGCCACATGGACACATACTGTGAGCGCGCGTGGCGGGTGGGCCCCAAGCAAAAACCCTCGGCTGGACCAATGAGGCCCCAGCTTGCCGAAGACCAGGAACTTCACCTTCTTTGCCTGAAAGCAGATGCCGCCTATGATGATTTTGATGCAACACCAGAGACACAAGGGACAGCGTATAAGCCACTGCGACCACCCGAACCCAAGTGTTTGAAGCATTGGTATGCCTTCTTGGCAGGTGGAGGAGGCAGTGCTGCCTGCATGTGCCAGTGGTCAGGAGTTTGAAGGTTCCAAGAAGATAGTCACTGCACACCAGACGGGTCAGTCTTGTTTCGAGACTGCAGAGACCCAAAATCCAAAGACTCCTGCGGCGCACCTGTGAATCAACGTGCATTGGCGTGTCCGGCATCATGATGGGGACAGGATGCGCCACCAAGACAGTGTCCAAATCGCAGGTGTCCCAAAATGCCGCGCCGTGAACACCTCACTCCAGACTCGGAGGGACATTTATTGAATTTATTCATATCTGCACCAATAGAGTATGCCATAGAGATCCATAGAGATCCATGGCAATGCTTCGCCTGAAACTTAGAGCCTGGAGCCAAGACGCTGAACCAGTCCACGGTCTGCTTGAGGCCTTCGTCGAATTTGATGGTCTCCTGACGTTCTTTAGATACAGAGTTTGATGATCAGAAATGATGCAGAGTCGGTGTTGGTCCGCTTTGAGTTTTCAGTTGGAGGGAGCAAACCCTGCCAGACAGTACCAGCGCTATCCAGCGCTCCTTCCAACCAAGAGTTTCCAATTGGCGCAGGTCCAGGAAATAGCGCATGTCGTTGAATGGCCTGTCAAGATCACCTTCATCGGATAAATAATGATATATAATTAAGTATGGATAAATTGCCAAATGATAGATAAGTCAAGACGCCGATTGCGCACATACTCGATCATCTTGTCAGGTTCCACATCGGGCTTCATGAGTTTGATGATATTCTTCACCTGATGGTTCGGGCGTTGTTGTCCCGATAACCCCGGAACACACAACTTGGAAGGGAGTCCGTAAAAGAGCAACCCTTCCAGAAGCTCAAAGTGTCTCAAAGTGTCTAGCCTTGCTCATTTGACTGCTCACTCCACATGACATGGACCTCCACTGTTGCTCATTCATATCTTGATTCTTTAGGCAACCCTTCGACTGCAAAGATTTGGATAAAGTAGCTATGGATTAGGCTTGCCATCATGTGCCTGGATTACTTCTTATTTCATATGTTTTGCATATCGGCCACAGATCTATTATGCAAAGAGCTGATGCTACACTCATTCCGCAGAGGTACAATTTCGATGACAGAGTGCTCTTCAGCTGTGCCAATGTTGTACGTGCTGCCTCGCAGAGGGAGCAAGCAACTTCTTAACAACTGCTGATGTTCAAATACATTTGATGATCCTACTTGACAACTGACTGACTGACTGGTCACTAGACTATATGGGTGTGACTACTTTCTTTGGTCATCATCCAATGAGAAAATAGCGACACAGTGACCATGATACACGCCTACCTCAAACCCTTCAGACTTTGGCCTGTGACACCTTTGTGCAGCACAATGTCGAAGGCTGCAGCAACATCCTGGCCACGAACTCCGTTCAGACATACGGACAGAACTAGACATGTAGCAAAATGGGCCCCAAGGCTGCACAAGTGTCCCGATGCGGGACACAGAAGAATCTGAATCTGACTGTCTGATGATAGTCTGGTAGTCTGATACATCCAGTCATGTCCAGTCTATGGAACCTGCAAAGGTACGTGGCGCACCCCTCCATTAGACCAGCCTTCACGTGCAAGTAGGAACGCTTGCTTGCCCCATCACCATGAACCGTGAGCTTCTTGTTCCTGGCCAAGGTGCAACACCAAATCTTCCCGGTCTTCGGGCTTACAACCATTCGACGTATTCGACTGGCTACGGCATGCTACGGCATGCTACGGCTATGTCCTCTTCAGCATCATAATCATCTTTGGGATCAGCTTCTCTGGATACTGGCGGGGGCCATAGACGTTGTTTCCACCTGCGTGTTGACCATATTGACATTTGCATCCCCTCTTGGCTGGCGTTGCATGCCACCACATTGAGAAAAGGTTGGTACGGCAATTGCAGGTGCTTGGCTCCCAACGTGTCACCAGCACAGGAAGACCATAGGACCGATGATAGGACTTCACCTCAACCCCAAGAGATCTGCCAAGAATTTGGCAAGGAATATGCGGATTTGCGTGCCAAGCTGGGGAGCCTCCAGCTGAATCATACATACATTTAGTGATTGTAGGGATATGTGGGGATCCAATGGGATCACAAGATGTTGGATAAATCCTCAAATTGTCTTGTACTTGCATGGCTATGGCATATTATATATATATACATATAATGTCTTATAGTATCTTATACATTCTTATCGTCACTTGTAGTGCATACCACTCTAGAGGTCACCCCCCCGCACCTAGCCCTGGTGTTTGCCGAATTGCCATCATCTCAGCTGCAGCTTTGGAGGCAGCATAAGGATTTGTTGGATCCAAGGGCGATGTCGCTTCCACCTGGCCCAAGGCGATGTCGCTTCCAGCTGAACGAGCAAATTTCATCGGTGTTTTTTTCATGACGCAATTGACACAATGGATACACAATGGATCCACAATGGACTTCGCAAGATCCGTACGCGACTTTTTTTTTCGTGCAAAAATTGGCCTTCATGTCATTCTCGTCACTGTAGGAGGCATTTTCGCCGTAGACCTGACCAAGTCGGAGTTCATTAAGCACCAACATATCATATTAAGTCTATAGTTCCAACAACTGATATATAATAGTTATATAATTATATAATAGTTATATAATAGTTATATCATATTGAGTCTATATTATATAGTTCCAACAACTTATAACAACTTGTCTGATGTTTAAATTGCATCGCTCCAACCCTCGCCTCATCTGTGCTAACATGGATGTAGCGCAACACTTGGCCCTTGTTCTCCTTAAGAACCTCCAGGATTCCTTGGAGTTGCAGCACAACGTTGCAACGTTGCGGTGTGGCAAGTTGGCCATCCTCTGACACCTCTGAGGCTCTACTGCTGAATTGAGGATAATTCAGGAACCCGTAGGAACCCATAGGAACCCGATATAATATATATATATATTTATTTATTTATATTTATATATATATATGATATCCACATATATCTACCCCATATTCCAATGATCTCCCGATCTGTGAAGCAAATCTTCCTGTCGCCTAGGTTCGGTGGGTGCCCAACACGTTGTCATCCGTAAAGGTCACCGAGTTCCCAAAGGACAGATCCACGTGCGTCTGCGCCGCAAAGTGCATCACGGTGTCAATTTCCTCGTCAGCAACTCACCTATTACATATCTACACATATCTATACAGTCTATACATCATGTCCTTACATCTAGGAGCACATAGCACATAAGAGCACATAGGAGCACAGCACTTCTAAATGCCATTTGCGGTCACAATCCCCGCGTCCTCTTGCTTGATCACGTAGTGCAGAAGGTCTGGGCTTTTGATGTCACCCTTCACGAACTTGAAGTTCGGCTTCCTTGAAAACAGAATGGTCAACATCAAGTCGGAACAAACTACTGGATCTGCAATCGATTTTTTTTGTGCGACCTAGCTTCCCCGCCATCGAATCAAAGTTCTTGGTGTTGGCGCAGTAGTCCAAACGGTCCAAAATCACAATCCTTGGAGTCGAGAGAAAAGGGATGCATCGCTGGATGGCTATGACGGCTATGACATGATAAAATTCAACGCGAACTATACCCGTATAATATTGGAATATATTGGGTCTGGGTCAAAAATATTGGCATCTCCAAAATTGGATGGTTAATACATGGTAATACTAAAAACCGAACTGACTCTGGAGTCCCTGGACCTTAAATCTTGATCCATTCCCTTGATGCCAAGTCTCTTGTACTTGGGGTACTTGAAGAACAAATGCTCTGCCACATGGCTGGCAATGAAACCTGCGCCGCCTGTGATAAGGATGTTCTTTGGCTCATAGACGGCGGTCATTGGCTCCTCGGTGATGCCATGGAGACAAATTTTGAAGCAGAAACTTCAGTTGCAGGGAGATGCTGGCACAATTTTGTACATCTAATATCATCTAATATCATCTAATCTAATTGTTCTTCTAGCCATATCTAACCATCCCACACAAACACTTTCTTCCGTGACACACTTCGGGGTGAGGCCAGGGGGCAATGCGAGTCACCGAAAGCGAAGAGATTTCCTATTGGTCCTACCTTGTTCTGTTGCTGAATGCTTGAGTAAGGGCGGCGACGGAAGAGTGAGACAGAAAGAGGATGCCCTACGGCCCTGCGGCCCGACAGCGTCTCATACCGTGTCAAAATGCTTCCCAACACGAATGATGCAACTTCAAGACATGACCTCGGATGGCCAATGTGTTGCCATCAGTGCGACATCCATCCTCCCTGCTACCATACGTGTCACGACCCGCCTCGACAGAAGCCCCTCCCAGTCCAAGATCCCCTACTGCCCGTTCGCCCCGAGCGATTCGGTAACCGCATGGGTGACTCCTCAAACACATGCAGGGTCCATGGTGATGAGAACCATGCAGGTCTACAACTGGACTTGGACATCAGCAGCCAGAATTGATTTGAAAAGTGCTTCGAACTTAAGGCCCCAACACCTCTTTGTGGTGACTCGCCTCTTTGCCTTAGAGGCCAACAGCTTCCGATTCATCTCTTTGGAAGTTGCACATCAGGAAAAGCTGCGCCACAGCGGGGAAGTGGCCAGGGGGCGGGTTATTGAAACAAGACATGAGATTTGCATAGATTTGCAGTGAAAACTTTGAGCTGACAACTGCACCTTGAAAATGTCTATGGAGTCTATAGGATGCTATGAGTTCTGACGATGGCTTCCCTCATCTGAGACGGTGGCGGGTAGCGGTCCGCAGGGGACGTCTTGGGTGAAGGCCTGAGGCACGATATCGAAGTTGGGTTGGGAGATCACTTGAAATGAGTGCCATCAAGTACAATCCATGTGATTTGTTTGAAAATCTAATGCATAGAAAGGTCGGTCTAAAGTGTCTAAAGCATTTCAGTCTTAAGCTCTTGCCATGACTTGGAGGATTCTAGGCGAGATTCCAAGGGCCGGACTCGCGTGATCCAGGCCGACTACCTCAGCAGCTCGTTGCATACCATTTTAAATTTTGCCGCTCTACCCGGTGGGATCACTCCAAGGCAAGAGGACAAGCCAAAATGACAAGCTCCCGGGCCATACTCATTCTGGCGCCGGCTCGGTGGGCCTCAAGCGGAACAAGCGGAACAAGGATAGAAAGGTCATTGGGAAATGGCGACGCCAACTGAGACACCTCAAAACATCTCAAAACTGGTTGGAGTACGGCTGTCAAACGCTAGTGCCGACGAGGTGAAGGGAGAAGAGAAAGAGAAAGAGAGAAAAATGAGAAAAGGAAATCATGTGTGGCATCTTTGGTAACGTTTGCTGATCCTCCAAACTTGAAAGGACTGGGGTGGACGAAAGGTAAGTTCTGCTGGATCAGGGAGTTTGACATGCAAGTTTCAATCCTGGAAAAATACGGGCACGTAAAATGTTCACATAAATTCATAAATTGTAGTATCAAAAAAAAAGGAGGGATGTCTCGGCAACGTATGCGATGGCTGGTCTTCCCCGAAGGGTGTTGCAAAGAACAAATCCTTACACAGCTTAGAATCATCCACTGCTGCCTTATGCGCCTCTCTTTGGCAGAAAAATGAAAAACATAATGCCAGTGCTTGCATCTTTGCAAAACATGGCCGTCTTAGTATGTTTAGCTGGGGAGGATCAGGATGATGGTGGTGGTGGTGGTGATGATGAACACGAGGATGAACATGAGGATGGATATGAGGATGAACATGAGGATGAGAGTGAGGATGAAAGTGAGGAGGGGGATGGGGAGGATAATGACAAGGACGAGGAGGATGAGGAGGATGAGCAGGATGAGAAGGATGAGGAGGTGCGGTGCTGCTGTCTGAGCCGGCTATCCTCTCCCTATTTGAATGGCCGATGGGCAGGGATGGGATGTCAAGTTTCTGCTAGCGCTGCTTAGAACATGAGGGATCACCTTTTGCTGACCAGGAAAGGAAAAACGGCAAAAGCGCCAGCCTAAGCGTAGCACGAAGGGGCCCAGCCCCTAGGTGCGAAAATGCCTTGTATTAGGCAGGGCCCGCTACATCGACTTGAGGCACAAGGGGGGTGAACGAAAGCTAAGGCAGGATTTGAGCCATCTGCTTCCAATACCGCTTCAAAATGCCCCGGAAGCTTGGGGGGTTTCGAGTGAAAAATCACTATGTTGGACTTAGACCTGCCCTCCCCTTGCTCTTGCTGAAGCAAGAGTAACTCCAGCCAGCTACCGCTAGCTTTCGGACAGAGAACATAGTTGGGTATTTTCGCATATTTTCGCGCATTTTTTCCCCTACCCTGCAATGAAATTAGTCATGGTCAGACATTTTCGCGCATTGGTCATGCTTTTTCTTTCTACGGCCCCATGCACGCAGAATAGAAGTTACAAAAAATGCTGGCAGAAATCGGATTCGAGCTTATACGTGGCGGAATCCCACCTGTACGGTATGAAGCCCAGGAATTGCGTCCACCGCAACCGCTGGGTGAACCTAATCCAGGCCTTCAAGTGGAGTTGGAGACATATTATATACAGCGCAAAAAATATCGATTGAAACAACAACGGTGTGAGCTGTGCTGTCCAGGACTAGCTTGAAGGCGGGTCTAGAATATGCTGAACGGGTGCCACAAGAAACGTAGCAAGTGCCTCATGACACACAAATCTTTCAGAAAGATGATGGCAGACTCTATTTGCAGAATTTATGCCAATTCAAAAAAAACTGCAACAATGCGACGCAGTCTTGGAGAAATAAATTACGAGATGTGTTGAAAGAAGAGCGGTGACAGAAGTGTTTTTCGATGTTTTTCGGAGCTAGGCATGCCACGCAGCAGAGAAGTAGATACAGGAAAGAGAGATGAACAAAACATGCTACAAACTGCTAGGAGAAGAGAGAACTAAAATCTAAGTCATAAAAGTCATATTGAAAGACATGCAATTGAAAAAAAGAAGTGTTGGAAGGGTTGGTTGAATGAGGGATGTGACAAAAGTAACAGTGAAGGCAGCCGTCAGCACTACAGGAACAGCGCAGTAAAGAAAAACGAAGCATTAAAAGAAGTTGATGAGAAGACTGTTGCGGGGAGAAGAGTTCGAGGCATTGTTGGAAGCAATGCACATACATGATAAAGGAAACAAGATGACAGAAGTGTTGCAACGAAGTGTTGAATCCAATCAAACTGCTGATATCTTCGACATTGCCCAAAACAGCCCCAAAGATCAAGTCCAAACCTGCTACAGCTACACTGATATGATATGGATATTTACTTTTAGATATACATGCACATGTAGATACATATAGATATAGACATACATATACATGGCGTCCTCATAAGAACTATCATTACTGGGAAGATTTAAAATGGAAAACGGAGACATAACGAGCAAAAATCAGGGATTGGAGGCAGACCCGGCCACAAGCCCTGCCTGTCAGGGAGTCCCTGTGGTTCGTTGGACCTCTCGGCATCTGGGCCTGGATGCACCGGCCATCCCGATCAGCCTATACATCGACATGTACTGCAAATATCCCAAGAACAAAACCGCTCTTAACACTTCAGGTTGAGTTGGCTGAATGGGATAAGTCGGGATAAGATAAGATATAATTTAGATATAATTTAGGGATACTAGCCATTGACTTCATTGATAAATTTAAAGATCAAACGTGTTGGAAGTGTTGGAAGTATGCCATCAGCCGCTTGACAGTTTCCAGCCTGAGCAGCTGGAGCCCAAGTATTCGACATGCCCTGGGAAGCCAGTCGGTTTGCCATGCTCGGGGGATACCAAACAAACGGCATTAGTTAAGTGACCATCGGATTGGGGAAAAGTTATGTTATTTTTTGTAAACTTGCATGCTTCCGTTCATGCCGGACCATTGATGAGGATATCTCACCATCGTGGCACTCAAACAGCTCCACAGGGCCATGTGTTCACAGACGTAACTTGGGAGGAGATGAAAGAAGCAACCAGCCAACCATGTCGCTCACAATTTTGAAGCCGATTTCTTTCCCATCTTGTCTCCTGGCCTGCGTGAATGCCATTCGAGGTCCCATCTGAGTCACAAAGGCAAACAGATAAGTCCTACGAATCCCATCATTTCAAACGATCACTTCCTTCACCACCTGGGTGGACCGTATGTTGCCCGTCCATTCCACTACGTCAACATATTTTTTCACATGTTTTTTTCGCATGCATAAGCACATCACATCGTAGCACAGAATCAACAGCAATGAACATCACTATCAGACACTATCATATCATAATTACATATAATTACTCTGTCCGTCTGATGCAGAAACATGCAGAAACCGCATTGCGACCAAGGCCAAAACACATCTCGCCACCAAGGCCCAAACGTCGCGATCTCGGGCAGGTCCGTCACGCAAGCTGCCTGAGCTCCGCTCAGCTCCGGTACATTTCCAGAAAGCGGTCCATGGGCTCCGCACTGAGGCTTTGCGGGGGAAGATAGCCCGCACTACCTTGGAGAGACGAGAAAAGAGGCACCACTTGGTAAAGGTTCAAGGTTCAAGGCTAAATTTTGCTGCAAACATCCACAAACATGTGACAACTGACTGTGCGCCCCTGGCGCATTGTGACGTCAAGAATGATACTTCTGCGGCAACATTTCTCCACATGGGCCTCTGTCTGATTCATCATTGATGCAATCTGAGCCATTTGCAACTAGTAGGCGCAATTGGCCTTAGTCAAGGTTGGCATCTGCTAAACAGTACTGTAAGACTTGTAGCCTAAGCCCACTTCGTGACGCTACAAAAGCCAAAGTACAGCTTGGGGTTAAGGTTCGCCTTGCTGATGTCATGCTTGGTAGCAGCCAATTGCAAGGCTGCATTTTTCACATTGTGTCGCAGTATTTGGGAGTACCTACGTCACTGCCAACGGAACATCCAATGACTCACTGCTCCTAGCTGTAATCCCATTCTCTCTCTCTCTCTCTCTCTTTCTTCATCGCATTTCATCGCGTTCAGACTGCGATCCCATTGTGCACCCATGCATTTTTTCATCCAAGATTCCACCAACATCAGACTCAACCTCCATACTAGGCAACCCCTGCATGCTCTGTGAAAGGCTGGTAGTGGGAGCACTTACCTCGCCCATCACACAGGCCAACAGCTGCACTGAATTTCAAGTGAGCCGGAAGGATGGCAGGTCTTGTAGGTATTGCAGAGGACTTCAGAATGTGGCTCCTTTCCAACGACCGGTAGGTGCCATTGAACAATGGAACGACCAAAGGGTGCTGAGGCCATGCACCGGCGGCGGTGGAGGAGCGGGTGGCTCATCCTGCGTTGCAACGGGAAAGCCTGAATCGTTTCAGAAACCTTTGTGACACTCTGCAAGTACCATCACATGAGTGACCAGTAATACACATATTCACTTTATTCACTTTATTCACTTGGTCCACCCAAACCATGAATCTTCAGCAATCTGCCATCGGTCATTCCATGTCATTCCCGTGTCTCAACCCTTCACTGACCTCGGCCCAGGCCATGATGGCACCCGGTGGACCGCGATCTGCCGAATCCAAAGCCTTAGGGGAACACCCTGAGGCGAAGGTTTGTCGACGTTCATCGCCCTGAGACCAAGGTTCTGAAGCACGCCTGTTGCAACTCATGCCCCGGCACCCTAAGATCTGAAGACTTTTTTGATTCATTTGGCTTCTAGGGTCCGTTGGGCAGGATCAGTGCAGTTGCCACCAGGTCCACAGTCCTTGGAAACAGGACCTATTTTAGCAGACCCATTTTGCAGCAAGAGCCCTAGCTGATCCCACCTCGCCGACACTTTGGTCGGCCTGGGCGGCTTGGCCGCCCTTTCTTGCCACTGATGGTGCACAAGTCGTTAACAAAAAAAACTTCGAAATGGCGTGGCACCTGAAACAACCGAATTGAATCAGAAAGTACGAAAATATGTGTAGGTATATACACACACATATGTATATATATATTATAACATATTGCCTGGGAGAACCTGTCTGCCTTAGCCATTCCTTTCATGAAAAAAACAACCCTGGTCCTCTTGTCACACTGCTAAAGGAGACTGTCAGGACACACCTCCAGTCCGCATCCCCTCCTGCGCTGCAGGCCAAAGGCCACATTGGAGAAACAACATGAAACAACTGTAGTGTATAAAATGTATACTGTAATTACCTGTGTTTTCATCTGCAGCAGCCGGTCAGGAAATATGAAATATATATGTATTGTATAAATATGTCACATGAAATCTCAACTCAGCTCTCCCAATTTTCTAAGTTAATAATAGGCATGAAGTGAGTATGCAGCCTCCACCTGCAATATCGATGTCTGATGATTTCTGATGCCGCCATTTTGTGACGGCACTGCCTGCTTCTGACCCTGCACGTTCCGAGGGAGTGGTGCGATGGCCTCACAGCTCGGTTCGACTGCGGGGATGGAAAAAATGAACTAATGAAGGGAAAAAAAAAAGCACACATTTAAAGTCACCAACAGGCAGTGAGAAATCTACTGACCCATACACAGTAGCATGTAGAAGCAGTTTTCCAACAGGTATCAAGAGCCCACTACTCTGATTCCCCAGTGCGCACCCCATGCTTCTGCCGTGGGGTCGTCTGCGCTGAGCCTTGCAAGGCACCAGAGTCTGGGCTTCCAAGATCTTAGCTCTGCCGGTCCAATGGTTTCCCATGGTTTCCCCTTTCACCATTTTCACCTTCACCATGGATCACCATGGCCCACCAAGGCCCACCTGCGCGGTCCTGCGAGTTGGTCTCCATTTGCTTTAGCTGATCGATCAAACGCTCCTGCCGGATACATCGGAGACCAAGACATTTTTTTTTTTGTGACCATCGACCATCCTCCAGGGATGGTCTTGAAGCCCCACGCCCATGAACTCCACGCAGCTCCAAACTGATCACAAATCTGCCAAAATGCGGCTGTCGTCATGTTTGCTTCCAAGTGGCCATCGTTTCTTGGAGACGTCCATGACTTTGATTTACATGACACCTGAGGAACGTTGGCATATTTCTTGGGGATCATCTTGCTAAATCGGCATACAACAGGTCAACAGCACCCAGTTCGGGTTGCCAGGGCCACCGGCTCCAGCGAATGAATTCGATCTTCGATGGCAGATAGCTGCCCACCCTGGCAACAGGGAAGGTGGTGATGGTTATCAATTGAGATTACTGTGGTAACCCAACGCCAAAAAAATGGACTTGTTGTTGAGGTGGTAAACACAAATTGGTTTCTGCCTGAGCTTATCGGTTTACCGGTTCCCACATTGTTGCAGTTCGGCCCTTTTTGACATGATGGTAAGATTGATCCGACTGGCAAACCTAACATGTTGCTCAGCCCAGCCCAGGTTGCCTGTTCCGCAAGCGCCATGCAGGTTTGTCTGCTTTCCCGGCGCACTGCTTTCCTTACCACGACAACCACCATGCCAGTGACTACGCACCAATCAACATGGCACCAGGTCGATGTGGAGAGCGATGGAAATGATCAAAACTTCTCAAGAGTTACATCAAAAGATCTATAATCCCTACCAGCAAAAAACAAACTATATTGTATATACATATGTTAAATTATTATTACATTAAAGATTTATATTATATATATATATAATTAGTATTATTATTATTATTATATTATTATTATATTGTATTATGTATGTGTGTTTGTATCATTATGTGTTATGTAATACTATGTATATAATGTGTATATATCATATTCTCTCATGAAGACTTCGTCACACGGCCTAGCGCCAAGGGGCTCCACCTGCCTCACACGGCCTTCCCATCGAGAGTTCTCCTGCTGGGTGGCTTGGTGGCCTCCACCAGCATAGCGCACCCCTTGACACGTGAAGACGTAGGCCTCAACGCAGCGCCACGCCGTGGCAAAGTCGAGGGAATAGGCTGGGAATAGGCTGGGAATAGGCTGGGAATGGCTGGGAATGGCTGGGAATGGCTGGGAATGGCTGGGAAAGGAGAAAAGCTGAGGCTTTCCGAAGGGTTTCGAATCAGAACTTTAGCGTTGTCCAAAAATATAGCTTCAGAAACTTCCGAGAACATGCCTTGCGTCGCTTCGCCCCGGTTTTCTTTGTCACTTCCGCCTGCAACATGTACAAAGAAAGCGCACACAAGTGTACACGCTACCATTACCATTTCAACCCGGTACACCCAAGGTTTGCTAAATATGGTCCACCGAGACTCTTTGCCTCATATACCAGCTCCAAGCGCATCACGTTTGTAGCAACTTCTGCGTTTTCTTGGACCTCCACACATGGCATTCTCTCAGATATCTCCATGTTTGGTGTTGGGAATGTAACTCCACAAATCCTCAAAGCAGCTTTCCTACCACCTCCTGTGTGATTGCAAATTGGACCAAAGATTTCAATAACAACGTCTGGTTTGTCAAGAGTATTCTAGTTAGACTGTTGGCAGCTAGTGCTAGCGAATCGGCCTTGTCATAGCTGTCACTCATGATGGCCTTGGATGACATGGCGAGCAACTCTTGTATTCCCAGTCTGGCTGGTATAACATGTGTGACTCACACGGAGCGAACAAGAACATTTAAGATAATCAAGAACTTCGAGTCAAGTCCAAGCTACAATTAGGAAGTTCATCATCACCTCAGTGACGCGCTGTGCATATCTCCCTTATGATGAATATGTGAATGCATATCCACCGTGTGAATACAGCAGTGGGCGACCTGCTCTGCAAGTCTGAACCTGCCTATGCGCTCTTGACATATTCAGACTTATTGCTCATCGAACTGTGGCGTACGTGCTGAAAGCTCCAAAGTGAATAACCAAATCTTCAAACAGCGCCCAATCTGTGGCGACCAAAAACTGATAGAAGCCAATAGTCACTACTGCATAAAACAGGTAAAACAGGTGGACTCTGGTGATTGCCCAAGAAACCACCAGCATCACAATGACGCAAATGACCAAGAGCAAGCGCGCAGTCAGGGATGCACTGTCCTCATAGCAGTTGAGCTAAGCTGTAGGGACAGCGATTGCCATCAACTTCAGTTATTGGAGCTGTCACTGGTTGTGGCAGCGATGCATGCCAAGATTCCGCCCCCTCTGGAGCATCATCCGCATCACCAAAGATGCCATGCATGTATACATACCACAATGTAGAACCCAAGCCATCAAGGGAGAAGGGCTGATCAAACAGCCTTGGAGCAGTATCACTTGACAAACTGCTACTCGGACCGAAGATACTAGTCGAAATTGCATGATCAACATTCGGTTCACAGGTACCCCCGGGAATCAGTGGTCCTAGCTCAGTCTTTTTATCAATGTGGCAGTTCTTAACCATTCCAGCACAACATCCCTTGCCTGCCTTTTCGATGCGGAAATGACGCGACGAGTCACAAGAGGAAAGCGAATACGAAGGTCAGAACCATCACGAACATCACCCAAAAGAAACTGGACATGTCCCAGAAGATTATGATGAGGGTCCTGCATGGACCAGCTGCCCCCATGGCCCCCATACTCATTCATTTCAGCTCTGAGTTCTCCAATTCCAAACCAGTCGTTGGGGATGCTGGGATGCTTTCTGCGTGTGTCACATGCGTCTGCGTACATGCATCCACTTGTCCTCACCAAAGGGCCAGTGCTGGACCAAGCTCGGAGGAAGCTTACAAGCCTCACAGCAGAGCAGGAACATTCTTAACCTCCATGCGGTCCATGCCACGGTGAGTTTTGCAAAGCTACAGAAGTGGCATGCCAAACTTCTAAACTTTTCCTCGTTCGAAGTTTGGACCGATACTTGTCATTCCCCATGGCCTGGAACATACAAAAACAGTCGTGATGGCCAGCAAATTTCTGCCCTCCAGCAAGTTGTCCCCGGTTTCAACAAAGAGACCTGCATCAATGGCAGGATTTGGGAAGCAGGTGTCAAAATATACGTACGATTACGTACGTTTGCATCAACCTGCTTTGTTAACGCAGCAGAGCAAAAGAACCCTATGAGCGGAGCGTTTCACTTCAAGCCTTGCATCCTCTACGGTGTATTGACTACCAACACCTCTGTGCCTTCACAAAGCAGCTCTTTTTGTTGGCAAATTGACTCGTGGGACATCTACTACTTTCAGAAAGACCGCTGTGATACCATACCTGTGGTCTGCCACAGATGGGCAACCACAGCTCTGCAAGTGCACTCGGATCTGATGACGTCGCCCAGTTCGTATGCGGATCGCTACTAGTGACGCCAGTTTCTCCAAGCGAAAGCTGCCAAGTAGTCGAAAAAATGACCTTGGCCATGTTCTGAGTGAAATCAAAAGAAGAAGAAGAAGAAGAACAACAACAACAACAGATCATTGATCTGAAACAAAGTGAGCATCTGTCCTATTCTGAGGGGAAAAAAACACCTCGCAACAATGACTCACCGAGTACTTTGAAACACCTGCTGTTCCGCACCAAGCAGCTGGGCAGGACGTCCACGCTCAGAGACCATCACGGTGTGTGTATCGAGGATGCGATGCTGGACGTCTTGCAAGTCACTTGGCAAACCATCATGGCTGAGAACCACGTAGTCCCGGACGATTTGATAGGTATACATCTGCCATTCCAAGCCTGGGCATTGTAGCCATTTATGTTCGATGAATTACATGCATAGAATATATGATATGTTACATATATGTCTATCAACATTGGGAAATAGATGAAGCGATCCGAGTTTGGCCCAGACACTGCAGTAACCCTGTAAGCTGGTTGCAGCCAAGATCAACCCAGAGCTAGGTGTATCCAATCGATGAATGAAACCACGGCCGAAATCCACCGCATCTATCATGGTCCGATCAGAAGGAAGATGATTCCGCAAGAAGTCAGATAAACGCCGCAGGCCTGGGAGGTTGAACCATGCAGCCCTCTGAAGTGCAGGCTCTACTGAAAGGGAGACCAGAAGAAACTATGACGTGTCAAAAGCAGTCAATGTATACATACATTACTTATATTAAAATATATAATATACATACATATGTATATATACATATATATTTATATTTATATGTATGTATATATATATATATACATACATTTATAGTTATATTGTGTCCATGCATTTAAAACAGAAATCTTTACAACCAAAGGAAACATTTAGGAACTGGCAACATCCAAAAGCAGCGGTTCAAGAGGCTAAAACTTTATGGCACTAGCACAGACTGAGGAGCCCGAATGACCTTCACTGTCAACCTCCCAGCCTGCAGGCTTCAGAACGAGGCACATGCCCTTCATGAGGGAAACAAGGCGAGGCTGCACCTCACTAATCGGAATAGGGCGAAGTTCCTGTCGTGGGACCACCACGTACTTGGATGACCCCAAATTCCTCAAGACTTGCTCAGCAACCTTTAACAATGTGCGATCAGACTGCTGCATCAAAGTGTATGACCAAGCCAGCGCGCAAACATTCACCAAGAAGAGCCGCATCCCTCCCATGTTGTGCGGGGAAGAATCTGCACCGTGCGACAGGAGCTGAAGCGCATGGTCGCTCAACAAGTCATGAATTGGATGATCACAGACTGAGAGCGTGGCAGAAGTTCATGCTACGTTTGCCAGCTCTTGCATCGAAAACTCTGGCATCAACAGCATTGCTCTCCCTGATGATGCAGCCAGCAATGGTGCATCATGCAACATCACACAAGCAAACGCCCAGAAGCTGTTAGATACATTCTGCGAGTCAAACTGGTGTATCATGGAGACTGCAACCTTGCCCATTTCCTCAAACATTGGGTCACTGAAGATCATGACGCTGGCATAGGCCCAGACAATGTTGGAACACTCTTGTGGGTTCAGCATGGAGGCCTTTGCAGATGCAGCTTCAGACAGTGCTGCAAAGAGTGCCGGGTCATGTGCTACAGCTTTGGCAAAGGCTTATGCAGTGTTTGCGACTTCCTGAGGTCCAAATTCACCAATGAGGCTGATAGCTTGCAACCCAAGGGCCTTGGAGTTCTGTCGCTGCAGAAGTACTGGAACACAACAGCAAACACCACAGCATTACTTAATTGGATGGGTGCATCCTCACTTCTTGTTGGGTAGAAGTTGACTCACGTACATATAGCTGGTGCACATTGTCCACTAAATATGCTCACTTATTCGTGATATTTTACCCGTGCTGGATCTTCTTAGTCTTCTTCCACATCATTTGATTTGTGGACAAAGAGCGGGCCACTAGGCTACGAGGTCGGTTTTTTAAAGCAAAGGGCAAGAGACACTCAGCAAAGGCTTGTGGAGGTCACGCAAGCTTGCCAGAGTTCAAGAGATGTTTGCCACGTTCTGTGGGTTGAACTGCTGAATTTTGCTTGCGGCAGCAGCTTCTAGGGCATCTAAAGCCGGCTCATGGTGAAACTCCAGTGTTGCAAATGCCCAAAGCATCATGGCCAGGTCCTAACATGGTGCAAGTGACATCTCGTCGGAGTGGCCGAACTGACTGATCTTCATAACTGCAACTTGAGCAAGCATGTCTAAGAGGCTGAGATCCTTTGATGCCATGACTGCCAGAGCCCAAGCAGTGAGAGCCAAGTGCTGGGGTTCAAATTATGGACATCGTTGCATGGAGGCCGGGACAAGAACCTGAAGCAACGGGGCTCCCTTGTGCACTACAGCATCACAGTCCCAGGCCACGGTGGCAAGATCTTGAGGTGAAAATGAATGGAGCGAGTCCGCTACTGTAGCACCGAAAGCTTTCCAGAATGCCTGGTGCCACAGAGACAGCTTGGAGAGTGCCTGAGCGGAAATGACATCACCAAAGGCCTGGAGCCGAGGAAATATTTATCCCTTGTACATCCTTTTACATCCTTTTACATACTCGCATACCATTGGGCTCAAACCCTAAGGATTGGAGCAGGCATCCTGCCTAGGCTGTGTTCACCAGCTCCTGCGTGGGCCAGTCAGACAACACTTCTGCTGCATTTTGAGCCACCGCCAGCATGAAGGGCAGGTCGATGACGGTCATCCGAGCAGGGCTTTAGACACTGTTGGAAATGTTCTGCGAATTGAAACGGTGCAGCTTTGCCAAAGACATCGATGCCAAGGCTGACAAAGGCTACGCGTCCATCCGAAGCACTGCAAGGCCTCACAAGCTGTTAGACAGACCTTGCGGGCAGAATTCCTCAGTGATCTCCTAAGCTCTCTCCAAACAATTCTGTAGCAACGCTTAATCTCTGCAAACCAGAACTGCAAGCGCCCAAATAGAATTGGACAGCCAGCGTGGAGAGCTGTCTTGGAGAAAGTGCTGCCACCTTGCACACAGATTCTGAAAGCGCAGGTCCCAAATGTCAAATGCTGGGCCTGCTGGGCACGCTGGGCACTTGGCCAAACGGTGCAGGGCTGTTACCAGGTGTACCGGTCCGAGCTCTGCCGCATGGGAATCGCAAAGTCTCAGCAACACTGGGGCAGAAGTTTGAGATGCAATCCTCAGCTGAGAGGCATGAACAATCAAGCTCTAGGTTGACAATGCGAAAAAAATACAACAAGTTAAGAAAAAACGATGGAAATATAGGAAGAGCGCGAGAGTATAACCATGAGATATTTTGGCTATTCCGCGACTGGAAAAATGGGCTTTCAAAGGCCAGCATCACTTCATTCCACTTGCGCTGGATCGTTTCACCTGGGTCTTTGCGCCACAGACTTGCCGTTTCGACATGGCTCATTCCCGGCCAACTATCATCCTGCTGAGGTATAGTATGCTGATGGGCATATTCTCGCGATGTCGTGGCACTTGCATTTTGCTGCATATCTTGCCGTTCTTGTATCGGCTGATCAGTCAATTATGGCAGTATTCATTACAGAAACATAGTATATAGAAACATGTAAAACCTACTTCAAACAGTTGTTCTAGCCCGGTTTGGAGCGCGGCCCACTTGTCTGCAAATATGGTCTTGATTTGAGCATCCCAAGCTACACCTTCTGGAAATCTCTGGTTTTGAACCTCTCATGACAAATGATTCCATTGCCGCAAACGGATGAAAGCTGGAGTGAGCCAATCCAAATGGCTGCTTTCCAAATCATCTGGCCACAAAGCTCGCCATGCAAAGCAGAGCTCAACAAACATCCAACACATTCTGCTGGCCGCCGTGGCCGCCGTGGCTGCCAGCCTGTGCGATCAACATAGCTGCGAACCACCGCGGTGGTGACCAATGCCTCGGTTCTACCCATCATGGAACGCCACTTTTCCACACTGCCACACCATCCTGGAAGAAGCAAGAAAGTCTGATCAGCAAAGGATCAATCCGCGCCATATCAAGATTGTTCCAGGTGGTGGAATAGCTCCAGATGGCACGGAGCCGTGCCCATCTCGTTTGAGCTTCCTAAGAGGAAGTGACAGTTCTGACCATTCTGGCATATTCTGGCATCCATGAACTGGGTGTGACTTCTGCCCGTCCTTACCAGGAAAAGAAAATTTGATAAATATCTAACAGTCAAAGCTTCCGCTCTCTGCCTCTGCAGCTCGAAGAAAAATTGCGTCAGCTCCTGCTGCCATGTTCAAATTCTGTGCAAATTCCGCTTGCTTCCGGATACCAAATCCCCGTTGGGGATGCACAAACTAGAAGCAATGTGATGATACCCTGGAAGGACAAAGACGAGTGGTGACTCCGTCCGTCCTATCACAAAATTGTATGAGAAAGAGCCAGGCTTTCAAGAGTAGCAATATGGCATGATGTTCCAGGCAAGGTCCTTTTATAGAACCAGTGGCAATCATGGACGTATTATGACATATTAATGATACAGTACATAGAGCTTAAGGCTGGAATGGTACCACCTGTTTGATTTCTGCAAGGGCATTGGGGGCGCATGGTGGAGATCGATGAAAAAAAATGAAAAATTATGAACAGCTTTTGCAAACACACCGACGGCTAGTAAGATGTCCAAGCCCATGGTCATCATGTGCAGAACATAAGTGTTGTGATGTCTCACAGCTGATGCTTTCACACTCGCCGGAATCTTGCAACAGAACCCACCACCTGGGCTTGTCCCCAAAAATCCTGGTACAAGAAAAAGATCTGGCAAATAATCAGCACCACCTCAGCTATGGAAGACCATAAAGCAATGACTGATGACCCAGAACGAGCGCTAGCCCCTCACTTTGAATTCTAGATTCATCATGATGGTTTTCCCTCAGTTTAATTCATTGTTCCTCCCACTTGAAGGAAACACGTTGCCTATATACTGAAATTCACGACAAGCCGTTAGCCGCCAGCAATTCTGACCAGAAGCCAGTTTTTTAAAGTATTGAACCTTTCCTGGGCCCTGATCAACCACTGCCAGCTGTAGCGACCAAGCAACACACAAGAGCTGAAAAGTAAAGCCTCAAAGATCGGATCAGCTGTTGTGCCCTCATGACCCGGAGATATTACAGTAATTCGTATGTCTATCTATAGATGCTACATGATTTACGAGGGTGTCACTCCCAGTTGTTTCAAAATGTCCCCCACTATGGAATATCGAAGTGACGCAATCAATTTGAAACGTCCCACCCTACAGCCGCAGCACCTGCGGGGCTTCGCAAATCTTCTCCCAGTGTTGGGGGTGGTGGACAGCTGCTGCGGCCAGTCATACACCAAACCCCCCAGGAGATCAAGTACAAGAGATATGCGCACAACTCTCGTCGAAATTGCCTAAGCGCCATCAACATGGCAGCAAAGCAACGCTGGCAATGGTTGTTTCATGTTGCTCCATGATTTTCATCTCACAGGTCCGACAGGTCCTAGTCTGAAGATGTCTGAAGCACTTCAATTGTCCCAAGATGCTTGTGACCCAATCTGTTCCACTGCTCCTCAAGCAAGACCTGCACAAACTTGGTCCGCATGATCTCTTCTTGCTCAGCAGCCTGAGGCGGAACAAATTCAGCCTTTTGCAAGCTGGCAGCAAAACCTTGCTGATGTGAAGTTCGTCCCCGTCAGGCAACAACAAATGTGCACTGTGGATGTCATTTAAATGGCTAAAATTTAAATGATAAATGGCTCCCCTTGAGTTGAAAGTCACCCGGTTCCCTGCCGGTTCCCTGAGTTCCAGGTACCTTCAGTGCGCGGATCATGCCAATGTCATCATCCAAAGCCCCCCGCAAGTACCACACGCGAATTTCGATCGGTCGTTCGGGAAGATTCGAGTCCTCGGGGCAGTCGGAAGCTCCCTCCCCGGACTTCCCCGGACCTCTCCCTCAGTCCTCGAAATGAGGCACCAGGCCTCCCAGGAGAATGCATAGATACGCATAGTAGGTCTGAATTTCTTGTTGTTTCTCGTTAATGTCCAGAATGTTCATATTATTTCATATTCAGATATTCAAATCAGGTAAGTATATGTGAGTATGTTTGTTTCCTCGAGTAGTGGCCATGCCTACGCAGATCCAAATACGATGCATCATGCAGTTTGCACCTTCAAACTCTGGTGCTTTTGGCCGGTGCACAGCTGCACGGTAGGAGCGAATCCTCATCTTATTCTCCTGATGCCATCGAACAATCCGAACAAAGCACCAAAGCATATCGTGCATATGGAATCAACAGTTTATGTCGCTTCCACTCCAGCTACAGGACTTCCAGTTCATCATCCGCCATGAAGTTTTGAAACATGACTCCAATCCCTTCCGTGGATGCAAACCCTTGATGTCCTGCAATTGTCCCCTGGAGGGCAAGGATTCCAATGTCTCACCGGATTTGGTTACCTCGAAGTGCCGCGGCCTTGGAGGGCAAGCATGCAAGCACTTCCAAGTAACAAATCGCATCGAACATCCGTCCAAAAAAGCACAGTGAATGTCCAACCCAAGCGAAATTTCACCTATCATCATCATCATCATCATCATCATGGCTCTCCTGAGACTCCTGGCGTTCCCCAACACACGGTGTCCAGGAAGTCTGGCAACGTGGCCGTTCGGAAGCGCAGTAAACTCACCACAGTCCTCGTCAGCGCCAGGTGCTCCGCAGGAAGCGATGAGGCCAGGAGAGCCTCCGGTGAGCAAAATGTGAACGGATTAGTTCGGGTTCTAATGGGTTACATTTCTTGTCTGCATGTGTGTGTATAGTATAGGTAATTTTGATAGAATTTAGATAGATAATTGATAAATAAATATATATATATATATATGTGTGGTGCGCATATGCGCATGCTGTGATCACACTATTGCATACTCGGAAGTGGCGATTGGCCCTGCGAAAGGGAAAGATGCACTGGGCCTATGCATGTATAGTATATCTATCATCTTTCTATCTATACATATTGTATATATATATACATATCATATATATATATATGTATTGTATATACATGCATACATCACTGTACCTCAACTCCAGTTCAAATTGAAAGGATGTCAAAGATTTTGAAGGAATAATCCAATACATCCGTCTCCAACATCCAACACGAAAGTAGCAGTCCAGGAGCTCGTCCTAAGACCTCTCCGTTCTCGCCAAGTTGATCCCAAGCATGGCCATAGTCGACAGCTGATTTGTGCTCCCCCATCAGCACTGTCATCAAGTCCTGGACAAAGGTCGGCCCAGTTGCTGATTTTCTCAGTCAGACATGGAGGAAACCAAAGTTCCCTTAAAAAATGCCCCCCTCAAAGAAAGTACTTAAGATTGGATATGGATTGATATAGGACAACACCATGTCCTCCACGACACCGAATTCATTGTGCTGTAGTGCCACGTCCAAAACCTTGGCACGTTAGCCGCTCAGCTGATCGCCACTTCATCAGATTCATCGACTCATTGACTGATCCTGCAAATGAACTGAACTGTGCGCCACTCTAAGTCGTCTATTATGTCTATTCTACAACAATTCTAGAATTCTGGAATCACCACAAAGTTCACAGGAGCCGCAGCTGAATCCACAGATTCAAACCAATCTTTTGCGCCCAGGCGCATTCCGACCACTGTCATCTCGCTGAAACGGTGAGGCAGACAGCCTCACCAGAAGTCGAGCGTGTTGAGCTTGGCCCCGGCAAGCACAGCAGTGCAGCAGCGTCCAGCCTGGACTTTGAATCACCACAGTGGTGGCACACCAGGAGTGTCTCCGTGCATGTGCTGATTTACATTCTGCATCTTGATGCGAGAAGTGTCAATAAGTTCTCAGACGTTGTGATAGCCGCACTTATATAACCGAAGATTTCATCACTTGCGCTACTAGCTGCTACCAGTTCCTTAGGTGGTCGCAGACTCCGGCCTAAGTCCGGCAGCTTCTGGTGCAGAAGACTGGGCATCAAGTCCAGCTGGGCGCAGAAGGCGGAGCTTGACTCAGCCAGGCTGATGACGGGGGAGTGCTGATGGTACTATGATCACGCACGAATATATGTGCTATATGTGTACTATAGCTCCTCATGCTTCTTCATGCAGGGATGTTTTCCATGGCCTACTGGAGATATAACATGATATAACATAATCTGGCAAAACACTCATGAAGTAGACGCAAAATGACGCAAATATAGATGCTCTCTAGGTCATGGGACCATATGGGACCCAAGTCTGCCCAGGGAAGCGCAAATCTTTGTGGCAAAAACACGGCCGTCCGAGTTGCATCCTCGGCCTTCATCTTCAAATCGGGCAGCAGAAACTCTAAACAGGGATTCAACAAATCGTATACCTTAGCTGCTTAGCTTGGACCCTGTGGCTGTCCGAGTCAATCCTATATGCGCGGTCTCCGTGTAAAAGGCAAGTGGACACAAAGTAAATCCGCAAGCAAGTCCTTGAAAATGTTGGAAGAGAAGTAACCAAAAACAAGAAAAAGTTGACTGAGCAAAGTGAAGTGAACCAAAACTTTGTTTTCCTCCTCCACAGATTCAGGCCCTGCATATCCTGCATCCTTCTCGTCGGGATCATGCGACTGTGTGGCGTGCCAGCAAGCCACTTTGGCAAGCTGTTCATCATGCAGCGCAATGTCCACCACTTCGCCACTGAGGCACAGAACCCGATGAGCTGGGATAGCTCGTCCGTGGGCTGATTCGCTTGTTGAATGTCCCAATTGGAACAGGTGAACCTGCCCACAATTGTCTCCCACAGCAAGGAGCCGACCGGACGATGCAAAGCGCAAAACTCTGGGGACCGCCGATACCCTCTTGGCACCCTCAGCATCGGAAGCTTCCTTAGAGATGTCAAGAAATGTCCGGAAGCCAGTGCGGACCTCATGCACCACAATAATTGAGCTCTCACCACTCGTAGCCACTTGCGCTGGAGGATGAGAATCTCTTGCCACCAGACCTGCATGGGATATGGAGTGCCTGCCTTGCCTGACTGGAGAGTTACGTCGATCCTCTTCCCGATGCCGTCTTTGAAAATCATGGCCCACGGCCATCAAGGACAGTCCGCGTGGCATACCCTGAAGGCGAACTTCGTGGCAAATCTGAGCCACCCCGGGTGTGCAAAGGTTCCATATGCAGCAAATGGAGCCGGCATTCTTGTCTGTTGCACTGGGATCCTTGTGATCCTTCAGGTTTACCAAGCCGGCCTCAGTTTAACGTGAGAATCACATAGTTGCCCACAAAAATGTTGACTGTCTGGAAGCTTAGCTTGAGGGGACCTGAAAACAGAAACAGAGTCAGCTACACATCGACTGCAACTGAGCTGCTAGAAAGTCTTGCCCAGGCAGAAATTGTAAATCCACCACCTCAATGTGATGCTTGGCACACCTGAGCTTCTCCTTCGCCGTAAATTCGCCTGTCCAACATACCAAACCAACGAACTGACCGGACTGATTCCCAGCCACGGCAGCAATGCCAAACTCGCCATCGCTGGAGGACTTGACGGCCACCGTTTGATGTCGGTCAATTTGCTCCAAAGATCCACAGAACAACTCACGCGGCTGTGGCCACTTGTCACTTGGCAACCGGAAGACCTGCACATGGCAATGCCAACACAATGAGCAACATCCCTTCCGAAGCTGTCACAAATGTTCAATTATTCTTCACATAAAAGAAGGAAAAGTCCCAAATACCTTCCAGAAATCAAGCTCCAAATTGCCATAAATTGTGTCGCACATCAACTTATTAGCAGCTGCCTTCAGGAAGTCCATGCCAGAGTCGTGGATATGGAAACATGCAGCCAATAGGGCTCCAGAAAGCGCCACACTGACTAAACTTCCAATGTGGCAATTCGGAGGCGTCACCTGCCACGGCGGATCGCAGGATCGTGTCTCGTTGAAAAAGAGGCACTGCAAAGAAATGCCGTCTTTTGGAAGGGGACTGAGAAGCCTATTGTATAATAATTATAATATTGTATAGCAGTCAACAATTACAATCATTACAGAGAAGTTGCAGAAGTCTGCGAGAAGATCTGCTGAGTGATTTCGGTAACACAGGTAACTAACACAGTTGTCGCAGTCCTGGAGTCCCCATCTCGTCCTGCCTTCTGCATATTTGTGTCTCCAATTTGCCACACCACCAAGCGAGGTTCCATGCGCCTACGATGGAGAACAGGCGCCACCCCACATGGAGATAATGGAAATGGAAATGGACAAATGGATCTTGCAATCCTGCCTGGAACGCCTCCTGAGTCGCGGGATCTGATGTCCAAAACTAGAGCTAAGATCATTGTTGGGTGTCCAGCTACCATGCATATCACCCACACCAGGGAAAGGAAACTGGGTCCAGGGTCCTGGGTATGTACAGTATTGTATAGACAAGTGCAGCCAACATCAACCAACATCCAAGACTTTCCTGAGACAGTCTAAGTGCCAGTCTAAGTGCCATCCCAAGAATCCCAGTATCCATCGACATCGTTGTCCCTGTTGTCCCTGTTGTCCGTGGTGTCCGTGTGGATCCATCGAAGGTGCTCTCGAAACGGTCACAACGGTCACTTCCATCTTCGCTTTCAACCTGCACGCGCTGACGACACGTCCAAACAGCGGAGCTCAAACAGCTGACGACATGTCCCACATATTCCCACAGCCGACAAAATCACAGGTGAATGGCTGAGTCAAGGCACTGCCAAGAATTGACCGGTGTCATTAAAAGCCATTGCCGGCAAAGCTTTGGCATGCCCGGTTGCAACCAAAGTCTTGCTCGAGAGTGCCGCGGGCAGTATGCATCCTCCTCCCTTCGCTGAAAAGACTGTCACCCGGCATTGCAAGCCGCGGCCCCTGCAACATGGATGGAAATTCAAGCGTGCCAAAAAGAAAAGGAACTGATGCATATCGAAGAGATCACATGCACATATCATTGATCTTCATGGTTCAGCGAGAGAGGGAGAGAGAGGACATGACAAAGGGAAGAGAGAGAGAGAGAGATTGAAAAAAAAACATTCAGATCATACAGTATATATGCATGTGCAGTACATAAACAAATATATATATATATATAAGTATATAAGTATAAACTGCAGATATATGGATATGATATAATATAGATATATATGATATATTACTATTGTTGTTATATTATATAATGATATAATTGAAATTATTTGTATTATGTGTAGGTGTTACTATTATTGTTATTGTCTTTGTTATTGTTAGTACTATATTTAACATATATATATATATACCATACAGAGTGTATGTGTACAGTACATATCCCTGCCGAGTGAATTGATCAAATACGATGATAATTTGCAGTCGAATATTGACAGGGCTCAGAGGGGAATTTGAATGGGCAGTGCAAAACCAACAATTTCCCTTTTTGCAGTTGTCATAGCCGAGTAGCGTCGTCGTGCCAACAGCAATCCATGGACAGCAATTGGTGGTAGCAATAACTTTTGGGCTCCAGGTCCCGAATGACCACCTGCATGTCTGAGAGCAGTGGAAGGATGCTTGAGGAAATATGGGGATCATTAACAATGAACTAATGATACTGGTGTAGCTTGTTGTTTACCTTCAGGTATCAAAAATAACCCCAGAATCTTGCCTTCGCACCAGGGCTCCTGACTCGATGTTCACGACTCCAACCTGACTGTCCGACAGGTTGAATTCGCTGCCACTGTGAATTCGGCCACAAGCATCTTCACCCCACATGCAATAGTTAATAGTTCCAAACATATTCATAAACACGTGTGAAGATACGAAGGCTTGCACAGGGATTTGGATTTGGTAGACCCCAAGTCCCATCGCCAGGCCGTGCCCCCGTGCCCCCGTGCCCCCTGTGCCCCGTTCGCATCTGGTGGCGGCATAGATGTCCCGCATGACCACCGCCAGCTCATATCTGTTCAGCCAGCAGAGCGCAGGGATACTGGCGCTGAGATGCACCTCTTTGGTGCGCCAGAACCTGGGTACAACGGAACCACGGCACCACAGCGACCCTACATCTTACGGCAATCGCTTTTCCACGTCAACCACTGTCATAATATAAATTTATATGATATATACATGTGTGTGTGTTTGTTATGTGTTTATTCATTCATTCATCTATTTATATTTCATTGTCCAATTTGATTTCGTGCCGGGAGTTCTTTTCCTGAGCTGGGTTTTGGTACCTTGGTTCAGCGTTTTCGCAAACTGTGGCTACAATCCCTACTTGTTGCCTTCCCCTGGGCTGGGCCAGAAACGGGGGCTGCGAAACATGCCGCACCATTCGGCCTCAAAACTCAAACCCCTTAAAGCTTTCAACATGCTCTTAAATACGCTTTTCAAGGTTCAAGCCTCCATGTGTTGCAAAGGTCAATCTTTGGGCGGCTCACGTAAATTTAGACACAAATGGAGACCTGACTGGTCTTTGATTTGCAATTATGAACGATAATTTCGAAGGAGGTGCACGTCGCGAGCTCAGTGGGATGAGTCTTATTAGTTACCTGTAAAGACAATCAACCAGAGAGGAGAGAAAAAATATATACTGTATATTATCTATCTATCTATCTATCTATCTATCTATCTAGCTATCTATCTATCTATCTATCTATCTATCTATCTATCTATCTAATCTATCTAATCTATCTATCTAATCTATCTATCTAATCTATCTATCTAATCTATCTATCTAATCTAATCTAATCTAATCTAATCTAATCTAATCTATCTATCTATCTATCTATCTATCTATCTATTCAAACCAGCCCTTGAGGTTTGCAGTCAAAAACAATTACAGTAAATTATATACTTCAGTAAGCGAAGCGTTGTGAAAATAGCTACATAGCACGTCCCAAACGTTCAAAATGAGGACGAAGGGCTCTCCAGTTTCCAGGCTCCAAACCGACAAAGTGCTGTGGGTATACTCCAGCAGTTGGCTTTTTCGCTGACCTGAGGGGAACCAGCGACCAGAAAACAAACACTGGCACTCCCTCCATGTGTGTACCTGGGGTTGGTTCAATTCACTGCCTGAGGCCAGGCAGGAATTGACTCTTCGACTAAGTCCATACTTTCACCATCCTCTGAACAATGCCCCAGCCTGTTGCTGACTTCCGGCTTTGGCCTGATCTAGGGCAGAGTCCCCTGACTTTGAGGATTGAAGCTGGCTACCAGTTTGAAAATGACAGGGGCACTGAAACAGCAGAGGCTTGGAGGTTTTCTTTAGAAACTGCCTCCAGGTCTTGTTGGCCTTTGAGAATTGCTGAGACATCCACATTGACCGTGGCATTTCTACCTGCTTTGTCCTAATGTTGTCTTGGCTTCACCCTTCACAATCACAAACGAACATCACTGAGTGATGCATATCTCTACCATTCATATCCGTTCAGGTTTTGTTTCCGAAAAAAGTGTAGCTCCACGTCCGTGCCGGCCTCCGCCAAGTTTCTTGCAGCCCACGGCCAGCAAAGTGCCATCCTCCGATGGCACGGCGCAGTTGACCGAGTCATCCAGCTCCAAAGTGGCAATGTCCAATTTGGGCGACTGAAAGCGCAAGAGAACCTCGACCGCACACAAAGCGAACAAGAATTCTGAAAGATTCTGAAAGATTCTGCAAGTCTCAAAGACAACAAAATGACAACAAACCTGCAGTCACTCTTGTCTCCACATCTGATTTCATATATTTCATTCCGGAAGTGACACAGGGTGATGGCAGATTCAAGCCTTACCTGATTCCAGTATACCCGGATGCAAAGCATCCAGCATGATGTCTGTGCTGCCCTGGCACCTGCTTCATTTTCTTGATGTTTGCCCATGAGTCCGCTTCCCAGGGCACGTTGAGAAAGTAGTTGCCATCTGATGGATGCAGAGGCCGCCAACCAGAAAGAAGCCAGCCTCAGCAGTTCCGTCTACGATGGCATTTGAGCTGCTGCCAGTCATCTACCCACGACATGTGCCAAGGTGCCACTAGAAGCCTCTACACCTGCATGGTAGGCAGGGCCACCGTCCGTGACAAAAGTAACCTCGGCCCACCCCACAAAGGAATTAGCCTGGTTGGGGGTCACTCACATAAAGCATTCTGGCTGCTTACTACTTCAGTGCAAGGTCCACTCACCACGGCATCACGCACGACTTACAGCCGGTGTTTCAATCTAAGCTCAAAACTGCAAGAGGGCTATTTTGATCCTGTGCCAATATCACGTCCGTGCCTAGGGCAACAGGGAGGGCATGGGCAGGAAAGGGGGTTCAAAATGTCCTTCTCCATCCTCAAGTTCAGCTCCTGTTCGAATTCAGTCGATCCCAATTTTTCTGAGCAAGTGACCACCATGGCAAAGTCTAAGGACAAACTGCAAGCATATACAGTATGCCCTGGAACTGCGACGGCCAATAACTTAGGAAGCGGCAATGATCTCCATCAGAATATGCCACATCAGCAAACTTCCCCTCATCGGAAGCTCCTGCGGTTTCTTTCGAAAGCTCAAGGCAAAAATCTACCCCCAACCCCTGGTTCCTCTCTGTCCTGAGTCAAGATTCCAGAGGAAGACCCTGTGATCAGCAGCGAGCACGAGGCATTCCTTTGATGCTCCTTGTGTCGCTGGGGCAGCTTCAAATACTGAGGAGACACTGCTTAGCCTGGTTGAGATACCTAACCAAACCGAAACAAAACCTGGTGTCGCCAACTCGCTCATGAATTCGGGATGCAAAGGCACTCAAACGGTCAACTGCCTTAAGCTGTGGAAGGCTGACCATGATCAGCAAAACGCCATGGGACTTTTTTTGCCTCTTCATATGCAAAAGACATATAACACAAATAATAGTATAAGTCACATATGACATATGCACATACAAAAAAATGTGATCCTTCGAGCGGGAGCAGAAAGTGGTTGATGCAACGAGGCGAGGTGTCTTTGGGAAGAACAAGGCGGCACAGTTCGAGGCGGGTATCCACCTCAGATTGATGGCCCCGGCCCCAGCCCCTTTCTGCCAATGCGGACGTTCGAACTCTTCCTTCGTTCCGTTTTACAGCTACTCAGTAGGCCTCAAGAAGATGACATCATGAAAGTGCACTTTGTCAGAGGCTCTCTCTTACCAATGACCTAGTGACCTAGTGGAAACACCTGCAAATGACTCCAATCCTACAGTGATTTTCATTTGATACTGGTATGAGTTGAGCACCACCTACCCAACAGCACGGGTTGTCCTTTCCACTTCGCATAGATAAACAACGCAGAAATTCACACGAAACCTCCCAGCATGGCCACCCGCACCCCCTTCAGACCATGTCCATTTCAGCATATCTGATATAGGGATATATAGGGCAGCTAGGGCACATCTATCACGGAGATGAAGGTGCAGCAAGATCCACGCGCCGCAGCAGCTAGGCGGAAACCACTGAAGCACATTGCATCCAGTGGCCAAGGCTGATGAAGAGCTGCCAGGCGGCCTACGCTGCAAGAACTGCCTATCCGGCCTATCTGGCCTTGTCATTCGGTCTAGTTAGTCGAGTTTCGGTGTCACTTCCAAAAGCGTCCCGCCTATATAGATAGATGGATGGATGGATAGATAGATGGATAGATACATACAAAACTATAGCAAGTAATTGTGTGGCTTTGTTTCAGCTGCATCAAGGCATTTTGTTGGCTTCACACCCACCCATGGTTATGTACAGTCTGAAATGGACTCAAACATAGCTTTTTTCGTCTGGCCCAAGATGAAAAAATTAAAGCCCCTCAAAGCAACTGAAGTCACATAGTGTGGTCCATTGCCTATGGAGTGCGCTGTTCCATCATGAACGCTCCAAACATCGATTTGGCAGCCTTTGCCACCTGAAAGAGATGTTCGAGGGGTGTGGGAAGTTCTAAGCCAAAAGTGGCTGCCATCTGCAAATCAACACAAGGATGATCAAAGGATAAGACTTGCGTTTCCAAGGAGATCTGTTAACACCTCTCTGACATCAAGCTTGCAACCAGTCACTACACGTGACCATCATTAGCCGAATTTCAAGCGAAAGCGTTGAGGTTTCTGTGGCAGGGTTCCGCCATGGGTTTCCTGTGCGAGCAAGGCACATTCGGAGGCAGCAGCAAAGCAGCCACCCCCATGGTCCCAGCAAAGGCTCTTCAAGGGTCCAGATGGCTCTGACCAAAGTGGCTCAGCCTCGGTTGAGAAGCCGAAAGTGAGCTCAGGGCCTCCCAGAAAATTTCATCTTCGCTGGAAATCTGCTGCAGAATCCCTAGTTTTCAGATGTTTCGGATCTTCAAAGATTTTCTATGACTTATATATATTTATACATGATATATTATCACTTCATCCATGGAAACCAAATCTCAAGACTTTAGCCGCCATTATTTGCAGCTGAGCAGCTGGGGCGGCACCATCATTGGCTTTGGCCTCCACGCCAAAGATCATCACACGAAACTCCTTCTTTCCTGACTTCCGTCCCTGCGTTGGCCGACTGTTGGGTAGCTCGCCCATTGCTGGCAGTCTGGATGCACAGTTTTGGAACGATTGCGTTTCGCATGGTTTCCCGGGGAAAAAAATGCCTTCCATGTAAGGCATAAACCCCAACAAGAGAATGATATGGCCACTGAATGAGCTCAACAGGAACTGCGATGCTGGAAAAATTCCACGTAGACCTTATGCTTGCCTGGCCTGATACCCAAGCTTTTCCAAATGAGTCTTGAGGTCTGACAATTGATCATCATCCGTTCCAAGCAAATGAACCTGGGCAGCTGACAGAGGCCAGCAGTTGTCTGATGCAAAGTGATGCCGCTGCAGGCAGCTTCAAACGGATAGCATTTTTGGACAAACCATAATGTCGCTATCCATTTCCCCCCATGAAATCAGCATGTGTTTGCCGCCGTGCCCGTGCGTTTCGCACTCAAATAATGCTGGTTCTCAGCAATCGAGCCAGGCACATTCGGGGGGGTTCAGACCAGAACAGATTTTAAGTGTGAGATTCACCAGACTGTGGTTTTAGAGTTACTTGTTTGATCATACGTTTGTTAGACCATGTGCTTCAAGCAGTTTGTTCAAAACAGCCTCAGAGAGGCAATGCAATTATCTGCTTTCTCCCACTGAGGCAAATGGATTGATGATTCTTTGTGCTTGGGTGAATAGAGCCAGGATGCTTAGGCCAGAGGAAATGGTCTCAATTCAAAGAGTTCAAATCTGAAAAAAACGGGGATGCAAAGCTCAAGATGTAGAAGGATGCAGTGGCCATTCGCTTTGGAGATATAGCAAGGATCTTTCAAACGCATAGCGTACTTTATTTTCGCAATGTTAATCTAGTCTTTGACATATGTCCAAATCTCTCCTTTTGACTACATGATTCGTTTCATTCTGTTGGAGTCACGGCAAAACATACTGAATCAAAATCTGGATGTTCATTCCACGTGCCTTGAACACATCCAGTTCAACCACCGAAATCTAAAAATTAATTTCTGAAATTCAAATTATGATTCTACATATAATCATGCCGGGGTACGTACTCACAACGTGGAACGATTTTGTCTTATAGCATCTATAGCATGTTGACATTTCAAGTTGGAAAAAAGTCTGGCACAGCAGTTTACAATGTCCCAGATGGACACATACAACGAAGAGTAACACTTTAAGTAGTTAAAAATCATCCCAATCCAATCTAAGATCCACAGGGAGGTCTACAGGCAATTTTGAATTTTCCAACGTTTGCGAGAACTGAATCTTAGAAATTTGCATTTTGAGGGACTACATCAGTTTACGAAAATGAGGAGAAGTGTCAAATCAAAACGAGGTTGGAAATGGGCACCAAACAAAAGCAGGATGAAAAAATTTAAAAAATCAAGGCCATGATGTGCCCAAGAGTGGGAACTGCGTTCTCTGCCCCAATTCTTATTCACGCCAAAAGTGCGGAGACCTTTCCTTGGGACAGCCCAACTGCTTTCGAACTATCACATGTGACTAAACAAAGGGTTCGAACAGACTCAAATCCAATCCGTCAAAGGGCTCCAGAAGAGCATTCAACTCCTGCCAGGAGGAGTGGAAATTTGCCTCCTGGTCGCGCTGCCAAAATGAGATCGTCCGTGCCCTGGCACGGTCAAATGGGGTCCCTTCAAAGACGCGACCCACGAGAACAAATGCCAAGAAGAACCAACTACCATTCGCTAGTCCGATTAGGTGTTACCAGTCCGCACAACTAGGAAACCTATAGGAGAAGTTGGTTGTTGCGAATCACGGATGGCAGAGTGAATCCGCTGATGGACTGAAAGGTGGTTGGAGCTGTGGTTTTTGGAGTGGTTGCAGTGCTTGCAGCGGTCACATCAGCACAACTGCTGGATGTAGTGTGGTGTAGCGCAGATGTAGCTGTAGCGTAATGGAGTTGTAGTTGTAGTGTAATGGAATTAGTGCAACGCAGGTGTAGATGCAGTTGCAGTTGTAATTGTGGCTGTGGTGTGGTGTAATTAGTCTAGTCTAGTGTAGTGTACCGTAGTGATGTGTACTGTAGCGTGGTATAGTGCAGTGTAGTCTAGTGAGTTGAGTGCAGTGTAGTGTAGTGTGGTGTAATGTAGTGAAATGTAGTGGTAGTTGTAGTTGTAACTGCAGTTGTACTTGTATTTGTAGTTGTGGTTCTAGCCTACTGCAGTGTAATTAGCGTATTGTAATGAATTGCAGTTGTAATTCAAATGGTAGCTGTGGTGGTATTAGTAGTAGTAGTCGTCGTCGTAGCCGTCGTCGTAGCCGTAGCCGTAGCCGTAAGTCGTAGTCGTAGTCGTAGTCGTAGTCGTAGTCGTAGTCGTCGTCGTCGTCGTCGTCGTAGTAGTAGTAGTAGTAGTAGCAGTAGTAGTAGTAGGAGTAGGAGTAGTAGCAGTAGTACTAGTACCAGTACTGGTACTAGTACTAGTAGTAGCAGTAGTAGTAGTAGTAGTAGGAATAGGAATACGAATAGGAGGAGGAGTAGGAGGAGGAGTGGGAGTAGGAGTAGGAGTAGCAACAGCCGCAGCAGCAGCAGTAGTAGTAGTAATGGTAATTGTTGTTGCTGTTGTTGTTGTTGCTATTGTCATGCAATTGGTGCAATTAGTGTAATTAGTGCAATTAATGTACTTAGTGCAATTAGTCTAATTAGTGTAAGTGTAGCGTGGTGTAATTGGATGATATTAGTGTAGTGTAGTTTAATTTGTGTAGTGTAGTGTAGTGTAGTGTAGTGTAGTGTAGTGTAGTGTAGTGTAGTGTAGTGTAGTGTAGTGTAGTGTAGTGTAGTGTAGTATGTTGCATTTGCATTTGTATTTGTATTTGTATTTGCATTTGTATTTGTAGTTGTAGTTGTAGTTGCATTTGTAGTTGTAGTTGTAGTTGTAGTTGTAGTTGTACTAGTATTGTAGTGTAGTGGTAGTTGTAGTTGCAGTTGTACTTGTCTTTGTAGTTGTGGTTGTACTTTACTGCAGTGTCATCAGTGTAGTGTAACGAATTGTAGTTGCAATTGTGCTTGTAGCTTTGGTGGTGGTGGTGGTGGTAGTAGTAATAGTCGCAGCAGCAGCAGCAGTTGTTGTTGTTGTTGTTGTTGTGTAATTGGTGCAATTAATGCAATTAGTGTAAGTAGTGTAATTAGTGCAATTAGTGTAGTGTAGTGTAGTGTGGTGTATTTAGATGTTACTACAGTAGATCTACGGTAGTGTAGTGTAGTGTAGTTCACGTAGTGTAACGTAGTGTAGTATGTTGTATTAGTAGTTGTAGTAGTACTGTAGCGTAGTGATAGTGGTAGTTGTAGCTGCAGCTGTCTATCTATCTGTCTATCTGCAAGCTTGAAAACGCAGCTATTCTGTGAGAACACCAAAAACGAAGCAATTCTGCGAGACTTCCTCATTTTTTGAACTTAGCAACGTCAAACACGCAGCAATTATTCTTGAACTTGACTTGAGGCCAGGGGGGAGGTACGAAAGCTAGCAGGGCTGGGGTAGGGTTAGCAAGGTGAAGTCGGAATGCGGCAATGGGCTGTTGTAGGGTCGCAAAATCTATTGAGTCCAGTAAGCGAAAACCCCCCGATGCAGTAATCGTCTCTCGCCAAGTGTTGTAAGCAAAAGAAACGCAATATCAAAAAAAAACACCCCCCAAATGGAACCCCGAATCTGCATAAAGATGTTCGAGACAATGCAACATATGTATGCTAATGATAAGGATGATGATGAGGATGATGATGTTGTTGATGATGATGATGTGGATGCTGCGAGTGATGGGGATTATGATGATGATGATGATGATGAGGAGGAGGAGGATGAGAAGGATGATGAGGAGGATGAGGAGGATGAGGATGAGGATGAGGATGAGGATGAGGATGAGGATGATGATGGTGATGATGATGATGATTAGGATTAGGATAATGGCTATGATGTTGAGGAAAATGATGATGATGATGCTGATGATGATGATGATGATTAGGATGATGATGATGATGACGATGGTGATGATGATGATGCTGATGATGACGACAAGGAGGAGGAGGAAGATAACTATGACCATTTGGAAGCCGGCAAGTTTCCGACGATGATTTAATAGAGTTGTTGGTTGGTTTACTGAACATGACGTCCTGAAGATGAAATACTGAAGAGGACGAGCCTATACCTGCAGAAACCCAATGGCCCAGCGGGACCAGGGGATGAGGATGCTGATCAACGACGAGGAGGACGAAGAGGATGATGAGGATGAGGATGAGGATGAGGATGATGATGAGGATGATGAGGATGAGGAGGGTGAGGATGAAGATGAAAATGAGGATGATGATCACCCTCTACCAGCCGGAAATCTCCTCCCGGGGTCAAAAACGAAAGCATTCTGCGAGACTTCCTTCAAGAATGGAAAGCTGAATGCAGAGCTGACGGCCTCGTACCAATGCGTTTTGCGATGTTTCGACTCCATCTGTCTAAAGTACTGCGCCTGCCACGAAAAAGTGATGCCAGGTCATACAAAATGTTGCACCTGTCACGCAAAATCATCTTCGCAAACCTGAAGATCTGATGCTCCAAAATGCAACCCCTCTCAGGAAATCAGCGGCCTGACCTCCCAACATCTCTGATGAACATGTTGCGCCTGCCACGCGAAATGCATCTTTGCAGATCCTCTTTGAATGCCCCACGCCTGCCATAGTTTTTGCAAATGCTACAGAACCCTCACGTTTTGCTCACTTTTTGACAAGGTGCACAATCCCTTGATCCTGCCACACGAAACCACATCTGAACGTCCAAAAGCGCTCCGTACCCCACAGTTTTTTGCGCTTTTGACGTGGAAATGTGCTTTGCGCCACAACGGCGTGCACTTTTTCAACATCTCAACTTCCAAAAGCGTTCCGACGCTGACGTGCTTTGTACATTTTGACTTCCACATGTGCTTCGCGCCAAAACGGCGTACACTTTTTTGACATCTCAACTTCTAAAAGTACCCTAAAGCTGAGGTGTTTTGCGCATTTTGACTTCGAATCGTGCTTCGCGCCACAACGGCGTGCAATCTTTCATCTCTCATCCGGCCAGATGGCTCCGCACCCGCCGCTTTAGCGAGCCTACTTTTCGACCCTCTGGAGCCACAAATCATTGGAAAAACTCAGTGTTTTGCGACTTTTCTACCTTTTCGCGCACCTGCATCTTCTTTCTTCTCACTCTTTCTCTTCTCTGATTTTCTCTCTTCTGCTCTTCTCCTCTCTGACTCTTCCCACCTCTGCTTTTCCATCTGTCCATATTGTCGGAAGTTTGACTTAAGGATATGAAAAGGCTCTCACCCTACATTTTTTGTGATCTTTGGGTGGTAGGGTGTGATCGGGTGTGCATGTCCGCCGCCCTTTACGACCTTCAAAGGATGCCTAAAACAAAACAATAACCTCTGCTTTGTCACAGGGTTGTCTCTGGTGGCCACACCTTCGGCAAATTGGGCTCAGCATAGCACAACTGCAAACCGGACGAACGCCTGAGCAAAGGTGAGGAACTACGACAGTACAATCAAGAGTGCATGTTGGGACCAAGCGCTGAAACGCTGAAAGTCTCTGAAAGATCTGAAAATACAATAGCAAAAGAAAGTGGGGCGGACAGAGGTCAGCTCAGAAACTCTATGGTTGAGTCCAAGCTGGATACCTTGTGGCCCTTTCTTTCTTGGTGAAGCTCAATTGGGTCTTAAGTGGATACCTCATGGCACTGGCTGCAGGTGCTCCAGCATACTGTCCCTGCTGCACCCACCTCTGCTGCAATTCGAGGAAAATCGCTTCATCGTCACTCGGACTGCTCACGCCAGAAGCGGCCTGCAAGCCGGTCACTTTGCTTGAAAGCTACTCGGCACCCTTTCACCTCCCACATCACTTTTTATGCCATGTAGAATTGTATGGATGGCTTTTCTGAGTGGCGAAAGCAGCTAAATCAAAATTGCGCAATGAAGTTTTGAATGAAGTTTTGTTAAATTTACTAAATCATCGGGTGAATCCTCGTCTCAAAAGTGTCACTCTCACTCTGATTCCAAGACTAAACGGCTACCATGTCAAATGACCCAGGCGCTGCACATGCTTTTGAACAAAGGAATGATTGCTCCGTGGCATATGAGCCATTTTTCCGAATACCAATGAAAAAGCATAAGTTTAGATAGTTTAGCTATAAATATATAAATAAAAATAAATACATTAATTAATTAATTAATAGGTAGTCACTGTTAGTCATCATTGTAGTTGAAGTTGGCAAGTGGCCACTTGGCCGCTGTATTTCTTGTCACACCTTGGCGGTGATGAGCGTCTCACGGGGCCGGCGTTGCCACAAGGGGAGCTGAGGCAGCTCTGAAGCAGAGCCTACACAGCGGGCGTGAGTTGAACTTGGCAATCGAAAAACCACATGTGACCCATGCCTACAATACCTATCTGGACCTATCTGAATATATCTGAATACCTATCATATCCGACCTATCTAGCAATCTCTCTCATAATTTGTCTAATCATACCTTTGCAGCATCCACTCCCCCAAAAACGAAAAGATGGGCTGATACCGTTGAAACTGTCCTGACTCCGGCGAGACAGCCGCAGTCCAGCGACAGCACATCAGAGTCAGGGCATCGACCGCGCTGTTTCACCACCATGGCCCAACGCTTGGTGGCAGCAGTAAGTGTGAAGTACATGTCGGTGACGTTGGTTGCATATTGCTAAATATGGTTGTTGCAGGACCTATCATGAACAATTGCAAGTTCTTGGCTCATGCACTTCACTGAGCAACTTTCGGACTTTTTTCCACTGATCCCAGGATATCGCAAGAGCCATCTGCAATCTCAAAACCAACGCTGTGATGCTAATGCAGCCCAACAAGTCATGGAGCATCAAACGCGAGTTTTTCTGAGCTCAAATCAAGCAAATTCTGAACAGTCTCAGGGATATCAACTTGTGACTCTTGCATTCATGCATCGGGGCCCCGTGTCCTTCCTTCTTACACTGTTTTGAAAAACGGTTGAAAAACCTTACTTAGAACATTTTACAGAAGACACCCAAAGAATACTCATTGAAATGGCATGTACACCCGTTCACCCTTTACCGAGCATTAGATGATTGCTAAGTAGCATCAGTCAGCCAAGCTCACAACATCCCGGATCACCCCGGATCCCAAGCCATCTGGGCTTTCGACCGGAGCTGTCCAGCCATTTTTGTGGTTTTGTTCCTGCTTTCGACATCTCTCGACATCTTTCGACAAGATTGACCCACTGGGTGCCCATAGGTGCCCATGGGTGCCCAACAACAATCCATGAAATGAATTGAAATACAATCGAAATGACAGGGCGCAGCATTTGCACAGGAAAGAAAAAGGACTCACGCGCCGACCAGTCTCAAAATTCACTTGAACCAAGGAATGATCTCCCTGTCCTGAGCAACACCAGCTCCACTTGACTGTCCCAAGCGTCTCTTTAAAATGCAAGCCAGGACAGGCTGTCCGTTCCTCAGAGCTCATGGGAGGCGTTCCGGGCATCAATCCATGCCTACTCGCTGACGAGCTGTAAGCGGGCTGATGAGCGAGTTCGACTTTGCAAACACTACATTGAGGTAATATTAGGTAATCACGGTACTGGATGAACCCTCTTGACAAAAGTTGAACCTGCGGCAGCGTCTCGGCTACCCTGCTGGTCACGCTTGCAGGCCTGTAAATTCAGCCGATCAGCTCCTCTCAGGCGGCGGAGCGTAAACCCTCCATGCCCAGTGGCGACCACAAGTCTCCCTTCCCCACCTGGTGGCTTCTCCAGCCGAAACCTGCAACGGACCGGCAAAACGACCCTAGATCCACTAAGCTCACTGGTAAATTTCCATCCGTGGCTGTCATCGAGACCACCATCCATCCATTCAAGGCGTTGAGCCTTCATGCTACCAGGGGCCTCCAACCTCAGCTTGATGGTCTAACCAGACCTAACATGGACCTATTTGAATCGCAAAAAGCTGCAGCTATCTGCAGCTCAAACATGCCAAAATCATCCAAAATGTGTTTATTATCGAAGTGATTCCACACTCCTGAGATGCCCACTGGATCTCTGCCAGGGGGCCCATTTGACTGTTGATGTAGGTGTTGCGAAGGAGAAGTTCCTGCTAGTGGCAAAGGATAGCATCTCCCAGAATCTCCCACATACAGTAAGTCTCTCAATGATTTGTTTCGACGATGTACCGATGTATCTTTTTCAAGACCACCTAGAATATTCCTCTCTGAAACAGATCAAAGCATTCACTCCCTGACCTCGCACTCCCAGCGATTCATGCTGCAGTTGTCATTCCAGTCTGAACCTCGGCACCGCCGACGAAGTGCGGATGGGATTTGTCCTGATCTTGATGATTCTTTCTGATTCTTTGGTGATTTGCAACATTTTACCACTTGAGACTTCGATGACTTTGATATGTCTCTGAGCCGTTTGCTGAAAGACTGCTTTGATTGCGCCATGAGGCGCCTGGACGGAACTGGAACTGGAAATGTCGAATGCAGTGGGAACATGCGACGACGCCAATGCTGGGTCCCCTACCGCTCAAAGCCCAAGAGCTGCTGTAGAAAGGCCGGTTTCAGATCCAAATCTGATGCAACCGACACACCGCGGCTCATTATCAAATGCTATCTTGTGTTGATCCTGGAAACCATTGTCGAACGCAAAGACGCACAACATCACACAAAATGCAAATGAAGTATGCAAAATTATGCAAATACGAAAACAACATATGAATTTCAATCATGTAAAAGTGTTGCCCACCTGGACGTCGGGAGCTGAGAAACTCCATAGTCTTTCGGAGCCCCCACGAATACTTCTTCATCATATACGCCGCAAGTATCTGCAACCAGAACAAGACATGTTCTAAAAGTTGAGGAGTGTTAAGGCTGTTAAGGTGCGAGAAGCCTGGCAAAGCATGGCGTTTATGATGCCAACGCTGCATGACATCTTCGGTATGGCGTACTGTCGTGGACTTGCCACATGCCGGAGCCCAAAGCTTTCTACCCCGCTGAGGATCCCAGCCGAGCATGACCTCGACCTGGCAGATGAGCATCAAAAGTTTGTCCCCACTTGTACGATTCGTACGATATATGAAATAAACTTGACATTTATCATTTATCCTTGGTTCTCTCCATGTCCATATCATCTTTCTGCTTTCGGCCACGGTCGCGACGCATTCCTGTTTGAGTCAGCTGCTCCTCTTTCGGGCCCCCTCAGGCTGTCCGCATCTACAACTGGGTTTCCCGGCTGCCCGCGTACAGAGTGGATGAGCACGCTTTCAGCGGCCTGGAGACATGACATCCGTTGATTCCTGCTGTGTCTCCCTCTCTGACTCCTCTGACTCCAGAGTTGCAAGGCCTCCAAAGCTTGCTCTACGAAGATGAAGGTTTCATTCGCCACTACGTCTCCTTGCAAAAGGCAAGCCACAAACGGCCCAAAGGAGCTCAACAAGGTGCTCCACCCCTGCTTCAAGCTCTGGTTTTTCAATGTTTCCAAATCCGATCATCAATGGGATTGTCATATTTGTCATGTCAGATTTGGCCTGCTGTCTGACAGAGAGCTACAGTGCCAACGATGCCACAGTGATGCCCTCTGAGCTAGGGACTTTGATCAAGGATGACTTGGCTGTCAGCATCCTTACGACGGTTGGTCCCTTGTTAATATGTGCCTGGACCTTGCTTTTGTTCAATCAAAAGCATTATTTCGTAAAATTACAAATGGTAGTTCAACCTTGCAAAAGTTCAAGGATTGCATTTTATAATGAAATCATATCAGTTCGCAACATTGGTAATATAATGACAACATGCAATATAGCTGACACAACTTCAAAAACGTGTTGAAATATATTATAAGTCCAGTGTAGCATCAACTAAGTGCAGGAGCGACTGTGTCCAGCGTAGCACCAAGTATATGTCCAGCGTAGGCCACATATGTATTTAACGAAGTGCAAAAGCGAATACTGTTTGTACAGCATAGTACCAGCTTCGTAACAAAGTGAGAAAAAAAATGTCCAGTGCAGCACAAAGTGCCCCTGCAGGTGAATGTGAACGTTGTTCCGGCCCCATTCCACTGGTATCCCACCGCATCAACAAAAAAAAATTGACACATACGGAGGAAAAACACTCCTAAACTGACTGTGCCTATGGGAAAAGGGAAAGAAAAAGAACGCGCTTTCAAGGGAACGGAGCCTACAGGGCCTACAACAAAGAGAAGTGTACTGGTTTAACTGCTGGGAGAGAACATCTGCCCAATCTCCATGCTCAGCTTCTGGCAATCCAGTAGTAGGTGAGATAGGCAACTCCAATGCTTTCCCAATGGTTGGGCACCTGAGGAATCTGAAAATATGGGGTTTCGTGACACTTCAGTTAGAGGTACTAGACCCTTGTTGTTAGCACGCTTTTCAACGTATGTTCGGAGGCCAACCTATTCACAAAAAAAAGTTTCACCCTGTGGGCATCTAGAAGCATACAACACACGATCACATGGCATTCGCACACAAGACTTGCTCCAGGACACATTTCGAACTCTAGACCCCAAAACACATTGAATGCTGCAGTTCTGGGTTACTCGATTTTTCTTCCAAACTGCAAGTGTCAACACAAACTTGGACACTACTGCAGCTAAACAGTCAGTGCAACAATCTCCTGCCTGGCGGCCAGAACAGTTGATGATGCGCGTCACTTTGTTAGCAACGACGAACCTGCCAAGAAGCAAAGGTCTTTACATCTGGCATTGGTTGGTTACGGTTTCATCGCTTCCGGCTCCTGGCCCCGGGTGTCCCATATCCCTCTTGGCTCATTGTTCACTAAATCATGTACTGGAGACTACGTTGACTAATTACATCATCTGTTGTGTGCTCTCTCCCTACCCAATCACCCACACTGCGGGCAAAACCCTTCCAGGGAACAACGATGGGTAAAATTCACTGAAGCATGACTGAGAACTGAATTGATATTTAAACATAAATGCATCAAATTGTTGGACCGTTTTGGATTGCCGTAGATGCCCATCCTTTGTGTATACCTCCTTCTCAATCGCTCACCATGTCTTGATTCTGAACAAATTCAATGTGCCCAACGACAGTGGAATCTCTGAGGACCCGACTCCAAATCTTGAGCTGCCAGTTCGTCACCGACGAAAAGCCTCAAGAGCAACTAGAACGTGGTCTAACTGTTAGTCTAACTTGCTAACCCTTGGAGGTAAGGGCAAATATATAACTGCCATCCAAACTCACGAATTCAGGACGTCCCCGCGCATCTTCATATAGACAACTCCGAGAATATTTCCTTGACCGTACCCTAGTTCTTCTAGCATGACTTGGATCCGCACCCATCTTTGATTTTGACGGCCTGTTGGTGTCAGCCATGCCAACTTGCACATGGACATGTTTTTCCTATGAAGCGTCTTGAAATGCCAAATGTTTCACAACAAAAGTCGAAAAAACCATGACAGTGCTACAATGTCCCACATCTCCAATAAGACCGGAGTCCAAGCACAAACGGAGGCGCCGACCCCCAAGATTTCACAACCAGCTGGAAGGCCACTCATTCGCCACCGAGGCCTTGCAGCCGAGTGTTTTGACCAACATCTTCCAACTCCAGCTCCGAATCAACCCATCACAAAGCATCGCTGAAAATGTCACTTTGAGGCAATGACGTTGTGGAAGGCAACTCGCACAAGAAAAAACTACCACAGAAACCCTTAAAATGTCCCGTGTCTGCCTCTGTGTTCTGTGTTGTGTGTGTGTGCTTCTGTCCTTTCCCTATTCATTGGGATCTCAACATGCTTGAGGCCCGGATCATGGACAAGGTGGGTGTTTGTCCGCATTTGGACGTGCTAATGGCATTAGTTGCGCACACTGTGCTTGACTGCGGTGGCGCGTTCAGAAACACTAGGTATGCCCAATATTGAATTTTAAAAAAAACATCGCAACCCAAAACATGCGGGGATATGTTCACACCTTCACGCCACAGTTTTGAACCAAGAAAAGGATGCGGATGCATTCCATATTTGAACAGTGCGCCGTTCACGTGGGATGTTCTTTCAAACTGACATTGGTGCCAAACTCTATTTTGACATGAAATTGCCTGTGCCAACGCAAAATGGAACATGCGTACAAAGTGATGGAGTTGCAAAAAAATCCGCCACATACCCGGCCAAACGAATCCAAAATAAATTTGCCCAACATCTTTAATGCGAAATTGAATCTGAAAAGGGTGAAACTGTCTGATGACGTAAAAAACATTTGCATCCTTATCTAATGGACATTTGTTCAACCTCGCCCATCAAAGTTCACTTTCCACAACGATTGTTTCCACTTGTTTTGGAACACGCCAGGAGTGGCACGGTGGCAACCTCATGTTGGTTTGTCATCTGGTCAAAGGGCGCTATGGACTTACAAGCGGACCAGAAAAGAATGCAATCCAGGAGCAAACATGGTGACGTATCTTAAAATGGTGCTGGCGTTCAAGGTTGCAAAAACACAAACACTGTTGATTCGTTGGTGTAATTTCCACACCCCAACATGCATAACCCAATACCAAATTACAGAAAAAAATTGTCGTGTGGCCAGTTCCGTTTAACGGTGCAGAAGGATACAATCAAACGTACAAGCGTGCAACAGCTGCATTTTTACCTGAAGAATATATGTTTACGCAAAGCTGGGCCTAAAGTCCAACCATTTCCTAACTGTAATTTGCAACTCTTGGCCTGCCTGCTGCAAAAGTTCCATTTCACATGAAACAGGTTTGAAGTCTAGAATCCAACATCTGAGTTTCCCTCTTGTGAACATGAAAGTCGATGGCATGTTGTCATTTCCTAAGCTAAAATCAAATCTGTTTCCCCAAAACAAAACCACGAACAAAAACAAAACGTTCAGCGGACCTGTTTTGAACATTTTGGGCCAAAAGTAAATGACGTTAGAAATTGATGATCCAGAAAAGAAGGATATTATACATGAGAAAGTATGGGTATGGTTTATCACCAAAACTTTCACATTTTCTTTTCTGTTGAATTGTACGGGGTCAAACACAGAGTTAACACTAACTGCCTCATAGTTCAACTGAATTCCAGGCAGCGGATGGGTTCTTCAACGGATCCATCATGCCAGGCGATTGCTGCGCATGCTCCTAGTAGATGCATTATTACGGGTGCATGAAATCCAAAGGGATGTTGGCGCGGCGCCGGCGCAGCCAATGGTAGAGCTTTTTCAGCAATCTCAGGAAGGCCTGGTGCTCCAGCCACTGTAGCTCGATTGGCCGAAGGAGAAAGGAAATTGTTCGTTGGCGGCTCACAAAACAGCGGCCCCCATGGATCTGCACCTTTGCAGCTGTTTTTTCCAGGGCGCTTGCATGCAGCGCCTTTGTTTTTTTTTGCCCTTTTTTTTAAGAAATTGTGCAGCAAGAATCGGTTTCCACCATTCGCGTTTGGAAGTTGTTCAATTTTTCCCAAATGTGTAGCAAGGGTTCCCGTTTCACTCTGGGGCCCCTGCACCCCTGGGGGTCTGGGGGTTGAGGGTGTGTTCGCTCGACGTTGCCCAACCGTCCGCAACCGTTTGCAACCGTTCGCGGGCGACCCTGTGAGGCCCCCTATGGCCGTGCCTATGGTATAAGTTCCGCAAAAGGGTTCGCTTTTGGAGGTTGCGCATGTCTGTTGCTTCGTTTCGCGTGGCAGGCATGGCACTTCGTGACATTCAGACGTGTTTTGCAACGTGTCGAAAGCCGTTTTGCGTGGCAGGCGCAATACGGTTTTCGGAAAATGTGTTGCAGTTTTCGTGCCAGGCACAGCACTTTGGACGTGTCCATCGTCATGTTGCGTGGCAGGCCCAGCACTTCAGACGTGTCGTGTTGCGTCCTTTTTGCGACATTTCAACGCGTGCCACGGAATTTGCAGCTTGTCGGCACTTGACGCAGAACTGTCATGGCTGCGTTAAGTGGCGACAAGGTGCAAATTCCGTGGCATTCATTGCATTTTGTGAGATGTGACGAAAATTGACGGAAGCCTCGCACGAAACATCAATTTTGAGGTAGCAAATTTAGAGGTTCAGAAGAAAACTCATAGGAAAACATCGATTTTGAAGCTACAAAGTATGAACGTTGGAAGAAGTCTCACACGAAATTTTCGTTTTGATGCTCCCACGTATCTCGTCTCAAGTCTCTGGTTTTCCTGTGGCCTCGCCATGTCTATGGGGGAAGCTGCAAAACCTCTCTTTTTCGAAGGTTTCCAAGCAGGTTGTCATGACGTTTTGCGTGGTAGGCACCGCGGTTTGAGACACTCCAACCTGTTTGATAACGTGTCGAAAGTCGTTTCTGTGTAGCAGACGCAATACTAGTTGCAGTTTTCGTGCCAGGCGCGACATTTTGGAGATCTCTGTCGTCATTTGGCGTGGCAGGCGCAGTGCACCACACTCCACACTCAACGCTCCACACTCTACACTCTACACTCCACCCTTTCCACTTCACACTCCACTTTTCATTCCACACTTGACACTCTACACTCCACACTCCACACTTTACACTCCACACTTTACATTCCACACCTTACACTCTACACTTTACACTCTACACTTTACACTCCAAAATCCACACTCTACACTTTGCACTCCACACTCCACACTCGACACTTTACACTCCACACTCCACACTTTACACTCTACACTTTACACTCCAAAATCCACACTCTACACTTTGCACTCCACACTTTACACTCCACACTGTACACTCCGCAATTTACTCCACACTTTACACTCCACACTTTGCACTTCACACTCCACACTTTACACTTTACAACCATTGTCCTGTAGTTTCTTCCCATTCATACCAGGTTGCACCAGGTTCCCCATGTCAAGGGTCCAGCATGAAGTTCCCAAAGGCTTAGTTGCAAGGATCTGGAATCTAAAGCGAAAACCATCGTTTTTACATCATAGTTCTGATGATCTACAATGATAAGGCCTCGAAAGTCTACAATATTTTTGTGAACCAGGTGAGGCCCTAGGCCTCCCTGTGCCAGACCTCAAGTAGTTGGGAGTATCCAAAAACCACGGTACTGTTACCGTTGTTGTTTTTGTTGTTGTTTTTTGTTTTTGTCTTTGTTTTTGTCTTTGTTTTTGTTCTTGTTTTTGTTGCTGTTGTTGCTGTTGTTGCTGTTGTTGTTGCTATCGTTATTGTTTTTCGTTTTTGTTTTTTGTTGTTGTTCTTGTTGTTGTTGTCGTCGTCGTCGTTGTTGTTGTTGCTGTTGTTGTGTTCGTGTTCTTGTTCTTGTTATTGTTGTTGTTTTCTGTTTTTTGTGTTTTTTTTTGTTTTTTTCTTGTTGTTGTTGTCGTCGTTGTTGTTACCTTTGCTTTTTTTCTCTGTCTCGTAGTGGCCGAATATCGTCAAATAGTTTGTGTTTTCGCGATGTTTGAAACTCTCGGAGGAAAAAACACCATAAATTCCGATGTTTTTTGCGCCTCGGACGCGCCAAACCACGGTGTTTACGATGTTTTTTGCTTCTGGTAGCAAAAACCACGGTATTTACATTGTTTTTCTGGGACAGCACCGAGCAAAAACACGTGTCTTTGCGCAGTTTTCGGCTCGTTGCGAGAAGTGATTTTTCCATGCAAAAGTCACAAAACCCGCGTAAATTATAGTGTTTGGGGTCTGCTTTTAAGTTTGTGGCAGGGTATCCAGAATGAACAGCAACCTCTTGAATTATCAGGTACCTGAGCTGGCCACCCTCCCCTTTACTTCGTAAAGTAAAACACAAGGTAGCACCACCGGAACTAAATTTCGCTACCTTTCGTGACGTGCACGACGTTAACATGAAGTATGCGTAATAATACATGTAACACGTGATGCCGCAATATGAGGCAATAGACAGTCAAGTATATGTAGGGTCAAAAATGTAAATATGTGAAAAAGGATTAGAACCTTTTGAAGTAGTATATACGTGAAAGTACATATGCGACGCTATGACGTGGTCAATAGCAAATACATGTGAGACCTCACGACGTAGTATATGTTAAAATGCATGTAAAACGTGGTGACGTATATAGAATACTTGAAGTTACATATGAAACGTCATGATTAATATATGTAGGACATGAAACCCACAGCAACATAGTCTTTGTGCAAGTCCATGTATCACGTTGCAACGTGATATATTAAGACATGAGCGTAGGGCAACCTGGGTTATGTGCATGTCCATGTAAGACGTTTAAGCGTAATATATGTAAGACATGAAACCGCAGAGCAACGTTGTCAATGTGCAGGTCCACGTAAGATGTTACGACGTAACATCTGTAAGACCTGAGAGCGTAGAGCATGTAACAACCTAACAACGTAGCAAAGAATTACTAACAGGAAAAAAACAAATAGAGACGCTCAAGGGGCAACAAAAGAATGATGTCGACGTGAGTGCGTGCAAAACAAGATGAAATTTTGGCACCCCCCCTTCTACCCAACGTGCTGGTAATGTGTTTGTCCGCGCGTTTGCTGATAACATCAAGACCATAAGGAACCAGATCTGACCTACCTCGTGCAATTTGCCATGCACCGTTGCAAACTGGGCACGTAGTTGATCTCCTGCTGGTTGTGCCATGCTTTTCGGATGTTTCCAAGCAAAACGACACGACAAATTTTAATATTTAGGTTAAAACACTTTCTTGGCGTGGTCCAATTTGTTGAGGAATCCTTTTTCAATTTTACTTGTATTGAATTGCGGACAGCCAACTTGGTGCTTGAAGTTTTTGCCCAAAGGTTGAAACATGATTTCCGACGTGGTGCCGCACAAACCATTGTGTTCCTGAATATGCCACGCCCCAAACCTGATTAGATAGCACCCTACAGGGTTAAATTCTACCGCGAATCGCTAAGCGCACCATTCCGGCGCAAAGTGTTGATGGCAAACTCACATCTCTGCCCTTGCAGGATTCTTCTTGCGTTACACTCAATGGGGTGACTGCCTGGTTTGGAACCTTTATGGCTCTGGCGGGTTTGCGGTGTTGAAGCTGCGGCATGGTATGGACTTGAAATTGTTGCAGGTTGTCGCTTGGGGCTGAGGGGGGCCATGAACAGAATCAATGCGGCACAAGGTTTTGCATTCACACAATTTTTTCCCTTCAGTGTTTCTTTTACATTGTGGGTGCGCAGGCCACCCTATTTTTTTTGGAAATGGGCGTATGCTGTTCCTAATGTGGGTGGTTGCTTGGGAACCATTGCGCACGTGCTGCATGAACGCAAAATGTAAGGCAAGTCTCTACCCTCAGCGTTTTTTTCAACTGTTGACAATGTCTCGTTGTCTCATGTTATGATTACGTGGGGGGCCATCACTTTCCGACGTCACTCTTCTTTATCCGCTCAAAATGTTCTGAACCTTTATGTTTCCTTTTGTGTGTTGTTTTGTTGTGGGCAACAAATGTAAGGTTTAAGACGTTATCCGCCGTAGTTTGCTAATTTTATTTTTATTTTTTGATTTAATTTGTTTATTTAAAAAAAACTCACCTTAAGCCAATCCATCGCAGAACTCTTTGCGCCCAAGTTCTCAAGCCTGGGGCGTCTCGATAGGAGTATCTCATACAAAATTGTGTTGATTAGCCGATCTCAGGTAAGACCATTGCGGTCAATTTTCGTTTTTTCGTTTTTTTTGCCCCCGAGGGGCCCGCAGATCCATTGTGCAAATGGAGTTTGCCTTATATTCATTAGTCACTTGAAACGCATCGGGACAATAACCGCATTTGAATTCGTTTTTCTTTGTTTGAATCTTTGTCTCTCGCTGTCTGGGCGCGTCCTCGCCGCGGTGAGTGGTAGCATCGGATCTTTCGAATTTGATGGATGTTCATTGTTTACGTTTTTTGTGTGAGGACTCTAATCTAATCCTGATCACGTTTCAATTTCAATTCCGCATCAGTTGAAAAACAAATATGTCCTGGTGAGGTCGTTTGAGGATTTGGGAACCCAAGTTCCTCTACGATTCCACGATAAAAAACGTATGAAAGGCAATCAATCACCTTCAAAAAAACATTCCCAGACTGGGGCCCATCCCCTTCCCATCGGGGATTAAGTTCTCCAGTTCCCATGGGAGCTCCCCATCACCAAAGGGTTTATGTACATGACAGTTGGACTCAAAATTTCACAATGGGTGGGGATCTTGTCGAATACGGGATGATGTTTAATCAAACCCAGACGTTTTTGGATGATGCCGAGGGTCAAGCCAAACGGTGTGAGGGCTGCAAAAACAAAAAAAAATCAAGCCTGTCGACCGATTCATCAACTATACATCACCATTGGTTAACGTCTGTACCGCTCCAATTGTTCCCAAATGTCCGACAAAAGCGACAAATTTCCCAGTTCCAGTCCCGAATGTCACATTTCCAAAAGATGTTCGATCATAAAAGTGTAGAAATGGCCCGCTGGTAGACAAAGTGACGGTGCTGAACTAACAACGCCGGGTTTGAGGAGATTTTGTCCCCGTTGCGCGCCGCTCCTTCTGCCGCGGTTCCCGCAATGCAGGCACAGCAAGCCTCGTCGGGAGATGAAGTCGGGGTATCCGGAAATCATGATGCGGTTGTTGCCAAATCATCTTTTGAACAACGTATAGCCTCATGATTGCACCTTGAGCATAATGGCGCGGACCCAAACACAGGAAACCCGAAGGGTGGCAATCCAATTCCCCCACTTTCAGGTAGGATTCATTATTTGACCTTGTAGGTAGCCCTCGCGTTCAAAGTAGTTTCACCTCAAGAACGTGCCGCTTCATAAAGTCTTGATTCAAGGGCAAAGCCTTGGTTAGCGTCGGACACTATCAAACGACTGGAGGATGTGCCAGAGCTCCAGTCCAAAGGTCGGGGCTGAAGGCGGCACTCGTCAGGGAGTTGCCCCCCGTGGGCGGGCTATTGTAAAAATGGTTCTCAAGCACTTTGATCTTGATCGAGGTCGCAGATCGTTGATAGCATCACAGTCAGTGTTCATGCTCGACCTGAATGGCTATTCAACGGCCGACTTGCGGAACTTTCCGGCCTACCTCACAAAAATCCGCCAGCAAGTTCCGACGGCTCAATGACCCAATCAAAGATTTCTACGATGATTCCCCCAACATAAACTCACAACAAAAACGGAAATGAGAAAGAATGATTGACGACACAAGAATTCCTTTCCTAATTCCACCCTCAAGGATTTTGACCCCCTATGGGGCAACTTGGAAGAATTCCGCGTGGAGTTCAAATTGAACAGTTTTTGCAACTCCCCCAAAATTGCCACTCAGTTCAAGCCTCAAGCCGCCGCAGTGCTTGCAAACGAACGGAAACAACAACAGCTGTTGAAAAATCAACTGCTGCAATTCGAGAGGCGACTTGTGATGCAAATTTCCTGTGACGCAGTGTTTTTTTTCCAATTTCGATGCGCCGCTCCAACGGCGTAGTGGCATGATATTGACAGGATCAGTAATGTGTGTGTTGCTTAATCCCTGATGCATTGGCCTACGTCGTGACTGTCGGTCGTTAAACAATTCGATGAAGTAAACCCATCAAATTAGTTTTTTTTTTCATATACAGGATGTTTCCAGCAGTCCAAATTAAGGTGGACGTAACTAAATTCCATCTATACTCCCTTTCAAGGAAACCGTGCTTTGCCAGCTTCCTTTGCACGTTGATCCACGATATTTTTTGCCCCCTGATTTCCGATGATTTCCGTAGATCTCTTGAAATTGTCACTGTTGTTTCCGCAGCCCTGCTTCTGCCTTAGTGGTGTCTGGCTGTGACAGCGCCGCCCAACTGCATCCCGTCTAACTTATCACCTTCATGCATCGGTACTTAAGAATTCGCTAGGTGAATATCCGAGACTTACATGTCACGGAAGGTTTGTATAAAGTTCCGCATGCCGTGACCCGGATTCAGCAAATACTTGCGTCCTAGTAGCCAGCCACAGCTGTTGTATAGACGCTTGGTTTGAATATGCCCAAGTCAGATAGTTCTCACTTGGGTGCAGCAAAGTTTCATCGATTTTTTCCCCCTATCCTAAAAACGACATGTGTTTCGTTATTTGTTTTATCATTTGCTTCATAAATGTTATGCGTCCATGATTGAACGACATACGTTTATATCGCGTTGGGTTGCTTCTGGATTTTCATTTTCCCCATGGCACGCCACCCGTTGAGCAGTTTTCTCCCTGTGCAGACGAAAAAAAATATCCGCTGATGCACCTGCAGTCCTGAAGCAAGGTGTTGGACAAAAAATTGGGAGACAAAAACCTCGAATCTCAAGAAGCAACCCCGCAGGAACAAGCATTTGTTTGGTTTGCCTTCTGGTTCCGCACACATCGACGGCGTATCCGCTTTCTTTATTCATAAAACCCTGGTGATTGAAATGGTCATTGTTGTTTTCCAAAAATGGAGAAAGAGATTGATGTACAATGTGAAGAACATGTTGGATCCACAGCAAACCGCGCGTTTCGAAGAAAACAATTCCCTATATTTTGACAAATTCATTGGAAAACATTTTTGGATTCACCAAGGGAACTATGAAATTCGCGATCACCCTTTAACCCCCACTCCCAACCAGCATGTTGAAAAGGAGAGTTGCTGCTGCACGTTGACTTTGAATTGGCCCAAGCGAATGCGGACAAGTTCGAAATGGAGGGCAGCATCAGCCATGAACCACAAACTTTTGATTCGAATTTTAAAAAATGATGCAAAACATTGCAACACACCGTCCCTTCAGGATGTTTTTTTTCAAATCATTGCTTTGCATCATGGCCCGGACGTGAAGGGTTGAACGCATAGCGAGCGCGACAATCATCTCTACTGCCCTAAAATGTTCCACTTGTTTGTTTGCAACTACTGCATGGATCAAAATCGCACTGACATGTGTTCCAATAAATAGCGTCAATGGCAGCGAGCAGAAACGACCAGGGGCCACTGGCAGCAAATAACGCGGACAGAAATCTCCATAACCCAAACATTTCGCACAACTCCGATGGATAAAACAAAAAAATGACCCACACGAACTAAAATAAGACGATCGCTCGAAGCAGGAGTCACGTCTTCGCGCAGGTGCACGAATTTCTGCAACGGGTTTTTTGCACTGGCTGTAGCTGCCCTTCGAACATCCAAAGCACTGAAATAGTTTTTTGTTTCAACCTGCGGTTGTGCGAATTATTCGGGTAACTAAACTATATTTTGTATGTTTCATTGGCATGCTTTGGTTGGAAGTTTTCAGCAAGTTTTCAGCTCCGGTGTAGGCACCATTTTCATCAAGGACCCAAATTTGGATACAGAATTCCTACGCACCAAGGTGATAAGTTGGGGTTCAAGTTCATGCAGTCCCCTTGTTTCTTGCTGGGTTGCCGAGCAATAAAAATGTATGTTCATGTGGTTTTTGTTCATGTGTTTTATGTTTCTGCCCGTTGGTGGCGAATCGCGGAGCGGACATATACAAAAGCAGCAGTCCGCCTATACCGGACTTGATAACATGTATACTTTTTGTGATGGGCAAACGTTTTTCTAACCTGCAAGTTCCATTTTTCATGTGTTTCGTGTTCCGTCTTTCTGGCACTTTTTTCCACGTATCATTTGAAATATAATGTAATATAATTTGAGTTGCCCGTGTTTGGCTTAAGACTGGTGGGAGGGGGGGAGCGGAAACGGAGGGGGGGGGTGGTGCACGGCAAGGTGCTAAAATTTCAAAAATAGGTGCTCAAATTTAGGAAAATTGGTGTTTTTTTTTAAAAAACCCAGTCGGGATCCAGTCGGGACCCAGTCGGGACCCAATCGGGCACCAATTTTTGCATTTTTGGGCACCGCTTTTGGCCAGTCGGGATCCAGTCGGGATCCAGTCGGGCA
>Ga0126342_10000037_pt1 | contig 65706 bp, 55 predicted proteins | sample Cyp1metagenome_FD_92528 | JGI IMG/M metagenome (GOLD analysis project Ga0126342, IMG submission 92528) | Coral microbial communities from Lord Howe Island, Old Settlement Bay, Australia - Cyphastrea 1 metagenome | ecosystem: Host-associated > Invertebrates > Cnidaria > Coral ...
AATGATGGTGGTGAATAGTTTCAGTGACAGACTGGATGCATACTTGAACACATCACACACATTTAACTTAGCAACAAAAAAGACACCAAGAGCAACCAAGCAACTGCTAAACAACGCTAAGTATAGACACGGCGACATCCACGTAGCAGACGACACGAGGTTTTGCAGCTTCCCCTATAGACACGGCGACATCCACGTACCAAAAGAGACGAGGTTTTGCAGCTTCCCCTATAGGCACGGCGACAGCCACGTAGCAAAAGACACGAGGTGTTGCAGCTTCCCCTATAGACACGGCGACATCGACGCAGCAAAAAGCACGAGGTTTTGCAGCTTCCCCTATAGACATCGAATTAACGTCGCGCAAAACGTCGCGCAAAACGTCGCGCAAAACGTCGCGAAAAAGGGCGCGAAAACGTCGCGCCGAGCAACTGGAGGCGAACAAGGGTCCAACCCCCAGACCCCCAACTATAAACGGGAACCCTTCGCTACGCATTCGGGAATAAAATATAATATAATATCATATAATATGATATAATAACATATAATAACATGTATTAGTAAATAACAACAAATAATATTACATGATTATATAACAATATAATATTATATATAATGCATACATATGCATAAGTTTTAGATATTAACCTCTTTTCTGAATTTGACCAACTGGCAAACCTTCCCGGAAAGGATAAGTGCCCCAGAGATTTTCATGGTAAAGCATTGAAAAGGATCAACTCCGGATGGTGATTTCAACAGCCTGGAGACAGCTAGCTGGTGGAAGGTATGGTGTTTGAGAACATCTTCGACTTTGATTTGCTCGGAGCAAAGCATGATCATCACCAAATCTGAATTAAGGTTTTCTAGGCAGCATGGATTCATCTGGGTTAAAAGATTACCAAATCACCTTACCAAATCACCAAAACATGACTTTGGCCTGGATGAATCCGGATTCATACACCATAAACGGGTGGACAAAATCATCCCCAATTGGTAGGCTTGTGGCATTGGGTTTATCACATTTAGAGTATATAACATGGTAAATAACTTCCACACGCCGATATTGATGTTATCCATGTTTTGCCATACCCCCAACTGTTGCATCACAACTCCTGCCATTTTCATTGGAACTCGAATGACAATTCTTTCCCTTAAAAAATGATGGTTCTCAGGTCGTATGATACCTACTGTGGACGGAAGAAATCCTGCACCAGTTGATAGATGGTTTATACCATTATTTAACTGGTTTCAACCATCCAAGCTGGTGCAGGATTTCTTCCGTCCACAGTATGTCTATATATATATATATATGTATTAATATATATATATATGTTACTTGGGAAAATGGTCGGTTTCACTCGCCAAGCAGCAATGCATCTGCAAAGCTCTCTCTGTCAACTGCGGAAACCATGCTTGCAGCAAAAAACTTTGTGCTAACAGCGTCATCCAATCTGCCTGCCGGACGCCAACACATCTGGAGATTCATGAATGGCTATGATCAAAATTGGGTTCTGTTCTGGACTCAGAAAATTGGTTGTGTTTAGAACTTAAAATCCCACAATTGGGGATATGTTTGCTCATATTATACACACAAAATTGTACGCGATGACCGACCAGTGCTCCCCATATTGCCATTTTGTCACTCCGATCTTAGATAAAGTACAGCTCAGAAATTGATCAAAATCTTAATTTTTTCAGCCTCAAAATAGGATACTCTAAGTTTCAAATGCCTTGAATTGAACCTTTTATTCAGGAGTCCAGCAGGCTATCCCGCCCACTTCCCCGGCCACACACCAACCTGCATCGTGCCCAAACTTTTGCCGATGATGAAGGCTGGAATCAACGAGAACCTGAGCGTTCACCCAGATGAGGAAGAGGTGATTTCTGGAAGAAAAATGATCAACACATTGGGATTTAGCTGCCATAGCGAGAATATCATGGAGGTATAATAGAAGTATAATTGTAGTATAATGGGATATTAGATGATATTAGTATAACCAACACTGTATGATTCCAGTTGATTCTATAGAGGGCAGGAAGACGAAGAGGCAGGAGTGAACCAGGGGGAGGAAGATGCGGAGTCCGAGGCGGAACCTGGACAGGAAGAGGACAAGGATGAATCGAAGTCAAAACTATAACATGGTATGTGGGTGAACTAATAAACCATGCCCCAAATCACCATGTTTAAAGGTGGGATGTTTACCATTCCCATAATTGCGTGGTTTATGACATTGTTTTACCCACATTACCCATGTACGTCAGGTCATGTTGAATGGACTGCAAGATTCTCACGGAGTTTTCCTTGCCACTTTTTTTTTGCCATCTGATCCCGAGCGAAACAATCAGCAACCAATCTTCCTTCCACACCCTGCCCATCCCTGCCCTATTCGGGCTCACTTTCCTGGCAGCTTTGATGGATGTTCATCCACCTGAAGGGGGTAATAATAGGTTCTGATCCATACCCAAACAATTTTTGCCAACAACAACAAAAACTAATTTGTTTTGTTGGTCAATATACCCTCTGGTAATCAACATTTTTACTGCATGTTTGATAAATAAATCGTCATACATATCTAAAGATGGGCCTTTCACCGTAGCAAACTGCTACATAACCAAAAATGTCTAGCCTATGAAACTCGGCATCCAAGTTTTGCGCGGCTACCTGGCATCGTCCCATCAGAAAAGTGATGAAAGCCTTGAACGTTGGCTACCAGTAGTACCGCACAAGGCGGTGGCGGAAGTTTCAAATATAGGTAAAATATAGGACACTGTAGGAGAGGTGAGTTGTTGTGATGCATGGATGGCAGAGCGAACCTACTGATGGACCGAAAGGTGGTTGGAGTTGTGTTTTTTGGAATGGTTGCGCTGGTTGCAGTGGTCACCTCACCCACCACTGCTGGATGTGGTGTGGAGTGGTGTAGTGCAGTTGTAGTTGTATAGTGTAACTAGTCTAGTGTAGTTGTAGTTGCAGTTGCGGTTGTAGTTGTGGTGTGGTGTAATTAGTGCAATGTAATGTAGTGTAGTGTAGTGTACTGTAGTGTTGTGTACTGTAGTGTAGTACAGTGTAGTGTAGTCTAATGTAGTGTAGCGTAAAATAGTTTAGTTCTAGTTGTAGCTGTAGTTGTAGTGTAGTTGTAGTTGTAGTTGTAGTTGTAGTTGTAGTTGTAGTTGTGGTGTAGTGTAGTGTGATTACTGGGTGAGGTGTTGTGCAATGTAGTGGTAGCTGTAGCTGTAGTTGTAGGTGTAGTTGTAGTAGAATTAGTGTAGTGTTGTGTAAGGTAATGTAGTCGTAGCTGTAGTTCTAGTAGTTCTTGTAGTTGTAGTGCAAGTAGTATAGTGTAGTGCAATTAGTGTAGTGTAGTGTAATTAGCGTATTGTAAATGTGCATTCGCAGTTGTAGTTGTAGTAGTGGTAATGTAATTAGCGTAGTGTAGATGTAGTTGCTGTTGTAGTTGTCTATGAGTCTATGAGTCTATCTACCTATCTATCTACAATATCTGTCTGCAAGTTTGAAAACGAACATCAAAAACAAAGCAATTGCGCGAGACTTCCTTCACAAATGAAAAGTCGAGTGCAAAACTGACGGCCTCGTACCAATGCGTTTTGCGACTTTTCCATTCCATCTGTCTGAAGTACTGCGCCTGCCACGAAAAAGTGAGGCCAGGTCATACGAAGTGCTGCACCTGTCACGCAAAATCATCGTAGCAAACCTGATGATCTGATGCTCCAAAATGCAGCCCGTCTCAGGAAATCAGCGCCCGGACCTCCTAACATGCCTGATCCATGTGTCTCTTGTACCGCGCCTGCTACACAACATGCATCTTTGCAGATCCTCTTCAAATATGTCACAAAAACGCTTTTTGAACTGCTACGAAACCATCACGTTTTGCTTACTTTGGGCAATGTGCACAATCCCTTGCGCCTGCCATGCGAAACGACATCTGTACGTCCAAAAGTGGTCCAAAAATGAATTGTTTTTAACATTTTGACTTGGAAATGTGCATCCCGCCACAACGCAGGGCACTTTTTTAACATCTCGACTTCCAAAGTGCTTCGAACATGAGGTGTGATTAGCATTTTGACTTCCACATGTGCTTCGCGTCACAATGGCGTGCGCTGTTTGAACATCTCAACTTCCACAAGTGCTCCGAACATGAGGTGTTATTAACATTTTGACTTCCACATGTGCTTCGCGCCGCGCCACAACAGCGTGCACTGATTGAACATCTCAGCTTCCAAAAGTGCTCCGATGTCGGTGTATTTTGGCATTCGGGCTTTGAAATGTGCTTCGCGCCACAACGGTGTGCAATTGTTCATCTCTCATCTGGCCAAATGGCTCCGCACCCGCCGCTTTAGCGAGCCTACTTTTCGACCCTCCGAAGCCACAAAACATTGGAAAAAAAACAGTGTTTCGCGACTTTTCTACCTTTTCGCGCACCTGCATCTTCTTCCTTCTGACTCTTTCTCTTCCCTGATCTTCTTTCTTCTTCTCTTCTCTTCCCTGACTCTTCCCACCTCTGCTTTTTCATCTGTCCATTTTGTCGGAAGTTTGACTTCTAAACTTCCTTCATCTTCCTTCGATCACTATCCCAAGCAATATTGTAAACCCGACAATAAACTATCATATTGTAGAATGACATATTAAATATTAAATCCCAAATGGATATCACTATTTCAATCATATTAAATATCAATAATAGGGGGTCATTCTACATCATTCCCGGTATACGGGTATACCGCCATAAACCTCAATTGGGGATGGTGACTGACTCAGCATTGGATGAATTCCGCAGTTCCACATTATGGTTGATGAAAAATAACAGCCTAGCTGAAACACCCAACCAGTATTTGGATTCCCGCTAAAGAAAGATGCATATCATTGCTCCAACCCCTCCAGGTACAGTATGGTACAGTGCAAGGCTGGTAAATTGGGTAGATAAAGAGGTAAAATTACCAATTTACCACCCTTGTGGCTATCGTTTACCCACAATAGGTTGGAGCTCTACTTGAAGCTCTTCAGCTCCTCGTTTAGTACAAATTTCGTTCATCCATACCTCCTTAACTCACCAAATATCTACAGGAAGGCAACCCCAATTCTAAGTTGAATTGATTATATGTATAACCGAATCAAATCATAAATATATCTAGCATAAGTCCTAGTTACGAGTAATATTGTTATTTACTCTAAACCACTTACCTATCGTTTGCGGGACCCTTCCTTTACATATCATCATTGAAGACCGTTGGGAGCTGTTTAATATCGTGACGCGGAAGCCGGAAGCCCAGCCACGCATACAAAGGGTAGATGGTGGTGCTACGTCGCATGACATACTGCACCATGGTCTCTTCCTGCGGTCACCATTCAGGTCCCTCGGTCATCCAAAACGGGGTTTATTCATTTTACGCCATAGCAAATGCCAATTACTTCACCATCCAAGGTCGCAAAATAACACATATGCCAAATCACCAAGTCACCAAGTAATGATTCAGTCTCAGTTCTTGTATCTTTTGTTGCGAACTCAGGAATTCAGAAGCAGAATGATATTTCCACCAACATTCATCTTCAAGCAGCAAAACTGAGGATACATATAGATGGTGGTTAACTGCGATATAGTTTTGGAATGCTTTGGATATTCTTCAACTCCTGCAAGACTGACCACCATCATAATCACTCATTTAAGGATTAGTACCTTAAATGGGCCATTGGGTAACCAGGTACAAAGAATAGGGAAGATAGAACCCCAACATAGCTGAGAAAGTGGGAAAGTGTTCAGAACCTCGGTCGGTACATCCATTATAAAGGACGACACAGGGATTTTGAACACAGGTCACTTTTTTAGTGACCAACCATTGGCTATGGCAGCTATGGAGTTATTCAGAACGTGCAAGTGACCACTTGGGTAACTACCGCATGCTCTTGGCACTGGCATAAGTTGGTCATGGCGCAGAAAAACACTGGACTCACTAGTTCATGATCTTTTCAAGTACTTTTTTTTGATATTTAAGACTCATATGGGGATGGGTCAAAACCTATATATTATGACCATAGAGGGAATCACCATCTATCAACCAGCTATTTTAGGGTACTTGGGTACCAGGGTTTTGACCCATAACCATATCATTTTCTGAAAATACCCACATCTCGAGTCTTTTCATGGCCACCTCGACTGTACACCGTTTTTTTTTGGGCATATCACCTGGAAGTTTGGCACTGACCAGCGAAGCCTGGTCATCCAGTGAACATTGGAGGCTCTGCCCATAACCCAAGAATCACCCAATTCTGGGAAAATAAGTTGACCATCAAGTAATCAAACAGGGCTTGCTGGAAACTCCATCATTTTAGTATGATCATTTTCCCAACGAAACCTCCATTTATAGAGAGGATTCCCATTGTCAGCCAGCTTTGAGTACCGGAGGGTAGTGAGACAACTGCACGGTTTGGGATATCAACTCGTCTTCTTGATCGCTGGCGTCCCCCGGTCTCCACGAGACTGCAGATTGCCTCCAGCTGCACGTGCCCCAGCCCCATCTTTCCCACGAAATACATTCAAGTGAATATGGCCAAGCTTCGATACTCTTCATGCCTTTGAAAGCTCTACATTCTCTCCTAATTCCCCATGAAAAATCATCTTGAAATAGCCCAAACCGATTTCATCCCACCAATTTTGTTGCTTAAATCCCCATGAAAAATCATCATTTTCTCCCCCAACCATCCTTTCTCAGCAGATCCCCCAGCCGGATCACGGATATCACGGCTCCTTGGGGTTCTTCAGGTAGGCTGAGAAGAGAACGAAGCCGCTGAGCATGAAGAACCAAGGGACCCAGGTGAAGCCCCATCCTCCGGGGGATTTTTTGTGACAGGGCTGCTTCACGCCATCCACTGTTCCCTGAAAAAAATCAGGGAAATGTTTTTTCACCGTTGCCTAGAAATCTTTGGAGAACCATGAGTTGAAAAACCTGTTCACATCCATACTTACAGGGAAATTGAAGGTCTTATATATTGGTTTCTGAACGGGGAATTCCTGGCAGTTTTTCCTTAAACCAATTCTTCGTCTGATTGCTGACGATCCAAGTAAAAATCCGATTGCCCCAAAAATGATTGCTGCAAAGAATATGCAGTCTGCAGGTTTATTTTCATGGACGAACATGGTGATGATCCAAGATTCACCGTGTAGATCGCGCAATTTTGAATTTATAACCATGTAGAACCAGCCTTTTTAATGATCCCTGCAGGGAAACTAACAGGCAATGAATGGCTGTGTACTAGTCAAACTGGCATAAATCATTTATATATATATACATCGACACACAAATAGGTAAAAAAACAATTGGACATCTGGAAATTATGGAGGAAACATAATCTATAACATCCTGGAAACACGTTTATTTCCATCTTTTCTTACGATCCTCTGGCATAACCCCAGCTAATCTTGGAATCTAACCATGGTTGCGACGAAGACACCGAAGAAGTAAACGGGCTCCGTGACGCCTCAACTTTCCCGGAAAGGTGGTTTTTGTTGACGGGATGGCCATGGAAAATCCCCAATGGAGATTCTAAAATGGGAAAATCAATGAACATCTTCTAATAAGTGGGCTATTTTTCTGAAAAAAATATGATGAAATCTAAGCCAATCATAAATCTGCCAGCATGATTCAGGGTCTGAAACGTGCTGATTCGCCCCAGTGATGGTAAAGCCTTTGGTAGAGGCAGATTGAAGTACAACTCGTTTGCTGGTTATGTGCTCATATGTAAACTGCAGCTTTGACCACTGGTTCACAAGACATGTATTTGCATGTATATAATATTGTGTATATATATATAGTATTATAAAACATATATATATATATAATATTATAAAACATATATATATATATATATATGACAGTCAATATATACATAATATATATATATATACATATGTATGTATACATTAAATACATAATATAATATTACATTATAATATTTAGTGTGTATATATAATATGTGCCCAAAGCACTAATGGTTCCTCTTTCAGTCATCAGCCACCTGTGCTTTTGAAGGGACACGCATTGCGTTTGTTTTGGGGGTCAACTACTAAAATCATAAAGAATCGATGTGTCATCCACTCAAACTAGGCAAATGTAACGACATGTCTACCTCTGGGATATTATTTCAGGAAGTCATCATGAATGCTAAATGAAACAATATGTGAAATTACCAACTCATACCAACTCAACTGTTAATCACAACTGTTGGTTGATAATGTCAAGTTCTGGTTGGAATTATTTCTGGATTGACCAATACCTTCATATAATTTGTTCATTATTCCAATATTTTCATTGGTATTTCATCTGGATCAACCAATACCTTCAATCAACAATCTGGATTATTGTGTCATTCGAACAAGTTTTCCCTGCGTCACCTTTTTCGGGTGACGTATACTCACCGTATTTGGCCAAGACATTGAGGGCAGCCTTGACCACAAGCATGAACTGATTGGTGGTTACCTACCCCGAAAAATGATGGACTTCGTCAGTTGGGATGATCATTCCCAATTATTAATATATATATATATGGAAAAATAAAAATCATGTTCCAAACCACCAATCAGTATATATATATATATACATATATATATATATGGAAAATATAGATTATTCCCATTGCATGGAAAAACACAACAAGTTCCAAAGCATCAATCAGTGAATGTTTATTGGGATGATACATGAACCACCACCGTCATCCGAGTGCACCAGGTGGTATTCATATATGATATATTATGTATTAACCGTATTGGATAAAATGTGACAAGTGTTGAACCAAAGTGCGCCAGCTATAAGCATATGTTATATCCATCAGCTGTGATGAAGAAGTCTTTATTGGATCACAATGAACCCACATGACACCCATGAAAAAAAACACGTTAAAATCCCTCCCCTTCCACCCTCTTAGTCCCTCTTATGAATTCTGAATTAAAGCATATTGATCTATGATCCATTTGTTTAACATTATGTTTATATTATTTATATTTATTTATACCACTAGGGAGATGAACCATGATGAACCTACATCCCCAAGCATCGAGCGCGGCAGTGAAAATCCAAGAGACCCTTGGCGAAAAGATGGCCAAGCACCACATGCGTGGAGCCCAAGAACCTCAACGACGGCACACGCCATGAGAACTTTGGGATGGTAAACGTATCGTTCTGTCATGATTTTCACTATTCAAATTGCCATTCCCATATGCTCCATGTATGGTATATTTACCTACATTTGGGTGATTTTAGGGCAAATTTTGGTAAATATTCCATACATGGAGCATATGGGATTTTAGGGCAATACCCTATTTTCAGACAAACCCAAATGTTTTCATATGTCATTGCAAGAATGGCGACTAAAGTGAGCATGTATTTTCTGAAAGGATGAAATAATATGGTGAAAGGGGGGTCTGTACAATAACATTTTTTGTGATTGGAAACTGCAAAATCAGGGACACAACTATGGAAACATATGGAATACACATCTCCTGATTGGAATGATTTGTGGGTACCTATTAGTAACCAGTATAAAGAAATGATCAATCTCACGGGTCTATTTGGTACGAGTACCACTGTTTTTTTTTGAGGCGTACATTGCGCCCGCTGCTAGGTGAATGTTCGAATTTTAGACCATCTGACAATCAATTGCCTCGAACCTTAACCATGGCAATGAAAAATCCCCATTCAATGGAGATTTTCATGGGAAAATGGTCTATAAGCGGTAGATTTTCAATTGCCACGTTTGATTCCCAGAGGGTACCAAGTCTTGATCCATAAACATGCCACGAAACTTGCTTCGTCGAAGCGTAGGTACCAAAGCCATCCCCAACACCCATTCCACCATTACTCCCAGCTGTGAGCATGTGGTGCATCTGAAACATGAATCCCCACGAACTACATAAATGTGCTACACAAGATAGTCTTCAAAGTGTCCCTCCAATTACAAAGGTTTATAAACCCAACTATAGTTCAATATGGGAGTTGCCATAAATGGGGCTATCCCCCATTTATGGTTGGTTTTTCTTATAGAAAATCCATCTATAAATGGATGATAACTACTTGGTGGTTCATACCACTTAGTAAATGGGTTATAACCCCAATTATAAGTGGATTAACCCTACTTATCCCATTTATAACTGGGGTTATATCCCACTTACTAACTGGGATGAGCCACCAAGTAGGGATAGTTACCACCATCCACTGGCCATCCACCATGAAACCTCAGCCCGTCCCAGGATGTCCCAGCTCTCCACGCCTCGCCAGCCCCAAGGGATATTTGTTCCCTGCCAGGCGGATCCCAGTGCTCGGCTTCGCCGCCGTGACCGTGACCACTGCAGGCGCCACGCATGGTGCGGCCTTCACGGGCTCCGGGAAGTCCAGCATCAACCTGGGTTCCACTGAAAATGCTTCTTATTTGATTCAAGGGACTATCTTGTCTTCAAGGTCTTCAAGGCAGATTGTAACCTGTAAGCAGCATGTTCCTTTAACAACAATCTTTCTTTTTGAAGGAATGCTGTAATGAGCATCAACCATTGCACATGTTCACAGCAATACCCAAATTTAATCACACACTGCATATTGTGTAGGAATCTGGTGTTTTGAAATGAACGAAGGCTGAATACTTTCCTGAAGGAAAACTGCACTCCTTCAGAAAGGAACACTGCATGTTTAGAGGAATGCTCTATATGTTGTAGGGATACTGTTTCTTTAAAGGGTTTACACAATTTGCATGATCAAACTCACTGTATAATGAATTGAAGTATGCAGTGAGTTTCATCATGCCTGTCTCTGGAAGAGCAAAGGTAGATCTTAGGCGGAGCTAACATATATATATATATATACACACCCTCCAGTAAATTAACATAGACCCTGGCAAATAGGGGTTGGAAAACTAGTTTCCACTAAAACCATGTTTTCAGGGTCTGTGTTAATTTACCAGATGGTATATATCCATATCCCCCATTTCACACAAAACATTACTTGGTAGTAAAATAACCATCCAGTCGGTTTTTCCAGTGGCAAGGAACTGATTTCCACCTTCGGCAGTGTGGCTCTTGTGGCTCTTGCGGCTCTTCGGTGTCTTCATGTCAATCGGCTCAGCTTCTGACTTGAACTCCACCTCGGCAGAGCTGTGGACTCTGAGAGCGTTGGCGTTTTAAGAAAAGACAATCAGCGTTGTTCTTGATGAAGCATTAGGTAATGTCCATTCACACACGTGCTATGTATATATATATATTATATATATGGGGTACCATATGTTTACATATCATGTATATATATAATATACATAGGTATGTAAGCTGAGTATATATATATATCACTGTATATGATATATTTTATTTACGTATATATTTAGATGCACCCGGGTGAGCTCACTCTTCTGATGATGAGACTTAGACTTATAAGCTGTGAGCAAACACCTGGGGGTCAGAATTAAGTACAGAACCACAATTTCCTGGTTGTTCATGTTGTCCCATGTTGTTTTTGGCGCTTGGGTCAAACATTTGACACGTGCAACCTGATCACTCAAATGCCAAATTGTACTCGCAAAAAAAATAACAACTATTTCAGTGTATCTGGATTGAATCAACATTTACATACGCGCTCATCTAAAAAAACATACACTCGCCATGACATGCTGCCCACAAAATATCTGCATGCCAGAACACTCCATCTCCTTCCAGTCGATTCCATTACAGTTGCAATCATCCCATACATATGCGTATCTATATCATGATAGATGTGTTTCATACCAGGCCATACAGCCATATATACATGTGTAACTGTTGTGTGATGTTATTTGTACATATTATATGTATATTTACATTATTTACATGTCTAGAATTGTCTAGATATTGTCCATTAATATGGTACCATTATGGTATAGTACGCATTTTTAGTACCCAAATGGGATGTCCCCACATGACAGGATCCCAAGGCAAGTGTCACAATATAGAGATGCAATGTGTTCATCATCTGCAGTGGGGATGATCATCAAAAAATCATGTATAATACAAATAGTATAGCCATGATCATCAATTATACTATGATTATCAAAAAGGCAAATTTCTCATCAAGTATAATAGTATAGATTATAATGCTGATTGACGGACAACTTTATGAAACAAAACAACTATTTTTTCAATTTTATCTGATGACTGAATCTGACGGACAACTTAGGCTATAAATTCGTGCAAAATCTATCAACATCTAATAGGTATCGTCTAAATCCTCTACCCTCTGATAATTTAAACATGGCTATGGCGCTATGGACAATGACCCCCTGTGTGGATGATTTTCGTGGATTTCAATAGCTACATAGTGGGGGCCCCTAGTTCTAAGTTGCTTTGCAACCCCAGCTAACTGGTTCGATACAGTATATGCGCCTAATCAACCCCCCAAAATTGTGGACTGTTCTCCAACTTCATTAGCGATCATAAATCAGCATAAATCAGCTATAAATCCCATTTAAGTTGATGGGTTTTAATCGCCATTTCACCATTGGGGGCCCTTCGTCGAATATTCGTTGGCATCTATCCCATCCCATCCCAACCATCCATCTCCGCCTGACTCTTGGACTTGTTCGATTTGGGCGACACAAAACTTGTCAAATCCGCCATGTCCTTCGACTTGCCATGGAGCTAAGCTAAGGGGGACATCATCTGCAGATTTTCCAGCTAGTCATGGAGCTGATTAGCGGCTAACTTGAAAATAGATGGTTTAACCATGTTCACCTTGAAGAACATGGGTGAAACAAATGGTGGTGTTTCATCCAACATGGGGATAGTGATACAGGGAGACTATGATGGGATATATGACCGACAATATGTAGTTAGTACTGTAGTTAGTACTCGGAGATGCAACGGGACCTACTGATATATATATATATATACATACATACATATATATATGTATATATACCCTCTGGTAAACTAACATAACCATGGAAAATCACCATGTTTAATGGGAAAATCCACTATAAATAGCCATTTTCAATAGCTATGTTAGTCATTACCAGAGGGTATATATAACCAGCAATGTATTGGTCTGAAAATGTATTGGTTCAGAGCGTTTGAAAAAAGGTGATGATTCACCAGTGGATGGAAGGGGGTACTCGATTGGTTCAGACAGCGGCCCAGTATGTGTTTGCCAAAATCACCCCACTAAAGTGTTGGCTAAATATCCAAAAACCATCCATAATCCAGCAATCGGTTGAGAAAAATAGAGTATATATATATAATCATATATATATATATAATATATATATAATCATATATAATATATATATATAATTATATATATATAAACTCCGATACAAATACAAATGGTTGGAGAATCCATGGTTTCCTTGCGATGGTTCTATCAGTGTTTTGGAGAACCCCATTATGAAACGAGTCGATCAGCATCCTGCTGTGGTGCCAATCCCGTGTTTTTTCCTGGACGCATCATGATAAAGGTTGATAATGATGATTAATATCGTTTCTGGTTGGTGGTTTCAACCTACCCCACGGAAAAATATGAGTGAAAGTCAGTTGGGATATGTTGGGATGATGAAATTCCCAATATGATGGGAAAGTCATAAAATTCCATGGTTCCAAACCACCAACCAGTGATATCAACCAGATGTTGGTGGAGTGTCATTTTTAATAATTTCATCTGGCTGAATGATGTTATTTGAGAGATGACCTTCACCAGCCATCCAATCAGATGTGACGTCCTTGTGAGGTCATCATAGCCATGTCAGTTTCCAGTGGCAAAACTATGTCTACAGCCTAAACACATAGATTTCTGTTTTGTGGCTTTCTGCTCAATTCAACGACTAGTGGCCGTTTTGCCCTGTTTGAACCTCTTTTGCCAACGATCGCATTCTTTCCACCTCGTTTGTTCCAAAACATGCACATCTGTTCAAATGCACATTGGCATGATCTCACATTTTCGTTCAACCCTCATGTAAATGTACTATTATACAGTAAATATGTTCAGGTTTTCGGAAAACCAGAGGATGACATATGGCCCATATTCATATGGCTATGTATAGCTATGAATGGGTCAACATTAGACGTCTAAAGTGGAGGGTTTATACAAACAATGAACAGAATCTGCTGTCCCCTGAGTCTGAATTTTTACTGCACCTCTATGCAGAAACCGGAAACACCCAGAATGACCCAAAGATTTTGAAAACAAAAAGAACGTATCATATACCTTTATCATCCTTTTTCACTACATCTTTCTGGCTGATAGGGAGTAATCTTGCTTTGAATCAGAAGCTTTTGACCATGTCAATGCAAAACTGGTGCAGCGTAGCTTGCGAATGCTGTTTCTATTCGGATTGCAGGGCAAATCTTCTAATTTGCGCCCCCTTGATTTTTTTTTGCAGCTGTGGTTCGGCACTAAAAGTTCTGAACAAGAAAAATATAGATGGCAAAAGTTGCAAATGCAGTTTGTTTAGTCAACTCAAAACTACACAGTTGCAATCGCCACAAAAGGGTGGTTCCAACATCAAACGTGTCCAGGGTTGATTCCAGGGTGATGCCAAAATCTATTGGCTAAAAATAATGCGGAGCATATGAATCAAGGGAATGCGATGTCTGCGGGATGTTTACAACAGAGGAGCTTTGTTTTTAGCTGTTTTTGGTCGTTTTTATCCACCTGTGCTGTGTGATCTGGTCCAGCAACGTGACAAGTTTCTGTGGAATCATCTATTTATGACCCTCAATGGGACATCACCCATGTCAGTTTCACGCTTATCTATGGTGCCTCCCACAAAGCAATAAAGAAATACAACCCAGTCGACCTATAATCATCTGCCTGGGCAAATGACTGCAAACCAAAACCCAAATATAATGCCAGCATCTGAGGTTGATCAAATCACACATGTTGATGAGACACTGTGGATTGTTTCAAAATCCTGCATCACCAAAAGGATGGTTGAATCCCTATAAATAATGGGATAAACCATCAACTGGTGCAGGATTTCTTCCATCCACCGCATGATTTAACACCAGATTAAGAAAACCCATGTCTCCACGGTGCATCATTTCGCTGGGATCGTGCCGTCCTCGCAACCGACGACGACGCTTCCCTTGCGCGAGGCAGCCCTGGACGCCGGGTTGGACACAGGCGCCTCAGTCGAAAGAATGGTGCTGAGAAAGGTGTGGGAGTAGTCGGAAAAAAAAAACTATCATGCTTACTATTGATAAGAAATCATACCCCCAAATGATGCCAGAAGGTCCAATGAAATGCTACGTTTACTATGGTTTACTAAGTTCACTCTGCCATTTTGACGGTTAAATCTCCAAATAGCCAGTGTTCACATCCCCAAAATTCCCAGGTCGATCGTGAGAATCCAACCGGCGTTTTGAGCACCAAAGATTGGTGAGGAACCAACAAAGATAGGGGGTTCTTTGAAAACATCGTCCGGAGATGATGATGATGATGATGATGATGATGATGATGACGCTGCTGCTGCTGCTGATGATGATGATGATGATGATGATGATGATACTGAAGATATTTTTTCATAGTGCAACCTATCACAAAATAATAAAAGACGTGTCCGAGAATGGCGATTTTCATCGGTGGATTTGGAGCTGCCCCAACTTGGTGGTTTGTTGATCCACTGTTAAAGGTTGGGATGTAAAGCCATACAAACAAAAGACAAATTGAACATCAAACTGTGTGGCCAGGTCTTATATATCATGTATACCCTTTGGTAATTTAACTTAGCTATGGTACACCTGGTACATTTATAAATGGCCCATTTAGTTCGATGATTTACCTCTTGAAAATGGTGATTTTCCGTGGCACCAAGCTATGGAAACGGCAGATCTCCCAGGATCCGAAATAGCTTTCCGGTGCGGTAAGGTAAAGCCAAGTGATAATACACCTCCATAATAATTGTCTCTATATATATATTTAAAGTAATTAATTATTATATATAATAAATACTTATAGTAAATTTACAATACAGTATATTATAGTTGAAAGTAAATACTTATATGATATATTCCATACATGTTGTGGACTGTAATCAGTTTCAACGATAGATCCTAACTTCAGGAAACAAGTATTGTTATCTGAATCCACATAGCCTGGGGATACTCCTTGAACAAAAGGGCATGACACAGTCTTTCCAAAAAGTGGAAAAAATCCCATGGACAATATCAACAAAACTTTCACCAGTCAATTTGACCACAGACTACCAGTCGCCGTAGGACCTCGCATGTTTTCTTTATGACCTTTGTTTTTATCGATTGTTTTGGGTTTTGATATGTGCTATCTTAAAGAACCAAAACTTCACCACCCATTTCTGGCAGAACAAAAAAGTATTTCCACCAACGAAAGAACAAATCATGTCCACTCACCTATCAGTTTTTGGTTTTATCTGACCACGTTTTCACCCGGAAGAAGAAACACATATAATCATATAATATGAGTCCCCACATATATGATCACATACACATTACCTATCTATCTATCTATCTATCTATCTAGTCTATCTATCTATCTATCTATCTATCTATTAGTTGGTTAAACTTTTTAACATGCCGTGATTTTTCCTGAATTCCTTCCCCATGTCCTTATCCGCGCCTCGGACTTCTCGGTCTTCCTCAGTGTTTCAAGGGAGTACTCTGGTTGAAGGGGTAAATGATTGTTTAGAACGTTGGTGGTTTAATGAAAACTGTAACTATATGGAGGGTATATACTGATTTATAGCTAGCTAACTATGGTTAATCCCTTCCCTCCAATATTAATGTGTTGTTTTAAAGACTATAAAGACTAAAAAAGGTGATTTCATGGGATATATGTATAAGGGGCTGAAGAAATAATGGCTTATAGCCAAGTATAATTACTCCCACCTCCCTAATTTTAAACACCCCAAAGAAACCATGGTAACAAAATAAAAAATAGGGGATGAAATCACATGTCTGTGACCACACAATGTGGAAATTTAATATTACTCCAATGTATTCCCTACATAAATCTAGCTATAACTTCTGAGGAAGTATTCGGAGTATGATCTGGGCGGTTAAGTATCTTCTCAGGAACTATCTGGATCCATGGGACTTAACAGCTCAATGTCTATCACCAACAAGAAATTGGGATCAAAGTGAGCTCAATCATGACATGCTAATTCGCCGAATTTTGATGAATTTGTTGGCTCTATGGAGTCCCTATACTTTGCCACTTTGGCCGGAGAGTGGGATACCCTCGGGGTTCATATAATCGATCGTCTCCAACTATCCGAACAACATGGGATGTCTACTAACCCCTGAAAACCCTGAGGACAAAGACCTGATAATTCAGTGAGCTGACCTTCCTTTCCGTATTTTCAAAAGAGTCGGTGATCTTCTATCCTCCATCCCCATGTTGGTGATAGTCTCACTATGTCTTGACTCTTTAAAAAGTCTTGACTAGTCTTGTCCTCTTCGCGTCGTGCTGTTCCTACTCAAACCGACTTAACCACGGAACCATCGCATGGACCATCAACTGGTGGAACGACTTGGGACAATTTCTGTGATCCCAAAAAAAACGTGCTGCGCTTTCCAGAGGGATCCCAACAACCAAGATGCTGAGTCTTTGACTTTTCCTGAGAAAGCCCAAAAGAAGTCCGAGCGATGGCAAGACAATGCAAGACATGCTGGCCCTTTTTTGGCTCCACTTCTGGATAGGGCCAGTGTGGATTTTCATGGATTTTCCTAAGCAACCAACCAGAAATGGCTCTAATGCTAGGGCCAATATTTTTTCTACATCCCAAAAAAGCAGGCTTCGGAATGGTAGGGCCATCATGGGAGCACCATCTGGACGGTTCTGATTTTAATGTTTTGGTTCCAGGAATCTGACGTCTTCTGCCAGGTGTACTATATAGATTCAATAGATAGTTTCCTACCATCCATGACCATATGGTCATGGGAAATAAAACCCACACAAAAAAAAATTGGTGATTTTAAGGGGTAATTGGAATGTAGAGATCCAGCCATTGGTCCATTGGTCCGTGGAAGTCATGTATCTTAGTATTTCCCGTTCTGATGAATCCGCAACATGGGTTGATAGAGGGGTAACCCCCCCGTTGATGTCACTGATGTCCATAAAAATACGATGAACTATGATGTTTTGTTCCATTGAAATGGTGTTGCTGTAAAACAAATGCTATCCCCCACAAAAAGGTATTTAAATTTAAACCACTTTTTTGCCCTATTGACTTTGCCATGCCTGGGATAAGTTCCCAATTTTCGGACAAAACCATTGTTGGGTAAATCTCTATCTCCCTCATGGTTTAATCACTGTTTGCTTGGTTAGATTCCGGTTTTCCATCCACAAACAGCTCGAGAATAGTTTCTGTTTCACTTGGAGAGAATTGTCTTCCAACCCTCAACTCATGGCAGGGTCGTCATGTTCATTGGGAGGTTATTTGTATATCTCCATTTAAGCCATGAAAATGACCCCCGATCCCATCCCATTATACTGGTTGGTCAAGAATTATAGTATCCCGTGAATTATGGGATATCAAATCCCGCATACATTACCCAGTGTAACCCTCAGTTCATAACCAATCAACACTGGCATTCAATCTTCATGCTTAAACACATGTATAATCATACATGCATGTACAATTGTACAGTACATGTATATATATATATATAAATTATAGTTGAATCACCACATACTACTTTTTTCATCGTTTTTCGGCTATTTATAAAAACGGTTCATTTAGGTCCTTTTTCAATAAAGCCAGGTCTCAACGGTCCTGCCACCAGGTTGCCAGCGTGTTGTGTGTCTCCGATTTCGTGATATCCCCCTGGGACCTGACCACTCGAAAGATAAGGAATCTCAACCCTTAGGATATTGTGGTGTTTTTTTGAGTGGTGTGGATCTTCTTTAGCCATTAGCTACCTCATTATATTTGGTCATGTTTTTTTTGTTTAAGGATATTCTCTCCTAAATTTGTTGACTGAAAGTACAGCTGAAACCTCAAACCACCTCCGAAGTCTTCCTGCTATGATCCAAAGAAATCCTGCTGCGTGAAATACTCCCTGTTTCATCCTGGTTGCTTGTGGGTATGATACAAGTTACGTTACAAAGTATGTTGCTACCTTGCTGGATCATTTCATTATGGATAGTAAAGAATATCAAGTATATCAAGATATATCAAGTGCCAAGCGTCTTTTTTCAACTCTTACAGCAGGGATCGTCTCATGACTTCAGTCACTTCAGCCAGGTGTCTATGCTGCTCCCAGCCACACGTATCCCGGTTGCTAAACCCCACCTATTTGATGTTGGTTGAACCCGGCTGCTACAGTAGCTGCAATGATTAAGGAGGTAATAAGGATATCGACTACGCTTTAAGAAGGAAGGACATAATGTCAGAAAATCCGTACCCAGTGGACGTGTATGCAGAACTTATAAATTTCATTATATATATATAAATAATATATATATATAAATAATATATATATATATTATATTATGTATACGTAACATTCCTGCAACTAACTTTCAGTCATACGCTTGACATGTATACAGTAACACTATGTAACATTAGTATACATTAAGTATTTCCTTTGGAACTAAACACTTGAATTTCGTAGATGAGACCATTATGATTCAGTATGAGGTTTAGCATGACCATAATTGTGCACAACAAATAGTACTTCAACCAGAAAATATCAACAACTGCTGATGTTTCTTGCCTGTCATGGGGAAGTTCGCTGGTGTCATCCCGAATTTCGTTGATCTGCAAGGTCACCTGGGTATCACGGCAAGGTTCAGTCAGTTTGCCATTCTACTTATGAGTTTTTAATAGGTTTACCGTATAATCATTTATAATCCATGTAAAACTGTATATTAACTGTAACCGATATTCATATTATGACCCATATGATTCACCCACATATAATCCACAGCCACAAGTGGGAAATCTACAATTTGTCGGACTTTATGCGGAACTATTCGAAAAGAATACTCAAGCCATTTGACAGCAGGATAATTAGTCATCATTAAAGTGGACGTGGCGACTGTTAGGAGGATGTTTCATGTTGGTGGCTAGGACTGTACATAGTCATTTTCTTTGACCTGGAAAGTGCACATGGGCCACATGGGTTCCATGTTGGCTTTCACTGGGATTACCATTGGGTTAAAACCGATGCAATACTCTATAATATAATGCAATAGACTTGGGTCCAAAAAGTGGGCAAGTGGGGTACTATGAGGTACTTCTACTTCCCACATGTTTTGCTGTTTTTTCTTGGTTCAACCATCCAACCCCCCTGTTTTTTTCAATTCCCAATTGCACTTATTGTTTTTTTTTAGACTCCGTGATTGGTGATTCGACTGGAATTTTATGTTTTTTCGTTTGTCCGTCCTTATCTTCGTGCTGGCAGTGTAAAAAACTATTATTTTCCAAATGGAACAATCTAAAGTTGTGTTGGTAAACTCCCATGTTTCCCATATTTTCCAATGTTCCTCCATTTTTTGGTTGTTGGCTCCCCGCGAAAGGTACAGGCACATCTGCGCGTTCGGAGCACGCGGGGCTACCGGGCTCCGTTCTGGCCTTGAAACCAGGCAGTGTTAAACCCCTGTTGATTGACGATGTTTTATGGCCTTGTACTATCCAATCTACTGAGAATTATCATATACTGGGAAATCCAATCATATACTGCATATATATATATTGCTTTATATATATATATATATATATATATATATCGGTATGATTGTTTATGATCATCCCATTTTACCATCCAGCGATCTTATCATAAACGCCACGAACTCAGGTGGGAGCTGGACTTTCAATTTCATGATAAGGGATCCCATTCCAAAGACTGGGAGTTTTCACGAAGGTTGGAACATCAAACAGCAACATGTTGCTGTTGTTGTTGTTGTTGCTGTTGTTGCTGTTGCTGTTGTTGTTGTTGTTGCTGATGTTCACTGATAAAACATGGTGGTGCAACCCTGTGCAACCCTGTGCAACCCTGACGTTGCTCCGCGCCGGAATTGTGGAAAGGTTGCGTATTATTGAAATGCCATGTCAGTGGACTTTCAATATGTAGATGTACATGTGATCCATGTTCCATGATCCATGATCATGATCATCATCACCATGAACATCAACATCATCGTCATCGTCATCATCACCATCACCGCAATCATGGCCATTATGGCCATCATCATCATGACCATCATCATCATCATCATCATCATCATCATCCCTTATGAAGATAAGCTGGTGCTATTATCAGATTCAGCATATCTGCCATAGGAGGTGGAATATGTTGTGATCCATGATGAATATATGTTGGTACTATAATCAGATTCAGCATGTGTGTCAAAGAGAGTGGTGGATTTTTAAATCCCTTATGGAGATAAGTTGGTTGATAAATAGTATTCCTTATTCAACATATTTGTCAGAGGGGCTGGTGGATTTGTTGATCCCTTACGAAGAAAAGTTGATGTGGTTACCCCATTGAACATATTTGTCAGAGGGGTGGTGGCTTGTTGGCCCCTGATGATGATAAGTTGACGTTATTCCTTATTCAACATTGTTGTCAGAGAGGGTGGCGGAAGTTGATCTCTTATGAAGATAAGTGGGTGTGATTACACCATTCAACATACTTGTTATAGGGGGTGTTGGATTTTTGGTAGTTAATGAAGATGAGTTGATGTAATTACCCCCTTTCAACGTATTTGTCAGAGGGGGTGGTGGATTTGTTGATCCCTTATGAAGATAAGTTGATGTGATTACACCATTCAACATATTTGTCATAAAGGGAAGGGGAATTATGATTCCTTATGAATATAAGACATATAAGTCGACGGTATTACCCAATTCCACATGAGTTGGCACTGGTGATGATGATAATGATGATGATAAGGAGGAGGATGATTGTATGTGGAGCAACGTCCAGGTTGGACGGAACATGGACTCAACTGAACTGCAAGATGCTTTTTCTCGTTGTTCACTGAGGATGGAAAGACCTCCCTTGGAACTGCCAGCAGAATCCGAAGTGCCAAGGTGCCGGTTGATTCTTCTGATCTGCTGTCTGCTTCAACAGCGAGACCTGGCCGAAATCATGCCCAGGGTTTGCCAAAAATTGATCAAACCGCCCAACAAAAACATACAATAACTGGTGAACTATGGGTGTATAGCAAAAGGAACCAGTTACGGGTCCATTGGTATGTTTTGAGCCAAAGCACCTTGGCCCTAGCTGCTACCTCTATGTTCTCACCAAGTCAGGGTTTGGATGGTGAGGACGAAGGGTTCAGAAGGTTTGTTGATCCTCTGCCAGAATGAACAATTGTTAGAGGCCGTCAGTGGGATAGTACTGCGAAAACCCAGCCTAATCAAAATGTATGGAAATGAATGGACTTGAATGAAGGGAACTACACTCTGGTAAACTAACGTCCCTTTAAAAACTTTAGTAAAACACAAACATTTTCCAGGTCAGTTTTGCTGTAGAATGGTAATGTCCAAGGAAAAATGGATAGCTATGTTCGCAGAGCCCTTCTTTGATAAATCTAAGTTATACGTGCGATGGAGAACAAAATGAAGCCCATGTTAGTGGGCTTCCTTCTATGTTGGAAACCTTGTGTGATGTAAAATGATAGCTATGTTAGTGGGCTTCCTTCTATGTTGGAAACCATGAGTGCCTTGAGTGCTGTAAAATGATAGCTATGTTAGTGGGCTTCCTTCTATGTTAAAAAACCTTGAGTGCTGTAAAATGATAGCTATGTTAGTGGGCTCCTGTTCAAACTGTTTCTTACTTGTTTATTGTTGATACTGTCCAATAGCTAAGGGTCTCTGGGGAACATGCTAGTCTGGCAGCCTATTCTGGTAGCTAGGTTAGCTTTGTCAAATTTGAAAAAAACGCAGCAACGTTTGTTTACCGGAGCATATTTGATTCATTGATATATTACTGGGATATTGCTGGGAAAATCCGACCTTTTAATGGACAACAAACAAAATAATAACATCAAGATGTAGGGAACCTCAATTGCCCGGCCGCTACAGTTCAAGTAATTACGATGTAACACTACGGGAGATATCGGGGTATAACCCAGTTCCTAGCTATTTAGATGGAGCCGAACGAAAACCCACTTCCATCTATCCAAATTTCTCATGAACGTAATTAACATGCCAAATGTTGATTCCCTGAAAACAAATAGCTGGCTAGGTTTCATAGATTCATACATATATCCCCATGCATAGCAAATAGTATACTATTATATCCTCAGTACTGTACCAAATAAATATATATATATATAAATATATATACACAAGGCGGGCCCCCTAGCTATCAGTTGGTTTATAGCCTTATCTAACTATAGTGTTATATAGTTATCATGACCATAAACCCTATCAACCAACACTCACCGGACCCAATCGGTTTACCAGTGCCTCACGCACTTCGGGTGCCACTGGCTTTGGCTTTCCATCCATCCTAGGGGAGCGGAAATCGAAGATGAATCCGCTCGCGAGTTATCTGGTTGGTGGTTTCATATCCCATAACCCATTAGTAAACCATTAATTATCCCATCAATAAACCATAAATAAGCACTACTGGTTGGTGGTTTTAACCATCTTGAAAAGTATGAAAGTCAATGGGAAGGATTATCCCATTTATGAAATGGAAAATAAAACATGTTTGAAACCACCAACCAGGATTTCTCTCAAAAAAGACTGGTGGTTGAAGCAAGTTCGGGGGTAATATGGCTATGGAACTTGCAAACCAAGAATTATGGGCTCGAAAGAAGGTGTGTTCGTTTCTTAGTTGTTGGTCTCATTTTCAAAGTAAACCTGTTTTTCGTATTTGGGAGCTATTTACTGGGTTTTTCTGTGTTTTTTTAAAGTGAACAAACACTGGAAATGAATGACAACTTCAATATTAAGCATGTACCCTCTGGTAATTTAACATAGCTATGGAAAATCACCATTTTTAATGGGTAAATCCACTATAAATGGCCATGTTCAATAGCTATGTTAGTTTACATATATGACTGAACATGACAAGTTGTAACGTTTCAGAAGTGACCATGCCATGCCTCCTTGATTTGGGCATGCATCCTAACCGTGATTTGTCAGTTGAACATGTCCAATCAATTTAAGGGATGTTTCATGTCATTTTGAGACACGTGAAAGTACTAGAGTATGTAGATTAAAGTTAACATGACTAGAGCGCAATGCCCATATTTTAATGGGAGCTAGTGATGAGTTAAACAATAATGCAGCTTTTATGATAAGAGCTACTGCAAACAATGCGATTTCTTTCAGATGATATGCTAGCGATAGATTCCAGATAGTATGAAGCCAAAATCCAAAGATATAAGTATATACCTTGTCCGGAGATGGTGAAGCGATTCAAATTTGATACCGATGTGACTAAGGCTATACTCCCGCCGCTGACCCGTCATAATATACTCATCATACGTCCTTATAGTTGTATTTTCATTATCTAAATTACGAGTGGTACTAATTAAAACTATATATCTTTGGGCCAGTCTCGATCAAAGCCTTCCGTATTCAGACGCATCGGGTTTCATATCTAGATAAACATATGGCTATATACATGTATGTATGTATGCATGCATGCATGCATGGATGGATGTATGTATGTATGTACGTATGTATGTAGGTAGGTAGGTAGGTAGGTATGGAGGTATGGAGGTATGGAGGTATGGACGGATGCATGCATGCATGTATAAAATATCGAGAATATATAAGTGAAGGTATTCAAGATACGTTCATACATTGTATTTGTTGATGTTTGTTGTATAATCAATAATGTAATCAGGTGAACATATATAATATAGATATATGTAGTGTATCGTACATGATTTAGTACAACATATAGGCAAAAACAGTTATAATTATCTAGTTTTGATTTACATAAATATATCATATGTATAAATATATAAACACAAAATATCATAAATAACATACTGTATGTGCATAAATACCATATGTATATATACAACACATCATTATATTTCACATGATATGTGTAGCTGGATTGTGTCATAATATAAGGATAATAATATATATATATATATATCTACACAACTGGTGAGTGTAGACATATGATTATGACATCACGTGACCATACAGCTGTAGTCAGTCGTTCATTTCTGCTCAGCATCGTTGTTTCTTTCTTCTGCACCTCTTTCCTGAGATGCAGCTTGGGATGGATCCAGCTTTGATTTTAGCAGCTGGGAGGATGGAGATGTGCAATAATATCTGTAATTAATATATATGGAGTGGTTTCCTGAAATAGGGGTACCCCCAAATCATCCATTTATAGATGGTATTTTCCATTCTAAACCATCCATTTGGGGGTACCCCCCGTTTTTGGAAACCCCATATTTATATATATATATACATACACAAATGAATATCATGAACATTTGAAGTTCCGTTCCTAATATTTTGAATAATGAACGTCCAAGGGATATGTGGGTATGTCTGAAAATCAAGCGGACCAAGATTACATGGTTTACCATTATCTTTCCCATGGAAACATATTAAAACTAATTTTGGTGGGGCCCAGACTCCCATTTTCAGACATACCCATATCATTTTCCTGGTTATATATATATATGCCATTATAATCCCCATTATCTCGCAATTGTCCATTCTACCCCCATCTTCAATGGCTACATTAATCACCATTTTGCCATACGTTGCCTCATTCCGAACCAACACCTTTTCCATCGCTAAAAGGGGAGCTACCCGATGGAGAAGCTTAAATATCCACCAGTCCCTGCCCCTGTGTATGCCAAGAGATGAGTTAGTGATAAGATCTCTATGCATTACCCTCTGGTAAATAAACATAGACCTTGAAAATCACCAATTTTTAATGGAAACTAATCTTCCAACCCCTATCTGCAAGGGTCTATGTTAATTTACCAGAGGGTACTGTAGACATTCCGCAGTGGATATAGAGTTGCAATTGGTTGACCATAAAATGCCTCTGATGTTCCAATGCCATCAGCATCAATCAACCCTCTCAGCCAGCTGTAAGTTTACATCCCCTTTTTGGCACCCCATCTCGAAAAGACGTAGCAGTAGAATCAAACTAAATCTCGAAAGAATCTGTGGTATAAACAATTTTAGATGTGGTGAACCCATGTAAACCCACATTATGAGAACATTCCCCAATAAAACGTTATGCAATTGTAACCCTATGACTGGGATGATTTAACATGACACTTAAATGATCGGCTAATGGGATGATTTATGACATTGGCTTTAGAGTCTGTGAGTTAACCCCATTAACATCTAGATATTTCTCCCATAAATCATCAATACTGTAACATACACCATACACAATTAATAAACATGTAGTGAACAACATGATTGGTTTATATCTATAATATACAATACATGTAATACACATATATATATTATTCAATCATATATTTTGTATATTATTATGTGATTATATTATTATTTTATATATTATATATTATATATTATATATCATATATTATATATTATATACTATATAAAATAAAACTATAATATATATATATATACATATCAACATATTATATAGACAACTGTTCATTGTTGTTTTTTTACAGCTTGCCATCTCTTCCTGGTGAAAACACAGATGTTTCGCTGACCTTTCGTCCCAGCAGCTTGGGCCCTAACTTGGCCCAGGCAAACTGCGCCAAGGCCAAACTCACAGCCCCAAGCACTGTGACAATGGGTAACAGCCATTCCAAACCTTGGGAGGATTGCCAGATGTATCATGTATATATAATGTATATAGTATCATGGCCCCAAACAATGTGTATAAATGAATATATATATATATAATTATATAAAGATCATTTTCAGGAGATTTGTAGAGATGGCTATCTGGCGAAAAGTCCTTGTGGCTCCCAACCCAGATACCCTGAGAACTCGATAGAAAAGTGGGAAACCTGGACATATGATATAAAATGATATAAAAGCACGTGGACATGCGTTTGATTAGTTTTTGGATTATAAAAGAAAACGATGGATGCTTCATACTAGAAAGGACCAACATCTGCTTTTTTGGGCCGTAAATTTTGACCATTTTATCGTGAGATTTGGGATGAACACCATCTAACATCATCCAATACCAGCTTTATGTGGATTGCGGAGACGCATATACTGCTTATATATATATCTGTTTATTTCATTTGGTTTGTCTGACAATTGTGGTTAATAGGGTACCCAAGTCCTGGAAAAAAGTCGGGTCGGTTTGGATGTTGGGGTTAAACCTCTATAGTACCATTGATCCATTGGAACATTAGGACAAAACATGACAGTCATCCCATTGATTACTGCAAATACCAATTGATCAATGCTGTTACAAAACCAACATTAGTTTCAGATTATCCAATGAATTATCCCATTTGGTTATCCTTGGTTATCCCATTAATTATCCCGTTCATTCTTTAATTAAACCAACATTATAAACCTTCCATTTGCTCGAAATGCTGACTTGGCAGCTGGAGAGACCTAACGATCGGTCATTGATATATCTATAGCCACAAACAATGAAGACAATACCTTGGAAAACTGGAAATTATGTGGGAACCATCGTCGAACTACCATCCTGCTAACATACTTTGCTGTTTTTTTCTCGGGGGTAATTTATATTATATATATAATTACATTACAGCATCCGTAATTGCACCAATTCCAAAAGGGGGTAAGAACTCATGTTTGATTGTTGGGTGCTGACAAATCATGAAAAATCATCATCTTTAAACGCAGACTTGCTGCCGAATTTCAATGACAACACATATGGAGGTTTCCTGAAATGGGGGTACCCCAAAGTGGATGGTTTATGATGGTTTATTTTTGAAATGGATGATTTGGGGGTACCTCCACATGACTTAGGAAACCTCCATATTTTGATGCAGCTTGATGCAGCTCCAGCGACCTTGCTGACACCAAATTCGGCTGCGCAAACCTCTCCTGACGGGAGCGATCACGGCTGGTGTTGAGGCGAACGAGTCCTGAAGGGAAATCCCAGGAAAATTTCCTGGTGTCATCTGGTGTTTTTCTGCAGAAAATCACCTTAAAGAATGGGAAAAACATCCCAATCATCCCAGATTTGAGTCTCACTTGGAGACTTCTTGAAACCTCCGGGCTTCGAGAGAATGCCAAGTTTCGAGTTGTAGCAGCCATCCGCCAGGTCGCTAGGGCTAGGGGCCATTGCAACAGCTGTCATGAAGGAAGAAATGTTCACCGCGTCATTGCCTCAGTGCTCCCAGGCTGATGAAGCCCGCGGATGATATGAGATGATGTGTATCCTTCACACTGCCAGCGAGTGTATGGGGATGAACAAAAACCTGGTGGGTTTGGCATAACCCAGGCGGCTTATCAATCCAGACTGATACGCAAGTTCAACTGCGGCTGGGGGGGTATTACCTGCTTGTGCCCATGGTGGAAAACTGCACGTCCAGGGCTCGTCAGGGTGCAAGTTTTTAATAGTTTTTTTGCCGCTGAGGTTTTTGTTTCCCCTGCTGCATTTAGGGTCTGCAACGGTCCGCAATATCAACCAATATCCATCAATATCCCATATTGTTCGTTTATGCCCCATTCTTTTTTGGTCATATGGCAGTGTGTCAAAACCTTGTACCCCTGGTGAACATCAAAATAGCTGGTAAATGGATGTTCATCCCACTAAAAATGGTATTAATAGGTATTGATCCATAGCCATATAAATAATCTCAAAATCTAAATCCTAATTAATCATGTTTTAAAATCATCATCCCAGTCATCGAGGAGTCGTCATCTCAAGTCCTTGCCAGAAGACACATAGCCTCGGCCGTATTGCCAGCCACTGGGGGATCGCCAGCGGTCAATGTGCACTTCACGCCATTCATGCATTCCTGCCACGGCGCAGCGACGCATCACTGAAAATCCAGCCACTGGGGACCTACCATGACTGAGGGCATTGCCATAGCCACAAAAATGCTGACTTGCGGATGCTTTATCATTGGGTTTATCACATGAAAATGGAATGTGAAGTTTGCGAATGTGATCTGGGCAGCACACAATGCTGGATCTGGGGTCACAGGTGCATGGAGGGTGCGGGCTGTATGTTATGTTATATCCAATGGTATTGTATGGTACTGTATCCTTATTTCCATCATATACAACAAACATGGGGAGCCGACACCACCCCAGCTGCATCAATCTCCCCTGGTCCATCGAGGACCTGTGCCAAGGGGCCCACTTTTCACATCGAGGACCGTCCAAACAACTTGGGTAGTACTTGGGGCAGTTCTCCCAACGAGCCTGGCCACTGCCGGCCCATGGATGCCCAGTTTGGGAAAAAAACCGATGCCGCGATGCCCAGTGGCCCAGTTTGGTGTGGCTATTGACCATGCTCCTTGGTCCCAATAGTTTCAGCTCGCGAAAGGGTAGTGTCCTTCATGTTCAGCTCATATCATCTCAGATATACCGTTTTTTGGCTGGTCCAATCCATAGTCTGGGTCCCTTTTTGTCCCACTAAAACGGTACCACTCAAAGTGACATTTCCCTTGTTGTTTCTTAACAAACAAAACAGGAAATCCTCCTGAAACTGTTCCTGAACTGTTCCAGAATCCATTTCTGGCTGTGAAGAACTACTTATTCACCTGAAAAGTTCAGCAAACCAGGGATGTTTCTCTCAATCATAATCATCATTCTGGTGACGTTGTAGTGAAGTCGCTATGAATTATCCAAATAGATCCAAATAGCATGTTATTTCTTGAACAGCCCCATTGTGGGCTCGTGACCAAGTGCGATAAATGACCGCAATATTCCATGATAGAAAGGTTATAAACCCATAAGATTGCCCATTATATTCACTTTTACCACCATGTTGTAAAATTTCTGGGGGGGTTCCCATATTCTTGTCCTAAACCCATAGATAGTACCAGATTTTCAGCCCACTTAAAATGGCCAGTCAAAGTCGCACCCAATCCGCCGTTTGCGCCTCTGTCCCGGAACACAAAGCGCCCTCCCAGTAGGCGTAGCTGCCCGGCGCGGCCAGTTCGGCAGGACACATGGCGTTGAACATCACTGTCCAAACCTGGTGGCATTTGTTTTGGATCTTGTTCCACAAAAATTCAGATATGGCAATTCTAAGCGATCTAATCGGGGTATAATTTACAATATCTGAGGATGCAAAACATGTGTGTGTATGTATGTATGCAATGTAATGTAATGTAATGTAATGTAATGTAATGTAATGTAATGGTATGGTATGGTATGGTATGGTATGGTATGGTATGGTATGGTATGGTATGGTATGGTATGTATTATATGTGAATATGTAATTATATATAAATATACATATATATATATATATACATAGAAAACTCGCAAATGGGATCGTTTATGCGATTTAATGGGGTACGAACCAACACCGTATTAATGGGGCACACATATTGGCAATAGTGAAACAATATGGTTAGTCTGGTTAATATGATGAGCGAATACAAGCTGCTGCATGGATACTGAAGTGGTTCTAAGATTCAAAACTGAGACTATGAACCTTGAGGAATATTCACGTCGGAAATCTACCCCTCAATCCAGTGGTTTGGGTCAATGGTTTGGATCTTCTTGGAACCCTGTTTCCCTTCTTCCTATGCAAACCATCAACCCTAGACACCACTAAATGGAATATTAATCACCCAGCCAGGAGTACATAGAGCCCTACAGAGATCCTAAATGTCACCATCCTCAATTGACAAAATACAAATAAGTTGGAACTGGGTGATATCGAATTTACTTCAGGATGATGATTAATTCCCAAGATCTTATGTCAAAGCTTCTAGTTGGTTTATAGATATTTCTGGTCCATGGATTCATATTAAAAAATGTCATAAAACCTGATAAATCACCACCTGGAATAAGGTCATTTCGTGATAGCTACCCCTACTAGCGACGTGAGGTGAATATAATTCATCTGTACACCTGAGACAAAGTATATAATTATGTATAATATATATATATATTTATAATATATGTGCAGGTTTCCTAAAATAGGGATACCCCGAATCATGCAAGTCATTAGACCATTTTAGTATATGTTATGTTTGTACCGAAACCCATGGTGACTTGGGGATCCTCTATTGTGGGAAACCTCCATATACACAGTATAGAAATCAAACCAACTAGTCCAGTACAACACCAAAAAATCGAAACAACAGGACTGGGCCTCAAATCTTTTCGACCGATTCTACCCGGAACCCTTTCTACCCACACCTCTCAGCATTCAACCGGATCCCCAGCCAAGGCAACCCAGAGGTTCAGCATTTGAGATCCATGTCCGCTCACTACCTGGATCTGAGGAACCGGCCTTCAATGGGTGAACATCCCCAATTTGGGGGGCCTATATATGCCCCCATCTATCACCATGTTTATTGGATATATATATATATATAATAATATATATATAATAATATAATATAATATAATATAATATATACCAAGTCTATACCTGTTTCCGTAGGTAAACCAAAGGTTTTCCAGTCTTTGTGTATCACCATGTTTCGTATTTGTGTTTTCAAAACCAACCCCTATTTCATGAAATTTTTGGATGATCTGATTTTTCATGTTTTGTCATCCCGTTTTCGGTGGTTCGGCCACAATCTATTTGCCAATTCCTCACCTCACCTATAGTCATGTTTTTGATGGTGAAGCGGCCTTAAATCATGATGTTCGTGCTTAAATCCACATTGTGCCTCAAAAATCCCCATTGTTTTTTCCTAGTAAACCCTTATGTTTCAATGTTCAAACCAAAAATCATGTCCCAAAAACCATCCCAGTCCACAACGAACTCATCTGTCGGACGACCTCCTCCGGCATGGCGCCGCCCAGCCGGAAGAAGTCGATTAGACGAAAGGAGGATGAGAGCTGCGGAGCCAGAGCCTGTGCCATGGAAAATTCTGGGGTATTATGGGACTATTCTTTTATCAATGAAAATATGGGACTATTATTATTATGGGACTATGAAAATATGGGACTATTCTGGGGTATTATTATGGGACTATTATTATTATAATGAAAATGACTATTGTTCAACTATAATTTTATGGGATTTTGTCAATAGATCAACCTTTATATATAAACCTGATATAGTGATTATTTGAATATTGCCCATTCATGGACAATAATGATATTAGATTCATAAATTCATTTTAATGGTATATAGTGGGCCATGATCGTAACATATACACATACATATATGTATATATATATATATGTGTACAATAATAATGTTAATGTCACAATTAAATGTACAGACAATAATTAATGATAATATATATATATATAATAATGAAATATGTTGGGATATACAGTAACAACATATATATACAAATAATCAAACATTTATGGGATATACTGGTGTTCACGTGAAACATATTGCCAATAATGGAGATATCACCAATTTAAAATGAGTTGTTACAACGGAAAAAATGATATATATATATATATATTATAATATTTATGTATATATATATGTACAATTATACATACACATACCAGTAACACTATGGCAAATGGGTGTGTTTGAAAACTATGTGCACACACACATGGCCATCAAAATAGTGGATGAAAATTGATGAAAGCTCCGTTATGGGAGATATATCCACCTAGTCGATGGGTTTATTGATACATCAACAATACAGGTCTTCCATCAACAAAAACCCAGCGGCCATTCCGGTTGTGTTTGCCAATTTGGTTGTAGTATGTTGTAGTTACACTTTGGATCTGCCTGCAGGAACTGTAAGTCTTCAAGTGGTTTCAAACCCATATGGAGATAAAAATCCTAGATAAAACTGGGGATATTCACTTCATAACTGGGGTATGTCATATAGGTACCAGGCACCTACCAAAAAGGGACCACCAAAAAGACTTGCATAACCAATATATAAGCATCCATAAGGGGCATAATCCAGCATTGAGGGTAGAATCCAACGTTTGAAGTTTATTACTAGGAAATCATCCTCGTAGTAAGCGGAGGTAATCACCGTATGAATTTTATGATCCACGCTTAAGTATGCTTAAGTAGGAGAAATATTATATATATTGTCAGACAACGCATATATTCGGGTTCAGAAAACGCGTATATTGGCATATTGGGGTGTTAAAATACAAGTTTGCTGGAGATATTGGGGATTGGGTTAAGCAACAATAAGTGGGGAGTACAATCAATGATAGAACAAATTCACCTTGAAAAGAACAAAGGGAATAATTACCATGGAATACAATGGGATGAACAAACGCAAAAAAAAACATGGCAGTGGGAAGTGGTTGCGACCCAAGCCTATCTTAAAAACATGAACCCCTTATTTATTACACACGGGCAGTCGTTCGGAAATTGCGCCAGAATCGAATTCGATGATTTGCCGCGCCAAAACTGATTGACATGGGGGCCCAGTGGGGGCCCAGTGGGGGCAAGTACCCCAAAATGCAAAGTTCAACCGACCAACAACATGGAAAAAAAAACAGCACTTATGTGTTGTTTGGTTAGGGGTGGTTCGTTTCCTTGCGTTGAATGGAGAACCACTTGGGGGATCACCCCAAAACCATGGCAACCAAAACTGCCAAATTCTTGGGTTTTCGTATCCAGTTGTTGAACCCCAGGGCATGACCAGGCGTTACCAAGATGAATGACGTTCCCAGAAACCATTGTATCTGAAAAATATCGCTTGGGTTAACCGTCCCGACAGGGACAGGGAAGAGCAAGTAATGCGGTAAACCCAAACATTCACTGCGTCTGTGGGGATGATTTTATCTGCTGGCAAAATAAACGATGCTGGTTTGCATTGGTTTGCTATTGTATCTAATACGTATTTCTTTAATCGCAATCACGGAGCGGGTCTTCACACGGCCATCGTCTGTTCGTACGACAAAGATATTTTGGGTCCAACGTGGCATGGCAGGTGGAATATGAACAATTCGATTCCGACGAAAGAAACGTCACCAACATCAAAAACTGATAATCCCTTTTTGCACATAAACTGGATAGGTCACAAGTCAGAAGCAGAAACAACGAAAATTTGCTTATATGAGCTTGGGGTGCGGATGCGTGCGGCTTTCAAGCGCTCAGCGCTCTGCTTCTGGGCCATTGCCGTGCCAAAACTAGTCGCCCCCAATCTGCGGCCGTGGATTTTTAATAAAAGAAAACAGCCTCAAAAACCCTTACCTCTTTCCCAGTCCGACATCAGCAATAATCATCACCCAAAATGTTACATCAAGGACCAAGCGTGACGGCTTGATTGATATCTTCACAAGCGTCGCCGTCATTGCATCTTGCGAAGCTGGCGATAACCAATATACTGTATACTGTCATAAATCCATCTTTGTTTGCCAGTGTGCAACATGAAAACATTGAACACAGCGCAAAGAAATCAATAAATGGAAATAAACTGCGAAAAACATAGCCCAGAAAGGGACTTTTTCTGGAAAAACTTGTGCTTTTTGTTTATGTACTTCTCAAGGAGATTAGAATAGCGCAAACCGATCCAAAAACATGTGGAACAAATCAACTATCCGCCGGCCTGCCGGCGTGTCTGATTGGAAGGTGTTGTTCCTGTTCTGTTCTTGGCTTGTGCTTGTTCCTTTTTTCTCTTGCTACTCGTTTTTGCTTCGTCTGAATCGTGTCCCCTCCCTTCCCCTCCCCATCAGGAAAAGTAGTATACAAGTCTAAATCTCTTCTTATCTGATCTTATCTTTTGCTTCTCTCTCAGGCTTCCACCTAGCGTGCACATCAACCTCCCTTGAAGGCAACCTCTCTCCGCTTCACCCTGTCCCCTTCCATGCAGCGGTCTGCTGTCAAGCCAGAGGCGCATACACAGTGTCTGGCGCTACTTTGCTCGGGGCGGTGCTAATTTGGTATACCGTCAACAGGTTGTTACGGCCAGCACTTGCTACACAAACTGCGTCCGTTTTACGGCTCTGTCTTCGTCTCCCCTTCCTCTTCTTCTTCTTTTTCTTATTGATCTTCTCATTATTCTTCTTCTTCCTCTTCTTCTTCATTTTGTCATTATTATTGTTGTTCTTCTTCTTATTATTATTTTTGTTATTGTTATTGTTTTGTTTTTGCTATTATTGTTCTTCTTGTTCTTGCTCTTGTTCGTGTTATTCTTCTTCTTTCCTGTTTATTGTTCTTCTTCTACTTTGTTTTTTATTGTTTATATTTTTCTTCATTATTCTTCTTCTTTTTCCTCTTTTTTGTCCTCTTCTTTTTCTTGTTATTGTTTTTTTTTTCTTCTTTTGTGTTATTCTTCTTTTTTGTATTCGTCTCTTCTCTTCTCTTCTCTTCCCTTCCCTTCTCTTCTCTTCTGCTTCTCTCTCCGGCTTCCACCTAGAGTGTACATTAAACTCCTTGGGGCTACCTCTCTATGGCCGGTGGGCTTGCCGAAGGCAATTATATAACTAAAATAAAAATAAACTCGAAGAAACTGGGAAGAAGAAAACCACACTTTTTCTTCTGCAGTAGCAGAAACGCTCGTTCCGTATATTATTAGTTTTCATTTCTGAATGAATGTGCCATCAACTCTAAACACAGCATCGTATTCACCTTTCAAAGCCAGAAATCCCCAAAGAACAGCCCTCCTGTAATCTGGTAGAAAATATCCACTTTATGGGGGAATTCCATAGTCTATTGTATATCCCTTGAAATCCGGCATGATATCCCATTGAATCCCTGGTTTGCAATGGTTTTCACTTGATGTCCCGATGTGTTGTTTTCGCCATAAAACTCCATCGTTCCGTTGGGGTTTCCCCAATATGTGCAATCCACGGCTTTTTTCCCCATGGGTCAAATCCCCCTGATCAATGGCAACAGTTGGATCATCGGTATAACTCGATTTGTTTTTTTCGATCAAGCCGACGACAAGAACCGAATTAGGATAGGCCAGGATTTAAGATGAATCTATACTGTGAACCAAAAAAATGTACTTTAGATTTATATGCTTGGAATTATATAAATTTATATAAATCTGTGGTTTCTAAAAGTCTGAGTGTTGCTGTCAAGTGGCTGTTTCGATGTGGGCATTCATCACCTGCCAGCGCCAGGAGCGCCAGTTGGGGATGGTTCCCAGTACCTAGTTCCAATGGTGTAGCAGTGACGTTATCATTTATCCATATATATATATATAGATTACAGTTGCCTGATTTAATTGTGCAACTACCAAACTGGATGTTTAAGATGTTTAAGAAAACACATAATTAAAATCAGTTGAACCTGCTGAGGTTCTCTAGATTTCAACAAAGGATCCTGCAGAAGCCCGGACACAGGCACACGATGGCGACCTTGCCACTGATAGAATGCCAAAATTTGAATGCCAAACAGAATAGAATGTCAGAAAACATGTCAGATAAGAATTCAAATAATATATGTATATGTATATAAATGTATGTGTATATATATATATATATACACATGTGTATGTCTCGGGGATCACACGAAGTAAAGTAGTTTATATGTGCCCCAAAAGCTTAAAACTCCTGAGCAGCTGATCCCAAAACTCAATTTGATATGTTGTGAGCAAACGGAGCTACTCAAAAGAAATAATGAAGCAAAACCCAACATAAACCGAGGAGAACCATATGTCCTATCCATTATCATCGACCTATTGGTGGTTTTTCATGGGGGGGAACCCTCTACTACTCAACCAACCAGCGAGTGGAAGACACCATGTCATCTTTACTCATATTCACACGATTTAGATCTTTGAAACATGTGATTCTCCGGCCAACCACGTCTAATTGCGACAGTGAAAGCCATGTCTCAGTTGCCCAAAATTCTGTTGATGCCCCCATGTTTTTCTGCTTAAACCCAAATATTGGTCAACATATTTACCAAAGGATCAAGCCCCAGGTGTTTGCGTTTTTTGGCATATTTTATGATTCCATGCCAATTTTGCTGATTCAATCTAACTCTTTATTGGTGGTAGCCCTCTGGCTGTCGGCCTGGAAATTCTTGTTGTCCCGCACACCGTTGGTCCAAGAGATGGTCCTCAGATATTTGGGATTGATTGGTGTCATAATATGTATACGTGTATATATATATAGTAGATAAAGTAATCAATATATTGATTGATACTGGAATGTTGGACGTGCAGCCCTGACCTGCTTAGACCATCCATGGCACTGGTGATATAAACAGTAATCCCAAAAAATAGAGCAGAATTTAGTCGCTGTGTTAGTGGGAAATTACTTTTACATATTTTTGGGAACGACTATATCCATATTATTATTATATATATAGATACATATGATACCCATTTCCACTAAATGATGGAAAAGAACAAACAAATGAGATGCCCTTACAAAATGATTGTCCTTATAAAGAGCAACCATTACGACATTAGTCATTTACTATACCCAGGATTAAATTATACCCTCAATATATAGGTACCTGGTATCACTAATTTAAACATGAAATAGTGGTTTCGCGTTAAAATCCTAAGGTCCTTGCTGGATCATCGGCAATTTACCCAATCATCACATGACCAGCTGGCACAGAAGAGGCTTCGGTATCAGAAAATATGCTATTCCAATTCAAATATGTCTGATATATGTCTGATATATGTCTGATATACCATTTGATATATAGGAAATACATGGAAATACCAGATATAACACATTTGATATACCAGATATGGTTTCTGATATTATCGTTTCTGATAATATAACACACAGTGTTCCTATATTTGCTACATGTTCCTATTAAAACGTCCCATTGCGGGTCCCCATATGAACAGGGACACCAACTTTCCCTATCAACACACTGGTGTCCTGGTGTTCATATCAAGAGAGCTCGTAGGTACTATGTACCCTCCAAAAAGAATCAAAAAAATAGAAATGCAACTGCTAACTATTTTAAGAAGATGTATAATTTCCTGTATCTGTGTGACTCCTTTTGGATGTTCATATAATTACATATTTTTGTATAATTTGTCATCCCTTCAAGGGATATCGGGATTGAAGCAACATCAAGTTGGACATCATGCAAACTCGTTGTGTCAACTAACGGAGCTCCTACCGTATCAACGTTGACACACCTTGAAAAATTGTCACGGGCTCGACGGGCTCCAAAATCCCATTTCTGCCATGTCATGTGTCCGCAAGGAGAATCAAGTTAAACAATATTAAAATATATTGAATTTATAGTTGTAACCTACTGTTTATGGGAATATCATCTATAAATAGGAAAAAAAACAACTATAAATACTATCTATATTATCATATGTTTTTTTTGGAACCTACTTACCCTCCAGTATGTTAACAAAGCTCTGAAAGCCCAGAAAGCCCACTTAGTTCGATAATTGACCTATTATTAAACTAAATACGAAACGTTTTCCACAAGGCCTCACAAGGCTAGAACTGGCATATTCCAATTTATCAACATCCATCAAACAAGCGGGTTACTACATGTTATTACCCATATAAAGCTTCCTCATCCACTGATGCAACGATATAACCACTGCATGCCACGGTGCTGCACGTAGCATCCAAGCTTGCTAGCACGCCCGCTGGTGCAGAAGTTCTCGAGCTTTTGAAGGACCATCTCCATCTCATCCTACCCGGCTGCTGTGTTCCAATTTCTATGATCTTTAAGCCACAAAAATACCGAAGCAAACTGTTCACAGTTTCACAGTAAAACAAACTGGTGGATGAACCAGAAAAAAATGAGGATTGCATCACCAAACATGCGGATTTAAGCAACAAACGCGGGGATTCCAACCAGCACTGCGGGTGACGAGCAAGAAGGGTTGCATTAACCAACGAAAAACGTCTGTCACCTTGTCTGACATCCCCAAGCTGCCCCTGGTTGAGGGATCCAAGTGGATTAGTTGATAATTTGATAATCCAATTAGTAGCAGTCTACGCATCGAAAACAACGGATAAACAGATGAGAAATCTATCCAGGATCTTTTTTTCAACACTCATTCCGTTTCTCTCGATATCATTTTGTTGCTCGTCTTTGATGGCACCCCCCCTGCCGACTCGTTACACACCTGCATCCTTCTGGCATATGTATTTAGTCGGTGTCAAGGATGCTTCACCATTAACCATGTCTTCAAACGTTTGCCTCTTCCCTGATTTTTGACCAAAAATCCTATATGTTCCCCCTTGCCCTCGGTTTGTCGAGAGGATACCTCCTTTTTTCCACTGCTTCATCATGTATACCGAAGGGGCACCCATATGCTGTATACCAAAGTAAGCCATGAATCAGGAGAATTCAACCCCCTAGCCTCGAGACAAACCCATTTTCATACTGGTTGGTTGAGAAAAGGATTTCCCGTTCATGGACTGTGATCTTTCCCAATACAACTAGTAAAGCAATACGAAGTTAACGCAGTAGTAAACCATCCCAAAATGTTTCTTAAATTGGTGGTATATGGTGGTATAAAGTATAGATCGTCAAAATATGGGTGACTTGTCATTGCTTTACTAACATTATATGTGGTTAGTTGATAATCCCCTATCTATAATCATGAACCAACTGGGGTGTAGAGTTTTCAGCCACCAACTGCGGCCTTAAAGACTTCAATCGCAGGATCCCGATCCATCGCCAGCAACTCCTTCCTGGGGCAGTAGTCCTCACAGGGAGGCGTTGAGTTCACCAGCCAATCTGGCATGGAGTTTAAGGATGATTGATGGATATATATATATAAATGATAACAATAATAAGAAGAATAGAAATAATAATAGTAGTAATAATAATAATGTTAATAATATATGTATATATTGATTTATGTTTGCAGGAAACTCTGAATTTGATGCGTAAAAGTTTTAAAACATATTTTCTACTTGGTGTCCAGTATATAGTTTGTTCTGTCAACAATATCAGCCAGAAAAAGATTGGGAGAAAGAAAAACCTCTTGCAACCATGCCGTCCATCATTGTAGCAGACCCTTCTTGACGGAACCAAGTCAATGATTTAAAGTTTGGATGAGTTACCCTGGGGTTAACTATATATACATATATAATTGTTATTTAACACAAATATGGAAAACCGATGAAAACCCATAGTATCTCGGATGTTTTTTTCTACAAATGATGGGAGGATCATCCTATGGTTTCTACAGCAGGTGGCACTTCAATTTCCCCGTGCACTACTCTAAGGGGTTCCGGCAATCAAACACCGTATGTAGTTCGATGATTTTCCAATTGACATCTTTCATAGGAGATCTCCCAGCCATGATGACACCAGAGGCTATATTGAGTTGACTGAGTCAATGTTCGGAACTCCATCCTTTGGTCATTTAAGTGCATCTGTTGATGCTCCCTGCTTCTTACGACACCGGAAAATAGCAGGAAACAGGATTTCCTGACCCTTCGGGTAGATTTGTTTGCGTGGTTCGCACCATCATGTCCCATATTATCATCCAACGTATGGTACATCTACCTTTGTCCGGAAATCTTTGAGTGAATCTATGTGTATATATATATGTAATTAATCTATGCCACACATCAATGATCTGGATGTGATAAACCAAATATTAAAGCTCCCCCATCCATGATGTACCTAGGGGTGCACAGTGCAGCCCGCAAGTAGCATGTACCATGCAACGTGTTGCTATTTTGATCTATTTTGGCCACATATCTAAGAGTTGATTGGGATTGCGGTGGTATAATGATCTTAACCATTTTGCAAGCAGTTTTACTATTGATCCCTACCTGGTACCTAACCCATATGCGAACCATGGTGCTCATCCCATGTAGGATCATTCCTGGTAAGGTCCCATGAAGATAGTCCATGGGATCTACCCTCTGGTAAACGTTTACATAACGAACTGGAAAATCACCATTTTTTATGGGTAAAATCAACTATTTCGACTGGGCCATTTTCAATAACTATGTTAAACAACCAGAGGGTAATCCATTGACTAATCCATTATAATCCATTGATATCCATCAATATCCACAATTTATATCCATTCTTAGTCCATTATTTCAGCTTATATCCATGGTATCTCCATTAAATCATCATTAAATCCCATTCAAACCTATTAAATCCCATGAAATCCCACTAAATCACCATTAAATCCCCATTAAATCACCATTTTCCTAAGGTCCTATGGTTTTCCTATGATTTTCCATTAAAACCCATTAAATCACCATGAAATCACCATTCCATGGTATCTTCCCCAACTCGTCCCCTGGCACCTCTTTCGTCACGGCGCAAACGTTGTACCAGGCACCAACCTGCGTCACGACCGCGACCTGCGGGATGTCTGCCCGAGAGGACTATATGAATGACCAACGGTGGTACTAAATCGAGCGTTTTAAGCCCATTTAACTATAGTGTATACAATGTATATATATATAATATAATAGATATTATATATATACATATATATATATATTTATAATAGATATATTCATGTTCATAGTCCTCTTTTATGAGCCCCTAGTCATTATAGGCATAAGCTCGTCTTTATAACCCCATTTAACTCTATAGCACACCATCCTGCAAACACTTGTTCTATCTTGTGGGGAGTGCTATAGTTATAGAATGCTATATATTGTTTATATCCCCCATAAACCCTAGTTGTTGCACTATACCAACTTAGCTATCTTGAGGGCCCCACATGGTAGGAACCCCTATGTAATAAAGGTTGGGATCTTGGGAAGATGTGGGGACAGATGTGGGAATATTAACTAGCCATCAATCCTCCTGTTGGATGAACAGGATCTTATCCATTGGGATATCTACTAGCCTTTCATATAGTCTCATTGTAGGGACATAGGGGGGTATAATAGACTACTAATAGTCTTATAAACATAGGGGGGTATAATTAATAGACTAATAGACTTATAAAATCTTATAAAGGTGGATTCCACCAACAACCCCAAAGGTACCCCCCCAAAAATGGATGGTTGGTAAGGCATTCGTAGTGATTGTTGCTGCTGAATTAGCCCTAAATAACAGATGAACGGGTTGCTTGAATCCCCATGACATTAATGACAAACAAATACGAGTACTAGATGGCTGTCAGGACCGATAAACGCAATATCTACAATACCTGTCATATAAATATATGATGCCAGATCATGGATTACTTGTGACAAATCAGCATGTATCATAGTCTGGTGCACTATATTAGTGCATGTAACAACAAACACATACTGCAGATATATGACAATTGATATACAAGTTTTTTTTTTCGCATGACAGTGATTGGTGTCTCTACCTCTGACTATATGGTAGCCGCCAGTGCCATGTGGTGATGATGGAACATTGGGACAATCCCACATGACTTTCCGACAGGAGTTGCTGTGGTGAAACTCATCTGCAAACTTCTTACAAACCCACATCCATTGTGGATATCATAATGTATATATATATATATATATGAATGGCGGACAAAATCATTGTTTATTTTGATGCGCAAATCAGGGTGGTCCCCTATCGGTAGTGAAAATTTCTGCGTTCACAGACTTTCAGGCGATTCATGCAAAACAGTGGTATCGGATGGTATCGGTATAGGGTCGTCCCCTATCGGTTATGAAGGTTTTGCACACCCCTCGGAAAGGCCAAGGCGAAGCAAAACTAAATTAGTATTACAATAATTTTGTCAGTTACTATTATAATATATATATATGTTCATTACAACTCATTGTTCAAATCATTTCAAATCCCTAGTTGTCATTATGAAATCCCCAAGACATCTTCCTTAAACACCCCCCTGCTCGACGCCACCCGTGACTCGCGCTCTGGCGCCTCTGCATCCGTCCATCGGCTATCTTCCTCAAGCAGCTCTAGAGCCAGCTCCGTCCTGGGCGAAAATGGAGATACGTAAGATGAGAACATGATAATATACATCTTATCGTATAAATCATATAAACCCTGTACAAACTGATACAACCACTTTACATAATATTAATATTATATATATTACTATATATTATCATTACTAGTAGTGTATTGGCCAAGGTTGTATATGTATATATATATGTATAATATATGTTTCCATTTACCATTACAGATACCCGTGACAATGGGAATTGCACGTTGATGCGATTTTCTTAAGCAGGAATCATCTACAGTGATCAACCAATTCTTGGAACGTAAGAGACTTTCCACATCTTTCCACAAAATGAAACCCATTTTTTGAATCTTTGAATGTGAACAAAAACACTACGAATACACTATATATATATATATGGTAAGTATGGAGCGGGATATTCACCTATGAAATGGCAATGAATTTTTGACACCTCATTTTATGGCTGTTGGATGACCTAGGGGTCGTCGAATCAGAAATCACAACATTCTGCGACTGCGAATGATAGGAACATCATTGAGAAATATTGAGAATATCACCTGGTTGGTGGTTTTAACATGTTTTAACCATCTTGGAAAAATATGAGTTCGTCAATGGGAAGGATGACATCCCATATAATATGGATAAAAAATGTTCCAAAGCACCAACCAGTCATTGAATATCAAGAACTTCAACCAGCAATCATTATGGACTACCATGGATTACCATGGATTACCCAAGGTCTACGTACAGCTCCCAAGTGCAGTAAGGGATGAAGAACCAAACATCATCGAAGCCAGCCGCTCTCTACAAACATGTTGGAAGAACATATACAATAGTTAGCAATCAACAACAAAATATACACCTGGCAAGTAATCATGGATGGTGAGCAAACATTGTTTGGTTCAACCAAGGAACATGTAAAAGTTGAGGTACCAATTAAGGGGAGGTACAATTCGGTACAATGACTTGGACGATTTTTCGCTGGAAATGATACAATTTTGGGTGCACGAGATGACCCTGATCAAGGAGGTCTCTTGACATCTTTTAGTTGGTCATCTTCCCGTTTCCAAAGGATTCAAGAAATGCCCACAGTTTTGTTGGTTGCATCAACCCCACAAAAAAAGAAGGCCTTGAGCATGTCTTGGAATAACAAAATACATCACCAACAGATACGACAGGCAGTAGAACTGCAATGTAGATGAGCGTAAAACGTAGCGTAAAAAGTTTTTGAAATCAACATGTTGCTAGCCTCTTTGGATCTCAACAACTCACCTATCCCAGGAATCCCACTGAGTGTCCCACCGATACCAAAAGAAGGAGATAAAGATGGTGATTCGAATCGCCGTAGGACCTATGGCAATCCACAGAACGAGCAACTCCGTGGATTCAAGATCTGAAAAACTGCACCGCCAAGGAGCTATAAGCTGGAGCCTTTGAGAACAGTTCCTGCAGTGAAAAAAACTGGTGATCATCATTCATGATGTCGAGGTGATTTTCTGGTGATTCTACATGATTCTACCATGGACCATAAGAAACATGTTGTAAGTTTTACCCTCTGGTAAATTAACATAACTATGGAAAATCACCATTTTTAATGGGAAAATCCACTATAAATGGTCATTTTCAATAGCTATGTTAAATTACCGGAGGGTATATCAAACTATCACATGTTGCAGCATTTCTGTTGCTCTTGGCATTTAAGGCACGTTGTTAAGATCGCACAAAAACGAGTGCGTGCAGCCTACTGGGATGGCCCTTTGATGGCCGATCCAAATAAAATGCCTGGCCCAGTTACATCCTGAGAATGGAGAGAAAGTCGCCGAAGAATCAACATATTTGGAAAACATTAGAAACATATATATGTAACAAATAGAACTTCTAACCCATAGGATCCATGTATGCTACATATGGTAACATTTACCATCAATATACCCCCAATGTTAGCATATATACCATACATGGATCCTATGGGTTGTAGAACAGTAATGGAAGAATTGTTTCAAAGGATGTTCACCTCCATAAACATCTTGGGTTTGGCCCTGAAATTTCGATCACCATCCTTGGTCCAAGATGGCACCCCATGGACACACAGGCAACTAGCATATCATGCAACATGCCTAGCCGGGAGATCCCCGAACTAGATGGGTATCTCTATATATATATGTATATAATATATATATATATACAATGTGAGGCCCCCAAGATAGCTAAGTTGGTTTATAACTCCAATAACTATGGTTTATGGTACGTATAACTATAGTTACTGGGGTTTATAAACCAACTTATAACTGGGGGGCCTCACATTGTATATATAAATCATCTATAATATAGGTGGATTTCGATTGCTATGTTTGAGTAGCAGAGGGTAGTGGGATTAGCGGTGATTTTTCATACCATCCCGTTGTTGTTGGTTCACATCCCCAAAACCGCCGCCCTTTCGCGAACCTTTCGCGCCCCAGAATCGGGATAGGGAATTATGATCATGTTTTCGTGTGCATAAGTTCGTAATAAAGATTTACAGAAGCATTGGCCTAAGTCGATTTACAGACTGCCCGACAACAGAAACACAAGTTGAAAAGACTTTGAAGGGTTTTTGCAGTGGCAACATTGCAAGACAAACTAGACCATTTTGGGCCAAGGTGGGATCCTTGCAGACTCGCCTTTCGCCAACCTTTCGCGAACCTTCCGCAAATGATATCATTTTGGGAAACTTCCCTTGTATCATTTACAGCGACGTCTGCGACCTTGACATTGTTGTGATTTCCAGAGTTTTTGATGGCGCGGAATTATTGGGTTTCCATCCAAGAAACAGCTTCATCCAAGAAACAGAGCCATCACCAGTTGCTTTACCGTGGTTGACACACAAGGATTTTCATGATTTTCCCCGAAACGATGGAAACCCAAAATGTTTTTTTATCCAAATGATCTCCTCCATGGCTTTCATTCCTTTCTACTGATTGGTTAAGAGAGGTTCAATTGCGGCTGGCAATAATCCCACTGAACCAACTAGCTTTTCACCCAATGACAAATCATCATGTACCAATTATCTCCCCAGGTGATGAAACCCTGTCTTTCATGGTTTCAAATCCCCAAGTTTGCCTTCATTTTTTGCAGGATACCCTCGCAATCAAACACGGCAATGGAAAATCCACTATTTTTCAGATGATGTTCATTGATTTTCCTATTAAACCATATATAAAAATGATCTGGTTGGTGGTTTCAACCCCTCTGAAAAATGATGGAGTTCGTCAGTTGGGATGATGAAATTCCCAATCTATGGAAAGTCATAAAATTCCATGGTTCCAATCACCACCAACCAGTGATCGTTGATACGCGAGGAATCCCATGGCCACCTTTGAGGGGAAATGGTCCCACTGGGTCCCAGTCGTCCGATTCGACTCCTCCACAGCTGTCTTGCAGGCGGGTCGGTTTTGCATGGCTTGGCTTAGGTCCACCTGCCTGATGCGGTCCACTCTGTGATCGGAACAAGTGACCAGAGATCTCTGGGAGTTGATGGGACTTGTGTCTTTTTTTTTGTCGGATTTTATGGGATATATATATATATATACGTATACATATACATAATATCATATTATATATACGTGTATGTATATATATATATATATAATGTGCATTATGGAACATAGATGAGGACATTTTGGGATGTAGTGAAGTGTGCCTGTTGATAATTTGATTATTTCATGGGATACTCCCCTTCGGTCACCTCCAGTTTCCATAGGATAGACAATACAAACATGAAACATTGGCAAAAATAGCGAAAACATGTCCAAACATTAGGCAATTTTTTGTCAACACATGGGGTGTTCAAGTTTTGATTTGCAGCCAATGTGTTCGAGATAGATCCAGGGAAATGATCACGGTTACCACCTAGCCGTTTTTTCGGGATATGGTAATGACTGAGGACTCCAGGACCGTCGGACCTATCCTCGACACTTCCAGTAGGAAATAGGCAGCAATCAACAGCATGTGCCATGGTCACATTACATGGGATTGATGACGTATGATGATCAAAATCGTTCGTGATGATAAACTGCATTAAACTGCTATTAATGGGGGGATGACCATGATTTGGTGCCAAGAATCAAAAAGGGAGATATGGGTGCATATCAAAATTGACCCAGAGACATGGAAATTAATTAGTAATAGCAATTGATAATTTTTCCTGCCGGTGCTGACATTTGACAATTTGACCCATCCACATGTCTCTCAAAAGTACATTCTGAAAACCCAAGAACTGGTGGATAAACTAAGACCCATTTGCTGGATTCCTGGCTGGTGGTATACCTACCCCCCCTGAAAAATATTAGTCAGATTGGATCATCATCCCAACTATTTTGGAAAATAAAACATGTTCCAAATCACCAACTAGATTAACTTGTGTCATTCCTATTCTTCATTGGAAAATCGTTGCAGTCAGATGACGATCCGACTGAAGGTTAGGGTACAGTTTTTTTTTACACAATAAAACACAGCAGTTTGTCTAAAAATTGGGTAGACCGCAAAATTTATATTTTACTCAAAATGATGATCAACCATCAAATTTGGATAGTTTTCCCCAGCAAAATTCAGACAAATCCACATTGGTTTGAGATATGGTTTCAGGCATGCCACACTGCAGGAAGTGGCCTTGTCCTTTTTCATAGGTCATAACAACTAAAAACTACTGCAACTGCAGTAAGTCTGTTTCAAGAAAACAAATTTCTCATTGTTTTTTGGAACCAGCATCTTTCGTCTCTCGGTAGGTGATAATGCAGTTTTAAACAGTTGATGCTCAATTTGCCTTATCCATGACCCATCCATGAAAGGATAGGACCTTTCCAAGGTATTGCGGCATTTTTGCTGCAACATGTCAATGTGTTTCTTTGAAACCATACGTTTTGCCACGTACTGAGATGATCTAATGGAATCTAACGAAGTATCAGGAAACCATGATTGTTTTTTTTCCCTTTTTTATATGATTTGGGTGTGCTTCAAGATTGGTGCAAATTGTATGTTGAATGAGGACAATTGAGAGAAACATAGATAAATCGTGTTAACGTCGTGTTAAATCGGCAAATTTGGCTGGTCTTCCCGTCTTCCCCTACATTCACTAGGCTTGTCCATGCTTTTTCCACCTGCACTCAGGGAGCTGATTGGAGACCGTCTCCCAGTGGATCACCTGATTTCAGGATCCAACAGATGGAGGTACCAGTACTGTACCATATGTTTGGCCATATTTTGGCCAGGGGATATTTTGCTATTCTGTTAGATAAGCATCAATATGTTAGTAAGATATGGCCATATTTTGCTGGGGATATTCCCTGAAATGTAGGCCTTACTAATAATCTAATAGGCCTTTTTTCTATGGGATTGGTACCTCCAATCAATCGGATCCTGGAATGACCATTGGTCGAATGAGTTACCCTCTGGTTATGACTAACAGTTTGCTATGGAAGCTATGGATGAAAATGGGGTCATTTCTAGGGGATTTATATGGATTTATGATGATAATGGTTGATAATACTGGTTGATAATGGTTGTTGATAATGGTTGATAATGGTTGATAATGGTTGATAATGGTTGATAATGATTATTAATATCGTTGCTGGTTGGTGGTATACCTACCCCTCTGAAAAATGATGGAGTTCGTCAGTTGGGATTATGACATTCCCAATGCATGGAAAAATAAGTAATGTTCCAAACCACCATTTGTCTCCAGTCTCCATTTGTCGACAGCAATGCCAGAGTCTGACGCTGGCATTCCTCTTTCGGTATGCCTAGGCCAATGAAATCCAAACCTGTGCAAAACGCTCATCTTTGCAAGCGATCGGCAAACTTTCAACAGCCTTTGAGGTCCTATGGATGCCAGCAGGCACCAGCTTTAACACCCACTCGTCAATGGCTTGAAGTCTGACAGGATTCCATGGCACCGCAAGGCAACTGGTATGTAAGTTAAAGGCTTCTGAGACAGGACGGCAATACCTGTATGTCAATTTATGGCCACAATGCCTGAGACACTCTTTGAGGACCTTGCCCAGCCACCTGGATCGTTTCTGAAAAGGAATATTCAGGATATCAAGGTGCGGCGTGAGTCTTCCTGCTTGCCATGCATGGATTTTTGTAGGACCCTGTTCACCAGCTAACATGAAATCGATGTACAACTGGAATTGCGAAACCCACACAACAGGAAAAGAACTTTGAAATGCCTCACCCCAGAACCAGGAAACCACCTGTCTCACCACCTCGTCACCATACCATCGGACCGCCGCAGGCGGAATTGTCAGAGCAGAGAGCGGCTTCCAAGCATCATACGGAACAGGCGGTGAAATCGCCAAATCCTCACGCGGCACTCCTTCAGGGTCATGATGCTCACGCAAAACAGCTTTGCTGATTTTCAAAAGAACATGCTGCACTTCCCTTGAAATCCGCTGACATGCCAGAGTGGACATCACATGTTTCTCAAACAATTGCCAAACATGAGCCGGGCGTTCCCATTGTGCTTGAAGCGCTGCTTGATCGGCCAGAGCATTATGGACAAAACACCATTCCTCAAGTGGACTTTCTGCACTGGCACGTGACCTGTGAGCAGCAACTTTCGTGATCTGAATCTGACCGGGGCCAAAATCTTGCAAACATGTGAAAATCTGACACCACAAATCAGCATGCGGGCTGTTCGGCTTCGGCTCATATCCATTCAGCAGTCTTGTGATTTTGCGTACCACTGCACTACAATCACACCACAGGAAAACCCTACATTGCTGAAGGCGAGCAAATTCTAAGGCACGCAACACCGCAAAAATCTCAGCACGATATGAACTTTGCAGAATGCCCGGTAGAGGCCCCTTATCTACCACCTGACTATGCATGGGGTCATGAAACGCACACACCACTGCCCACGCCGCAAGGCGGCAGGTTGGAAACGCCTGGTTCATGCAGCTCCCATCAGTGAAAAGGTGCAAATCACAATCAAGTGGCAAACTAGGTTGTGCAGCAGGTACCACAATGGAATCCAACCAATGGAGCCAGGGCTGCAAAGTGTGAGGCTTCATACTCCAGCCATATCCAGTGAGGAAGTCAGGAAGAGAAGGGATCAACTGTCTAATATCACCAGAGATGTGCTGTCGCTCACTCTCAAATCGCTCACAGACCCAAAAACGATGGAATCGCGAGTCGCCACATTGACAAAATGGACAAACCTCCGTTCCACCCTCTTGGCAATGCACTTTACCATCTTGAGTTATGTGGCTTCCATTCAAGCATCGATGAAACACCTCTACTTCATCAGCCGGCAAACCCCGCAAAAAACTTCGCGTGTCAGGAGCATCAGCCTGGTGCAGGTTCACGAACCCTGGTCGATGAGCCACCTGTTGAGCCACTACCTTTTGCCAAGCCCATTGAGCCCGAAAAGTCACTTCCGCCAAGGACGCTTCAAAGAGCGAAAAGGAGCCAAAATCATCATGGACCACCCCACATTCATCAATGCGCCAGCTCAAAATATGCAAACGAGAGAGCAACGTGGAGGTGATACAGTTCACAGGCAAAACCTCAGGATCGCTAATAAGCAAACCAATCGCATGACAAATCTGTTGCGGGTCACCACAGTCCCTGGCACATCTGATGGTTTGCACAATCGCCCAAAACTGAGGGTCTGTCAACGGGTGTTCAATCATGCCCAATTGCAGCCAACAATTGCTGCCCGCATTATCTGCATTCAAGCCTTTCATTGCTCCTGTGCGTAGGCTATGCATGGCAGCATCACTAATGGTAGTTGCAGTGATAGCATGCAGCGCTTTCGGCCATGCAGCAACCAATAATGACCGCACCTTGGTCGCATATCGGCAAGCAGAGAGTCGAAGCTTGGGCCACACATCAACAACTGACTGAACCCGATCCATCAATGAGGCATTAGTGTGTTTTCGTGACACTTGCACATGGGCACCCAAATTCTTTGCCGCAAGAACAACTGAGAACCCTTGTTGCCGAAGTCTGTGACGACCTTCACCCGTGACGGACCAAGCATAGGACTTCTTGGGGTCCATCTTTAGATCAACAGCCTGGACAAACTTCTCGAGGCAAAACTTGGCCCTCTCCAACATTGTACTATGCGGACAGATGAGTTGCCAATCATCAACATAAGAAAGGGCAGTGCACAAAGGAAAAAACTGCTGATGCCATCGGTGGAACGCAAAGTCAATGAGCAGCATTGCCACACAGCTCAATCCACAACCTTCTGGAAAACCAGTAACACTAGGCACCCCAACGGTCAAGGAACCACGCAGCACAAACCTCCGTTTCATTTGTTGCAAAGCACCCGCCCAAGCTAACAGCACTCCACCCGGAAGACCCAAGTGGCCAGCAATTTCAAAAACCACAAGCCGTGGTATCAGGTTAAAGGCCTTTTGCAAGTCCGCCACCAAGCCAGTGAGATCAATCGTTTCCTGAAATGCATGTTCTACCGACCAAAGTAGTTTTGCCCAAACTTGCGCAGCATAACGCCCAGGACGAGAGCCATACAAAGTGTCAGGGAGAATCTGATCAATGCTGGCCAGTGCTTTGCGTGAGTGGTGGGAGCTCCAGACCCGGTACAACAAACTGAAAATGGTGATTGGTCGAAAGTCGGATGGAGACCCTGGTGAAGAGACCTTTGCAAGACTAACCACCTTCCCATCAACCAGTTGTGACGGCCACTGGCCAGTTTTTTCCGACTGCTGGAGCATTTGGCAAAACGCTAGAAGTACTGGTTCAGGCATGCTTTGCAAATCTGCCAGCGTCACACCATCAAAACCATGCGCAGTAGTGCGTTTCTTTCGAGCCACGACCTGGCGAATATCAGCTGGCGTCAGAGCATCCCAAACCATGGGCATCCGTGGCAAAAACCGCTTGGCAAAATTGACAATGTCATTCCACCGCTCAGGAGGAACTGTGGCATGTCGCATCCATCGGCTACGCCAGGCCTGCACAAATTCCTGTTCAAGTTCAACATGGCTACCAACTGTTTTGGTTTGGCAAATCTCACCACCAATGGGGACCTGTTGCACATCTTCAACCCACAACGCATCATGTTCATGGTGAATGACATTCAATGGCTTCCCATCACAAGAAATCACCTTGTCAGGCAAGAAATCACATGGCCTATCCAAAACAATCAAACCCTCATCTGGTTGCACATTCTCAACAACGGCCCGGATAGGTTGCAGCAAAATGTCAACCCCTGGTACCGCTTGTGGTCTGATGTCAGCAAAAACTAAATTTGGGTTTTGATCACGCCGAAACCTGGCGTATTGCCTGGATGTGCGTCTGAGATCTGCCTCAAGATTCCTGACAGCCATCACCATTGAGTCAAACATGGCTTGCGCAAGACTAGCTTCAGGCGGAATAACTGGGCACACCCCCGGGGCAAGACTGGTTTTGAAGCCACAGGTTATCCACCATTCAGCATAGGTTGGGAAAAAACCCTTGGCACGTAAAATCGCTCCCCATGCCTCAGCTTTCTGGGGTCCGAGGCGAGGGTCAGGATTGGTTGCAAGCCGAGCAAACGCTTGAATCCGGCGTGTCTGACGGATCCACTGTGCATGCCGCAGAGAAGTCCCACAAAATTCCGGTTGGAAATCACCTTTACGGCCAACTTTGACAGGAGCACAAGAGGAACCCTTGGTTTTGCAAGGCGCAGTCCGACTGCCTCGACCAAACATCTGTTTCTGAATGGGGTAAGGCAAAGCTGCTGCAGCATCACATTCGATTTGTTTCCACAAGTCAGCATAGGCATGAGTCATATTGTCAGCATCAGTGGGCCAAACAGCAGTAGTGGCAAAGTTCTGAGGCCAAGGAAATTGAGAAGGTGTCGGCCAGACCCAGAGTGAAGGGGCCACCGTCAAGCATCTAAACCGCCCATACAACACCGAGTGGTCAGGCCAGACATCATGCAAGACTTCCACTTCAAGCAACAAGTCCGCCAATTCTGGCGACACATAAAGGAAATCAGGGCGAGTTTTACCTTTACAAGTGGCTTGAACAGGGAATCCCCATCTCTCCAGTGCAATGTCCTGGATTTCCCTAAACCCAGCCTGTTGCAGCAAACCAAATGCCGGTAGTGAGTTTTGGACCACATTTAAGTCTCCAGCAATGAAGCGGGGACCAACACACAAATTGCAAACATGTGAGGCAACGTGATGAAGGAGGACTTCATTGTTACGCTGGAAGGCAGGGTAGTGATGACTATTGGGTTCTCCATACATGGCAGCACCAGACACCCATGTGTCACCCAAAAGAGTCGTGAAAAGCAAAGCTCTGCCAGAGTTCCGTACACAGGGTGGAACACTCGACGGAATGGCACGGGTGGGATGACGAGACAAAACTGCCACACCCTTCCAAGAATTCTGGGAAGTCAATGATTTGTGCAGCGAGGTTTGATCAGCCAGGCAATACTTGAAATCCGACTTGACAGCTTGCAAACCTGCACGAAAACGTGAGACATCTTTTCCATAAAAATGTGTTTCAGCTATCGTCCAAATATCCCCAAAGGACAGCTGTGACTGAACATAGTTGGCTTTGTTACGCAACCCCGAAGGATTGAATGTACCCAAAGTGAAAACATCACCTGCAAATTGGACAGACGGTCCAGGGTTTGCAGCCTCCCCTATGCGGAACATTCCAAGCAGTAAGACCATGATCATCGTTTGACGGCAGGAGAAAACTCGTACCGTTTCAGCAACCTTCATCCACTTCCAAACCGGACAAGCAAGAGCCATGGGGATAAGGGTCCCAGACAAACCAAAGCACAACCAAAGCAAAACCATGGCCATGAAAAGACCAATCACCTGAAAGCCTTGGCAAGGCCTAGACCCTTCCCCAAACCGTCACTCCATCGCCTGTTCATCTCTGGGACGTTTTGACAGCAAGTTGCGAATCTGATGCATCTGGGATTCGAACATCGCTTGCACGCTCTGCGTATGGCTCTCGAGCTGTCCATGCAGGGTCTGACTCTGTTGGTGGATTTGCTGCTGGACCACGGCAAACTGCTGGGATGTCTGATTCGAAAAATCTGTGAATTGGCCTTCAATGGTTTGGTTCTTGGACATCAACATCGACACCTGGTTCTCAAGGGTGGTCAGGCGCTCAGGCAGGTCATGTTCCATGGTAGCAGGGATCTTAGCCATCACTGCTGACTGAATGCGATCTTCCAGCTGTTGCAAACCTTCAGACACATTTGTTGTACTCTGCAAGGCACGACCTTTATACCCTCCCCATGGATCAGCTTGAATCCATGGATCATTCTCAGCACTGGAAGCAACAGGAGTAGAGGCGCAAAGGCTCAGTGTGCTAGCCGACCCAACTGAAACCTGCATACGTTTGGCCGCAGACTCAGGCTGCTTGTGCTTTGTGACCACCACCTCACCTTGTGACATGTGAAAAATCGCCTGTGGAGGTGGGTCCACAGACTGTAGGACCCACATGGTTCCTCTTCCTGGCACTGGCTGCATTGGCTGCAAAGCCTTAACATTCCAACCTGCTTGGCGAAAAGCCTTACAGATACTTTGTCGATCTGCTCCCCACGGAAACGGCCCCGCCAAAAATTGGCTCTTTGGTCCTCCTGGAAGAAACGCGGTTTCAGGTCGCAGCATCTCATGAATCTTGGAAGCTTGCTCAGCCAGAACACGGAGGCCACGGCGGTCGCCCAGCCTCGCAATGCCTACCACTGCCGGGTTAGTTTGTTTCAGGTGGGTGAGCTCACTTGGGGACATTTTCGGGGCCCACACCACGACATACTGAGTGAGTACCTCTTTTCCATCTGGCGTACGTGGCTCAGTGAAGGCACCTGAGGCCCCACTCATGGAAAGCAAGGTCTGCAAGATGGTCATTGGGACTCGCAAGCACACCGAGAACAGCTCAGATTTGGATGCATTGGTTTGTTTAAAACCCATGGTGAGGAACTGCTTCCTCCATACGTCCATCAGTGGGTCCTTCAAAGGAAGTTGGTCAACATTGTGCCACTGGTCACACTGACATCCCACAGCCAAACATCGAGTCAAGATCGGGAAAATGCGAACCAACTGCTTGATCGGGGCAGCTGTGAACTCATCCCATTGCAGTGGATACTCATCTTTGTAAACCATGACCTTCACCGTTACGACATCCAATTGGTCCAGTGAAATAGTGGTAGGCATCACCCTCTTTTCAACAAACTCACTTCCCAATTGCACCACAGTGGCCTCTACCAGAAGTGGCTCATTGTTCGCAATGCAGACACATGGAGTCAGTACCTTAGTGTGAGGCAGCACAGTTTCCAATTCTTCACCTGGTGGCAGGAGGACAGCAATGGCAAGGGGGTCATTCGAAACCTGCTTGCCAGACTTCAAGTATGGCAAGGCTTCCTCCAACGTGATCAGTGCAACTCCACAAGCCAAGGGACCAAGCTGGTGGGGAACAATTTGAGGAACCGGTTTGCCTTGTGATTGGAAGACCCCTTCAGGCAGCGACAGCTTCATGGGGTCAACCGCTTCTGGCAATACTGGGCGAACTTTGGGTCCAGACATCTTGGCACGTTTGCCGACCGGCGCAGATTTGTTGTTGGCTGCAGCCTCAACCAGCTCTGTGGGCAAGATAAACTGGAATCTCGCATTGTTGCCCAGTGCTTTCAAAGACCTCCACACATTTTTGGCCTTCATGGCCTGCTGAATCTGATCAGACCCGATCGCACGAATGGCCTGATGTGCACGTTGGTTGGACAAAGACTCTGGGACACCATGCTTTTGGAGCTCATCAGACAAAGACTGGACAAGACCACTGGCAATTCGAAACCGGACAAATACAACATTGACCTGCAAACAAGGCTTGGACAAAAGCAGCTTTCATGTTCGCATGATAATCGCTAAGGTCCTCAAGTGTCTGCGGCAGATCAGCACCCACCATGACATGGCCCAGGAAAGCGATGGCAGCAGCTCCACACATGTCATGTTGCGGCAACAAATTGGGAATGGTATGCAACACACTCGCATGAAAAGCAAATTGGGCACGCATTACTGCCAGCATGGGCTGCAAGATCTGATAATCCACCAGTGCATCCTCAATGACATGCGCAACCAATGTCACACCATGCGGTACAATCCAAATTGGAAACCAGTGCTCAGCATGAATGAAAACAGCGACAATATGAAATCCCTTGGTTGGAACCTCCATGTTTCGCCGACACCAAGCTTCACACAGGGCAGGTCCAATGGTCTCCCAAGTCGAAAGAAGCAACGGATCCATCATCACAAATCCAGGTATGACTGCATACGTATTGGTTGTGACATTCTTCGGGTGTTCAAGCAAATGTCGCACATGAAATCGGATCTCATCATCACCCCATTGTTTTCCTTTCTCCCTCAGGAGATCCATTCTTTGCTCATTAGGCATGCATTGGTGGGAATGACTGGTTTCAGAGATGGGTCTCTGTGCTGGTCCGGGACATGCTGTCGAAGAGCAGCCCGGTTCATTTGCAAATGGAGCATCATCCTCCCTGTCACCTGCTCCCCATACCCATGGTCGTGGACACAATGTCGATCCCTCAACAAAACGCATGAAGACTGCTCGCAGTCGATCATGTACAATGTCAGCCTCTTCAGCACATGTTGGGAGCATAGAATTGAAAACCGTGTGATGCAGGAAAGCCATTGCCAAGGCTCCACATTTGTCAGAGGAAAAGAAGATCCTCTGGTGTCGCAGAATTGACACTTGTGAGAACCCCAGCCCATGTGCAATCGATTCAACTACCACATTGAGTGCATCATGACTGTGCGCTGGAGCATCCCATGTGCAAAACTGCAGCACATCTCCATTGGGGGTCAAAACCACCGGAATCCAATGACCATCAATCATACAGGCAGAAATGACAATGACCCCTTCCTTTTTGATTTCAGGGTGATTTCGGGTCCAGGCATGACTCCATTCATGACCATGGTTGGCCCAGCCTGTCAAAAGCAAAGGGTCCAGCATCATGTGATTGCGATCAGTTTGGATCGGAGGGGCAAAATTGTGATTTTCGCAAAGCTGCAACAACAAGCCAATATGGTGACCAAATTCATCCTCAGCCCACATTCCTTCCTGATGTTCCAAGATGATTTTTCGGTCAGCAGCTGAAATAGCCTGCCCTCTCAACGCTTCCAGATGTTTGTTGACCACCACACTGGGCACTTTCAGGTTGAGAAACTGGTGAGACTGAAGGCCAAGGAGGGGCGCTGCGGAAATCCATGAATCATTGACCATCGCACTGGGCTGCACGGCTGGAGGCTTCAACACCTCTTTCACTAGAGGCTCAACAACCATCTGCTTCTCCGTTGCATGGGGCAAACATGTCCATGGGACTGTTGGGCTAATGTCAGCTACAACAGGCAAGACTCCATCAGGCGGACAGACAGGACCGGACACGGACACATTGCACTCCAAGGGACAATCATGTGATTCATCATTCATTCTTGGGCTCGGCATTTCTGGCTTGGGACTGCTTTGAAAGACATCTGTACATTGGATGCATAAGACCTGACCAGGCAAAAGTGCATGGGACAGAGAGACTTCACCACCATCTTGAGCAAAGACTTTCTCAACCTGCATGGGACCAATCAGCTTTTCTTGGGCACGGATGAGCTCGGACACAGTTCCACCTGCTTTCACTGACACTTGAATCGGCTCAGTTGCTTCCTTGGCAAGAAAAACAATGCACTGGGTCTCTGAAGGTGCAGGGAAAAGCAAAGCATCATCATGAATCGGATCAATCCACGGTGTTGGCTCATCTTCAATACCATTTTCATCATCATTAATCATGGCAGCATCTTCATCAGGCAAAGGACATGGGACATGTGCAATCAACGCCTGGGACATGCGAATTATGTGATCCAAAACAGATGCAATAGTCAAAGTGACTGGAGGGATATCTGGCCATCTCTGCGGATGCATCAGCTCATGCATGGAAAAGGCAGATACGGACTGCCAAAACTGTACAAGGGACAGCGAATTGGAGTCAGTGATCAGCTCTTGGACTGCTGGCCAAACCTGCCTGCCTCGCATTACCAACCATGTCATGAAAGCATGCAACTGAGCCTCAGCTTTGAATTGCAGGTCAGCACCCTGCATCTGCACAATTCGTTCTTTCAATGTTGCGAATACCCATGCTGTCTGCAAGGGGCTTGCCATCTGACCTGCGGCTGCCAGGGTCAAACGGGGGTTTGGACCAAAGTCAATGATTGGATCATAACCACACAACATCATTACCTCATTTGGATGGAGGTGTCGATATGTGCTTTCTCGCAATTCAGTGGGACATGATTGCAGCAGGCATCCAAACAAACCCTTTTCACGTAAGCGGTGAGATGATAGGCCCGCACTTCTACATCCACACTGACATGCATGCAATTGGGAGCCCCACGAATGTAATGCACAGGGTGCACATGCATCGAAATTGAGCAAATACTTGTGAACAGTTTCAGTACCAACCCCAAAAGCTTCCACTTCTCGCTCAGTCAAGGTCAATTCATCTTCATCCTGCTTATCCCAAGGCAAAACAACTGGAATCAAATGGCGAACAGTGGGCACCATCAAGTGCTTTGGCCAATCATCCAACTGGATCTTTCCTAAAAGCGGAGAGGTAATCAACCACCAGGCTCGAGATCTACGTGCTGGCCAGATTTGCTGCAAATGCAAGTCTTGTTGGGAGCAAAAATAACCAGTACACTTTTGGAACTTTTCAATCTCTTGTTGCACATATGAATTGAGAGCGGCCGGCTGGACACACTCCAACACAATTGCATGAACCTGAAGGTAAAATCCAATGGCCAGAATTCCCCTGAGGCACAAGGATCTACTATCTTCTCCACCTCGTTCATCGCCCAGTCTTGAGAATGGCTGGCATGCAAACCCCGCTGCCAAAGTGCTGGCACCACGTGAGACTTTCCGGAGCTCAAGCAAAGTTGAAACATGATTCACATCCCCCAAAACCAAGTCAGCATCCCCTTGCAAAGAATACAATTTGAGGAACTTGTCATTGCAATCAACCGCAGCAACCGTTCTAAACCCAGTGGTTAAAAGTCCTTGAGTCATTCCACCAAACCCTGAACACAGCTCAATGACATCATGTAGGGAATCCCAGCTAGGACGATAGTGTTTGATCACCGAAGCCTTCTCATCAATTGCCACCAAAGGGATAGGAAACTGACGTCGAAATTCCACATTCAAAAGGCTATACGTTGAACCCGATCCATCCAACAAACCTGAAGCCTGAAATGAACATCCATTGTGAACAGTCGACAGCCAGTGAGCATCATGCCCAGGGTCCCAACACTTCAAAGTGGCCACCATGTTAATACGATCACCAGGCAAACACACACCAAAGTCAACTGGTAACTCCAGTCCCATGGCCAAGTACAGCGAAACCCACCCTCGATTCGCAAGCACCGCCGCACCACTGGTAGGTGATTTGGGCATTCACGGCTTCCAAACCACCAACCAGTCATTGTATGGTAGTGGTATTATAATCAACAACCACAAGTATTTGGTTTTATCATGGTGAATATCATGGTTAATATCATGATGTGTTCTGAAACAACTCTCCATATCATACTGGTATTGAAATATGACCATATAATGGTTAATATCATGATTTGCCATTTTCCACACCATGATTTGCAGATTATGATAGATGATGCGGTTGTCTGAAATGAGCCATTCCATCCACTGCTGAAAATCATTCCATCCTTTTCGCTGAAAAAAAATAGGCCATGTCTTGCAGGTAAGTCCTCAATTCCTGGACCCAAGTATCACATTGCTGGTTATATAGGATTATTCCCATTGTAATGTTCCGTCCTGACGAATGTGTGTAGCCCCCCGCTAAAAAAAAACAAATGCTTTACGAATGCTTTAAAGTTGAAATTCAAAATACCGTTCCTCAAGATACGATCATACTTGATCATACAGTATACATTTAAGCACGGATTTTGGCGACAATTGAAATCTAAATAAAACTTATATTTGCTGGTGAACTTGTACTGGCAGGTAGTACTTGTAGAGAGTGGGGTTCAGCATCTTGATTGTGCTACCTTTTGCACCTCAAGTTTTTGATGAAAGGTGAAATAAGGGAAAGAGAAAAGGAAGATAATGAGAAATAGGAAGAGAAAGAGATAGAGAAAGGAACGGTTGTTCTTTAATGCAGGTTTAATAAGAGATCGGATCTTTTTAGGACAGGGAGACAAGCATTTTTGATATTTTTGCGCAGAAAAAAAGGCTACGATTTGTTTTTTTCCACACGAACAGATTGCCACAGTGAACCGGATCAAATCAAGGGTGCAACACATATTTGGATTTGTTTAGCCATTTGGAGAACCTAGCTACTTATCCGGATCCAACATTATCAGTATATCCCCACCTAGATCCATGGGTTCCCAATGGTTCCCAGTCGATGAAAAGACCATCGAAGTAGCAACAATATCCAACAATCACCTGACCCGAAAGCCTTACCATCTTCAATAATCACGTCCGTGACGGCAGACTCGCCCACGATCTCCCCTGCGCGATTGATGTCCTCAGCAGTTTGAAAAAACTGCTGATTAATTGAACCGCCAGAGACGGGTAGTACCCCTGGTGGCCAGAAAAGGGGGATTTAGCCAAGAATGAAGGAAACTGGGAGATTCAACCAAGACATGTTGGGATCTATGAATCTATGTTTTATTTTATGACAGGCGCCTGTTGCTTAGTAACCAGCTTGGCGTTTGTGATGGATTCGTATCGAAGCAATTAGATGGGGTGACAAAAACCAACACACATTGAAGATATGATGACCTTCCTGGGGCTACTCTTGGATACTGCTGGGCCAGGTTCTCTTGCCCTTGTTTCATGGATAATTGGCCAATCTGAGATACCCTGCGCAAGGAATTCATCTGTAAAATGTGACAATTCCAATACCACCAAGGCGTAAACCATCCCCAATCTGACCATACATGGATTGTCGAAATCATCGCCGAATGGTAGGTTCATGGTATATTTGGTATACCAAATTTTGCTATGGATAAGAGTGTTTGCTGTCTAGCATTCGCTAAGCTGAAACCTGTTCATCTACACAAGGCCTATCCAGATGAAGTTCATTGACCACAAAAATTCGCAAAGACAGCGATGTGAGATTGAAACTTGCCGGTACCTGTGCTAACGCATGGATTTGACCAAATGGAAAATCTGGCGGCCCTGATGAAACAAGAAGGTGTTCTTCTGACAAACAAACAATGTCTGTTGATCGCACAATGAAAGTGTATCTTGTACTTTGTGGATCAGATATGTAGAGAAAATGGGGCCCGCTATCATTTGGGGATGGGTCAAAAGCTACACAGAACACCATCTGGGGGGAATGAATATCAGACTTTCCCAGCTAGGTTTCCCTGGAAAAGGTAGAACCGTGAATGTAAGAGGTCGAAGCATTTGTGAAACCCTCCATGCCAGCAGTGGCACTCGTTTCCATCGATGATTTTTCACGAACCCCCCCAATAATATATGGTTGAGATTCTTTCTTCTTAGTGGGTGTTGGTGGTTAATAAGCCCCTAGTAAACCTCTCTTGCTCATGTGTGTTCAATACTAATGGCTTTGACCCACCCAACAAAAAGAGCATTGGGCTCATCATCACCAATAGGGTTGCAAGCAGATAAAATGACACCACCAACCATTGTGCAGATGGGTTTGTCTGGAAATGGTTCCCCTACCTCCAAAACATAGGCCGCTTCCTTGTCGCAATAACTAAAAATACGTTTGTTGTTCAACATATTTACAATTTACAGTACATTTTTTGATTGTTTTTCCCCATAGTTTTCAAAGCCAGATACGTTTTCAAAGGGAGGATGGATCAGGTGCCTAATTTTTCGAACACCGCCAGGAGTCATACTCATCCGGCGCCAGAAAGTTGAGAAGGTTCCCGAACTCCAACAAGGTGTTGGACGACCCCGTCATCAGAATCCTGGGAAATCCCCAAGTGGACGAAGCACGGTGCTTTTGCGAAGTGCTTTTGCTTGTGGAATGTCTGTAGTAGAGCCGAGATTTCAAGAATTTCAGATTGGGGGCCAGAGATTGGCTATGAATCTATGAATATCAACAATTGGGTATATAACTCATTGACTGGTAGAATCCCCTAATGTTTCAATATAATCCCCAGTTGGGCCCCAGTTTCTTAAGGTTGAATGATCCACAAAGGTCTGGGGAATCAACCAACTATTTCATGGGAATACAATGGAGAAATCATGCTACATATGACTGATACACATGTATGATTACATATCCTCATTTGTCATCAGATAATTTCCGAACTTGGATTCTGGATTTTAAATAGTGCCCATGAAATTCCAGTGGTTTGTCCGGTTTGTCATCATATTCATTCTCTGCATTGGGAAATTGCAATTTTCTGTTGCAAATTACAGTGTCATGGTGGATTCTCTAGACGACTTTGTTTTGTTTTGTTCATGTACTGACTGTTTGGGGCACCTGGAAATGGTTCCACTTAAGCGGACAACAAGCATATCACAACCAATTTCAAAGGTGGAATTTCCCCAGTTGTAAAAGGTTTATAGGGGTCCCCACAATGAATTATCATAATCCCTCACAAACCATCAAGTATGACTCGTATCATGCTTTACGATTTTTATTCTTGAAACTGTTCGTGGCCTATCCAAGAAATACTGGTTGGTGGTTTTAACCATCTTGAAAATATGAAAGTCAATGGGAAGGATGACATCCCATATAAAAAATGTTCCAAACCACCAACCAGAATATATCGCCAAACACATGTTTTTTCCCCCTTTGGGGTCCCCAAGCCGGCATCCAAACCGATCGCCAGGGGCACCATGAGCCGCTGAGACAGCTAGAGGCATGGGAAGCTTCATAGATTCGATAGCGGCAGCCTGGTTGCTATCGCCCCCAGTGGACTATTCTTTTTGTTGGGAAATGATGATAACTGATAACATACGTGGATTATATGGGGATACAATGGGATATGGGGGATTCCCAGGGAAATCATCGATCACAGATCCATGTTCCTTGGGGGTGCAGTTGCAGTTATGTATTAATCGGTATACAGTAGCTTTGGTATAATGACGCCCATAAGTTGTGATAACCCCTATTACTGTTATGGTTATATATATATGCACTTAGTTCGCTGGAACTGCAGCTCCAAATAATTCCACCTGACCATCATTTATGGTGGGGTCGTTTTATTGAGGTCGCTCTAATCTGTCCTTTGACTCCGCGCCTGCGTCTAGATTGAGATTGCCCTGCGACACATAGCCTCGATCAGAGAAGTTGGATGTTCGTGGATGACAATGAATTATAGTAACAATAACCACAATGTTGGCCCCCCCAAGATAGCTAAGTTGCTTTATAAGCCCCAATAACTATAGTTATAAGTACCATAAACCATAGTTATTGGAGTTATAAACCAACTTAGCTATCTAGGGCCTAGGGGGCCCCACTTTGCAGGAACATCATGTGTAGTGACTAATCATATAAAAAATTGCCATGGAACACTATAATGAGACCCTCATGTCGAGGGACTGATTTCTGCAAGATGTCCCGAAGTTGTACCGCCAAAGCATGTACATTGAGTACATTGGTAGTAGGCAGCTACAACTATCCTCATACCAACCTTACCCTCTGGTAAACTAACATAGCTATGGAAAATCACCATGTTTATCCATTTTTAATGGGTAATTCAACTATTTCGACTGGGCAATGTTCTATGTCGCAAACTGTAACAAATTACCAGGCCGGGTAATAAACTTCAACAGGCACCAAGTTTTGTGGGGTATCGACGTCACCATTTTTAACAGGTCATGGAACAGGCTCATGTTTGGTGCGTTTTTTGGCCCGTTTTTTGCTCCATGATCTAGCTCTTCTTACTATCTCAAAAGACCCAAAGATATCCCATTTTCTCCCACTGGATATCCCAAGAAGTTCATTTTCTTCGTTAAAATGGAAACAACATTGGGGTACCCATTCCAACTCAAACCCGCGATTTCAACCCCCCCCAGCGATTATCTCAAACCTACCATAGAACAAACATAGATGTGGAAAACCCATGGTTTCTCATTGGAAAATATCTACAAATTGATGTATGTTTGTTTCCAGATCTATCTTGGTTCGCCCATGTTCGCCCTACGGCCCTGGGGTACTTCATAGCAAAAACCCACTGATTTTCCAGACGACCTCACCCAGGAACCCGTCACCGGAGGCGTCGGCAACGTGCTGTCACAAACGGGCTTGCTGGTGTCCACCGAGATCACTATCTGCGGCGATCACGCCGGCTGTCGGGCAACGATTTGTTGTCCAATCAGTCCAATAATATATATATATATACACAGGTGTATATATATATATATTATCATTAATATACATATATGAATATATCTGTGTGTATAATAATTTTGTTCACTTACCACAATTAATATTGGACAACTAAGATTGAGCAATAATAAACTGTTAAGGTTGTAATGTTTATGATATTGCGCAAATGTAAACCACAATAAAATAAGGTACATGCATGTGTGTATATATATATATATATGTATTGTCATGTATCATCATGCCATGAAGATTGCAGTAGCAATGACATTACTTTACTTTAAAGGATCGAGCATCAACATGTTGACTAAAAACACTGAGTAAACTTAGTATATCATTTGGTTTAAACAAATTTATAGTATGTATGATATATTATATAGTAATTATATATATATATATATACCATATCACATACCCAGTTTCTCATCATTTCCATGACAAACACACAGCTTTGCACAAACAGTCCCAGATGTGGGTCAAGTTTACCAGGATCAATACCTATGACCCATGAGACGTCATGAGACCTTTTTTTTAGGGGGATGAATCCACCTAAATATAGCTGCTGCTCACCAAGGTACCTTGTGTTTGACCTACAAAGGCAGGTCAAACAGTTCCAGTGGGCTGACATCCCAACGTATGAAGCTTGTTACCACAGCCATACCCATTATTTAATCCCAACTGCTCCAAGTAAAGCCATATTGCAACAAGCCATACAATGTCCTGGCCTTTGAACGGAAAAAAACATGTTCATTGCCAACATGGTCGGATTGGGAGTTACAAAAGTCCGATTTTATTTCCTAAGCATATACATATCATATACAAATCATGTATTGCCATGATCCTCATTATCGTTGTTATCATCATTGGATCCTCTAAAGCATGTCCAGGTGACCAGCTCGCCCGGGTTTCCCATCTTGGATGGATGGCTATCAATGGCCAGCCCGCGTCAGTTGCAGCCCCATTCTTGAAGGATCAATCCCCCGTTGCGAAATCGGAAAGCCCCAGTTGATAGATGGTTTATCCCACTAGAAAATCCCATTATTTTTTATAGTTATCAATAGTTACCAACTATAGTTACCAATAGTTATATACCAATAGTTATTTATTGATCTATGGTTTATCCCACTATTTATAGGGTTGCACCATCCAAGGTGATGCAGGATTTCGCAACCATCCACAGTAGTACCACTAATCAATCATGGGCTACATTCTCATGACTATCATCTATGATGATACACTTTATGTTGCTTCTTTTTTCGGACCAATCACCAACCATCAACCAAGCATCAAATTTGGATGATCACCCCATTTTGGCAGGTTGACATCACCAAGTGTTCATTGGTTTACTCACCATATAAGGATCGGTCAGTTCACCCCGTACGCCTGCAACTGGTAAATGGATGTTTGTCACTCCCAAATATATATATATATATATATGTATATATATATATGTATCAATATATATATATATATATATACCTAGTGCATCAAAAGCCCTGCTAGGGGGGTACTTGGAGAACAGCCATCTAAAGTTGATAACGTCCATCAAAAGTGAACGTCCATCAAAAGTAAGTACCCCATATATACCCATA
>Ga0126342_10000038_pt1 | contig 65622 bp, 54 predicted proteins | sample Cyp1metagenome_FD_92528 | JGI IMG/M metagenome (GOLD analysis project Ga0126342, IMG submission 92528) | Coral microbial communities from Lord Howe Island, Old Settlement Bay, Australia - Cyphastrea 1 metagenome | ecosystem: Host-associated > Invertebrates > Cnidaria > Coral ...
AATTGTACAGGAAAAAATATGCCTTACTTATTTCTACTTAGTAAGTGGGCTAGCCAGACACAAGTTACTTCAACTTTCTTTAACAATGCTAACTAGCAAACATCTACCTAGTCTACTTGTAGCTTACTTATCCTAGTTAAAACCATGTTAAATCCTACTTAAAGTCAACTTATAAGTAGGCTAACTGTTACCGGCCTTGAGGTATGCACATATGGTTTGTGGTTTTATTTGGCTGAATACGGATGATATGGGATAATTGATTTACCCTTTGGTAATCATACATGGTTCGCTGGCCTCAAAAATGAAGGTTTAGCAGAATAGCCTGATTGTAAGTAAAGTAAATGATAGCCACAAGGAAGTGGAAATCGGTACTTTTATCTCTGGAACCATTTTGCCCCCCTGTATCTATCTCTGATTTGTTCATGTCTGTTTGGTGTACAGTACAGTGGCAATCGGGATGGGGAGATGCACTCAATATCGAATTTATATATCAAATAATTTTAGGTATAATTATAATCCAGGGAACCCCGACCCATGTTTGTTTTGTTTATACCCCCCATCTATCTGTAGATCATGGTAGATCTATCCACTATGAATCTCGTTGTTGGCCTGTAGTTATAAACCAATTTCTACATTTGCACCCACGGACTGGGTCAACTGTTACAAAGTTTTCGCCCATAATGCCAACCCCCAGACTGATAAGCCGCTGGGTTGTTTGATTTTATACAAACGGTGTGGCTGTTTGAGGGTCAGGGCTTCACAGCTGTGTCTACTCCAGCTGGAGTGAGATGCGATATCCCGCAAATGTTTATATAGACATCTTTGATCCCCAATTTTTTGGGATTTTCTTCTTCAATCTGTTCCCTTGGTGAGAATTGTCCTGGTTGATCAGAACTATATCGATTTTTTTGGTGTTATTTGTTTGTTTTGTCACTGGCCAATGAATGCCCTCTCCATAAACCATGCGACCTCTCATGGGAACCGCAGGCAACCTGCTCCAAGAACAATGGCAGAACAAGCGAAAACATGAGGAAAAAAAGTGCATGGTACCATGGTATCATATAGTATCTGAGTTTCTGTAGAACAATTGTTGATTGGCAGGTTGATGACTTATTTGTGATTTTCTCAAAGAAACACAGCTGGAAGATATTGGAAAAATGATTTGTGAAGAATAAACCCGAAACAAAAAGGTATCCATACTGCGTTGCAGGACCCCTTCATGCAGCACCACCAAGATTTCCTTCTTGAGGCCTGCCTTCCACAATGTGGTTGTCCCCATTTGTAAGTTGGATTCTAAGCCCCATTAACTACCATTTTTTCACGTTTTATTTGCCATAAAATGCCATTAATCAACGTAGTTATAGCCCAACTTGGCTATAATTTCAATTAAACTTGGCTATTTCCCAGTTCTTTGCCAAACAAATCCACCAGGTGTAGGTTGTTGTTTGCCCATCGACACCGCCAAACCCATGGGCTCCACCCTGAAACATCCCAAGGTGCATCCATCTCTCTTCTTTCCAATCGCCGGTGTGATGTTGGCCTTGGTGGCGGTCACCAATTTCTCAGCAAAGAAGTGGCCTTGGTGGTGAATTCAGCCCCATTTTTTTCCCCACCTGTCAGGTGAGGGTTGTTAGATTTAATGTCAGCTGGCCTCCTTCTCCTCCGCCGGACCTCAACTGCAAGCGCTAGATCGCAGTGTTCCCCGCCGGACCCGAACAGCAACCGCTGGATGAAAGCGATCTTAGCCGGACCTCGACCACAGAGAAGCTCTGAAGATAGAATGCCAGAAAGAATGTCACAATCATAAGACATGGCATATTTACCACAAAGAAGATTTGAAGATATATCAGATAGAATGCCAGAAAGAAGTCAGAAGATATGCCAGATACAAACATTCCAGATAGAATGTCAAATAGATTGCCAGAATATGCCAGAATGAATGGAGATAGAATGGTAGGTAAAATGTTAGAATATATGTCCAAATATATGTTTTGAATGCCATGGTGGGCATCACTCGAAGCAAAGTAACTATACATGGTCTATCTAATGTGGTGAACCCGAACCCGTTGATCATAGATAAAAACCATATGTAGATCATTGGTCTCTAAGAAGCAGTGAGAACAAACATAACTGGTAAGGCGTATCTGGCGTACCAGAAGCATAACCCCAATCTCTTTTTCATTACTATGCCAGAAGACTGCACAACACACATTGTTTCATAGCAGTTTTTTTCCGTCAGACAAGTCTGGACGGTTCGGTCCTGAATATCCACTATTGCAAATATGACCTGAACAAGTACATAGGAAGAGTTACTGCCCTAAACTTTAAAGATTGCCAATTTTGCCCTGGTTTCCGGCCTTCTTGACAAATTTCCATGTCCACAATTTGGGGCAACAGATCTACCCATTCCGAAGCCACGATACTTCACCCAGGCATCTAGTGCTTGTGGCCCAGTGCTACGTGGTCGCCTTCCACACTGGGGGTGCTGCTGTCCACCTGAAAGTAGGACACCACCCAGTGGCAGCCCTGGGCCCTGGGGGCTTCGTTCTGCTGGGTTTCCTGGTTCTCTGGCTCCAGCAGGATCTGATCACGGCCCTGCTGGGCACAGGGAGCTGTGTAGTGCTGGGGCTATCGCTTTCCGCGATGCTGGTGAAGCGCAAGGACTGGTGGGACGGACATGTTCCATGTTCTTTTTGCTGTTCAAGTATGACCTGAGACTTAAGGAACTTGTGCTTTAATTAGCTGTGTTTGTTCTCTTTTGGGATGCTTGAACATGGTTAATTAAACAATTTTAGATTTGTTTTTGCACAGGCTGGTGCCCCCCAAAAAGGTTATGTTTATTGACAACACGTGCGGAAGCTTGAAAGGAGGGCACGGATGCTTTGCTGGAAGATCAGTGATTTCAACTTTGCGGCGTGCCCCGCAGCTCTGCAATGCTTGAGCTCGGCTAAGCTTGGTGCGTTTGGTGGTGAGAACCAGAACATGGCTGGTAATTTACCGCGGCCAAAAAGTAATATTCTCAACCCAGTCATGGCTGGATGTTCCAGAGTCGCTGTGAAGATCCGTGAAGAAGCAGAAAAGGGTTGCGGTGCTGTGGGGCGACAGTGGGAATCAAAGGAACTCAGGTGATTATTCATGGCATAGGGGGCTCATTTCCAAGGGGGCGCCACTGGTGAAAAGGGGATAGGGGGATAATGTTGGATACTGATTAGTGTAGCCCCCCCCAAACAATTTTAGTCTACTCAATAACTCAGCATTTTCTTGGGGACCAGGTCTGGGGAATTCAGGATGATCAACTCAAGTAAGGGTTTCAATTGAAATCAATCTACTTTCAATTGATTTTCCTTTGAAAACTTCAAACAAATATTGATAAGAAAGGCTTTCAATTGAAAACAATCTACGTTCAATTGCTTTTCCTTTTCAACCTCAAAGAAATCTATTGATAAGAAAGGATTTCCGTTGAAATCAACTTACTTTCAATTCATTTGAATCTACATACTTTCAACTGATTTTCGTTTTGCCGTACATAAATCTTAAAAAAAAACATCGCCCCACAAGTTTTTGTGCACAATAGGGTGCCATCCAAACAATTACATTATTGACGATCTGGGTCGCTCATGGGGTACCCCCTTGAACAATTGTTTTTGTGCCGTTTGCGTGCTGTTTTTTTTTAATAAGCGTTTAATAAGGCATCTAATTATTTGGAGAACCTTGCATTTTCAAGGCTTTAACATGGATATGGCTTTCTAAAGTAAATGCACCAGCTTTACCCAAAGAAAGGTGTTTTTGGAGGTGGAAAATAAGTTCCTCCTGAAAGAGATGGATCTGAGAAAAAAAAATCACAGTAGAGGCCCACCCCCACCATTTGCAGGATACCCTCTGGTAAACTAACATGCAATGGAAAATCACAATTTTTAATGGGAAAATCCACTATAAAAGTCCATTTTCAATAGCTATGTTAAATTACCAGAGGGTACTCAATAATTTTTGAAAAAAAACACAATAGAGGCACATGACACGAATCGGTATATTACATATATACAGTATATATATATATATATATTACATCAAAGGAGTATACTGTACAAAGTTTGAGAAACTCCTTCAGTCACCTGTATATGTTTTCAGAACATGTGTTTAGTTGCGGCTCAGGCTGAAGTTGCATGTGCTAAAAAGTAAGTCCGGGTGAACGTTCACACGAACGATTTCCACGTTGTTTGATGTTGTTTGCGCATTACGTATTTCAATTTCAATAATCAGTGCATTTGGACTGTTTTTCCTCTCCTGGGCTATGCATTCCGCGTACCTGCCTTCTCATTATTGAGGCTAGTTGAAGCCGTGATGAAACACCAGTTGAGTTTTAACGGATAGTTAGGTCCCATAGCAACTACTAACTGCTGACCATACGCTGCAACAAAAGCCGCTGCCAGGCTGGTGTTGATGAGCTACAAGACACTGGGCTGCACTTTCCATTGGTTGATGAATAGAGGGGTTCCCGCATGTTTTTCATGATCACTAGGCACATACGGGCTTTCTCAAAATTAGGGAAATCGCCAAAACCATAGGTTTCAATACTAATATATATATATATAGAGAGAGAGAGAATAATAATAATAATAATACAATAATAATCATGACTTGGATGATTTGGCAGTAGGAACCCCCAAATGATCATCTTAAAGATGTCCAAACCGGCCCATCGCTTTGCTTCAAGAGCCCCTTATTTCAATCAATCCCAACAAATGGGGCGCTGATATGTGACCTTTCCACCTTTCCCAGGACCTCCAAAGATGAGATCCAGGAACTCATGTCCAAAACGCAGCAGCAGTTGGAGCCCTTGATCGCCGCTCTGACTCCGGAGGCGGACGGTGCGACTCAACCACCACTGGGGATATTTGCTCGATAACTCTTAGTGAATATCTGTGCTTGATTGACTATCATTATCAATCAATGCCCACATGGTTTGCTCTACATCCCTCTTGATATCTGTCCCATCCCACCTCCAATTTGAGGTTCCATTTGGGCTTCGCTTTTGCATCCCATTGGATACTATGAGTTTATACACTTCCTGCAAACACTCCATTCTTAAAACGACCCATCAAGCTGAGCTACAGTGGACCTATCGTAAACCCATGTCAACCTCCAGCCATCCCTGTGACTCATGCAGGAGCGGGACCGCGCAAAGCAGAGCTTTGTTTTGGTCTCGCAGCCAGCGTGGCACATTTCTTTCGACCGCTGCTGGTTGCCCTCAGTAACCCATTCCTGGTCCAAAGAGCTTCGGTGACCGGTGAAGGGGTGAAAAGGTGATGTTGACCAATTGCTAACGAAATGAAGAATCCACCAATAAAGTAGATCATGTCCTAGGCAAACTATGGATTTTCATGGATTTTCCATATATTGTAAATTACTTCAGTTTACCCCTTTGTTCTTTTTGTTTTTCCATGAAAACCAAGTCCAGCATTTTGTGCGAAACATGAGTTTTACCCCCAAAAAGATGGGGTCACTTGTTCCAATCGTTGGCTCATCATCCATAATGGTAGACAACACATGACAATACAACGGGATAAACATGTTTTCCTGGGTTGAGATTTTTTCTCTCTCTCTCTCTATAATATATATATATATATATCTATACTATTGCATACTATTTATGCTGCAAGTGATAAATTCATTAACCAATTGGTTCAGCGCTACTCCGGAAGCCTCATGAAGCCTCTAGTTGATGCTGGGGATCGGCTCATCATAAAATCCAAGGAAGTCACTCTGCTGCAATTTTCGTCGGAGTACGACTTCTCAGTCAGCACCCAGCCACAGAGTATCCGTGGAGAGTCTTGACGAAAGTAGCCTGAGCCACGTTGATCCGCTAAAACAGTGATTCCGGTCTGTACGTTTAATATTTGTAACATGTATCATGTATATAATTATAGGTATATATATATATATAAGTCCTATGGTGTGCCCCAAGAGAATGGGGGCTTGAGCCCCTAAACAAATAGAAAACTGAGCATATCCGAAGGAATTTTGAAATAAAATTGGTTCATTTTTTACATTTTATTTAGGTCCCTGCATTTTATTTTATTTTTTTAGGGGCCCAACCCCCCTGGCACCACACGACTTATGTATATATATATATGTATACATGTATATTATGTATTTGTGTCATTTTACATCCCCATGCAGCAATGCAGGGACCTCAAACGATCAGGATTGAGTGAAAACCTAGATATCATCAGGTATCATCAGGCCTAGGCGGCATTCTTTCATTTTCCCATCTTTTTTAAAAGTATATTGTGCCTTCTCCTTTCGCATGTTCACATGTTGGAGCTATTTGTATCCCGTGGGATTTTGAGGTGATCGCTGGCGCAAGATCCAAGTCTTTCAAAACAGATTCGGAAGGGCAAGAGCATCATGATGTACCATGATATTTACCATATTTATTTAGCACAAAACCAAAATAACCAAACGTGTTTCAAGGGTCAAGACATCTTTTTTTCTCCCAGATTGGGCCAATCGAATTTATGTGAAGACTTGACCCCACAGCACTGCTGAACTCCAAATTTGTGGCATGAGTTAAATCCCCATTCTTTTGTTAAATCAACATGTTTGGTGAACCCCAATTCGTGCTTTTAGACTTAACCACCTTTAAAAGGTGGTTAAGTCACCATTTTTTCTGGTGGCAAAATCGAATTGTTGTGGTATATATATTTTTTTCGCAGTTAAGTCACTGTTGTTAAGTCATTGTTGTTAAGTCACTGTTGTTAAGTCACTAATGGTATATATTGTTAGTGTTTTTGTTGTGGTTTTTCAACCATCTTTTCAGCCGTTCAGGACTGGGCGAAGGATGGCCTTGAGGAAGCTCTGAGCAAACCGTTGCGCTGGGTGGGTGGACTCTGTGAGGAACAGGAGATGGATCCCAGGCGCTGGAATGCTCGGATCCACGAAGAATGGGGAAAGTTGTAATATTAGTGGGAAATCTATGGAAATATCATTCATCCACTAGAAATGGAGGTTTTATATGGTTTTATATGGGAAAATCATGGGAATATTAGTGGGATATACCCTCTGGTTATGACTAACAGTTCGCCATGGTATAGATGGCCCATAGAAATAGATGGTTTACCTAGCTATAACATGGTGATGTTCCATGGCTATGTTAGTCATAACCAGATGGTACCCTCTGGTAAACTAGATATATATATATATATGCAAAATCACCATGTTGAATGAAAATCAACTAGATATGGCAACTTTCAAAAGTCAATAGCTACTGTATGTTAGTTTACCAGAGGGTAACCCGCCCAAATAGCAATGATTATCAGATTGTATGTGTCCCGATCTTCCGATTAGTTTTTCGGTTGGTACGTCATTTTTTTCTGTCAGCGCGTGATGTGCTTTGCGGGGAACAAGAAGCTGCAACAAGGCATGAATGCAACTTTGCTCAGATAAAGTAGGGTCTTTTGAGACATGTTTAAACCATCTTATATTTCCCCTCAGGAGACTAGCTATGAGCGTTTTGCTTTTTGGCTACATGCACAATTATATAATATTATATAGTCACAATTACATATAGACATGTATACGCACACGTGCACTTTTATTCCTTACTTGCTTACATCAAAATGTTCATCCACTTTTGCAATTATATATATATATATATTAAATATATATATATATACACACATGTTAGCACTTGCGAATTATAATCTGACCTGCTTCACTCACACATGGCATCCTGCTCCGTTTGTTTCCAGTTGGCCCGCTCCTAGCACTGCACTGTCGGGTTCCATCGCACTGGTGGCCCGGGGAAGTTGCTCACACTATCACAAGGCCCGCAGTGCACAGGACCGCAACGGTCCGTGGCCGTTTCAGTTGGGGCATGGTAGCTATATGGAGGTTTCCTAGGTCATGGGGGTACCCCAAAATTATGCAGTCGTCATGGATGATCATGACTTAGTATTGAGAGCCGTGACTTGGTCTGTATATGTTTTTTGTTTTTGTTGGGAGTTTACATATTGAGCACTATAGAATGGAGGTGTTGAAAAATAGGGGCATGGGGTCTATTAGATTTGTAATTTGCAATGGTTGTTCTTGTTGATTAATTGGTGTTCGGAACAGCTCAGCCCGAACGCCATGCTTGTCATCATAGTGGTCGCATTTTAGTTTCACCACAGAGAATGGGCACTTTACATATCGACATGTCCCAGTGGTATATTAACGATTGTTAAGCCATTACTAGTCGGCCTATGATTTGATTATATAGTGGACTTGACCCACGATTGGGAATATCTTAAACGTTGCAAATTGACGTGCTTATGTTGATACCAACCATGACTTCCTAATCATTGTTTTCTGTACTTGACCATTGCTTGATCCATACTTGGCACTATTTGGGAGTTTTGTAATATCGTCGGTGATACTGTTGGCTAATTGTTAGGGCAGGGCGCCCCCCCAAACCATTGGAGAGTTATTAAAGGATCCGTGCACTGAGAATATGGTTGAAACAAATGGAGTCTGACTTGCAAGGTTTCAAGGGTATGGGCCAGAATGATCACCCCAATCTATGGACATCTATTCATACTGTATTATATCATCGGTCTTTCATCATGGTCCGTAATCCCCTGCAAGATGCAGAAATCTGTCAAACATAAAGAGGTTGCGGTAAAACCAACAAATGTGCTGGATCAGTGCGGAGGATTGGTTTGTGGAACTGACTGGAACTGAGGACCTAGTTGGTCAATGGATGGTTTTCTTTATCGACCGATCTAGTTCGGCGAAGTTGGTACCAGGACCGGGGTGCCGCGGGCATCGTCATCTTCAGCTACGGCGAGCAAACGGTGGCCATGAGTTGCGCCGCACCGGAGCCTCGGCGATGTCACCTGCTGATGTAAGAATGGTGATTTTCAGCCTTGATCGAGGCAGTAAAAATGGTGATTTTACCACTAGAAATGCTGATTTAACCATTAAAAATGCTGTTTTAACTGATTTAACTATATATTAAACATGTTGATTTAATTAACCATTAAGATAAGATGATTTAACTATTGAACATGGTGAATTGGTTGGAAATTCTAATGGTATCATGGGAATATCATGCGAATTCGCCATGAGAATGTATAACCAACAAAATGACACTTGGATTTCTTGATAAATCGGGTCAATCCCTCACCATATGGTCATTCTGTGAAGAACTGATAAACGGTGACATGAAAAATTGGTGGCGCCCCACTTTTAGGCGCAAACTGCATAAAACCTAGCATGTGTAGATTTTTCCTGGGATGTCTCAGGGAGAGTCCCCGCGAAAAATGGAATGGCTTACTCAGAAAGGTTTGCCTATCCGAATTGTGATTACATTTGATTCCTGGTAATTACCCTCTGGTAAACATACGAAAAACTATGGAAAATCACCATTTGTACTGGGAAAATCCACTATAAATTGCCATTTTCAATGGCTATGTTAGTTTACCAGAGGGTAAACACTTTGCTATGGAAAATCACCATGGGCATTGTACAGTAATTCATCGAATTCCATTGACCATGGCTTCCATAGCTAAGAAAATTTCCTGGAGGGGAAGCTTATCCTATCATTGCGTTTCGGAAAGTATCCATTCGTTTTGGGGGAATCCCTATGAACCCAGCGGAACCACGTTTTGGATTTTTTTTGCGCCTTGCCTGAAACCTTTGCACGCATGGCTCAGACATGGATTACTGCATGGCGGATCATTTGTTGTACCCCGCAGTGAATTAAAATAGACCCTGCCAGACAGGAGTTGGAAGATCAGTTTCCACTCAACAAATGGGTACTTTCAGTGTCGATGTTGATATACTGGAGGGTAATTATCATTCACGCATCCAACTTCACAGGTCAACATGTTGAACCAGAAATAGCAAGTAAAGCTAAGACTTAAGCGCGTCGGCGTGACTTCCGGTGGTCCCCAGAATCGATGCTTAGTGGGATTTGATGATCATAAAAACAGGTCCTGAAAACAGCTTTGGAATGGTTTAGTAGCGGTTCTGAATCACATAGAATACTAGTATATCATTATATCATAGTATATCTAGTATCAATTTGGTGTTCTTCAATGCGGTACATGGTTTTACCATGTTTTACCATGTTTTACCATCAACCAGGATTCCGAATGCCTTGACCTTGACCCAGGTTGTTTTCCTCCGTGAAATGTCCAAAAAGAAGGAATCACCCCGAACGCCTTTATGGTTTCCGATGGTTCAAAGTCCTATGGTTTTCGCCGAATGTTCATAGGATCCAGGGATCCAGGGATCCAGTTCTATCGCAGGATCCTTGCGATGAAGTTTTGCAGATCCCCGTGCTGATGATCAGCAGGTCATTGGGCGAAAGGCTGTTGGAGGACGACTGGAACTGGATCGCCAAATGGTGAACGCGGTGATCTATTTTTATTAGGGGCTATTTAGTATTAGGGTGCCCCTAATATTCCAATGAAAAACCCCAACCATAGAAATAAAAAACATGATTTCAAATTTGATTCAATCCAATTGTGTCCAACCAAAAAAAACGGAAGTGCCAGAAGTGCCACACCGATCCTATGTTTTTATTTGGGGGGTTTTAGTAATAGGAAGAAGGGATTATAATTTATAATATTCTTGCTACCAGTATTGGTCAAAATGTCAATGTACTAACCACCGAAAGAAAACCAGGTATCTAAGGTTTGTGTAAATGTCACAGGAAGATACGAACCGGAGGGGTTTCACACAATGAGGTCGCTCCGGGTTGTCACGATGACATCGCTGTTGGTGTTGTTGTTGTTGCTGCTGCTGTTGTTGTTGTTGTCGTTGATGATGTTCATGATATTGATGATGTTGATTTTCTTGCAGTAAGCTGACACCATGAATCTTTGGCCCTTGGCAGCGCCTTTTTTGAAAACTTAATGTAAACTTATATATACACGTGATGCTACCTGGTGGGTTCAATATGGTTGGAACCAGAGTTCTCCAAGGAATATTAAGGTCTATTCAGGGGTTGCATCCTCACCAGCCTTTTCTTGAAGGATAACCCTCCCTTCGTATTGCTGGTTGCTGTATGACTCAGTTTGGACCCCCTCTTCACCAACTATTCTTATTAATTAATGAGTTTATTATTATATTATTGTTATTGTTATTATTATTAATATATTTTTTTTATTATCTATAATTATTGATATTACTATTTTATTATATTATATATAGATATTAAATATATATAGCTACCAGTTAATTGTCCTCATTGGCCATAAACTCCGGAGAATCCCCATCAAACACAGTCACTAATCAACCACCGCTAATTAATCAACCATCAACTTGATTATGGTTGGTTATGGATGGCTGTGGTTGGTCAATGGGACCATGATCAACCATGATCGCCTATGATTTTCCAATTATTTTTCTAATATTTGCATATGGTCCCAAGACATGATTTCCCCTGATATTGGCCCATTTCCAGAGGATGTTCTGATGTTCCAACATTTTTTCATAGGTTTTGGATGGTTTTGAATATTTTGGGTGCACCACCATGGGCCCTCCCCGGTTTTACCGGGCCCAAACTGGGCCGCAGGAGTTGTTTCCCAACGTCACCAGCGACGACCAAGGCCCGGCGACGGAGCGGGAGGTCACCGCGACGTTGAGGTCGCAGAGACAGGGGCCCGACTTGGTGGGCGTTCTGGGAGGCGGTGGCTTGTGGTACCTCGGATGGCACTAGTTGGTGAGGTGATTTTTTGCTGGTTGATTACTCGTAAGATTACCTTCTAGTAAACTAACATGATTATGGAAAACCTACGGAAAATCAGCATTTGTAATAGGTAAAGCAACTATAAATGGGCTTTTTTCAATAGCTATCTGAAATTACCAGAGGGTAATGGTTGTTTGATAGTTGTTTGATGGTTGATTAATTGTTAGTCATCAACTGGAGGTCGCGGCTGATGTTGAGAGGTACCCTTTTCCGGTCATCAAACGTGGCAACCGAGAAATCCCCAATGGAGTGTGAATGGGAAAAACATCTACCCTATGGTAAACATACAAAAAACTATGAACAATGGCCATAGAAATAGTTGATTTACCCATTAAAAATGGTGATGTTCCATAGTTATGCAAACGTTTACCAGAGGGTATCAATGGTGGAGTTTCCATTGCCATGTTCGATTACCGGATGGTAATCATTTACCAATTTTACCAATCCAGCAACGGTCGGCCCGGTTGGCAGCGGTATTTGGGATCCAGCTTGGTTGAGTAAACTATGTTCATCGAGGGGCCTTACATTGACCAACAGGTGAATAATGGCTGAGGCTCGCACCCAAAAACTGTGTGCGGCGTTCTTCTCTGAAATGGAAAATGGACAGGGTAGGCTTGGAAAAGTATAAAGCCTTCTGGGTGAGGTGCGATTCGCCACCATCAACTGTGCTTAAGAATTTATGTCGTGAACCTGGGACACCAAGGAATTTGGGGCAACTAAGCCATGGTTAATTACTACGTTATTATCCCAGCATTTTTCAGAACGGCCCCTCATGGGGGAGTGATTGTTGGACTAAAAATGCTTAAATCTACTGGTATTTACAGTGTTAAAACATCATAAAACATCGGTATTTACAGTTTCGATGATGGTGTTTGATGAAAATTCATTCCACCACAGGGGGCAACTCAATACCCGCGCAGCCATGAAAGTGGTTGTTGGTGGTCAAAACAAAAACAAGAAGCTCAACCGTTGTTTGGGGTCATACTTCAGACGGGTCGTTCATTCTTTCCATGACGTATGTAGATATTTATCCATATCTTAGGATTGGGACGTTGATTGAGGTTCTGAACCCGTTTGTAATTGCTTGGGGTCCTATCGTTGCATGATTTATCATACTTATCCCCCCAGGTTTTCCATCTGTGAGCTATTGGTCTACAAGAATCGCCCAGTCTACAAAACAAAAAGTATGGAAACTTTGGAATGCTGGGAAATTTGGGGCCTTATTGGGTGGATATCATCGATACCACCCTGGAAAAAAACGTTTTTTTCTTGGGCACCCCTAAAGCCCTAAGATATGCTTGCGCTATGACATGGGTCAGGTAGGGGCCATTAATCTGCCAGGTATAACTCGCCCATTGGCATGTCCAGATTGGCGGACGAGCTCATTGGAATGGAGTACCGCAGGAAGCTATTGCAACGGAGGGAAGAGCTGTCGCAAAGTGGGGATGTGCTGCGCATTGACGCTGGGATTGGAGAGAAGAATGGCAAAAAAGGGGTCAAATGTGGTCATATTCGGGTAAAGCTTGGGTATTGCTTGGTTGAGATGTGTGTTTCCGCCACGACTTGAATATTTTTTTGGATTTTTTATTTATTAAAGGGGTGATCCAAGGCTAAACATGTTCAAAACATGTATAAATGTATAAACCTGTCCTTGTGAGGAAACAGGGCATGCTACCCAAGACTTAACCGTACAAACAACAGGCACTACCCTTTGGCAAACTAACAGAGCTATGAAGCCCCCCATTTTAATAGGATTTAATCATATTTAATAGGTAAATCAATATATACATCAACTATAAATTTGGGATATTTTGAATGGGCAATTGTCTATAGCTACGTCTTGGTTAGTTTACCCTCTGGTAATTTAACATAGCTATTGAAAATCACCATTTTTAGTGGAAAAATACACTATAAATGGGCATTTTCAACAGCTATGTTAGTTTACCAGAGGGTACCAGATGTTTCACCGCAATTTGTTGGTGGTCTGATGTTTTGAGATCATCACCCCAGAGACTTGGTCAAGTGACTTTACCACAGCCAAAACTTGGGGGGAACTCTCCCCAAACAACCATAAAATACCCTCTGGTAAACATACAAAAAACTATGGAAAGATCCACCATTTTCTAGCTGGGTAAATCCCACTATTTCAATGGCCATGTTCAATAGCTATGTAACAAATTACCAGAGGGTATCCCATTATCACCCCACTATTCACCATTGTTAACCCATGGTTAACCCATTAAATCAACGTTAAATCACCATTAAATCACCATAAACTCTTCCTGTAATATGCAGGATCCAATGTCCTGTGAGTCCTGTGTTGCTTGGTGATTTCCGGGCCCAGGAGGTGTTCAAGCTCGCCGCCTTCCCTGGGGGCCTCACCTTCCCCTGGCCTGCGAGCGATGCGCAGACCATCCGCGACGGCAAATATACGGAGCTGGAGGTGGAACTGGCGCTGGACTGCAAGGCCGGAGATGGCTGAGATGGCTGATTTCATGCTGGTTGAGGCATTGGTTACTAATGTGGGTGCATTGAACTGATGTGGGTTGAATGGGATTTTCATGGGAAGATCATGGAAATCTCATCCTTGATATATACCGTGATATATACCATGATATATTGAATATGATTTTAATGGGAGTGAGTGTCATGAGATCTCCAAAAAAATCTACCACGAAGGCTGAGATTTGTAGGGTGGAAGAACTGGTGCAACCTGTTCAACTGATGGGGAACATAACGGGAGTTTTTCGGGATAGCGATTTGAAAAAGGGATTTCTATATGGATTTATAGGGATTTATGTTATGAATTATTGGGATCTTAAAACCAATTCTGGGTTGCTTGAGATATGGATGGGATTATTGTCAATGGCTTTTTGGGGAAAATCGTCAGGAAACCGGTTTTGGGAAATCAATGCCAACACCTACCATGTGGTTTGGTTAGGTTTAAAACCCTGAAGATGGGATCGTGGGTTTCGTTAGGTTTAAAACCCTGATGTTGCTGAATTTTTGGAGCAGCCATGTGATTCATCGCACATGCAGATTTTTTCAATAGAGCAGCCCGTTGTTCGGAATGTCAGGAAAGCTCATAGGCTGGGAGTCGATCTCTCATGTCACTCGACTTGGAACACGAATGTATTCCCAATTATCATGATTATCATTGCCACTAATCAGCCTAATTGATAAGAACAATAATAATCAGCTAATCATGGGCATATAATTACAATAGTCAGCGAATAGTGGCTCATAACATCTCATAACCTGGATAGAATGGATATATATATATATACTGTATATATATATGGAATTATATGGATATATATATATATATAATATGGATATGTATATATAATCAGAATCAACCAATTATATCATACAATATCCAATGATCATATCAACTAATAATGACAGCAGCCCGCCAGGATCATTTAGATGACAATTGTCCCCCTTGGGACCATGAACTCAACTTGTACCTCTGCATCGAAGGCGGCATCGGGTGATATGTTTGTTGGTGCTTCCAAATACCCTTTGTAAATGGATTGGTTCAAGGGACAAATTCAATTACTGGAAACCCCTGTACTGGTTGGTGGTTTGGAACATTTTTTGTGTTTTGCATATATTGCGAATGTCATCATCCCAACTGACCAAATCATATTTTTCAGAGGGGTGGGTATACCACCAACCAGCTATATTTACTGTGAACATCGATGGGTTTCCTGGTTCGATTTTCCCTACCAGTCCAGTGACCTAAACGGTAAACATGGCAATGGCAGCCGTAAACGTTTTATTGATCGAGGATTTCCCAGGCACGTTTGATTTCCATGAGAGGGTATGTTTTTTTTTCTCTTCCAGGAATGATGTTTCCAATGACACGTAGATGTTTAGATTCTGGAGTGAAATCCAGAGTCCTGTTGGGTTCTGTGCCGCCATTTTTTTGACAAACAAAGCCAACTCTTGGGTCGACTGAAGATCTAAACCACATGAAATCCCGATCTTGAATTAGATTAGATGATTAGATCATCAGGCCATCATAATGCTAACTTGGCAATGGAAAATCCACCGTTTACACTCGATCCTCAAATAACGCACACTTTTCGTTGCCATTTTAAAGCCCCAGGGTATCATCATGTATAATTTGAAACATTGGTCAACTACTCATGTTAGTTTGACTTCTTTAAAACATATTAAAATTAAGATACAGTGCTGGCTGCCACATGTTTTCTTTCCTCATTCAACTCAGCCGCCGTTGGACGCCGCGGCGTCCAGGTGTCTCTGCAAGTTCGGCCTGCCACGACCGTCGCCTCAGCGTGGCACGCTGGGTGACGCCCTACGGCCGAGAGGCGCATTGGTTCAGCGCAAACACGGCGGCCCTGCCACTGCTGAGCTCCGCTGAGGCGGTGGCAGACGCCCTGGTTGGGGATGGGCATATTTTCGGAGAAAAACTCAGGGAATGTTCACTACTTAAAAAAAATAAAACAGTGTTTGGTTGGGGAATGTTGAGTATGGGGGTTAATTATACTGTTCATTATACTGTTATACTCTTCATTTTTTATTGGGGATTATCACATTCCAATTGGGAAATCCTATGGAAAAAAAGGTGGATTCAAGGGGGTAAACTGTGAACAGTGGAGGCTTCAAGATGATTGAAGCAGTCTTTTGTTAGTCAGTTGGGTGTCAAACGATTTGATGGAACCTCATTTGTCACGTATTCATATTTTGAATTACGATATATATTATTTGGATGAATTCACCAAGCATCTTGGTGTCTTTACGCTATGTTTGATTGCCACAGGGTTTTCACCTTTGCGTTCACGTTCACGGAACCGTGAAGTTGGTGGACTTGATGGATGATAAAAGTTGGTCGAGGGAGGGCCGAGAAGGGGTTTAACACTTACTGGTTGGTGGTTTCAAACATGACTTTTATTTTCCATGATATATGGGATGTCATCTTTCCCATTGACTAATATTTTTCAAGATGGTTATTGCACGACAAATATATTTATGGAGGATTTATTCTTTGACTAGCATTGATTGGGTTAGATATTGAAGGTATAGTGGGTGGCAACGAAACTTGCCGGATAATATCATGAATGAGTTTTTATTCTAGTTAAGGTGAAGGAGCACATTTGCTTAGTGAAGGTACTGTAATGCTGAATGGTCAGTGACTGTTTGGCATAATTTGTCAGACCGTAGGTGTAACACCTTTTCATTGGGATGGAGAAGATAAGAGGACGACGTCCCAGCGATGAGAATGGGTACTGTCGGGGACTGTGTTAAGAAAATGCGTTTAAACAAGAAAGTAGGCTCAGGCTCTAATTGACTTAGACTCTAGTTTGTGGAAAACAACTATTTTTTTCAACGTATACCTGATTTATACATATATATATACCTGTGACTTCCTAGGTATGCAAAATTAATGCTCTTTGAGAATTTTGTGTTGGCGGCGCTATTTTTTGTCTCCGAGCGTTTCTTGCATTTTCTGTCTTTTTGCACATTTTGTGCATCCGGAGCTGTCTTGTTAAAACATGTTGCCAATATAATGGAACCTTTGAGGCATTAAGAGATGCAACATGAATCTAAACCTCCAAGAAATTGTCCAAAAAATGAAGAACTTCTCATACAACATGTTCATTCATGTTCATTCATGTTTATTCATGTTTATTCATGTTTATTCATGTTTATTCATGTTTATTCATCGCTTCATTTCCAGCCCTTGACCTATGGCCGCAAGAGCTGCAGCATCACTTGGGAGCTGGTCATGCCTTGGCGCAACCGGCTTGTTTGTTCTCAGGTGAGCTTGGGTCTGGGTATATCCCAATTTGTTTTTTGAACTTTGTGACTTCTGAAGCAAACATTTGGGCTTCAAACATCATCAAACATGTGGCCACAGCCATGATTCATGCAAACGAAGGGCAGTTGGCCACGGCTTTGGAGGAGGATAGTGCTGTCCGCCGCCTCGTCAGGGAGACCGGTAAATTGACCCAGTGGAAAACTCCAGCTTTGGTTGGGGTGGCTTCCACAGATGCCGCAGCTCTCAACCACAAGGTACTGACTCATGTTGCTGCATGGTGGACCCCAAGAGTTAGCATGCCACAAGCCATTCCCATAGAGCAGATGAGGAAAGAGGCCAGGGCTTGATAATACAAGATCCCCAGGGAACAGAAAAATCCAAGACATGTTATGGTGTAATGTTAGATTATCGTTTTTGTTCTGTTATGGTGATGCCCTCTTAACCCTGAAGGTTACCATGTTCTACCAAATGTTGGGGCTTGCCAATGCCCATTGCTGCTTCCAAGTTGATTCGTGGGGGTTGAAACGACTCTACAGTCACATGATTCGACGCTGGTTGACTGGTGCTCTGGGACCACGCGACACTCTCCTGGTCTATTTCATGAACATTTCGTTGAACCCTTCTTTTTTCTATAGCACCCAAAGCCTACACAGAAACCTATAAATGGAAAGAGTGGGTTTGATTGAATCCACTTACAGTAAGTGATTGGCCCATCATTTATTCACTGAGGATCTCTCTTTGAAGCCTTTGTGGGACATCTTCGACCAACACTGGGGCCCTACTGCCAGTCGAGGGGCCGGTACTGATCTGGTCGATGATGATGCTGATCGGCATGCTGCTGCAGCTCCACCTGAGGAATCAGCGGCTGTGACTGCGGATGAGATTTCGTCTACAACCGTTGTGGACGACTCTGTGACCATGATGGATTCCCAACTTGTGCCTGATGGCCCGGACGACCAACCTATGCCTTTTGATGATTCCATGGATGAGCCAATGGATGAGGAGGATGAGGAACTTCTCCCTGAAGATTCTCAGCCTTTGTTTCCTGAAGATTCTCAGCCTTTGCCTGATGAGCCTTTGATTCCTGAAGATTCGCAGCCTTTGATCCCTGATGATTCGCAACCTTTGACTGAGACTGTCCTTGAAGATTCACAGGACCCGGAGCCAAGCCTGGTTGTGGGCGAGGAGTCCAAGCCAGCCAACGGCCCATGTCCTGTTTGTGGCAAGGTTGGCCCTCATGAGTGTGCGGATTCGGACCCGGGGCCATGCCGTGATGAGTTGAATCGTGAAATGGATTCCCAACGTGATGACCTTCGGAAGAAGATCCAGCGGCTTAGGTGTAGTTTCCCCTTTCAAAACCAAACATGTTTAAGATCTTTTAAGAATGGAAAATTATGGCAACATGTTGGGATGAAAATGTTTAAGAACTTCTTTATTGGGTTTTGGTTGGCTGGGCCCCTTCAAGGTTACTGGCGGCAGAGGCCAAGAAAAGGCAGTTGACACGTGGACTCTTGAAACAATTTTAGCAGCTTTAGCCCCTCCAAAGCCAAAAGGGCTGTTCTTTTTTTCTTTTTTTTTGATGGGGTTGTCACCGCTACAACCAGGAAAATCTTCGGTGGCCATCGATGCACTTGAGACCCTCCCGATGGACCTGAACGACGCTGAAACTGCCTACCATCAAGCTGCTGCAGGGCTCCATGGTGAAGTGGTGAACCTGGAATCTGGCTCATCTGACAGTGATGGAAAGAAGGCCCTTGAAAAAAACAATTGAGCCCTATGGCAACTACAGTGATCAAGTTATAAGTTATAAGATGTTTTAAGTTATGGTATCAAAATTTCACACCATAAATTACCAGATAGTCAGACATCATGGGTTCAATGCCCTACCAGGAAGAGGCAAGTGCTGGATCTACAGCTCCCGAAGCCACCGCAATTGCCGAGTCCAAACCCAAAGAGGAGAACCCACCAGCAACAGCGGTTGAGAAGCCAACGGACAAGACCCAGCTGGACAAGTTCGAGAAAGGGATCGCCAAGAACATTGGCAACAAAAACATGCTGAATCTCATGGAGCTGGCAGATGAGGCGTGGCCTCAAAAAGAATAACATTGCAAAACTATGCAAAACAACAGTTTGAAGTTTGTTTATTGTTCAAGGCCAGAAAGTTTTCAAAGGTTTAAATATTAATTTCAATCTCCGTTGGTAGGTTAGTTCGTGTACGCTAGTTTAATCCACAGCTTTCGTCAGGTGCCCATTGTTCTTCGCCGTGAGCAGCTTAGCGCACCCTTTCGAGGTGGTGATGGTGCTGAAACGGATGATGATGTAGAGGGCAAGGGTGATGAGGTTGAAGAGGGAGAGTACAAGTCTGAAGATGGGGATCATGATGGAGCCAAACCCAAGAGTGCCAAGGGCAAGGGAAAGGGAAAAGCAAGAGCAAAGGCCAAAGCCACAGCGGCCAAAGCCAAGGCCAAAGCCAAGGCCAAAGCCAAGGCTAAAGCCAGTGGCAAGTCTGCAGCGAAAGCCAAGGCAGCCAAGGCCAAGGTTGATGAGAAAGTGGAGAAAGGTGAGACATGTAAGGATACCAAACCCTTGAAGCGCAAGAGCGAGGGTGATGCTGAAGGTGGTGATCAAAAACGCAAGGGCAAGAAGTCTGGTGATGAAGTTGCCACATTCGCCAGAAGGTACAAGCCGGAGCATGAACCCTCGGCAACTCGCTTCCAGGCTATCCGTGACATCTACCAGAACCACATTGCCAACCAGTTGGTTCGCCAGTCTTCTTACCAGGACAGTCTTCAACTACCCAAACTCTGGAGAATTTTAGGGAACATGGTTGATAAAGAGTGTTTTCAAATAGAATTTCAGTTTCAAGAACAAAAAAATCCCAGAAACCTTGGGGCATGGCCGTTGTGACTTCAGGACCAATGGTTCACGCTGTGCACCCGGGCCTTCAAATCATCCGATGCATCCTCCTATGTGGAGTACAGTGCCCTGGCGACCGAGAAGATCTCGGAGTTCATGGCTATGGAGACCGTTCGCATCTTGTTTTTAAAACGGGTGGTTAAAATTTGGGCCACAAGAATTACTTGCTATGATTAGGTTATTAGGTGACAACTTATAAACAAAGGTTCTCATCCCGTTGTTTCCTTTAAAATTTGTTACCGAGTCATGGTGTTAAACAATTTTGATCTTTTCCAGTCAAATCAAATCTACTTTCAAAAGCCAAACCAGCCGGTACTCTAGGCAAAGCCAAGAAGGGTGATGCCTAGCTTGGAGCCTGTGACGGGCCTCGTGTGAGATCAGTTTTGGATCTGAGCAGGGCTTGCATACAGGTTTATGCATAGCATAATTGGGGCAGTGTGCATTAATCCTTGCCCGGTTAGCCTTTGGTCTCTTCACATCTTGAGGCGTATTTGAAATGTGGATTGAAACCTGCAAGTGTCTCCCTTGGCCCAACAAGTACTAAAAAGAGATTGCAAAAACAATTTGGAAGAATCGTCCAACCATTTTTTTATGTGTCACATTGGCTTGGGGGTCACTGCATCCAAAAGATTTGACTTAAATTTTCGTGAATCAAGATTGCCACGCGTGTTGGGTGGCTATTCCCGGGCACACCTGGCCTTGACTTGAAAAGGTCTCAAGGCGGAGCTCCTTAGAGTGATGTGCGGAAGTGATCAACAAAAGCTCCCTTGCATCAGATCATGTCTTGCCAACCTTGAGTATAATAGAAACACCACTCCTAAAGCAACAGCAAAAATCCTGGGTATTTAAAATTATTAAACCTTTCAAAAAATTGCTATTCCCTTTTTATGCCTTCATTCATCGCCAGGTGCTCAAGATCTATTTGATTGGATCGCTTTGCGTGAGGACCCTGGCATTACCATTGAAACTCAATGGAAATCATGGATTTCTATCTCCCAGGTTCAAACTTCTTATATCATATATTTTACTATACCCTTCTATAATTATAATATATTGTAGTCACAGGTATACTATATTATATTTTAGTGTATACATATTATACTACACTATATATTCATTATACATAGCTGTCGCATGGGTACCTGCGCAGGACTTTGCGCCATGCCCACTGGACTACGCCGGGGCCAAACCTTTCTAGCCCGGTTTGGAGTTTATGATGAACGTAGCGCTGGCTTGATTGGGGTTGGATTCCTGCAAAATTCAAATTGAGGATATAGAAATCAAAAAGGCAGTTGGTGGATTGGATTTCGAACAACTAGAAGTTCAATCACGGGACTGAGGATCTGGCTCAAACTTAAGCAGCCAATGGTGTGATGACAATCACATTTGAAAAAGTTGATATGGCCTGCCGGCGCTTGCTGGCACTTGGGGCCCCAACTGATTCTTGGTTGAGGTTTGTTGTTTAAGTTATGGTGGTTGAAACTAACCAAGCCAAAACTTACCATCTATTCCATGCATGTGGAAATTTGATGAAATTTGCATTGGTCAGTTGTTCTTCACCAACAAGATCTGAAAAACATTGGTCTTGATTCTCAGGACTTCATTTACTTGGTTCTCATGGCTTGGTGGCTTAAGTCTTCAGGACTGTTCGCTTGGCATGACTGTGTGGAAGGTCTCGACGTTATCGAATTCTTTTCTGGGGTTGGCCGCATTGCCAAATTTGCTCATGCTAGAGGCTTTGAGTCTCGGGCCTACGATATAAACCATGATGATGCCCCAATCGGTGAGTCAACCCATTCGCAAATGCCCCGGAGATCGGCTTTCGATTTGAATGGTGAAGCTGGATTCTTGTAGCTAAGCTGATTTGGTTTCCATCCATTCCCCAAAACGAGTAGTGAAGGTTGTATTTCACTCAATATTATATGGGATTGTATGGGTCTAAATTGAAAGACATGGCAATCTAGCATCAACCCAGTCGCCCAGGTTGGCAATCATTATGATACTGCATGGCAAGTGGGGCTATCTGCTGACCACATGGGCCGTGGTCTGCAGCTCATGGTCTGTGGTGAACATAGGTACTAGCCAACGAAGCGAGCTTACACCATATGGAGACGTTCGAAACACCAAAGTGATTAGAGGAAACATCATGGTGAGCAGGACTGGTCTTGCTTTATAAATTTGTTTTGAAAACATGTTTGGTTCAGCCTGATCAGCTTATTGGTTCTGTTATGTTTTGTCCAGCCCCTTTGAGGTCTTTTGATACTTCTGGTTTATGTTCTCGAAGGTTGGTGGTGGCTTGAAAATCCCGAGTCCAGTTTGATCATCCTGCACCCACGCCTGCGTTGGTGCTTGCGAGCCATGCATCGAGGTGGAGCTTCTGCCCATTGCCCTGATTAGAAACGGTGAAATCGAATAAACACACTGCAGATCACTAATTACAGTAGTTGCAGTAATTGACTATCCTGTATTCTATGAATGGGTATCGGTATTGTTGTCCTCTTTATAGCGAAGCTTTGGAACACACTTGTGATCTGAGGTCCACAGGGTGTGCTTCAAGATGAAAGCCTTTGGGAGTGGGTCTATGAAGAGGACTATGATCCTTACCAATTGCGGGGCACTCTGGCGACTGAGTAAAAGACCAGTTCCAAAGGGTTCGAAGTCCAAAAGGTTGTGTCGTCACTACATCAATTCCAGTGGCAAAAAGGGATTTTCTGGCACAAAGGCTTTGAAACAATCACAGACTCTCACAAGACCAAGCAAGTATAATGTTTCTATGTATTTGTTTTGGTTTGTTTAATGTAATGTGTGTACCTGTGTCACCCAAACAACCCATAATGATTCATCATGGTTGGATTCTATCTTTGTGCATCCCAGGATTTATCCCGTGAAATTCGCCAGAACCATTGTGGATTGTATTCCTGCCATCCGTGCTCAAGAGAAACCGTCTCAGTTGGACGTGCCTAAACTCCGATTAATACCCTGGTAAAACTCCAATCAGACCCTATCAATTTTGGGGTTGGGAATTTCCACTACAAGTTCTCTTTGGGATTGAGAAATTCCACGCCCAGCTGAGGTGAACACTTCAGTGCCATTGCAAGAGGCGATGCTTGCAGCAGGGTGGACATCCTGGGATGAAACGGTCTTGGGTCCCTGCTTGAAATACATATGGGGGTCAACAAAGGCCAACATCATTCCTGAGGACTGGAAAGGCTTTGATGATGCAGCCAGAGCCAATTTTCCCTTAGGAAATTTTAGAGGGTTCAACTACCTCTGACATTCAAATATTTCTGAACTTTCCCATTTTGAGCCATTTTTGAAAGAGCGAAAAACCACGACGAAAGAGCGAAAAACCGCGACGAAAGAGCGAAAAAAAAAAAGGTGTATTTTTATCATAATTTTCAACGTTTGAATTCCGGCAGAGGTGGGTAGTGAAACCCTTTGAAAATTCAACCCAATTAGTTTGCAACGTTTGCACGGCCGTGCTGGCTTGCCTGCAAAGCCGTGGAGGTGGTTGGATGCGATTGCCAGCTTTCCAGCTTTGAAAAAAAAACTTGAGCTGAAGGTGCTGTTCCAAACCAATGACCAAAACTCTTGACACTTCAAATCCAACATGTGGTGACAACACTGGTTGGACACAGTTTTCAATTCTATTTAGGCTTACAAGGGTGCTAGCAGCTAGTAGTAGCACAGTACAATGGCTGAACGCCTGCAGAGCAGACAATGGTCAACCGATACATTACTTCGGGGAGTTCAACATGTCGCTGGCCAACCTGGAGGGGAACTACTTCCAGATCGTGATGCAGACTTACTCTCTGAGCTTCAGGTCTGGTTGGAAATCTACTCACAACAACATACAACAACTTAGTGAGACAGAACTGCTTAGCAATTGCAATAAGTATAACACATATATATATATATATATTTTATATATATATATATATATTTATATTTATATTATTTTAATATATTTATATTATAAATATATATATCTATAAATATATAGATCACTAGCAGTGTAAACATGCTGGACCCATTTCATAGAGAGAACCTGCTTTGAAATTTATATTGATGATTAGCAGTGTAAACATGCTGGACCCATTTCATAGAGAGAACCTTCTTGGTTGTTCAAACAAAATCTGAAATAAGAAATTGTATTGCTGGTTTCACATGTCATTGGTTGATTGCAATGCTTTCCATATCCCATACCCTCAAAAACACAACAACATTTGTCCAACATCTTGGATACCAACCCTTTCCAGGCTTTGAAGGAAGAGCTTACTGACTTAGATGTGGAAGTCTCCGATGCTATCATGCGGCAATCTGGACTTGATAAAGACCAACTTGGCCAACTTGGAGAGACCCCTACTGTCGGTAGGAACCCTGAGACGCCTGAGCCACCAGTGGCTGCCCCTGAAACAGCTGAGCAGGACACTGTGCCAGGGTCTCCATCAATCCTGGCTCCCATTGTTGATGTTCCTTCTACCTGGGCGGTCGACACATTCATTGATTTGGATTCTGATGTTGAGGTGCAGAGCAATGGAACCCTATGGTACGATGAAGTCACCACACCAAAGACTGGGCTGACGTTTAGCTCACCTGTTTCTAGGCAAACAAGTAATTATAGATTGGTCGTTGCAGGTGGCTAACTGTAGGTCCTGCCATTCAACATCTTTTATGATGATTTGTCATGCATCCCATTGTATCACTATTGCAGACACATAGTTTCATAGCCCCCTTTCAATTTACAGTATCAATAGCAGTTCTTTTACTTCATGTGCTGATGTTGTCACCTCACTTAGGTTCCATCACCTTCAGTCATGGCCACACCGCATGCAGAGCCACCAACGACTTCTTGCCAGAAGCCAGGCGAAGCTGATCTGAGGCCCCAGGCAACCAGACCCGTGCCAACACCTGCCCGTGCGGCATGTCAAGTTGACGCGGACAATGTACCGGTTCATGGGGATGAGACTGCTGAAAAACCCAAAGCTGGCCAACTTCGTTTGTCAGAGAATGCAGTCAATTTGAGACTTCTAAGAGTTTTGAAGCCAAACCCCAAGACTGGTGAGTTCCGGGTAAGTGAGAAGATTCGTACTATGTATGGGGACAAGAGGGGCAAAGGGAGAGGCAAACTGTTCCAGATCTTCCAAAGCTGCGGTTTCGACCCGGACAGGGGGGTGTCAAAACAACATAAAACAACTACTAACCCATCTAAGATCATCTGAGTTTGAATGCTTTTGCCCAACGGTAGCTCTTCATTATGGCTGGAATTCCAACATCTTAACACCCTGAAGGAAAGCTTCGTCATCGAATGTGAGCTCTACACGGAAGAGATCTTGTCACAAGAATTTGTGATTGAGGGTGAATATGTCTCGGAAACATGCATGCTGGAGCAATGGGGATGGACTACGTACTTTGGTTCCACATTGGGTTTAAGCAATCCCACACTACCCTGGAGAAACAATCATTTGTTTGTTTTTGGGTTGCTATATATCCCAATCGCCCAGTTCAACAACATCAAGAAAAGAATTCTTTGGAAATAACAATGAATTATTAAGATTAATTATGGTACCTATCACTGCCTGGCATTTCCCAGGCAGCGTGTGGAAGCTGTGAAGAAAGCTGCTGAAGCTGACCCTCCCAGGCTCATGAGGCCAGGAGTTCATTGAAAGAATTGACAGAACAATACTCAAGCAACTTAACTTCACTATCCAGGTTATTGTTCATTGCCCTTGGCAGGAAGGATCGCTATGAGAAAGGCCTGATTCTCTATTGGGCTGAAACGGCAGTGAAAGGCAAGTCAAAGTTCATTGGTTTATCTTGAATGGTTTGGTTTTCCAATGAAAACTAGGCATGTTGGTTTCCATGTGCTTTTGCCAACAAAATTAATTTGTAATCCTAATGTGGGGTTCAAAAATCTCAATCATCCCAGGTCCATCAGCACTTCTGGGTTGAAACGCAAAGCCCAGTGGTCCGAACAAGGGGTTGACTTTGGTTCCTTTGCCCAACCCGCCCTGGGCCAAGTCGGTGGCCTGCCTTGTCCATCAAAGATGAAGAGCATCAGCATGGATCCTGCATGTCACGGAGAACAGGGAAACCAAAAGATTTCCAAGGCGGAGAAAGCACCCCAGAAAGATCCAGGCTAGGAAAACATCTTTTTGAATGTTATGTTGGCAATTTCGGGTTAAATTTGTTTTTTAATTAATGTCTTTCATGTCCATGCTCCCAAAAGCTATCCCTTGAGGTGATGATGAATCGCAGGAATCTGAGTCTGATCAGCTTGACCCAGCTAAGCTTCGAAAAGAGGAAGCTGAGAAAGTCGCACGCAAACGAGCTGGCATCCCAGATTTGGATTTGGATGCTCTCCCCAGCACCGGTTGCACCAAGATGATGAACCTTTGTCCCAAACATTATACAGAATTTATACACCTTTAATCCCAAAATCTCCCAATTCTTTTAATAGTACATTCATACTTTCCTTAGGAAGTACACAGAATCTTTGATTCTCATAGTTCTTGCGGGTAGTTTGTTTCCAGCCCCTGCCATCAAGGACATGCTTGTCCAAGCGGCAACAAAAACTTCAAGATGGCATGGACAAGTTTACCGCAGCAGCGACACTGTCAACTCTACAGACGCAGTTTTTTGACTTCAATTATTCCAATAATCAACGACTACTTGTTTGAATCTAAAACTTCAAAAAATCATACCAATCCAGAAATGTGGATAGCGCACTATACCCAGACCAGCCGCCTCTCAGGATGAAAGACAAGCTGAATGCCGTGATTCAGGGCCTGCAGCGGAAGTACAGTGAGATTGATGAGAAGTACGCGGAGGGTGTGGTGAACGGGTTTTCGCCAGAGTCACAAACCCAGACATGTATTGAAATGAAACACGTATAGAAAATGAACACATGTATCGAAATCTATACATTCTGGTATTGAAATGAAACATGTATCGAAAACATAACATCGACGATATGTATAGCCTTGTTACACACTGGATTAGGTCAGAAGAAGCTCTCAAGACCATCTTCATTGAAACCAAGAAGCTGTCCTTCCCTCAGAAAAATTGATGGGTTCGTGCCAGAAAGGACAGACCACATAGACATGGTTTCATACTTTTTCTTTTCAAAATCGGGACGTTTAAATGATTTTTAAGTATATCAAGATTGTGTGGCACTAAGCTAAACCGTGATTTCTCAAAACAAACCTAATTCTGTCAAACATGCTTCTCTGAGGGCCATGGAAGCTGTATCGCTTGAAGCCCGGATGAGGCAAGGGTTCCCTCAAATCTATTGTATTTGTTGTTAAATTCCCTGCTCCTGCCAGGACAGTTGTGCCCAAAGCAGGCGCCGCCGCCAAACCGAAAGTGCCCAGACAGAGTGGACGAGCTAAGGCCAAGGCCAAGGCTCATCCAAAAGCAGAGCCCAAGGCTCCTGCTGCTCCCAAACGCCGTGCTGCAAAGGCCTAAGAGTTTGTGTGTCTCTGTTCGGTTAGCTGCAATGCTGCCCTAACGTTTTCCGATGTCATACTGTGACAAGAACGGTTGCCTTTCAACTTTTAAACTGTGTTTCTTTGTTGAGTGGTTTTCACCGCTTGAAGTGGCAGCAACTTTGGGGTTGCCATAGACCTATGTGAAATCATTGGTCCATTGGCTATACATTGCCAAATGGGTACTCAGCCATGTGGAGCAAGATGGGAAAACAATTTTGCGGCTCCTGAATTTCAAGTTGAAGTATGTTCCAGTATGTTCCAGTCTAGCGTGTGCAGAACAGCAGCAACAAGAACTGTCTTTTAGAGTTTCTTTGTTCTGAGGCTGAACATAATTTGAAATGCCAGGCAAGACGGAAGAGAAACCTTCTCAACATGGCTATCTCATGGAGGCTTTTGCGGAAGCCGTTGCTGATGGAGTCCGGTTCCCATACTTAAGCTTGTGGTCATGGTATTATTACACAATGGATTGGTGACCAATGTTGACAATGAGGATGACGATGATAGTAATTACCAAATGATCCTTTGATAATTGTAGTGGAGAATCGTTCAATGTAAAACCTGATATGGGCAAGCATTTCTCAACTGCAAGCCTCATCCGCCTGAGGTCCCAGCAGTGGTCACCGAGCGGCTCCGTCAAGGTGCCATGTGCGACCAAGGCCATCAAGGTCCACCCAAAACAACTTCTAATGTAGCCCGAAATGCTTATCGTGCGATTCGCCGCACTGGCTTGTCATGGAAGATACCCATAGAGGAGTATGACTACAAGAAGCTTGATGGGTCATACCTGACTACCCACTACCTACGACCAATGAAAATTGTGGAATACTTGCTTGACAAAAAGCCGTTGCTGGTGTGTGGGGAGTCTGACACTGAAAAGGTGAAGGGCATTTTTGGTGCCTTTTGGGATGCCTACCGGAGTTACCATGGTACCCACGAAGTGTACCAACGCCATTCTGGAAACTTGGATCGAGTGGTCCCATTGGCAATCCATGGTGATGAGGGGAAAGGCAAACGCAGGTCATCCACTACATTGGTCACGCTGGAAGCAGTCATAGGCTGCAAAGGCGAAACCAGATTGTGCACTGAGTGTGAGCCGCGTGGCCTTTATCCTGAACAATGGGGACCCAGAGGTGACGATCAACATTTAGTGGCCAAGGCCATGCGGACAAATATGAAGGGTCACTCATATTTGCAACATTGGCCCTTGTTTGTCGTTCCAGGTATCCTGAACAAGAACTACAAGCCGCTCACTTACGAGCTACTGGATGTTGTGGCAGCAGATTTGGAAAAACTGTTCACCACTGGAGTGCAGGTGAGAGGAGAGACTTGGTATGGCGCCGTGATTGGTGCCAAGGGCGATTTGAAGTGGCATTCCAAGGTTGCCCGGTTGGTCCGGGGGTTTGAGCACCAGGGGAGACAGAGGGACATCCCAATGTGCCATTGGTGCATGGCTGGCAGTCCTGGTGTCCCGGCTGAGGATGTAGCTCGCCATCATCCATGTTGGGAACAAACACTGTGGGCACAGCGACCGTGGTCTTCTTCAAGCCCTCCTGGTCTTTTGGTGGTGCCGTTTGATCAAAGGTTCCCAGAGAAATTTTATCAGCACGATCCATTTCATACACTGCGCATTGGTCTCTACAGAGATTTTGTTGGGAGCGTCATCTTCCTCTACATGTCCTGGAACTTGTTCGATGGCGGATCTGTGCCAACAAAGCTGGAAGCAGCGTGGTCGAGTTTCTGCTTATGGCAAAGGGGGGTCCAGAAAAGTGCTTCGCTTCGTTCTTTTTCCAAGGCCTTGTTCAACTACAAGACCAAGAAGTCATACCCTTGGATCAATGCCAAAGGCAGTGATGTCACATTGTGCTTGAAATGGATCTCTGTGATTACCTATGGTTTCGTGCAAACATGCACCGACAACGACCAGCTGCAGATTCTGAACATCATCTTGAGCGCTTCTCAAGCTGCAGTTGGGTTTTTCGATTGCATGAACCAGCATCGGCTTTGGATGAGCACTGCATGTGCTATTTCCCTTTATGAGCTTGGCCATTTTTTTTTGGTTGGTTATGGCTGGTTGGCTGGATGGGCCTATCGAAACCAGTTCTGTTTGTTTTCGGTTAAACCGAAAGCACATTTTTTTCGTCATATCCTTTTAGAGTTGCTGGCTCAGCTAGAGGCAAATACCCAAGTAGTGTTGAACCCTCTTACTTGGAACTGTGAGCAAAATGAGGACATGATTGGGCGTATCAGTTCTTTAACCGTCAAACTTGACAGCAGGGTTTCTACCAGACGTGTTCTGGAATTTTGGATGGTAAAATCTGCCATCCTATACAAACGGCATTTTGGTTTGCAGTGAGGACCAATAGCTACTGCATAGTGATTGCATAGTGAAGTACTTGGTTTTCTCTACATATATCAAAAAAAGTTCTTTAGTCTTTTGGGGGCATCCTCACATTGAGCAAACTCAATTACAAGCTGAAGCCATGAGAGATGGGGAAGCGGCGCTGGAAAAAAAGGAGAACCCATGAGAGAGCGATAATTCTATGAACGAACGATATTCAAGGCTGGCGGCGATATAAAGTGTTGGTTCAAAGTGGGAGCGTTTATTTTACACTAGTGGGTTTCTCAGGTATACCGTTATTATTGTCCATTATTTCCTTTTGTGAATTCCCGTGTTCCTTCTCGAGTTTGCGTACAGGTGAAACTGGATCGGGGCATGGCATGCTGGAGTTTTCCAGGGATTTGTTGAATTGTTAGTAGAAGTTGGTGGGATTCAGAAACCTAGTTTAGATGTTTAGAGTCTATTTTGCCAGCCACATTTCTTAGCCCAAGGGTCATGGTTAAGAAACATGTTGTACTCTAACCCCAAAATACTCGGATTTCTTATCACACGCCTCAGCCGTAGATCGACTGGTGCAGGGTTGTTTTTTCTGGAAGTTTATGTTTTTGTGACATCAATATGTTTCACATGATCTCCATGTGATCTGTTCAGAGTTACAGATGGCTCCCTGAAGGTAAAGGCACGCTGCACCTCCACACATGGCAACACTACACGGTGTCCTTGGTCTTCTGGTTCCGTCGGACGTCTAACCCGTCGCCGGTGCTGCCCAGAAGTCAAATGCCCTTGTGGCTGGGAGGCAGGGCCGTATAGGGCAGGGCGGCCCATATCGACCTTGAATAAGCAATGTCAACAGAATGGTAGTGGCCTCGCAACTGTGTTTGTGTGAAGACAAGGTACCTATAGAATTTACGTTAGTTTATTGGATCATCATCTTGTTTCCCATTCTTCACTGGTGGTAAATCTCTTATTTTCATCCGCATTGAAACCCCCAGTAAATGGATGTAAATGGTATGTTTGGTGTATACCCATGAATTCAGTCGTGTATCATCATTTTGTCCCGTTTACATTGGATTAAATATGCATTTTTTGGATGAACTGTCAGTTTGTCAGAGTTGTTGGGGCACCTCTTTTATATAGGATGATCATGGAATCATGGTCGTTTTCTCGGATGTTTCTCATGGGAAACCTGCATGATCACCAGTTGTTCCTGATTTAGTTCGATGATTTTCCCAGTTGTAAGCATCCATGTTGATCGGGAAAGTCCCAGCCACGTTTGATGACACAATAGGCTATATCAATTATCATCATATATCGTATATATATATATATACACCACATATAATATATATATAGTATATTATATATGTAATATATCAATTATCACATATATATGTATATACATGTTTACTATTACCCCATGATTACTGTATCATATGAAACCTTTTTTTAACCCCTGCTGCGCAGCGCAGGCCCCTTCGATCTCAGCTACAACCCCTTGCATCAGCCGGTGACCTTTGAGCTGCCCCCAGCGACCCAGCGAGTCACCTTGAGCGCATTGATCACAGGTGAGGAGCACAAAAATGGAGAGATTTTCACCGCTTACCATCGGAGTGATTTGGGATTTTGAAGGGTATGCATGGATTTTAATGTTTTTTTTTTTTTAATGGGATGTTTGAAGATTTTATGGGATTTCGATGGATCGAGTTTTGTGGATGTTTCATGGATTTTACCTCTTACACTGGGTTTTAAGATTGGTTTTTGATGGGTTTTGCTTGAGCATCAGGCCACGGATGGGGCGTAGATGAAGACAACTGCGCAGAGTTCTGCGACCATTCCCATCATTTCTCCGTGAATGGCGTCACCACTGGGCTGACGAAAGCGCATCCGACTGCGGGCAACCAGGATGGGTGCAAGACAAAGGCCGACCCGCAGATGTTGAGTTTGTTGTTTGAGTACCTTCCGCTATTCAAACATGCATAAAATGGACATTGCCGTGTATAAAGGACATTGCCATTTTTGATTATGTTTGATGACCGGATGGTAAACCAATCTATTTCGGGGTACCATTGGTACCATTTTGATATGGTGGAAGAATTCTGGTGCGGCAAGCACCCCTCACAAAGGTTGTACCCCTCATCATAAGTTTTTATGGAGGGCTTATTGACCACCAACAACCACTGAAAAGATCTACTAAGGGCCTATTGGTATCTAGTAACCATCTATACCCTCCCGTAGTTGTTCAGAGACCTATGGAAGATCAGTCTGTTTCCGCCATTTTCCATAGCTCTGCACCAAATTACCAGAAGGAAAACATGTTTGCCGCGCGGTTTCTTGGCGCTGATTTTCTTTGGGCTGCCGGTCAGCCCAGGTGTTTTTAGGAGTCGTGCCCAATCAATATGGCACCTGGCCCTTCGGACGTGCTGGCTGGTGTCCGGGGCAACACGTGGACTGGTGGGAGGTCGACGTGACGCAATGGTCACTTGCCGATTTGCAGATGATTACCCTCTGGTAAACTAACATAACTATAGAAAATCACTATTTGTCATGGGAAAATCCACTATATTACCAGAGGGTAGCAGATGTTGTTTCTGGAGGGTCGATGATGTCGATGATGTCGATGATGTCGATGGCCTTGAGCGACGCCGAATATATACAAGTTTAGATAGTCTAAATGTGGTATTTCACCAAATGCACAAACCATCCCCAAATGTCGTCACCATTTTGATGGGTGGTCTAAACCATGCCCAAATGTTCAAATGGTACTTCATGGTTGGGTTGCCCACATTACATGATTTTGATGAAAAAAAACCTCGTTGTTTTTTTTTGATATCGTGTTTTCTCCCCACTTTTGATTGACTTTCTACGAGGCACCCTGCTCCCACCAACATCCATCAGCCTAATGGCTGTCCCTTTGATGTACTTCGACTTCAGTGCAGTAAGTCCCCTGAAAAGGATCTTCATTAAGCTCCACCCAACCAAACATTGGTTCAAGAAGATGTCCACATGTTTTGGAGGAACTTTCAACAGCTTTGACCAAGATTTCTTGGTTAGTTTGGGAGATGACAAAGCCACTGCAGGGCGTGATGGTTTGTTTATGAGGTATTCTAAGCTTCTCGATGGTTTTGTGGAGAATTGATGGGTTGATGATGGTACCCTCTAGTAAATTAACATAGACCCTGCCAGATAGGGGCTGGAAGATGTTTCCACTAAAAAGATATCAAACTACGGGCGATTTTCAGGGTCCAACTGTTCATTTTCCAGATGATAATTAATATTATCCATAAACATATTATCATAATTTATATTGATTCATGATATGTGTTTTTTCCATATAGAAATATTACCCATAGATATACAGTATCTATAGATCATATTATTTTTTTATCCATAGATATTCCCAACCCAAATCAGCCAGGTTGCAGGAGGGCTCCAACACCCTGACCTACCACGCCTACTTCAACGGCACGGACTACGAGCCCCAGCCCGGCGGCTTGGAGGATGACCTGGGCTTCCCAGCAGAGATTCACCTGGCCTCGGTGCTCACCTTCTATTCGGAGGAGGGGTACCATGGAGCTGGAGATGAGTCTTTTAATGCGTTTTTTTTTTATAAGAAGGGGTATGTATGTATTTGTATATATATAATACAATTATAGGTATATATTTAATACATGCGCAACATGGCTTTTGTTTTTGTTTTTTGTTTTTTTAATGGGTATAATATAAAACTATAAATATGTATATGTATATATACACAATATGTTTTTTTTGTTTGTTTAATGGTATATATATATATATTAATATATACTTATAAATATGTGAATATGTATATATATATACATAGGGTCCCCCAAAAAAATATGACCGTATCATTGGAGCTGTTTTTTTTTTCCGGGATATATATATATATAATTAGTAAACTTCTCAAAAAGACAATAGTAAAGTCTGATCTAGCAAAACAACATGTCTTTGTACGTTGCCCTCTTGTAAACATGCAAAAAGATGCGGACAACTCAACATTTGCTTTGATATAAATATAATAACCCCTCAAAAAGATAGAACACGTTGAATTTACCATATTGTAGAATTTTACTTACTGTTCTATCTTTTTGTTTTGTACTTCTCAGTGCATGTTTCTAATAAATCATGCTTAGGCAAATATAACAATAATTATATATATACTGTACATGCATATGCGATAAATATGCACATGCAATATATCATTGGACGCATATATACTAGATCAATTGAAATTAACCAGATAATACAGTATATGACAACAATGTTGGTTCATTTCTGTTGATGTTTTTGGATCACGTATTTGTTTGTTCTTGTCATGTGTTCATTTGGGGAAACAAACAGTGGAATATATGTGTGTTTGTTTGAACAATTACAGTATGGGGCACCAGGATGTTCCCCAATTTTTGCAGAAGACCGCTTCGCATGATAAGTTCCATTTCTTTCACTTTTTTGCCGCTTGAATCTCCAATTGATCCTCATTTCTCCCGGTTTTCCTCGTCATTTTCAGTTGGTCACTGGAGTGTAGCCATCATTGTAACTCATAACCCACTAAAAGTATCTAAAAGTATAAAACACACATCATTCTAGTTAAAATTAACTCTGGAAAGTCATAACCCACTAAGTCAGAATTCTTCCCATCCATCCCAAAGCCATCCAAGGCACCAACAGCCGGTCGAGCTAAAGCTGAAGCCGCTTCAGCCCTTGGAGAATTCGCGACGTTCGGTTGCTTGGTCTCGATTTCACCAATGGTGGAACCCAGGAAACTGGGACACATAGATGTCCCAAATTCCCATTGGCTGATGAAAAAAGAGGGGGTTGGAGAAAGCCAACAGAAAAAGAACGGGTTTCTATGATGACAGATGGTATACCAGCTCCCGGCCCCTCTATTTTTACCAAAAGGACATTATTGATGGGACAATAATGAAGAAACAATCTGCTTTGAACCCAGGAATGTACTCACCAAACATGTTGAGTTTGTTGCAGCGCAACATTTATATATAGGGACTTGACTGAGTCAAGCATCACGGTTGGGTCATGGTGACTTCTTTGCCGGCACCGTGCACTGCCGGTTTGAGATGCATTGACGTAGATGCAAACACCTTTCTTGTTGGCTGTGGTTGTTGGTTCTTGGGCTAGCACTGCAGTCACAAACTTACATGATTTATTTTACAATTGATTTTTCGGCTTAAGCCATGAGTTTGGATACATATCTTTAATATAGTCTAATGTAATATAACAACCTCACTGCGATCCTAAATAACCTTGTTTCAGGTTATTGTGAATGATTACAGATGATATAGATGATATAGTATATTACAGTATCATATATCCAGATGTGTATGGGTGAGATGATCCCAATTCCCAGGCTTTCAAGGAACTTTGAAGCGCCAGTCAGAGAAGTTTAATACCTCCACAGTGCCCAGGTTCTTTTTCCTTAGCATGGTGCGGTTGCCCTGGTGCGATGGCGAAGATAGGCCCTGGCAGCAGGCAGCACCAGCACAGGTCAGATGCGCCTGACAAATTCACATCAGTGGCTGGTGGTTTCAGAATGTTTCAGACGTCTTGTGACATGTTTATCCCATATCCCAACAATGGGATGACTGGAGCCCCAATTCCCCAACTTCAACTTGCAGATTTTCGGGGAACAAAAACCACCGACCAGCTGGAATTTGATTTTGAACCGTTGCGGTTTGAATTCAGTAGTACATGAGCATGTCGAACAATGCGAGATGCTCCGTTCTTTTCCAGCCAAATGGCTGCTTGCCGTTTGAATCGCTGCACCAGCACTTGGAAACATGGAGTGTACCTCACTCAGAATTGTTGAGACCTCCCCCACGTTGGGGAGTCTCAGATGGTGAGGCCATGTCCAGTCGCGGCCGTGTGTCAGTTCAATGTAGCCCTTGGCTGAGCATGGCACGGTTGAAGGCTTTGATGGTCTCAGAAAATTGTGGACCAACTGATTTGGGATGACAGAAAGATGCCACGGTCGGCATTTCGGGGGTGAAGTGCCCATTTCTTGTTTTTGGTTTCCCATGTTTTTATGCTTCCTTCCAACAACCTTCATGGAGGAGCAATAATCCTTTCCCCCTAATACTAAACGTCCCCCCCAAATGATAAACACGTCAGGTAGTTTTTATTATTTGGGGAGTATTGGTTATTAGGGAACCCTAATCATAAATTAAAGCCCTTAATAAAAAAAAAGATTTCTAAATTAATTAAATTTCCTTTTATAAGGCAGTTAAAATATTGCCAAGAATTGGATTTCGAAGTGGACCGTATTAATAAATTTAAACCCTTAATATGTTTTTTTTCGATTTCAAAATTAATTCAATTTCCTACTATAACGCAATTAAAATATTGCCAAAAATTGGATCTAATATAAAAAACTAAAATTTTCACGGACCCTAATAATAAACACCCCGGAATTAACTAGTTTGTATTATTAGGGGGCGAAACCCACAAATGGTAGCTTTATTGTTAAATTGTTTTCTAAAGGGGATCAATTAAAAGTTAAATTGGCAAACCTGAAATTTTCCAAAATTAGAGATGGACCCTAGTTTTTATTCGGGTTGGTTTAGTAATAGGGGGAAGGGATTAACAGACCATGACAAACCCCCTAACTTTTCCTGCGGCTTCTCAGCATTGTGGCACTAGAGTCTAGAGAGTTGCTAATGTGTTTCCTTTAATTAGCAAGAAACATAAGAAGTACACGAAACACAAAAATGTCTCGCAACGAAGATACATACGATATCATACTATCATCAACATTCATCAACCGGTTCTTGACACCTCAACAAATGGAGTTTATCAGTTATACTTCTCCCTATGAGGTGGTAACCCTGGTTGACCAGCAGGGCGAAGGATTTGGGGCACCACCGGGCACTACCGCAGGTGGTTGCGGGCGGGCACCTAGTCCAGAGCTCAGGAGGATTGCAGAAATGCCTTGAAGGGGTTCACGTGGGGAGTAGATTCCGTCATATCACCATCACTGGTGTTTGAACCCCCGAAGTGTCCCTTCTGTAGTTGATCTATCCATTGTACTTGAAACGTATTTAGATGTATTTAGGTATGTGGCTCAAATTTCGTCCAAATCGGAATGGTTCTATCAATTGGGGGGTTACCCCAAAATAGTGATAAATGGTTAACTGAAACGGTATCCCCATGTTAATATACCTGCGCTTGATTAATCCCGGCTTAACATTTGCCAGTAATATACTCCGAAACATGTCAATCCATTTGTGGTCGAAGCCCGGTGTCTACGAGTTTCTCTCTGAAATCCAGTTGATTGGCGAACAAAAATACTGGCAAATGTTGAGCCGGGATTAATCAAGCGCAAGTATATTAACATGGGGGTACCATTTCAAACAACCGTTTATCACTATTTTGGGGTAACCCCCCCAATTGATAGTCAGGGTTTACAAATTCATTCTCTGCCCTGGTTTTCATCACCGTTTCATTAAATCATCATTTCAAACTATGTGTGTTTTTCATGTTTTTCTTAGTTGTACCCTCTGGTAAACTAACATAACTATGGAAAATCATCATTTTCAATGGGTAAATCCACTATAAATGGTCATTTTCAATAGCTATGTTAAATTACTAGAGGGTACATGGTCAAATCAACATTTTCCATGAAAGAAAAGCTGCCGAAAACCCGCCGCATTTTCTTATGATCCTCCAAGATCCTCCGCAGCTGCCCAGTATGCTTCGCTCCCTCAGCAAGCTTCCTTTGGGCGCCCGGCCATGGGCGCCCCAAGCGCGGCATGTGGCAGTGTTGCGGCATGACTGGACGCGGGCAGAGGTATGGGGGGTTGGGGGGGTCCAGAAAATTCGCATGAAAATTCTGGAGAGAACATACCCAAACAATTTTTGGCTGGCGAATCAATTCCCAAGCTACTAATTCGGGTGAAAACATTCCGTTGTTCTTTGCCACTATCTTTTTGATTGTTAGTTTAACATATACCCAGGGTTAGAAAGTATAAGCCAGTTCCTGGAGTCACCGCTTCTGACATGGCACCAAGAATGGGATTTAATGATAGAATTTCAATCAACAAACATGAGGCTATCAGATAGAATATATAGAATGGCCTTTGATGCCTTTGCCTAGATGCATCAGAGCATTTTATGCGGCTGATGAAAAAACTCTAAGACTCTAAGCTTTCACGTGTTCCGAACGGTCATCAACCATCGGCATTCCTGCCTAGAAAATGCAGATATCACCAGCAGTTCAAACATTTTTCTCGGATGCTTTGGCCACGCAGGTGGCCGAGATCTATCATCAGCTCCTTGGTTTTTAGCAATCCATGAGGGGACCCGTGGGATGTAGGCAATCCTGTGCTGCGCCTAGCACTGAGTGATGCTTTTGAATATATCCCCTTGAAGGGCAAGACTTTACAGTTTGCATTGGATACATTTCAATCCTTCATGCAATCACACATAGTTTGGTTTTTCAAAGATGGTGTGCCAAGAATACCAGTGGGTTTCGGGCCAATTCACACTAGCCTCTACAATTTCAAGGGCTGCCGTGACTTTTCAGGATTCAATCTGTCAATGCCATGTTTCACCGAAGCTGTTCATAGTTAGAACCGGGTTTCCAAGCGCAGCTCTTTATTTTCCTTGCTCGTCAGCTAACACCCATCTAGAGAGTGATGGGATTCAGGCCATGATGCCATATCATTTTTTTAAGGTTCATGCCATGATCGATCATTAGATGGGCTCATAGGTAGAACCATCTAGAACCATCTATTATGTCTAGAACCATCTAGAACCATCTACCCTCTGGTAATTTAACATAACTATGGAAAATCACCATTTACTTCGTGGATTTTCCCATTAATAGCATGGTGGATCTTTCCATAGTTATGTCAACGTTTACCAGCAAGTAGAACCCTTTTGTCGCTGCCCATTGTGGTTTAGGCAGCTCCTCAGGACGACTCGAACCCAACAAAACCCAGCCGCCCCAAGGCCTCTGTTGGAGTTGGTCTACCAAGCAGCCGCTGTGCATCGCAGCGGTTTCTTCGATTCCAAGGAAGTGCAGCAGAGCAGCTTCGATTTCTGGATGTTTCGGGATGATCGATGACAATGTCAAGCCCGGATGAGACTAAACCATGGTTTATTAATGTTTATTAATTAGGGGGGGTTACTCCTCCAATAGTCATAATCCAATAGTCCTTTTATAGTGATTCAATGGGATTTTATAGTGATTCAATAGGGATATTAATGGAACTTACCCTCTGGTAATTTAACAGTTTGCTATTGAAAATGGCCATAGAAATAGTGGATTTTCCCATTGATAGCATGGTGGATCTTTCCATAGCTATGTTAAATTACCAGAGGGTAAACCATGGTTAAATGGTACCCCCCCAATGAACCAGCCGTAAACGGGGTTTATTAATCCAGGGTTGACATTAATCAATTATGATCAATTTCATATTTTTGAATGTGCACCGAACAGCGGCAAATGATTGGGTTGAAGATGCGGAGCTGTCCATGTTTGACCTGCAAGAACCATGGCGATGTTTTTTTTTTGAATACCTATTGCACCCTATTGCAATCAGTAATAAGTAAACATGTTAACAACAACTGGTAAACAACTGGTAAACAACGGGTAAACATGTTAACAACACATGGTTATATATTTGTTGTCGACCAAATCTTGCCCAAAAAGAGGAGTTTGAGCTGGCCAACAAACCTAGGATTGCCCCTGCTATGATTCCCGGATTCCATGGAGATTGTGGCCATACACCTAGCAAGGTCCCCTTCAAATGTGTTGCATCGTCATTTCCCGCCTCAAATTTCATTAGTCTACCATGGCCTACCATCCATTTTTTTCAAGCAGATGTTGAATGATGTTGACCATGTTGATGGGTACCTCTCTGGTAAAAATGAAACACGAATCTATTGAAGATGGCATATCATTTGAGCAGACGTTTCTGGGGATAGATTTCTTCACCTGAAATACCATGAATCTATCCATATGTGGGGTTTTTTACATCCATAAATACCAGCTATTTTAAGCGACAGTCCATTGATTCCATGGGTTTTCACTGATCCGCTTTCCAATTTTCCAATCTCCTGGCTGTGGCTTCGCTACAAACGTTGGCCGTGCGCTATCAAGGCACCCTTTTGTCCATCAAAACCGGCGGCTGCGGAGAAAATTGCGCCTGGGCGCCAGGTTTTGACGTGGCCAGGTTTTGCGGCAGGCCATCAGCCAGAGAAGACCCTGGCAGATAGGGGTTGGAAGACTAGTTTCCATTAAAAATTGGTGATTTTCAGGGTCTATGTTAATTTACTGGAGGGTAAATCAGATGGAGAAATGGTGTATATAAGCGGGAAAGAAATTGGATGAAATCAGGAAAGAACAGTTGAAGTCTTTGAGATGGCAATGAAGGTCGACACTTGGGATTCAATCAACGGCCTGTTGGCATAGCATGTTTTTTGATGGCTATAGGCAAGGGAAAGGACGGGATCTCCCGGTTTCCCCTAGGTCGTTGGAATGATCTTGGGACCCAGAAATCGGATGTGTTCGACATGGTCAAAACCACTTCAACTCAGAATATGAGGAATCTGACTGTGGTAAAACCAACAATATCCAACCATAAACCTCCAGTTTTGGAGGATTTATACCATGAAAGTCGTGATTTTGCTGGATGGTTTATGGATGTTTATGGCAATTGGCTACATCTCCCAGTTGGACCTTGGGCCGAGGTGGCTACTGCTCCCAGAGCCAGAGCTTCAAGACCGCGGTGAAGCCCACACCGATGATGAAAGTGGAACCTCCGACGCAGCAGGGTGCAATCTTGGCCATGGCCATTCAACTTACTGGTGCGTTTTACGTAGGGAAATGTAGGGAATGACCCATAGAAATAGATGGTTTACCTGGGTTTAGGTTTAGCTATTAAAACTGGTGATTTTCTTACTGGTGCTAAACGTAGGGAATGGATGGGTTGCTGGGGTTGCACCAGTAAGTCAACCTCCTCCCAAAAAAACATGATTTGGCCGCAAAATATGGGTGTAGCTCTGCAGTCCTTGGGAGGATTGGAGTGCCCAAACTTGGTGGTAACACACACGGTCTTGAGCCCAGCTTCACAAGAACTCGTAGTGTAAGATGAGTTGTGCCATTCCTTCAAGAGTTGGCTTCCTGTAACCTCACAACCCTGGGGGCTGATGAGAATGATGAAACCCTCTTTAGGGCCATGGAGTTAGTTGTCTACTGTAGTTATATAGTTAGTGGTAATATGTTATGTTATAAAACAAATTTTATATAAGCTTTTGGGACATTGTGCGCTTAGCTAACTCCACGGCCCCAAATATTATCGTTTCGCCCTTTCCAGTTCCAAGATGTTATATGTTGCAAGCCATAAGTGTTATCTAACACTTTGGTTTATAACCCATAACTAAAGTACAGCTATCTATATATTATTTTTTATAGTTATCATAATTATCTGTAAGGGTTTATTATAAACCATGACTCAAGTATCACATTATATAGCTACCAATCATGTCCACATCTACCCCTTTTTATCACTAACTATATATATATATATATATCTGTTGTCATATATATATATATATATATCCAGCATTAAAACATCCCCATCCCCAAAAACGTTTCAGGACGAGGTGTTGGAGGCGGCGCGCAAGGCCAAGGACGCGGGCTCCACGCGCTTCTGCATGGGCACCGCCTGGCGGGGAGTGGGGCAGAAGAACTCCTTCCAACACATCCTCACCATGGTGAAGGAAGCGTCGGGGATGTTGACATGGGAAAAATACCCTCTGGTAATTTAACATAGCTATTGAAAATGGCCATTTATAGTTAGTTTTCCCATTGAAAATGGTGATTTTCAATAGCTATGTTAAATTACCAGAGGGTAATATGGGACGAGGAAAATGGTGGTGAAGGAAGTGGGGCTTTCTAGATGGGATCTATGATTTAGATGTTTTTTAAAACTCTATAGATATCTATAGGTTGGGGTCTGGGATCTATGATTTTTGAAACTGTAGATGTTTGTAGATTAAGGTTTTGCAGCAGATAAGGGATCTTTGGACAATCTTTGGAAATTGATTCTAGGTCCTTGGTGATTTAATTGTACCCCTGATTGTGTGACGGTTTTTTTTCCTACAGTTATTTCTATATCTATTTTATCTATGTTTCAGAAGGAATCAAGGTAGGTGGCCTTGGTTTTTTTGGGGGTGAAATTTATCCCAAAAGAAATAGTACTGGGTTAGTGTCCCTTGGATTTTTACCTATTATGATTCTTATCCATACAGATAGTTTCTGTGGGAACCCAAACTAAATTCTAATACCGATAACTGTGATATTTAGTTCTGGGTTGGCTTAAGGATGCACAGGGTTACTTTTGGGTCATGGGATGTCATGGGTATATATTATATACTCTTCCATTGTTGGACCAATGGGCTGCGATGGATTTGGGGTCGACCCAAAAGTCATAATGAAGGACCCCGAATTGACTGCGGAAAAAATCATGGTAGAATGTAATAGTAAAGCTGTTTCCTAAGTCCACATACAAACTTCTGCACCCTGACATCGGCAAAAAAAATAACTAAATCCCAGGGTACAACCTCTGTATTGCCTAAGTCTAGGTGCAGAAATCTGCACCTTGACTTAGGCAATACCCCACCAAGCACCTAGGATATCGTCATTTTTGTTGCCTAAGGCAAGGTGCAGATTTCTGTACCCTGAGTTCGGCAAAATCCATAATTGGACATTGTATTTAAAGGATATATGATGATATATGATATAGACGTAGAAATAATGGGGAAATTAAGAAAAACGTGATCATCAGGGATAGTCTTGGTGGTTTTATACCAGAGGTATATTAGGGGATACCACGCTAGAAGAAACATGAGCGTGGTTGAAACAAATAGATCCATCATGGGATGATACCCATTTCTTTTTAATCCAGCAATTGATTGGGTACCCCATAAGGGAAATAGTAGTGGAGCCCTGTTTATCCGATGCACATGATAGAAAAAATATTATGTAACCGATACTGGGATGATACCCATTTAATCAACGAGTGAAAATAATAGTGGACCTGTGTTTATCCATGAGCATGGTAAAGGGCAAATAGATACATTATATAACATATATATATAACCGATGGTAAGATGATACCCATTTAGTCAACGAATCCGTTACATCATAAGGGAAATATAATGTACCTATGATGATACACTTTTACTCCACCAGATATATGATATTTAGAAAAAACCAAGAATCCATTGCCACAACCCCCAGATCAGTTTCAAAACTGTTTCTTTTTAACCTTAGATTATATAGCAGTATGTTCACAATCCGTTACACATGTTTGATGGTGAAATAAACCAGAGACATGAGTTGACATGGGGAAAATGGTGAGGAAAAAAGGCGATTTTGTGCGGTTTTTTGACATGGGTTTCATGGGATTTAAGAATGAACAATTCGGATAATCATTCTTTTGGATCTATGAGAATTACCATGGTCAAGGAAGCTGAGGGGGAATTAGTGTGGGTCAAGAGCAGGAAGCTCTTGGAAGAGTTAAACAATTTCTCACTGGTTTGGTTGAAGGGAAAACCTACGGCAAGCCATACTTTGACTACATTGCCACATAAGATCAAATCTGGGGTTGAGGCTGATGTGTTTCCATCAGAACAAAGAATCCGGGGGGTGTCTCAACGAAGGTTCAGAGGGAAATACGTTTTTGCAGTGGTTTGGAGGGACCATATCATTATTCATCCTTACATGAATCTACCATTGTGGCCTATGATTATTCTAGATTCTAGAAGTTTATCTATCCTTCTTCATCCACATCATTAGAGACATCATATTGTACAATTATATACCCTCTGGTAAACTAACATAGCCATGGAACATCACCATTTTTAATGGGAAAACTCACAATAAATGGCCATTTTCAATAGCTATTTTGACATAACCAGAGGGTAATTCCATGAAAAAAACACATTTTCCCAACTCACTCACAACCTTATGTATCTTATGTTCCCTAGGAATTCCCTAATACGGCGCATATCTCCCCATCTCCAACTGCCATGGCCCATGGCCCATGGCCCAGGAGGTGTCGTCCATGGGCATGGAGACCTGCTGCACCTTGGGTTTGCTGAACGCGGAGCGGGCCAAGCAACTCAAGGAGGCCGGCCTCACTGTGCCCTGGCGCTCAAGCTGCGGACTGCGGAGGCAGAGCGCAGAGCTGATCTAGGAATCTAGGATCAATGATGGTTGTGCGGTTAGCTAACTGTTCATTAGATGTCAGCGCCTAGCTTAGAAGAAAATGACTATATCTTGGATTAATATGGATTAATAAGTCGCAAACTAGATAGTTAACTAGCTCCACAGCCTGTCCAAGCCTGACAGATATGACAGTGAAATGGATGTTTGATGATGTTTGATGATGTTTGATTATGGTTCGTGATGTTTTTTCTGATTTCTGGTGATGCTTGATGAGGTTTGATGAGGTGTTTGATGACATTTGATGTATTTGTCGGTGATGTCTGATGTTTGATGATTAGAAATCCGACAGGTCATGAAATCAATAGAATCTGGAGGTGGGGACAAACACAAACAGCATATGTTGGGCGCAGCAAAAAATGCAAACTTATTATGGCGAGTATTGCTCAACATGGTTCATGGACTGTTGGTACAGGAAACCATAAAGGACTTGATACTTGGGGATAGCTTGGAGATATATAAACACCAACAAAAACCAATTGATGAAAAGTCCGCCATGTTTTAGTCTTTTCTATTTGTATTATTGTATCTTCCTCGGGGAATTCAACAGTGACACATATTACTGTATGCCAAAAAACCGAAGCAGTTGTCAAACGGATTCCATAAAGGCCCTATTGGCTGAAGAAATAGGTATACAGATAATATAAATGTGTTGAATCGCGGCGGTGAATTCCACCTCAGTTCAAACCCTAAGTCCAGCATTTATATCATTTATTCATCTTAGAATAGTAGACAAAAAGCAGTCAAAAGTGAATTTCAGCCAAATAGATCACTTTTCGCGGATCGAGTTCGATGGTTTTAGCCGCTAAGGCTTACAACCACAACCTGGACACATCTCCGGAGCATTACCCAAACATTGTGTCAACTCGCCCCTGTGCCGCACTATGACTGTCGTATTCCCATGTTGAGTTGGGTTGACAGGAAGCCAAGAGTGGTGCGATTGGGGATTTTTTTTGGGGCACATCAAACATTCCCCAAAAATCACCAAGAATCCACAGGGAAATGGTGAAATGGTGACCCAGAACAAAAAAAAAGTGGTATCGACCCTGCAGTCTTAGGTACTTATGCAGACCGCCTGGAAACTTTGGCCAACGTGCGGGAAGCCGGCATCAGTGTGTCTGGGCTTGACATGTTTAATTTGGGATCGTTTTCGAAGACATCGGGAGGGTTATTCGGTTATTCCAATTTGGGATAAGTTGGGAACCCTAAAATTCACCATTGGCTCTTATATGGGCACTGGTTGGTACTTGTGATAGCCCCGTACAATTGGGTCCATCATCGCATGAACCTTCTGAGTAACTAGATAAGTAACTCAACGGCCCAGTTAAGTGAAGTTTGTGCTGCTTTAAGTTGGAATATATTATATTTGTGTGTATCCAATTTTAGGAACCTCCCCAATCTTGAATCACATCAAGATCAACGACCCCTGAGAACAAAATAACTTGACATGGAACTTTCTTCTTTCTTCACTTGTTAACCTGACATGCGCAAAGCCAATTTTTTGAGACCAAAAGAATCTTCAGTTCTTCAACTGATATAATTATGCCCAAGTGGTAACGGACCCACATTTCTGGTGGTGACTGGGAACAGTTTCAGGTGTGCTGCGGAGGCATCCTTGGAATTGCTGAGACTGAAGAGGATCGCAACTTCTCCGGAGTGATGTCAACGGGAGCAAAGGAGCTATGGATGTCCGATGGTATGCATATTCCCCGCTCAGTTGGGACCCAAGGACCAAGACTTTCCTAACCGCACGATAGTTTCATTATGAAGACTTGGGCTGGGACAGCACTGTCATAAGAATTTAGTCAGTTGTCACTTTTTGAGGGTATCCCCCAAATTCATCGACCTGGGGCAGGGCCTGGGGTCATGAAATTTTTGGGTTGGCAAAACCCCGACCCCGCCCCAGTTCTAAGATGATTAGGATATGATAGGATATCTATGGATATGTTACCATTGGTAAGTCAAGAAATGTAGAAAAAGTAGATGAACACCAGTAATTATAAAAGTAAATCCATATATGTCCAGAGCCCTCAAAGTGGCTCTAATTAAGTTCATAAATTTGAAACCCCTAAGTGACGTTAATTGGATGGTACTTAGCAATACTTGTGAATGATGGCATAGAAACACATCAGAATAATATAGGGTTCATCACGTCAAGCAATCAAACCATATCCCTTGGGGGTACAACCCCAATCTCACCCCAGTATACCCTGGGATGATCAGTTGTGTTTGCATATGCTTTTTGCGAAATCACATGAGGTGGTCAAAATCGATACGTTTTGACATGCGGTAACACCCCAGAAAGTCCAATGACACGTTTCTAAGTACCCAGCAATAGGTATCATTTTAGAGGGGTCAGCGACACGGATGATCCCGTGTCGGGGATAACTCAACCCAGCAATGAGCAATATATATTTTTGGTGACGCTAAGCAAGGTGACCAAGGCTAACAGGCCACTGATGGTGGGTACTTAGAGGCTGCTGGTATGTGTATATATATATATATGATTATATATGTATGTGTATTTATATATACATATATGTATGTATTTGTTCTACACACATATACTCACACACATATATATATATACACATAATATAGATGTAAGGAAGTTCCAAAGGTCCATTTCTTGTGGTGCAGCTGTCAAGGTATTGGGCTGCTGCAGACCCTCGCCACGTTGCCGGAGCATCCCGAATCGGTGCCCATCAATGCGCTTGTGCCCATTGAAGGAACACCCTTGGGAGACAGGCGAAGCCGCAGATCTCATGCCATGGTTGGGATTTATAGTGATTTAATGGGATTTTATAGTGATTCAATGGGATTTTATAGTGATTCAATAGGGATATTAATGGAACTTACATACATAATTAGCTATTGAAAATGGCCATTTATAGTGGATTTACCCAATGAAAATTGTGTTTTTTCCATAGCTATGTTAGTTTACCAGAGGGTAAGCCCTTAGCTGTTTAATTGTGAGGTATCGCGGTTCAGTATCAGATGAAATGACTATTGGGGAAGTACCACCCGATTTTTTCACTGTGGTTTATTCATCCGGTGTTGACAGTATATGTCAATTGTCAGGACTCCTTACAGTGATGATGGGATGACCATACCTATATATATCATGTTTTGACCATGGGACATGAGTGATATTTGCGGATCGAAGTAGGGGTCTGGAAAATGATGAAAAATATGGGAAGAGTGTTGGAATGGGCGGTTCCATCATTTGGGGTCCCTTTGCTGCAAATTCTATGGATATTATAAGTATCTTAGGACAATTTTTTATATGTGGTTGTGTCTGAAAATTGGGTGTATTCTCAAAAAACACTTGTCATAAGGACAATTTATTATTAACTAGTGGATTTCAGGGTACCTGATTTTCAGGCAAAGTCATATTTTAGGAGGATAGAACCTAGGGGCCAAACCCGGCTATACGCCCCTGAGAAATGGGATAGAACATGATATATATATATATAACTTATAACCTAGAGGACTTATTAACCAGGATCATTAAGCACTTGCTAAGTGGGGATCCTCCAAGTAGGGGGCAGGTTGTCCCAGCCAGGCAGATTGCCATGGGCAAAGGCGTGACCTGGCGCGACATGGTGCGCTCCATTGCAACGGCACGGATCGTGACGTGTCACAACGACCGGGGCCCGGGGAACGGGTGGTTTTTCCTGGGTCAGACGGAGTCTGAAAGTCAGTTCTCACAGAAAAATCTGATCTAAAATCCGTCGAAAAAGAATGAACAACAGTACTCAGAGTCCAACCAGACTTTAACTTCTTTATCAACTTCAATTATATCTCCATCGCGTATAGGCAGAGGCAGCAATTGAAACGCGTATATAAATTTAAAGGCAACCATGTGCAACTTCACCCCCAAAAGTTGGGACCCCAGTCACCGCTGGGGCCGAGTCGGGTGAACCCGTCAGGTGATGCCCCATTCGATGGTGAGACTTTCGGCTGGACGCATGGAGTTTTCACAGGAGGTTCGTCGCGAACGGAGTGTCTCCTGAAACAACATCCCATTGAAGGTATTGAAGTGTAACATCTTTATGGCATTTCATGGTATAAAAAACAGTAGCATAAAGAAAACAGTAGCATATCTATGGCACATCTTTATGGCATATTGAAGTGTAGCATTTTTATGGTATAAACAAGGGTGCTACTGTTTTCTTATGCTTTTTTTCATCTATGTGGCACAGCTATATTATGTCTGATGACATCTCGTGAATTCTCAGGATCCAGTTCCAGTATGTTCCAGTCACTCGTCATCAAGATGAAATGGGATAGATCTAACAAAACAACCCACTGGGATGCGCATCTAAGTTCGTAAGTCGTACATGGTGAATAACATTCGATAACCAAACGATGACCCAGTTAATGTGGTAAACCCAATTACAAACCCAATAGTAAACCCAATGCTATGATAGCTATGGGATCTGGTTGGTGGTTTGGAACATGTTTATTTATTCCATATATATATATATATTGGGAATAATAATCCCAACTGACTAATATGTTTCCAGAGGGGTAGGTCAACCACCAACCAGGGATATATTGACATAACATATACATGATCTTAACGGTCAAGAACTGTTACTTACAGTAATGACATGTAATAACATGTAATAACTCATAACCATCTTATAACCCAGTGAATGAGGACATACCCTACTCATAGGATCCATGGTGCTGCTATATATGGTAACATGGATCCCATCAATATACCCCCTTTATGTTAGCATTAATATACCAGCACCATGGATCCTATGGGCTATAGAGAGTGTTTTTTTTTAAACAAAAAAAACGTGACTTTAACGGCCCGCCCGGCTCGTAGGCGCAGGCGATGATGTTCCTCTGTGGCGCCAACTCCATCTTCACCGGTGACAAGCTGCTGACCACGGCCAACCCCAAGTTCTCCGAGGTCGAAATGGTCAGTCGAAATCCATCCGATATCGCTGGAGATATCCCTGGCAATGACTAACAGATATGATATAGCTACTGAAAATGGCCCAGTTAGTTAGTTAGTTAGTTAGTTAGTTTGTTTGTTTGTTTTTTTGATTTACCCAGATATAATTGGTGATGTTCCATAGCTATGTTAGTTTACCAGAGGCTATCTAAAGTGACCAAAATTCTTGATGTTTTGAGGTTCCAACATGTTTCGACATGTAATACTTGATCCTCCATTCATGTTCCATCTTTTTCTCGCCGTCTTCCAATCTATTCCAGCTGTAGGGTGTTCATCTCGCGATCTTTCGAGCAAGCGCTCAGGATGCAGCGATGTTTGAGGTCCTGGGGCTCAAGGGTCACTTGCCAAAGTGCGTCCTTCATGTCCCTTTTGCTCAGGGGGCCCAAGATTATGGATAATTAATGATAACTAATAATTATAGTAAGAGATAGTAATCATAGTGAACTCACAATTAGATGACTGTAAATGATGGTTGGATATGTTTGGAGTAGTGGAAGATTCCCAAAATGACCTTAGGTTCATCCAAGTCAACTTATCGAATCGTTGAGGCACTCAGGTTGATTCATGTTCATCGCAAATTGATTACCCCAAATGGTAAACTAACAAAAAACTATGGAAAGATCCACCATTTTTCATGGGAAAATCCACGAACTAAATGGTGATTTTCCATAATATAGTTATGTTAGTTTACCAGAGGGTACCCTAAATGGTATTGACTAACAGTTTGCGAACTTGAAAATGACCCAATCGAAATAGTGGATTTACTCATTGAAAATGGTGGATCTTTGCATAGTTTTTTGGGACTGTTTACCAGAGGGTACCGGGTTCTTCGTTTGCTCATGGGATAGCCCAAAACTTCGGTTAGTCCCGGCGATCATTGGTGCTGGTTGTCCCTGGCATATTTGCTGTTTTTTTTTCCCCAAGGATTCACCATCAAAGCATCCATCATTGTCATCATTGTCTATTGGATCATGGAGGATGATAGGACCCATAGATCCACAGAAATTCCACCGTTCAGAAGAATGCAATGATGTTCTTCATATATGTTTTTTACACAGTCGATGACTTAACGAATTAGTCACCTCAATGGACATTGTTGGATATTATGCACCATATTGATCCATATTGTGTTGTTTTTTGCTCGAACGATGTTTTGTATATACAGTGGCTTGTTTTTCCCCAAAATAACCATCATTGTTAAATCATACCCATCCATTATAATCCATTATAATCCATTATAAAATCCATGATTTTTTTCACAACATTGCTAAAAACCTCAAATCACCACAGCTCAACTCACCATAATCACCATAAAATGTATGGATTGATATGAATTTAGAGAAAATTGGCAAGGAAACCCCTACATTTGATGGCAAAAAAAAATCCTGTAGCCTAAGCCCAATGCAATGAATCATGTTTTGTTTAAAAAGAAAACGTAAGGGCTTGATTATATAATTACCCTCTGGTAATTTAACATAGACATGGAAAATGGTCCATTTATAGAAAGATTACCTATTAAAAATGTTGATTTTCCATGGCTATGTTAGTCATAACCAGATGGTAATCCCCCTAAAAATCGCCATTAATCACGTCGTGTTTCAATTGACCCTTCAGACCGACCGAGGCAAGAAACCCTTCAGCGGCAACACGGCACACCTGCGCCCCGCCGAGCTCAAGGACGAGGACTTGGCGCAGCCGGCGGATGCAGCGATGATGGCCGCAGCGCGTGCGCGCGGTGAAGGGCCACGGGAGGTGGCCTTTTAAGGTGGAGCCGCTGGAGTTTTTCAGAGGGAAAGTAGGGTAAACATAGAAAAAACAGGGGGGAAAAACATGGTATTTTCCAGGAAATCCCGATGTTTGGGGGTATTTCTTGTGTTTATTTCATGATGACTCCCAAGCTCACAATATTCGGGGTCGGACATGCCTTGACAGTGGTCGCTAAACCTATGTATACATGTTTTTTTTCTTTGTGGTGGTGTCAGACAGAGGTGTTTATATAGATCAGTTGTGGTTATATGATGATATATGTATTTTATATATATATATATGTATTATATATATTATATACTATAAACCAGCTGAACACGTGCAATTCTCTAAACATTCTTCAGTTCCAGGAGGTTTAGCTGAGTTGCGGAGAGCTTGATTGCTGGGCTGGTGACGTGCTGGATGTGAGTGGGCCATTGCAGGGCCTGTGACACGTCAGTCAAAGAGCTGACCGGAAATAGAAATAAATATGATCATGTTGACTATGCGCATGATTCTCTGAAGAAGGATCCATAGCAACACTACAAAGATCCATGGTATAATTCGCCAAACGTGGTGAATCTGGCGAACTTCAACAAATTACCATGACTGGGATGCCTGAACTATAGCCTCGTGCTCTCCAAGGTACTGTATATTTTTTGCTTTAGTTTGTTTACAGGACACGCAGGATCGTGTGGGTGGCCTGCCCATCCGAAGTTTGCTCAACAGAGCTACGCTGTTGAGCATGGTGCTGTTTGTATTGAACGAATGAAACTGTTACTAACTTTGTCCAACTTCAAGAAAAAGGGGGAACCAGTCGCTGTCAGTCAATACATTGCGGTAATTTGGCACGGCGGTGATTTTCCATAGCTACTATCATAGATATATATATATATCTATCTATATAGCGTTTTGAGGTTCAACATGATTCAACTTCAATTTTCAGTGTTCCACCAGAACTGAGCTGGGCAGCTTCGGATCATATGATTTTTGAATAAAAAACGGCCGACTGGCCGGTCACGCCGTGGGTGCCTTCGCACAGCGCGGCACGTTGCCTTAGAGTTGAGGACGCCAAAACGCGCCTTTCATCTTGTCAGTTCCACTATGTTCCAGTGGGCAGTCGGGAAGTATCATGTTTGGACAGAGCTCTTTTCGGACCGATGGTTGGAAAATGTTGGAAATGTGTTGATAGCTTGCCATATCTTTGGTTTGTCCGAAGTTTGGGCTCAGTTTTCATTCCACCAGTCTAGCCCCTGCGGATGTGGCGGGCTTTGGTTTTTTCTCTGCTTACAGTGCTTTCCATATGCTTAGCGGATGACTGCGAGGAATGGCAGCATGGTGCAAGTTTCCTTCAGAGTGGGCAGTATCTCCAGTCGCACAGCTCGGCCTCCGGCTTGAAACGAGGCTTCTTGCGAAATCCGCACGAGTGGTGGGTACCAGCTGCCTGCGTGCTGGCGCCATTCATGTGCTTGGAACCCTTCGATTGTCTCAACAACACGGGTCAGCTGAAAAGCCGCCAAGAAAATGAAGCACAAATGGCAGGTCCAAATGGTGTCAATGTTGCTTCTTGGTGCTATTCTGACCCATCCTACTACAACACTGCGGTCTTGCAGTGTTTGGTGAAGAAAGATCTGCTGGCTTATGCACAAACCATGTTTGAATACAGTGTCGCAAGGCACCCCTTGGATGAAACCGATGCGACCTATTGTTCTTGGCTTGTAGTTTCACATTTTTTCTTGCTCTCACCACGAATGGGAGGATGATCCCCATCGATTTCTCTGTCCGATTTAACCGATCACCCCAAAGGTCAAGCCCTCAATAATAGGGGGTTTGACATGGAGCACGGGCTTCTTACGCACCAACAACCCCTAAAAAGGGCTTCTGAACCAGCTATCATCAGGGGGTCTTCTTTCGGGGGGTGGGTAAATCCCCTTCAGATCCTGTGTTTGATGAGGGCCCAGCAGCAAGGTGCCTACATGGGCTTTTGCCACAATGACCAGGTCACTTTGAACACCACCTTGGACGAGGCCCAAGTCATGTGCGACGAGCTCTTTCCAGTTCCCAACGGCTGGCGTAGTGCAGGCGCCCCCCCGTTACCCGGCAAGGAGTTCACTGCGGCAGACGCCAAGAACTACGCCATGGCAGCCTGTGCCATGGGGAATTACCAGTGTGATGTGATCTACTGCCGTGAGACCTACTGTAAGAAAGAACAGTACCAGCATATTTTTGAAGAGGTGGCTTCGAAGTGAAGTGGAAAACGGTGGCCGGGGCAGAAACTCTTCCGGGAACATGGCACCTCAATCATGGCTCCAAAATTTGGATAGAAAAAATAACCATTTGCGATTCCAGGATCCCATGACCAGGGGGTTCCATATCATATCGAATTGTGTTCCTAACTTTTACTGTGTTGTCACTGTCTTGGATAGAAATCGAAGGTTGGGGGTCGGAATCGTGGGCGTGATTTTGCTGTGAGAGAGTGAATCAAGAAGGAATGACGATAGTTCTTGCTTATGGATTAAGGTATACGGTATAATACACATATAGTCACATATAGATATGATATATATATATATAATATATAATATATATACATATACATATGCCTAGAAACTCCTTTGGCAAAAGAAACTGCAGGAGGCCAAATGTTGTTGAAATTACGCTGGGGAAACATCAGAAGGCACCTTTTACCAAGCAAAGTCGCTTTTTCCTAAAAGGCAAAACTCATAGGGCATCTGGAGTCTCCAATCCTTGATTTGATGGGTGGTGGCTATGCGGCTAGGTGAAGCACTGAGATTTTTTCAGGGTTTAGGGGTAGAAAAAACTTTGGGGTCATTGAATAGCCCAACTTGCTACTAAGTATGCTTCAATGATTAACCACTTAGATTTTTCATAAGGAAAGGGCTAGGTTATTTGGGGTAATCATTGAATAGCCCAGGAACCCAGGCAAAAGTTGCGCCCAGGTAACCCGACACCACCTAATGTCAAGTTCGTATTAATAAACCCCTCCCCCCAGAAGGTTTAGCTCCATGAGAAGGTTGTCCCCCCCAAATAGTGACAAGTTAAAAAAAATAAACATGCGATTCATGAGATTTAAGAATTCAATTGAAATCAATTTACTTTCAACTGATTTTCCTTTTAAATCTAAAGGAAACGCCAGGGTTCCAATTCAAATCAAATTACTTTCAATTGATCTTTTTAAAATCCACAGGATAAGCAAGGATTTCAATTGACACCAATTTACTTTCAATTGATGTTCCTTCAAATTAAAAGGATAAGCAAGGCTTTGAAATCAATTTATGGCCAAGGGGGCCGAGGGTGTTTTTAATTGGGGTGCACATGCACCTAATGCAGCTAATGCACCTAATGGGGTGCCCTCTGCGAGCTTCTCAATCAAACATTTTGTTTTTTTTCCCTAGATTTTGGGGATTCTGTGCTTTTATATATATTTATATACATATATACATATATATGTGTGTGTAATATGTTTATATATATATACTGTATAAATGTATTGACATAACTTGCCATAACTATAAATTGCATCTCCTCCGAGCTGACTCTGCGCCATACATCATGACATCCCCTCTCCAGAACCATTTGGCAGCACCAGAAGTTCTATCAGGTCAGAAACATAAGAACCACCCATTGGTAAACGGTAAACTATACAAAAAGCTATTGAAAATTGGGTTTTATAGTGATTCAATGGGATATGGGATTTACCCTTGGTAATGACTAACATAGCTATTGATGCCATGGCCCATAGAAATGGTGGATTTACCGATTGATAGCATGGTGGATCTTTCCATAGCTATGTAAACGTTTACCAGAGGGCAAATCATGTTCTCACCACGAAATTGATTTTCCAGAAGGGTGTTTTTTTCAACAGGAGCTGGCCACCCATGTTGATGAATAGCGGGAGACCAACCCAAAGTAGTATTCCCAAACCTTTTTTGACAGTGGGTGTTGGTTAAAAGCACGTACAGTAGGAAGGAAAAAACAACTTGTTGTATTACAACTCAAGCCGCGAGGTTCGATCAATGATAAGTTGTAATACAACAAGTTGTAATACAACAAGTTCATAGGGTTTTGGAAGACAGGCAAATCTTTGATCTGTGGTGAAATTGCCGAACAATTTCGGGGGCCGGCTAAAGCAACAGCATTGCCTAAGGGGTAAATGGGTATCGCACTAGCGCTTGGTATTTAAGCACGCTGGGTGTGGTGTGTTTGACATTGGGAAATCCAAGAAAGCAGCGTTGCGCAACTGAAATATATCGGGGTAGGCAATCCCCGTAAGAGCTGCCCATTTGGCAATCTTGTTTCTCCAGAACCATATTCATGCAAGATGCTGGGATGAGTGGAGTAGGCTGCAGAAGGCCCCTCAATTTTGCTATCTTAGGTCTTACACCCTCACTAACCTTCCCAAAAACCAAGGTCTTGCTACAATTGATTAGAGTAATCCCTTCAACCTAGAATATTAATAACCCCATAATTGGTCCCAGATATGTGGTTTCATCATCCCGTATTAAACCATGCTGTCAGGCAGGGTCTTTCATATGAACGGGGCTGCAGCCATCAGCCTATGAGACATGTGGTGTTTGGAAGGCACCCAGAAAAGGTTTTATCAACCGCCGAAAAGATAATAAAGTAAAATCCTGCTTAAATAGGGGATATATTAATTTTCTATGTTTTTTGGGATTGCCATACTTGTCTTGAAATCGTTCAACGAAGTTGGAAAGGGACAAACCACCAGCAAATGCACTGCATGGTTGCTTTCTCCAGCTCTAAATGTCCATTCGGATCTCATATGATCCCATGGACTAAAGCCACGCACGTAGATGTTTATGCTTTCTGTCTTGAAGTTTGGTAAAATTATCATTTATATTCATTTATATCATTTAAATCATTTATATCCATATATTCGTCCCACTAAGACTATCTAAGACTGTCAAGCCAGCAAGATTTGCATCCCATCAATTTTGCTCATGGCTTGTTGCCTTTGCTACTCTGCGCCATGAGAAACTTCACTCCGCGCTGTGTGCTGCGGAGATTTGCCCGAGTCGCCACTCGTTCAGTGGCCACTGGAAATGAGACCTGGCCGGCGTGGTAAAACTGGTCATGGTTGGTACTGTTGGTAAAGCATTAACAGTAAACCACCCCCAAATTTCACCAGAAATAGGTGGTATAATCGGAATTTGGATGTATGACATTGCTCTACATAGTAAGTTGTCCAAGTTAGAGTTCAAGTTGTCCCTGGGAGTTGAAATTGCCTGAAACCGGTGTTGCTTGGTACTCAAACCCATAAAACCAGAGTCAGGTGCAGAAGTCGGTGCAGGAAAGTCATGGACAGTCGCTCCATGTTGCGTTTGGGTGGGGCATGGTGGGGCGTATGTCATCAGCAGTTACAAATTATCGCCTTTTCTAGCGTAATTGCATATTTCCTACATGTCGGATATGGCCTTTTATCGTGTTTTATTATCCTATAGTTGAGAAATTGTAGATGCCAGATGCTGCTGTGTTTAGCTTGTGAGTGTGTTCTCCGGCAGTACGGCTCTAACTCTAAATGATCCTCTTGAAACTGCTGGCGGGTTCCTGCTGCCAGCTTGCTGCTAACGTTGCGTTTCCCATAGGATTTGTACCTCAAAGTAGCTTTCTTCAACCTTCAAGAATGTTGCTTTTTTCTGTGGAACTTGGCTTCCCAATGGGGAAATCACATCCCAACAAACTTCGAATCGTGAAATGGGTCAAGCGTGTTGCGTTTAGGGGGCTCAATGTCGGGATGGGTTAAAGCCCATGATGCCGCATGGGGCAGGAGCATTCATAGCAACCCATATCAACCGATCAGCAATTTTGATATTCACCACGCTACAAAGGGTTTTGAGCCACAAAAAAAAATCCGACTTTCGGTGCTTTGCTGCCAGTTTTTTCTCCGAAGGTTCTATAAATGTTGATGGATGATACCCCTATGCTTGATCAATTTTAATCAATCTCCCTATATTTGATTGCTTACCATCCAACCAATGAATATTTATGACTGCATAGACTTACAGTATATAATATAGGGACCCCAACTAATCACGCACACGTATAGTTGGAACGTAGTCTTCCTCATCCAAACTCATGAAAAGGGGGTTGGTTGGTTCGGGGGGAGAGCAATGCCCCAATCATCCAGGAATTTTTGATCTACGGTGCCAACACCGACGTTGGCAAAACCGTGGTGAGCGCCGCCCTGTGCCACTTTGCGGCCACTCTGGGGCGCCCCGTGACCTATGTGAAGCCAGTGCAAACGGGGGAAGATACCGATGCGGCGGCTTTGAAGCGACACGTGCCGGAAGGGCAGTTGAAGACGGAGACTAGGCCCAACAAAAATGCTTTCTGGCTAGGCCCAAATCAAACCCATTGATTATGGATGATTATGGATGCGGCATAATTTTCTATATAATTATGAGCCCATTCGACAATATATGCTATGCATTGCTATGCACCTGCATAATTACGTAGATTCACACACATGCATGCATGCATGCATGACATTACGTTACGTTACGTTACATTTCATTATATAACACTGCATGACATTCTACATCAACACGCATACACAAATTTAATACATTCAATATGTAAACCATATATATATGTACACATTAATATCGGTTTAGCTACATTTTATTGAATGTAGATAAGCCAATATGATAGATGTATATGTAAATATGCATATGCATTTACACACATATATATATATATATAAATATATATATATATATATAAATATATATATATAAATATATATATATATATAAATATATATATAAATATATATATATATATATTTACATTTAAATATGCATTATATATATATATGTACGTATGTAAGGTAATGTATGTATGTAATGTAGTGTAATGTAATCTAATGTAATGTAATGTCATGTCATGTTATGTCATGTAATGTTATGTTATGTATGTAGGTATGTATGTATATAAACATAAATAAATTTAATATAGACCAACTGGGGGCCCACAAGTGGTCGCCGAGGTGACCTTGTTCCACTATCCATCGCCGGAGTCGCCGGCCAGTGCTGCGGAGAAGGCCTGCGGGCACTGCATGGCACTGCGGATAGGGGAGAGTAATGGTTGGTAATTTGGCTGGTTGGTTGGTGGTTAATGATGGTTAATACATGGGTGATGAAACCATGGTCAATGATGGTTGATGATGGTTAATGATGGTTAATGATGGTTAATGGTTAGTAGTGGTTAATTATCTGGCTGGTGGTTTGGAACCTTTTTTTATTTTCCCCAATAGTTGGGATGATGATCCAATCTGACTTTCATATTTTTCAAGGGGGTTGAAACCACCAATTAGTAATGTTTGTAATGGTAAACCAGTGGTAAATACCATGGTTAGTAAGCAATGGTTAGTAGTACATTGATTACTATCCATTATTGGTATTTGAGTACATTGTAAATAATGGTTAGTAAGTAATGGTTAGTGGTAATTGTAAATAATGGTTAATTGATGATTAATTATTGGTTTATCATGGTGAATAATGATTATAAGTTATAAATGGTATCAGTAATTGTATTAGGTAAACGGTAATAGTAATGGTTAGTATATAATGCTGTGTAATGGTTAGTAATGATTAGTAATGGTGTTTGGGTAAATTCGAGTGACCTCACACCGTGACCGCATAGGGGAATCATCCCCAAATGGCCTGAATTTATTCAGGGTAGTGAAATTTTCTAATAGTTGACCCAGCTGGTTATTACTGACCAAAGGTTAGTAAATCCCTTAAATTAACGTTAGTAATTGTTAGTAACGGTTATAATAACTGCATGGTTAGTTATGGTTGTATGTACTACTAACGGCATGTATGGTGACTTAATAGTGATGGTTAGTAAGAATTTTAATTAACCATCAATATTGAGTCACCATAAATATTCTCATTAACCATCAATATTAAGTCACCAGTATGATAGACTATGGAAACTCCATGTGGTTAGTAACCATAGTCTATCATGTAGTCAATTGGACACTATATGGGAGAACCCCGCGAATCGGGGACTCACGAAGGTCATGAAGCATGTATCCTTGAAGTATCAATAGGGAAGCCAACACCTCAAAAGCACTTACATGCTTAGGTTGATAGATGTCAATATACTTTGAATAAGCATTCATAATTATGAAAATATCATATGGTAATATGATTGAATCATATGATATTATTTTTGGGAATGGAAATTACCTTATGTAATATTCCCATTATTATTACACATATTAATAATTATGTTCATCATGGGAATGGAAATTTCTCCTCCATCACTATGGAGTTTCCCAGAATGGTGTCCTCAAAACATGGCTGGCGGGAAATCCATGAAATCAATGGAGGCTTCGTGAAATCAATCCATAGCGATGTGAATTACTGGGCATAGAAAAGTTGAATCTATTTTCCAAGTTGTACTTGAGCAGAATTGAACCTTTTGTATCTTTTGGGGGGTTGCTGCTACAATGTGGTTAGCCTCCTTTTTTGGGACATTGAACACCCATTAAATTCAGGGTATTTGGGGGTATTGCTTATGATATTCTATGCCTGCATAGCTGGTCGACAGGATGGAGAACCTAATGGGTTAGTGTGTAGTTATTAGCCAACTCTCACATCATCATCATCATCATCATCATCATCCTCATCACCAAACATCATCAAACATCATCAAACATCATCAAACATCATCAAACATCATCAAACAACAAACATCACACATCAAACATCAAACATCAAACATCAAACAACATCATCATCATCATCATCAACAACATCAACCATCACCATCATCATCATCATCATCATCATCATTGTCATCGTCATCGTCATCGTCATCGTCACCATCATCACCATCATCACCATCATCACCATCATCATCATCATCATCACACATCATCATCAAACATCATCATCCTTAGCTGTGGAAACATGTGGTGCCAGTTTCATGGCAGGCTGGAATGAAACCTCCAGAGGATACGGAGTTCCGCGCTGCAGTGGTGCAAACTTTGGCGCGGGCGCGCCAGGACTCTACGGAGGGAATATCTGTGGTTGAAACCGCCGGAGGGCCTTTGAGAACCTTGGATAGAAACAGAGGCGACATGGCGACCACCCATTTGGATCATTTGAAATCAGTAGGTGTTTATATTATGTATATATATAATATATATGCATGTGTGTGTGCGCTTCATTTTTTTGAACTAAGGGGTTGCTTTCAAGGGGTAACTGGTCGTTCCGGTATGTTTTGGCTGGTGGTTCGTTGACCTAAAGTTGAACTTTTGTGCAGGGATGTGCAGGGAATCATCGCGAAAAAGAATGGCCCATGGGATCCCAAAGCACCACACTTCAATAAGGACCTGGTTTTATTTGTGGTGTGGTTGAGTTGAGGTGAAGGAAAGGATACTGTAAATGCATGTGTATGCCATATGCTGGTTTGGGGTCAAACACTGATGCTTAGCCCCGAAATGGATGGTCAAGTCTGCAAACATGATCAACACATGTAGGTCCTAAGGTCCCAATATGTTAGACCCCAACCCCAGTTTGGAAATTGGCATCGGGCACCCGAGAATCATAGAAATTCTCGACCTACCTCCAAGGCCCTGGTCCAAACCACACCTTCCAAGCTGACATCTACGCGCCCTTGGGGCTCCCCTGTGTGTTGGTGGGTGACCCCAAACTCGGTGGCATTTCATCCACCATTTGCGCCTATGAAGCTCTCAAGGTGGAGCAATGGGGGGTGCAAGGATCGGAAAGCCTCGGTGCATGGGAAAACATATTTTTTTTGGAATCTGAACAGGCATTTGAGTGCATTTGTTTGGAGTGCAAAAATGCAGCTAACTAACCAATGTGTATACTGTATACTTTATTTTTGAACCAGTAACCAGTAACCAACATGCAAGCACAGACATTTTTGTCCAACCTTGTCGAAATTCTACTTGGAGTGAAGGCCACATTTTTTCATCATTTCCCATCCACTTCCCCATGTTTTCCCCAGGCGCGCAACCAGCCACCCCACGTCATCCTCTTCCTAGACCTGGGCGACTTCGCCCACAGCAACGCCGTGGCCGTGCGCCGCGCGCTGCACGGCCACGGTGCCACGGTGCTGGCGCTGCCCGGAGCGCTGCCGCCGCCGCAGGAGCCGCTGACGGCGTGGCTGGCGACCAAGGAGGTGGCGGAAGCCATGAAGGAGGTGATGCCGGAGGAGCAGAGTGTTGACCAACTTTTTTTGGGGGTGGCCCGGGTGGATCCGGGTGGCCCCTGAATCACAGAGGGTTTTGAACGTTTTTTAACACACTCCAGTTAAGTACGATTTAATGTTAGTTATTTAGCTCTATTTTTCTAGGGATGAAAACATTGGGGTTTAGGGATCAGAATTTGGTGATGTGGTTGGCGGGTTCCTGTGGGTTCAATGTGTTTTTTTGGAGGGGGGTTCATCCCATGAACCCGCTGGACTGTCCCGTGGGCCATTTTTGGGTGTGGTTTTGGAAACATTTGGAACGACAATGATGGAGTTTTGATGTTGTGGGACGCATCGAAGGTGGAAACTAAGAAAAAACTTGATGTTTCGGAGTTGGCCTCAAATGATTTTACTATTTAAGTATATTTAAGTAATCTCCCATTTCCTGTAGTAAAAAACCTGTTCCACCTCACTTTCCCAAAAAAGGACAGGACGGTGGAGTCATATCTGACCATCGATCAGCAGCACCTGTGGCATCCCTACACCTCCATGGTGCAGCCTACGCGCGTGTGGCCCGTGCGCTCCGCACAGGGCTGTCGTTTGCATCTGGAAGATGGGAGGCGCCTGGTGGACGGAATGGCCTCCTGGTGGTGCGCCATCCATGGCTACAACGTGCCGGAGCTCAATGCGGCGGCAACCAGACAATTGGCGCAAATGAGCCATGTGACTTGGATGGCTGATATGTCTTGAACATTCTTGAACTAGCTTATGTCAGATTCTGCGTTTACTCTTTTGGAAAGATGGTTGGATGGTGGTAGTTGGGTGAGGGTGGGTGATGGTGGATGGATGCTACATTGGATGTAAGTCTTTTGACCTGGAGAGACACGGATCCTCAGTGGCAAAACTGTTTTTCTTCTGAAATAAAATGAATCATTTTACCTTTGTCCATCGAGATATTAATCTATCCAGCTATACTGGCCATTCGCAGGTTCAGCTATTGTTGATTCTTATTTTCAACTTATATCAACTTATATCAACCTATATCATTTTACATTCCATATATCCCATATTGGATTGACGAATGAATGTGGCACGTCCAACAAAAAATCTTCAATAGAGGTTTATGACATTTTATGACCCAATACCCCGTTCGCAGTGGGATAATGCTTATGACCCATCATTTCAAATGGTTGGTGAAAATGGGATGGTTCATGAAATCGGGTTTGCCACATTAAATATCTCTACATAGATAGTCCTTAAATCTGACATATGCCGCGGTCAAAAGTTGTGGATTGTATACGTATGTTAGGGGGCGGTCACCGATCCATTTATAGAGATGTTTGATGATTTTTCTTTAGCATTAATACATTAAACAATTATATGTATAATTATAAACTATGGAAGTCTATAGTCTTTTTTATGATTTATTTAACAATTGTATGTATAATTTATCCAATAGACTATAGACTTCCTGATAAATTATGCGGGGGGAGACGACCATCTCCCAGCATTTTTGATGGGGATTCCATCCCCAAGTTTGGTTTTTCTCGGTGTTTATGGCATTGGGTATCCTCTGGTAAACGTTTACAAAAAAGTATGGAAAGATCCACCATTGTTAATAAGGGTAACTCCACGAACTGAATGGCTGAATGGCCATGTTCAATAGCTGTAGCTATGTTAGTCATTACCATTTAGGGTATCCCCATATATTCCATTATACTCCCATGATTTTCCTATAAAACCATATGGAAAACCTCCATTTCTAGTGGATATGTCCTACAAAACCCTGTCAAATCTCGGCATTTGAAAAACCCCAGGTGATGTTTGGCGGCCTCACGCACCGTCCCGCCACTCAGCTGGCAGAACTCTTGGTGAAGGCGGCGCCTGAGGGACTCACAAAGGTGCCCCGGGAGACGGAGGATCATCCCACGAAGCGGTTAGGCGGTTAGCTGAGTTAGCTAAAAAAAATGCTAAGATCATGCTAGATCATATCCCATTTTTACATGGCTTAACATGGGTTAACCATGTTATCATGTTAACCCACTTGGGACTTGCTAGGGTTATTGACCAGTTACATGTGATTTCCCTTCCGGTAATCAAACATGGCATTCGAAAATCCTTTATAAATGGGTAGTAGCTGGAAATTTACCCCCAGATGGTGAATAAGCCCTTAGTAAAAGTATTGATCATACCAGTGGTTGTTGGTGGTTTTTTGATGCCCGAAAGACATTCACCGCGGCTCCCGGGTGAACACCAAAATTCTCGTCCCTGGGATTTATGGATTTTCATCTCCCAAAATATGGTCCGTAAAATTCCTGGTTGGAATAAGTTCCCACACGAATCCTGTGCTGGTTGGTCCCCCAATTGCCCAATTCAGGGCTTATCCTCTGCATAATCTGTCGTTATGACTGAGCTATTCAGTGGGATTCTCCAGGGGTGAGATGGGGATCGCAAGGATGTGGCAGCAATGCCATTGAGAGGACAGGCTAGCAGAGGGTAACAGGTTAACCTGTGAAAATTGAGGTCTTGTGAGCAAGGCATCGTAATTTACATGGAAAACGAATGAACAGCTATGGCAGCTATGGCCACACAAGCCCACAAGCCATGACGCCATCCATACCAGGATCAGCCATTTTTGGAACAGTCTTAAGAGAAGGAACGTTTTCATTTCAAAATGAAATGGGACCCATTTGGATAGGATTCAATCATATTCAACATGGTTATATAATCATGGTCAACTCAATATTCGCCAGATTGTCCCATGATGTCCCATGTTTGCCAGTCAGTGTTTTGGGACATATGCTTGAACCCTTTGCATCTTCCAAACACGAAAAGGAAGCGAAACACCAAAAATAAATACTTCGGAACCCTTACAGGTCAGAAGTAGCCACTTTGGACCATAGCAGCCAGGTGTTTCTCTGTGACTCCGGCAGTGTGAGCGTTGAAGTGGCCATAAAGATGTCGTTGCAGTATTGGGCCATGACACTTGGTTTTCAGTTTGTTTTATTAAAGGGGCAACAAGTTGGGGGGATAGCCACCACAATTTGGGTACAGCCTATGTATTTTGGGGGCTGTGGTTTCAATGGTGATGTGTTTTTTCAAAAATGATTATGACATACTATGACATACTATGACCGACTTTGACCGATATTTTGCAAGGGGTAAGTGGGCAGACAAGTTTGCAAGGGGTCACACTAATTTTGCCTGCCAACCCTTGGTTGTGACCCAATCGGCCGGGTAGCGTTGTGAGAGCCATGTCACAAGGCAAGTTGTTTGAGGTGGCTTCCCATGCATATGCCATTGATGGGCAGAGTTCCATCTATAGCTTCAGTATGTTTCAACATGCTTTTGGCTTGGAGGAACATGCCCATATCCCTGACCAAAAATCAGATTTCCATGGATTTCCATGCCCTGCCCAGGAAGGGCCAGCCCTCCAAGACCCGGTTGGCCACCGTGCAGTGTGGCTACCACGGGGATACCTTTGGAGCCATGGCAGTCTGTGATCCCATCCGTGGGATGCACAGCTTGTTCCAAGGCACCTTGGCGAAGCAGCTCTTCGCGGAGCCACCGGTCCTATGTGCTGATGCTCGAAGAGGGGAGGATTGGCGGACATGGAAATACCCAAAATGTACCCTCTGGTTATGTCAAAATAGCTATTGAAAATGACCATTTATAGTGGATTTACCCATTGAAAATTGTGATTTTCCATTGCTATGTTAGTTTATATATAATTTATAACCCATAGGATCCATGGTGCTGCTATATATGGTAACATGAATCCCATCAATATACCCCCTTGATGTTAGCATATATACCATACATGGATCCTATGGGTAATGGACAATCCTTTTAAATTAATGATTAAAAGGGGTTCTCCTATTTTAGATTTTTTAGGAAACCTAGCAACCACAGCGACGTTTTTTTTCTGAAGAAAACATGGTGACTGGAAATTGCTGGCCTATAATTACATGTTTATGCTAGTGGTTTTCTTTCGTGAACTGAGATGCGGAGTTAACTACCAAAAGTTGGGGGGATATATATATATATATATATGGCAGTGTGTCAAAACCTTGTACCCCTGGTGAACATCAAAATAGCTGGTAAATGGATGTTCATCCCCCTAAAAATGGTATTAATAGGTATTGATCCATACCCATATA
>Ga0126342_10000039_pt1 | contig 65444 bp, 47 predicted proteins | sample Cyp1metagenome_FD_92528 | JGI IMG/M metagenome (GOLD analysis project Ga0126342, IMG submission 92528) | Coral microbial communities from Lord Howe Island, Old Settlement Bay, Australia - Cyphastrea 1 metagenome | ecosystem: Host-associated > Invertebrates > Cnidaria > Coral ...
GCATGCATGAACCATAGCATGGCCACTGCGCAAGGATGACAACATGATGCCAATGCAAATTGGCTCAAGCCAACGAAAGTTGGCACGAAGGCGAGACTGAAAAAGTCTTGCTTAGCAGCCGCTGATTCGGTTGTTGATCCACGGATATAAATTGATAATGATGATGTGGAAAAAAATGATGATCAATCAATGGGAATTTCAGGATCCTAAAATGGAGGTACTGTACCATATAAGGCCATATTTTGGGGGTATATCCCCTTACATAGGCCTTATAGATGGTAGGTACCTCCAATTTAGGTTCCTGAAATGGCCATTGAATCAAATGAGAAAATGATTACAGGTGATATTACAACCATAAGTTGAGATATGATAACCATTGGTTGTGATTATAAGTTGGGATTATCCATTATTATATTGATAATGATTCCGGGATATGATATGGGAAAATTATATGTATTAATGATCTTGTATCATTGGTATAAACCTTCTATCTGATAAGTATTACTGATATTTTTGGGAAATTTACAGAATATGGAATAAGAGAAATACCTTTTTCCTTATACGTTCTGACTATTTATTGATCAAAAAAAATATTGATCGTCTCTAATAAATGGCAGGTTGACAGTGATACGAATACTAGTTACTAGTCATAATATTATTACATCAATGGTCATTTCAGGAACCAATGTATTGGAGGTACCTACCATACATAATGCCTAAATTTCAGGGAATATCCCACAATTCATATGGCCAAAAATCTGCTACAGTCAGTAGCTCCATTTGATCCTGGAATGCCGTGGATCCTCATCAGTTGAAGCGGGTCCATGGTCCCTCTCACATAGCGAAATCCACCCATTTTTTTTAAAGTGTATTAATGAATGATTATAGATTGTGTTCCGAGAAAAAAAAACTTAGGATTTTCCATTGCCAAGTTGAATTACGAGAGGGTAGCCTGTTACTACCGTCCAGTAAACCAAACATGGCAGGGAAATTCGTCTCTAGGAGAGGAAAATCATCTATGCAATTGAGCGACTTCCCCTTCTCTGAAATGTCCAAAGCATCCCTGAGAAAAAACAACCCTTGACGATTCAAAGTAAACGTGCATTGCATTCTGGATCCAAACGATACGAGGGATGCAAATCCATTCAAGGATTTTTCAGACTAAATCCATACAGTGGTCATACAATGATTAAAGACTAAAAAAAACAATAAACAGCCCGCAAATCTGCTTGCTTTGCGATTCAAAATCTTCCATGCTGTGTTGTTTTTTTTCACCCATCGTTCAGATCTTTCATGGCCAAGGGTCATATACCCCCAAAAAACTTGCCTAAGTTGGAAAAGCTGATGGTACCCTCTGGTAAACGTTTACATAATGGAAAGATCCACCATGTTTAATAGGTAAATCAACGATTTCAATGGGCCATTTTTAATAGCTTTTGGTATGTTTACCAGAGGGTAGACCTTTGGAATTTGAAGATCCCATTTTCAGAAGCCATGGCTAGAAATCAGCCTCGGCCCCGAGCATCGGATTTACCAAACACCTGGTTTGAACGCCCATGGAAAACCGTGTCATTGTCTCTTTTCGGCCATACATGAATCATAAAAAATAGAACGAATGTACGATTCAAACCCCATGGTGAACTTGGTGGTTTGTTGATGCCAAAATTGTTTGAATATTGTTTAACTATGTTTAACTTGCTAGTCAAATGATTGGTAAATCTATCTAATCCCAAAAGGGCCAAAAGACTGCTTGCGTGTCTGGCTTCAATCTATCCGGTTGTTCAACAAACATGGCTGTGGAAAATTGATGATCTATTTTTTGAAAATGGCGATTGTTCATTGCCAAAAAATGGGACGCTCTAATTTTTTATGTGTCATTACAGCTACGACCAGCTACGACTTACAGTAAATGTGCTATGCTTGCTATGCTTGGTTTAGAAGTTTAGAATAGCTGCTAATCCATCCCCGAACCAAGAGAAAAGTGGCTGTGGAACGCCTTAAAATGAACAGATTGTGTACTAAATTTATTCGATGATTGTCTATGCAGAAGGGGTCTTGTTTATCATTATTCTTATGCGTATATATGTATAATCAGATATAATCCTTGAATCATATATCATGAAGCGAATGCTATTCATTATTTTTATTTGTATCATAAATCCCAATTTGTTGCCACAACTTATATACTGTAAATCGTGTTTGGTTGGTCATGAGTTTGTCTGAAAATAACTTCAAATCCATTGGATACTCGTGTCCCGCAGTAGTTGGTTTACAAACCCATCAGACTACAGATATCCTGATATATCTACAGCCCTAGCTAAACAAGGTTCGAAAACCCGTCTATATAAAATATATTAAAATATCAGTAAGCCCTATAGTTAAACTATTGATAATTGAGCAGTGTTCAATTTTTCCGCACACCTTTTTCGTCCCCTTATACTGGTTGATTAATAGGAGTCTCCATAATGGATTGTGATAATGGATTGTGATAATCCGATATTGTTTTGAGTTGGTTTAGAACCCCCATTAATAATAGATATATCTACCGTAAACCATAGTTGACCTAGTTATAAACCGACTTATCCAACTACTGTAAAACAATCAGTCATAAGTCACCACCCATGACTGGGAATGGTAAACATAGCACCTGTAAAAATGGTGATGACTGGGGCTGGGGGATGGTTTATTATCTGGTTGGTGGTTTCAACCCCCTCTGAAAAATATGAAAGTCAGTTGGGATGATGAAATTCCCAATATATGGAAAAATAATCCAAATGTTCCAAACCACCAACCAGTTATTGTTTCACCCACATCAAGTAATTCTGCTGGGCACGACCTGAGTGTCCGGCCCCGCTCCCACCACTCCATGCTCGAGCTGAAGATCTATCACGGCCTCGGGGCCGAAACGAGTCGTTTCAAAGCTGCCAGGTGGTTTGTAAATCCCATGAACTGTAGATATCTATGGCCATAAACCATTAGATTCACCTAAAGGTGGCCATTGATATCCATTGATAATGATGATGTACGGGAAAAAATGATTAATTATCTATAGCTGGTTGGTGGTATACCTACCCCTCTTAAAAAATATGAGTTCGTCAATGGGAAGGACTATATGTCCCAGATATGAAATGGAAAATAAAAAATGTTTGAAACCACCAACCAGATAGTCTATAGATATATCTACCATAAATCATTAAATTCACCTAGTTGCAAACCAACTTCGCCGAGTATGGGGGAAAAACCGTTCAAAAAATGACAAACAGATGTCAATCATGACGAATAGAGAAGTCAGCCATGAACAGTGGATTTGCAAACAGGCGATTTTTACATATTTTTACCCCCTGTTTACTGCTAGATGTGAAATGAAAAATGATGAGACTGATCTCCGAAAGCCATGGGTTTTTTGGAGGTACCCCATGCTGTGGCACAGATTCACCTGGGAAAAGGTGTTTCATGAGGTGCTGCAGATCATGAACGCTGCTCAAAACGCCCGCGTTGGGTTCCTACTCTGACAGTTTACCCTTTGTTTTTTTTTACATAGCCATGGAAAATCACCATTTGAATAGGTACATCATCTATAAATGCGTCATTTTCCATAGCTATGCTAAATAACCAGAGGGTAGATAAGTTTAGGAAGTGTATGGAGTTTGTACCATGTTTGTACTATCTGATTGCAATCTTCAGTGACAGGATCACCAGGCTTTTGCCCATGGAAAACTGCCAGCACTGCTGCCTCGTGAGACCTCTAAAAGTGGAATGAAACATATGATTCTGGATAAATTGACTCATCATTGTTATTAAGTATCATCATTAATAGTGATCGGGGAAACCATCATTGATGAATCACTATTAATATCTATTAGTCTGGGTAAATTACAATAATTCACTAACCTGAATAGTTCGGCCACTTTACTTTGGGATGATTCCCCTTATTAATCATGATTCCAGTGAGGTCGCAGTGAGGTCGTTATAATTTACCCAGATGTTATCTAATGATGAAATCTTCACCCAGCAGCAAAAAAAACAACCAAAGGCTTTGCACTTCTCTTCCCATCTTCAACTTTATAGGAGCCAAACTACAGAACTCCCCCCCCTTCGCGGCAAAAACGCAGCAGCATACATAGGGGGGTTCCTAAATTAGAGGTACCCCTAAATCATCCATTTAAGAATAGGAGGTTCCATGAAATAAATCATCCACCTTGGGTGCCCCCATGTATGGAAACCCCCATATAATTAATACATTATTGGATTGACCAGCAGGTGACTCTTCTTGCTGATGCTGAGTCAACGCTAATCAATTCTGGCCTTCCTATACATTAACCTGATTACCTTTAACCAGGTCCAGTGGGGGTGTTTTCGCTTTCAAGTACCTCTCGATCATTCGACTCAGGAGTTTTTTTCTCTTCTGCTACACCATACAGCAAGTGACAGGGCGCGAGAACCTCCCTCCACGGTGAGCCAGTACAAAAACGATTCAATCCTTCAGCCAGTCGACCAACCATCTGCTTAAGGGTCAAGGGCCGTACCCGGATGGTACCCCTTAAATTATTGCTGTTCACGGATGGTTATAATATGTTATTATGGTGATTCCCCCCAAATCTGGTACCCTCTGGTAAACTAACAGTTTGCTATTGAAAATGGCCATAGAAATAGTGGAGTTTTCCCATTGAAAAATGGTGGATCTTTCCATAGTTATGTGAACGTTTACCAGAGGGTATAATAATAGATAATAAGACTCTTCATTTTTGAATCCCGGACGAAAAAAAAAATGTTGCCTTGTTAAATGGGATGGGCATTTTCCATGGCTTTTCCCCACAAAATACCAGGGGTCTGTGAATCCACGGCCTTGGCGGGACGGGACATGGATGAACCCAGTCTTCGTCAATGTACAAATATGGGAAGAATTGGGAAGACATCTCCAACTTAGGTATCCCCAAAACCCAATGCATAATGTGGGCGATGACCCTCTGGTAAACGTTAACAAAAAAATCAAAAAACTATGGAAAGATCCACCATTTTTCAATGGGAAAACTCCACTATTTCGACTGGGCCATTTTCAATAGCTATGTTTGACATAACCAGAGGGTATCATTTTTTTCCAAAAAAAATGTGTCCAAAAACATGTTTTCCTGCTACAAAACGGCAATACATCGGGATATCTCCTGTTGGATGACTCATGGCACGTGTTTTTTCACGTCGGTACTGGCCACACATTGAGCCCGATTCTGCAGCCCCGAGAAACGCGCGACACGACGTGAACTTCTGTCCGCCGATCCATGGGCTCCCCCGATTGTGGCGTCAGTGTCGTTGTCATATCAATTTTGGGTCCTTTAATACTTCGTGGGAAATCAAAGGTCGATAGATAATCATAAGCATAAAAGTAAATTGATGTAAATTATAGTGTTCAAATTGGGATACATAATGTTACAACATGTATCAATAATATTCAATAAGCCTTAGAGATTTGAAGTCGGTTATCCAATGGTTGATACACGTGACATGAGGTGATGATTGCAGGTATAAACATCAGAATGGTTGGTATAACCATCTATAAACGAGCTAATAAACCATCTATAAACCATTTATTAATCTATTCGTTCTTGAGGTCTCACGTGGGAGTATTTTTCAGATTGGGGGGGATGTGGATGTGATTGTAGGACAAGGTTGTGGCCACGGGGCCCTGACAACTCAGAGAGGCCACGCTTCGGGTGAATCCCACAACAGTTGTGGCGGCACGTTTCGCCTTCGCAACTGTGGAACGACGCGGCCGCGCGGAGTGGCATGCATGGATTCCAACATATTCCAACATATTCCACCTGTCAAAGTTCGCCTACGGCTAGGATTTGTCCGAAAATGGGGTACCCCTTGAATCCATGAAATCCAAGGGTTTATCATCATTTTTCTACATCAAGACTGTTGTTTTGGGGAATGTCTCAGTGGGCAACACCACTTGACCACTGTTCAACACTCTTTCTTGCACCTGAAGACACGGTAATCTCGACACCCCCAAGTTTCAGCAGCACGAAATCAGATCGCAGATCGCAACTTGGACTTCTTGACCCCCTTTAAAAAAAAAAAAAACACACACAAATGGCTATGGGTCAATACCTATTAATACCATTTTTAGTGGGATGAACATCCATTTACAAGCTATTTTGATGTTCACCAGGGGTACAAGGTTTTGACACACTGCCAAATAGCATAAAGTTAAAGTTATGTGCGTGGCCGCCTCTCTCTTCCCTTAACCGTTTCAAGTGTATCATTCTGCCGGTGACCGGTATCCCACCCATGGTTGTGGAAGATCGCCTTGTATTATTGATCATAGAACCTCAGACAAAGATGGGCCATTGTGTCACGGGTCGAGTTTTTGTTCAGAATCACGAACCAAATTAAAATTCATGGTTGGCTGTGCTAAATTGGAAATATGTGCGCACCTACCAATGGATGTCCAAACTGATGGCTTCACATCTTCACGCGCCAGGGCTCCGCGGGCGCAGACATCTTCAGGCATCAACAGTGAGACGAACCAGGCGCCCGGGACATTTTTAAATTCCCTTCTGTAAACGGAAAATGACAAAGAGTATGTAGGTGTTACCCTCTGGTAAACTGGTAAACTAACATAAGTATGGAAAATCACCATTTTTAATTGGCAAATCAACTTGTGAGTATGGACTACTGGTTGGTGGTTTATCAATCCCTCTGAAAAATATGAAAGTCAATTGGGATGATGAAATTCCCAATATATGGAAAAATAATCCAAATGTTCCAAACCACCAACCAGCAAAGAGTATGTAGGTGTTAAGAACTGTTAAGCCCAGAACCACCATCAGCGTTGGGTGTTGCTTGTCCTGCCCAAAAAAATCCAACTTCTTACTTCGGAAGTGGGCCGATTTCCACGGGACGCCTTTAAGGGTATGAAGTCTGGTGCGAACAGGCAAACATGTTTTGATTTCAGGCACATTTTTGCAAAGGGACTTCTATATAGTGAAACTGCTCTACACCATCTGGGTGGATTCTGAAACTCTTCGTCAGAAAGTGCTTGCTTTCATTCTCATTGAAATTCATTAATTGATGGTTTCATATGAATTCATATTAATGGTTCTCCATATTAATGTGAATGACATATGAATGGTCTATGTTTTGTGTCTGAAAATGAGGATTCTCCGACTGCCAGATGGACTACCCCTTGGTGGATTCCCGTCGCTGGCCTGGCATTGCGATCTACAGTCAGGCGGACGGCCAGAAATTCACCATGTTTTAACATCTAAAAACCCCCTGGAGAAATCACTGGATTGGTTGGAACATTGACACCCCTAAAACCTGAAAAAGTCTATACATAACTGCTGGTGCAATAAATAACCATCTTGAAAAATGATGGAGTTAAAGTCAATGGGAAGGATGACATCCCATATATGAAATGGAAAATAAAATTCATGTTTGAAACCACCAACCAGATTATATATATAGTATATATATATACAGTATATACTATTTCACAGTGAAAACTCACCACGGTTTCCGGTTAAAATGTTCCACACGCAAAACCGTCATGGATCATCGTGGGGCACAGTTCATGGATGATCAGATGAGCATCCCTGATATGATAACATCATATCGTATGGTATGATATGGCCATTAATGATACGATATGATATATGTAATATAGTAGTGTAGTATCATATAGTGATATGATATGATAATGATATGATAGGATATGATAATGATGTGATAATAACATGATATGATATTATATATGATATATGATATATATATATATAATATCATAATATTCATATATATATATAATATCATATAATATAGTGTAGTATAATGTGATATTGTATCGTACACTATAATACTATACTAGATCAAGGATAGAGGTTAAGAACCCCCTAGAATTATCAACAGCATCTTTTCGGTTGGAAACGAAGAAGTTCTTGTAGAAACTTCGTCGACTTCGTTGTAAGCACCTAGCCGAAGCACGTTGGTTTACACACCCCATGAACTAGTTCGGTATATCTACCATAGTCATCCATAGGCCATAATTAACCTTACGGTAACTACATTTAAATATACGGATTTTAAGATATACGAACAGGTACTGTATTTTAGACTACCTCCGGGAAGGTTTTCCTTGGCCCGCCCGGCCATTGAAAGATACGGAATCCAATTCATTTAAACATACGGTAACTACATTTAGATATACGAACTGGTATTCTCTACTACCTCCTGGGCCTCGCGGTCTGGCCCGCCCTCCACATATTTAAATGTCGTTACCGTAGTTCTATATATCATATACGTATATACACCAACTAACCATACGTAGATATACTATGATATATCTTCCATAAACCATAGCCCATAGGATCCATGGTGCTGGTAGAAAAAAAATGCTAACATAAATTGGGTATATTGATGTGGATCCATGGCACACCATATATAGCAGCACCGTTAGGATCCGTCATGGGTAGTTAACCTGGTTGAAAAGCACCGGTCAGTGAAGTCACCGCGAAAGGGCGACGCAGCTGCCGGAGCAGGGTGGTTGACCTACCCCTCTGAAAAATATGAAAGTCAGTTGGGATTATTCTTCCCAATATATATATATATACATATATATATATATATGGAAAAATAATCTAAATGTTCCAAACCGCCAATCAGTATATCATTGGCTCTTCTTAATTAAGTTAAGTGTGTTGCTATTTTTTGGATGGTTCATGGTCCTCCTTTTTCAAATATGTTCGAATGGGATACCCCTGTATTGCACCCCTTTTTCACCCCAAAACCAAAACCACATTGAAATTGCAACAGAGTGTATGATGTTCTCCCGAATAAGCTATGAAAGACCCAAACATTGCTATTTCCCCAAACCAAACCCACTTGGATTTGCATAAGCAACCCAACCCCCCCAAAAAAAAACAGCAATATTCCCTACAGATTCCCCTAATTTCTAGTGGATGTCCCATTGGGATAATACTTAAGAAAATCATCGACTCAAGCAAATCCGAGACGTGGATTTTCCCAGCGATAAACCTCCGTTGATAGTGGATGTTCCTATCTTCCCATGAAAATTCATGAAAATCTGTCTGATTTCATCCCTGTTTTGCTGGGCTGTCCGCTTTTCCTTGCCGAATTCACGTCTGGTGCAGAGCCTGCGACGTTGGCAACGGCGAGAGAGCTGGTCAGAGACACGAACGGAGGCTTTTCCCTCTGTTTATGTTTGACATACCCTCTGGTAAACTAACATAGCTATTGAAAATGACCATTTATAGTGGATTTTCCCATGAAAAATGGTGATTTTCAATAGCTATGTTAAATTACCAGAGGGTACTGTGGATGGAAGAAATCTTGCACCAGCTGATAGATGGTTTATGCCATGATTTATGGGGTTTCAACCATCCAAGGTGAAGGACTTCGCTGGCCCATCCACAGTAGCTATGGAATGCGATGAAAATGGCACGTTTACAGATGATCTACCTATGAAACATGGTGATTCTCCATAGCTTTGTGAAAAATTACCCTCTGGTAAATGAACATAGACCCTGAAATCACCCATGTTGAGTGGTTTCACTCATCTTCCAACCCCTATCTACCAGGGTCTAGCATTGCTAAAAAAGAGATTAGCATGTTAAAAATGAGTTGAGGGAACCATGTTAATTTCCTATTTCCTCTAGAATCACCCATGTTAATTGACTGGAGGGTACCAGAGGCTAGCATTGCGAAAAAAGACTTGTGAAAAGTTCCGCGGATTTTGATCACCAGCCTGGTGAAGTTTGAAGCAGCAACGATGTGGGGCAACCACCGGTTGCCAAAAACGCTGTCGATCAACAGGAATATTCATTGCCAATCTTAGATACCCTGCAAAAAATAAATTCTTTACTGGTTAGTAGATATTCCCATTACCAAAAGACTAGTTAGGATTAAAGTATCCATGTAAGATTGACCTAGTATTTAGGAGATTCAAGCAATTCAAAATGATGATGCTGGCCATGATTTCGGATATTGTTGATGCTTGTATGAGTTCATAGCCATACCTATATGACCTATACTTTCTGAGAGTCCCTGTCATCAAATGCACAGCCTCACCAGCTGAATTATATACAATTGATTCACCAAACTGTCATGCGGTTGGGACACTCTTGGTAGCTCCTTGGCTCCCCATTTTAGGGAATATGGAGACCCCTAGCTCCGAGCATGGCATATCATGGGTTTAAGGCATATCATGGGTTTAAAAAAAAAAAAAACATATCTTCCCACCATATCAACACGCTTCATGGTTAGATCCTCATGTGTTGTGGAAGCTGTGAGGCCTGCAACCTACTTGGATCTGCAGGTGGCAAGAACCATATCATGGTACCAAGGCGGTATCTGGGTTTGTCTCGATGGAACAAGCCAAAACATATCATAAATTCTCCAAAATTTCATAGTCATCTCCTTTTTTATCAAAAAACATCACCTCCGTTTCTTCATTCTCCCCCATTTGGAGAATAAAAACATATTAGGGTTTCTCTGAAAACAGGGTATACCACATCAATCCATTGAAGTTCATCATGATTTTCTCTAAATGAAAACCATAAACGGTTATGGGGTCAAAACCCTGGTACCCAAATAATACCCGTTTAGTCAAAGTTTAGTCATATCTAGTACTAACTAGCTGGATGCTGAGATCCCCAGTTGTATAGTCATAGTAAATTATCAGAATTCACTAACCTCACTAAGTTTGCCTCACGAATAGTTCGGCCATGGCTGGGGATGATTTCCCTCAAATAAACCATGATTCACAACCAAGGTTTTGCGACAAATCGACGATGTCCGGCCTTCAAACTACCTCCAGCACCCTGACTTGGCCATCAGCGCTGCCCACGGCCTTGGGATGCCCATGGGTATCGAACTGCACTTCCAAGTACGATGCTGGAATGACCTATGAAACACCTATGAAAGTGTGTATATTATATATTATATATTATATACATATATATACATATATATATATACATATATACATATATATATATATACATACATATATATATATATACATATATATATATATATATTATGTACATATATGTATGTAAATTGTATCACACATGTACGTAAATCCCTATGAAAATGAACTGATGACAATCACCCAACATGGGCCTACGGTTAAAACAAGCCGACTTTTGACACGCAGCACATATGATACCATTCAGGATTTCAGAACGCAACACATCCCACGGAAAGCCAGGGAGACTGGATTAGATTGGATAATATTGGCCAAATTTTCCATAGTGATAGACAAGTAGATAGATACAACATGTTTGAACAAACAAACTAAGGGCCACTCGCCCTTATGATCTAATGTCAACCCCGGATTTATAAACCCTGACTGTTGATTGCGGGGTGCTCCAAAATATTGACAAATTAATGATACATTGCTATTGAGATTGCTGCCCCTATCAATATGTAAACTGTGGGGTTATGAATGCTCATTGCCCATGGAAAAAATGAAAAAAAATATCTCAAAACATAATCCATATTATTGAGATATATATATACATATTCATATTCTATATATATATATATTGTGTGCCATGTTCAAAACTTGGATTCTGCACCCATGAAAAAAATGTGGATTTCCATTGTGACTCGATGTGACTGGATGACCAGGAAGCACCATGTTTTGACCGTGGCACATATGTATTACATCTGTGTATGTAGATAGATATAGATAGGATAGGATAGGATAGGATAGGATAGGATAGGATAGATACTGTAGTATGAGTAGGATAGGATAGATAGTAGGATAGGATAGGATTAGATTAGATTACAGTAAATTAGATTAGCCCCAGATACCCATTTGGGGATGTGTCAGAGAAGGGATACCAATTGACCCAGACAATCATTGATTTGTAGACACCTCAAGAAGGGGCCCAAAATCAGGAGCTCCAGTACCAAACTAGGGTTTTGCTTGGGGCTATTTACAGTAACACTATTGTGTTAACACTTGTTAGTCCGGTTGGGGAATATTTAGAACTGGGACGATTAGATAGATATCCGCCCAAACTGCGCATGCTTCACCCCAGCCATCCCCACATCTTCTAGATGTGCACCCCGTTGCGCTTTGCGTCGAAGCACGGCATACTTTCCTCCAATGGACCAATCCACCGTGAAGACCGGCTTCCTGGGCGACTTCCACAGTGGCGCGTTCGACCATGTTCATTTAAAACGGTGCAGGATTTACCCTCAAAGAATGGGTGAAGAGTGGAGATCTCATGGATTGCTTTGGAAGAATAAATGATATTTCAATGTGGATTGATCATGTCAAGCCCATGTCAAACCCATGTCACAATGTTACGACATCATGTTACAACATCCTCCTTGATTGATGAGGGGGTAACAGCCGGGCACCTCCAAGTTTGACCGCCCCTTTGGTTCATCCAGGGCTGACATTACAAAGCCATGAAAAAATGGGAAGATGTATCCAATACCCTCTGGTAAACTAACATAGATATGGAAGCCATGGCCCATAGAAATAGATGGTTTACCTATTAAAAAAGGTGATTTTCTATAGCTATGTTAAATTACCAGAGGGTAAATGATGAGGGCTGCAGCAAGTTGTTGATATATAACCCATGATAGCCCTGCTGCAACTCCCAATTGGGCCTATTATGGCCTATTGTTCCTGATCGTATCCCTACCAAAGCCTACAACATCCTTCTAAAAATCTTATATCTGGGTAAATTATCATATTTCACTAACCTGAATAGTTCGGCCATTTGGGGATGATTTCCCTTATATTATTTACCCAGTTATATATCATAAGTTGAGTAGGTCAAATCCGTCCAAAATCCCATGAGGCCAAGCCGCGGCATGGACACCAGCGCACCAAACGGCACTGGCGCGGCGCCCGGCTGCCGCATGAAGAACTTCGCCTTCGCAGACGAAAAAAAAGTGGAATTTATAGGAACTTTATGGGGGGTTAGGAATTTTATATAAGGATTGTATAAGGATTTTGTAGGGAATTGATAGGGAGTTATTGTATGGAATTTGCAGGGATTTGATTTCAGGATTTTGTGGTACCAAAGTAGGGGAACCCTGGTCAATCAGAGAAATCCTGGTCACGTTCCGCAAAAGGATTTTTCAGTAAAGTCATGTTCCGACCCAGATGAAGCCTGGACCGTTTCAGGACCCTCTGGTTTTTGGTCGCCAAAAGCTATTGCAAGCGTACATGGTTGCGTGCCAGTGTAGGGATTTTATAGGAACTTGATAGGGTTTCTAAGAGATTTTTTGAGGGTTTTATATGGATTTCACTGATATATGGGACAACCCACTGCCACGAATCAGGGACTTCACTTCCTAATTTAGGGGACGTACTACCTTCGGACTATGCCTAGAACTGCCACTGAACTGGGATCAGCAAAAGGATCCCCTGCGGCATGGGGGGCATTGGAGAATTACCCTCTGGCTGAATCTAACATTACTATGGAAAATCATAGGTAAAATTCATAGGGAAATCATGGAACTAAATGGGTCATGGTTTCCATAGCTATGTTAAATTACCTAGAGGGTAATTCCACAGATTCCTTGTGAAAAAATATGGAGATTGAATGGTAAAACTGTAAAACTGTTTAATAGAAACTCTCTTAACAATAGCGTTCATGCAGTCTTGAGGCAATGTTTTGGGGACATCATCCTTTTTGGGGCTTCAATTTCAGACCAAGAGCGTGTGGTAAAGGGTGGGGCCTCCAAGTTAGGTCAGTTAAGATATAAGTGGCTTAACTACGGTTTATGGTAGATATAACTATGGTTGATGGGGTTTAGTTTACAAACCAACTTATAACTGGGGGTCACCATCCTGTAGGAACCTAGGCCCATTTTCCGGTACCTGGTGGGCCCATTCAAACCGTCGCTTCTTGGGCCGTCCCGGACCTCGTTTTCTTGCGATCCTCCCGCCAAGATCATACTGCTAGCTGGGTCCTGGCGCCCGGTCAGGGACAGCTTGGGATCAAAGTCTTCAAATTTTCACTCAGACTTCCGCGGTTGACAAATGATGAGTGAAAAGAAACTCATACCCTTAGGGGTTTTCAGAAAATGATTGTATTTTCAGAATGATAGGTGAAAATACAAATTTTCTACAAATGTTCAGAAACTCATAGACTCCATACCCTTTTGTAGGGATATCAAATTGCGCTTTCCCCACTGTAAACCAAATCACTTGTGGTCCACCTTGTGGTGTTTTGTGCACCGGACTAGAGTCACCGGCAGCATCACTGCTCCCAGCAGCACTATGAACTGGTGGGCTCACAGTGTCCACATTTTCGGATCTGCTTCCGGGGATCGTCCAACATGAGTGCCCATGAGTGCTATCTTCTCTCTTAAAACCATGTATTTGATGTTCTTCCCGCATGTCTCTTCCTTCCAATAAATCACACCGTTGTTTTGAAGATCAGTTCATCATTTTTGGGGTGGGCCATCAACGGCGTTATAGATTCTCCACAACCCCTGAAATTTAAACATCGGATTTCCCCCAAAATCGTGTTGCAATAGATTGGTCTAAGGGAAAATCTTAATCGGAAACCATACATTTCCCCTTAAATATAGGGGTTTCCTGTAAATTTCCTCTTAAAAGCCTCAAACCATCCCAGTGAGTGACAGGTCTGAGCCGCCCAAAATATAATAAAATCATGGTTTTTTGGCTCCATGGCTATCCCTGATTTCTCCTTGCTGAATTGCGCAGCGAAGAGCATGCAGGGGCTCCTTAGGGCGGGAAGAGATACAATCCAGGTTCAACTGTGACTGGTTAGTGGTTGACCTACCCCTCTGAAAAATGATGGTTAAATGGTTAATATATGGTTGATATGTGGTTAATTAATATGGATGACTATGATGATTATTCCCAATATATGGAAAAATAAATTGCCATTTATAGTTGGTATTTACCCATTAAAAAATGGTGGTGAAATCACATGGAAAAATTCGCCTCTGGTAACACATCTTCACCAATGGGCTGTGGTTACCAGGCTAGCAACGGACCTGTCAACTTCGGAAACCGAAGAGAAAAATTTGGGATACCTTCTGGTATCGTCTGCGATACCAAAGATGGCAATGGAAAATCCCCTATCAATGGAGGTCTTAATGGTTTATAAATGGGATACGGGATACGTCACTACATTTTTTCTATATCACCTAATAAGTCTCGCAGGGCTCCCAGATCGCTGCTACACCACTCGGTGCCATGGTGGAATTCACCAAAAATTCGGCTCCACATCCCAACTAGCCGAACTGCAATACAACATGGTTGGCTGGAAAATTCCAAGTTTTTTATGGAATAAGATGGCATAATATGGCAGAATATGGCAGAAACATCTTCAAAATTGAATGATTGTAAATGCGTGATTTTCCAGCTAGCCAGGTTCAAGTATTAGAGTGTACGACTTTTGTGCCACAGAAAAGACACCAAAAATATAACCACACCATGCACCCCACCCCTGCATCGCGCATTCTCGCCAGCTGCTTGAAGTTTTGTCAATCTACATGTCTCTCAGCTGATCTTTCACCGCACGGATGTTCCCGCCACACCCGGGACTACCCCAGGTCACCACACTTCCATCTGCCAAGATGGCAGCAAAAGCGCTCTCTGTTCCACAAATCTGCCGCACATTCCTCGTTCGTGGTTTCTGCACAACCCTTGAACAAAATGAACGTTATTGTCGGAATTAATGACCATTCTCCTCATCCTCATTCATGTTCCTCATTGTGGGCCTAAGAGAACAAATTCATCCTCTTCATGATCTTCATGATCCTGATGATCTTAAGTTTTTGGGCCAAAAACCACCCAAATAAACAGACCATACCGGCAAGAGACCCCAAACAGCGTGGCGGGTAGGAAGTCAATGTACCAGATACCTGCAACAGTAGCTATGGAACAGTAACAGATGAGGTCAGACATGATCGAACGTGCAGCAGCAGGACCTTCTATACATGGAGGATCTCACAAAATCTGCAGACAAGAGCTTCCTAGGAGCATCCCAGAAGAACTTACACACAAGCACCAATGCAGAGCATCGTCCAAGACCTTAATGCAAGGACCTCTTGAGGTGGATTTCAACAGGATCTCCACAAGATCTTCTCACAAGGACTTGTACGAGATCATGTAAGGACACCTAGAAGATTTCATAACAACCTCGTCAAGAGCTTCAAACACGGACCTGTACAAGATCATGAAAAGGCATCTGACAACATGTCACTGGGATCTCCACAAGATCTTCTCACAAGGACATGCAAAAGACCTTGACCAAGATCTTCATGCCAGGGCCCGCAAGAAAAGCTCCTGCTGCTGGAGAGGATCTTACAAGATCTTGACACGAGAACCTCCCAAGAGCAGAAGAACTTTCATACAAGCACGTCTAAGACATGGCATCTGCAAGATCTTCAGGAACTTCAGCCAATGACCTCTTGGAGAGGATCTGACCAGGATCTCCACAAGATCTTCTGACAAGGACCTGTACAGGATCACGCAAGGACCTCTTAGAAAGGAACTTATCAGGATCTCCGCAAGATCTTCTTATAAGGACCTGTGCAAGATCATGCAAAGACTTCTTAGAAGATGTCAGCCAGATCTTCACAACATCTTCTCGTAGGGACCTGTACAAGATCATGCAAGGACCTGTGACAGGACTTCATCAGGATCTTCACAACATCTTCTCACAAGGATCTCGACAGGACCTCGGTCAAGATCTTCATATATCACTGGGACCTCCAAGCGTGCACCATGAAACTCTTGCAAGATCGTGATAGCAGCAACCAAGAGGGCCACAACCTTTTTGCGCGAGCTTGTGCAATCGAAATGCACATGGACATGTGACAAGAGCAGTTTTACGCGAAAATTTACAGGCCCAAGATGCCGACGTAGAGTTTGTGCGAGCTTGCGCAGTCGCATTGCACATGGACATGTGACAAGACCCGTTTTACGCGAAAATTTACAGAAAAAATGGTGGAGCCCAAGATGCGACGCAGAATTTGTGCGAGCCTGCGCAGTCGAAACCCACGGAAAAATGCCGGGGCCCAAGATCAAGAAAAAGTCGCCCCAGAGACTTTGCACGAGCCTGCACAGTCGAAATGCATATGGACATGTGACAAGACTAAGAGCAATTTTATGCGAGTACTTACAGAAAAATGCCGGAGCCCAAGATCGCGACGCAAAGTTTGCGCGAGCTTTCGCAATCCTAATGCACATGGACATGTGACAAGAGCCGTTCTTGGAGAATTTACAGGAAAAAGGCCAGCCCAAGATCGCGTCTCAGAGTTTATGTGAGCTTGCGCAGTCGCAGCGCACATGGACATATCACAAGAGCCGTTTTACGCCGGAATTTACAGGAAAAGTTTCGGAGCCAAAGATCGCGACGCAGAGTTTGTGCGAGCCTGCGCAGTCGCAATGCACATGGACATGTGACAAGAGCCGTTTTTTACGCGAGAATTTACAGGAAAAATGCCGGGGCCCAAGATCAAGAAAAAGTCGTGCCGGAGACTTCGTGCGAGCCTGCGCAGTCGAAATGCACATGAACATCTCAAAGGAGCATTTTTATGCGAGAATTTACAGGAAAAATGACGGGGAGCAGAACGCGTACTCTGATCTAACCCCGGCCTTAACACTTACTGTAAGAACCCCTCAGTGGACACACCGTTTGGGGAACAAAAAAACTTTTCGATCCACCACTTCCGAAGTTCCTGAGCTCATCTTTGACGCTGCTGCAGTCCCCGCCACAGAAGCGATCGCCCCACGTCACCACTGAGCCATCAGCCAAGATCGCCGCAAAGGCCCGCGCGGTGCTGGCGACCTCCTCAACCTGGCGCAGCTGCCCTTGGACTGCGGTGCTGTCGCCACCACTGTGACGCGAACCCCACGTGACCACACGGCCATCCGCCAGGATCGCTGCAAAGGCGCGGTGGGAAGAACGGATCTTGGTCACCTGGCTGTGTGAAAAACTATAACAGTTGGGATGGGATCATCTATGGAGGTGTCCTAATGGCTGAGGCTACCCCTATTAATGGATGGCTTATTTCATGGAAAATCCATCGATAAAAATGGATGATTGGGGGGTACCCCTTTAGGAAAACCCCTTTGAGGGACAATAACAAAATAGCTGAAACCTCCATGCAGCAACTTTCTTGAGCTGATCCTGAACTTCGGTGCTGTCGCCACCACCATGAGGATCTCCCCAGGTCACGACACTTTGATCAGCAAGGATCGCAGCAAAAGCACTTTTGGTGCTCGAAATCTGCTGAACGCTTCTGAGCTCGTGCTGGACCTTAAAGCTGTCACCACCAGTCCAGCCCCATGTCACCACGCTTCCATCCTCTAGAATTGCAGCAAAAGAAGTGCTCGTGGCTTCAATCTGCCGCACGTTCCTGAGCCGATGCCGCACTGTACTGCTATCACCACCACAATCTTGCCGGCCCCATGTCACCACACGTCCATCGCCCAAAATTGCCGCAAAGGCAGCGCCTGATGCCTGAATCTGCTGGACGCCCTTGAGCTGATCACGGACTCTTGTGCAGTCAGCTGCAAACTTTGTATTGCCCCATGTCACTACAGTCTGGTCTGCTAAAATGGCAGCAAAAGCACCATTGGTGGCCTTAAGCTGCTGAACGTTTCGAAGTTGATCTCGCACAGCTTCACTGCGACCGCCGTGTTCGGGATTGCCCCATGTGACAACGCTTCCATCACCCATGATTGCAGCAAAGGCATGAGTTGAACTCTGAATCTGCTGAACATTTATGGGCTGGTTTCGGACAGGCTGATCTGATCCCCAAGTGACGATCCTGTCACCTCCAACGCACCACATCACAAAGGCGCTGGAACTTGCAACTATCTTTGGCTGCAGTGCAATCGCCGCAATGCTGTCTCCATCCTTCAGCCCGTTGAGCTCCAGTGATTTCGTGGGATCCAGTAGACGTCCCTGCGGCCCGGCAAGCCTCAGGTAGCGTTGCCCAAAGGCCCGTTGCGTGGCCAATTTCAAGTCGCCCACCGAAGCGCTGGGCGACAGCGTGATGACTTCGGAACGGCCACTGGGTAAAGACACCTGGGACTGATCACCAAGCCGCCGGAGGGTTCAAGGGGTCCCCTGAAGGCCCCAAAAGTGAGAAAAGTCTGGGAGTCCCTTCGGGCAGTCGGAGAATCTAAATGGATCAAAGGATTTAGCCACTTGATGTCCCACCTGATGTCCCACCTGATGTCCCACCTGATGTCCATGTATGGATGGTTTCTCTAGCCCGAACCCACGGGGGATGGTTTGGACGTTGCAGACCCAGCCTCAAGCTTCAGGCTGCGCAGCCCATGCTGAGTCATCAGGTCAAGTCTATCAAAGGCAAGAAAAAAGTAGGCATGATGAGTTCTCACGGAGGATGGGAAGCTATATGTACATATATATATATATATAGTTATATATATATGCATATCTTATATATGCTGCGGTGATCTTTGGAGTCATTTTGTCTCTGCGACCATTCCATGATTGAGAGACTTGGAATGAACTCTAAGATTGGAAGTGAAAGGTCACCTTACATACAAATTCATAGACAACTGCGTCAAACTGCTGCTTCTTGCAAGATTGAAACACCCAGCTCACTTTTTGTCACCCAGCTCACTTTTTGTCGGGCCTATCTCTTGTCGAGTTCTTTCACAACCTGTTCCGCTTTGGAACTTGAACCATTCTGCTCGGACAGTACAGCTTGGACCATGATTTTCGCCTGCGTGGTAACAGTCAATGGTCAAATGCTACTTCTCTTGGCTGAAACCCAAGAAAATCCCGATCTCCTTAGTCAGTGGTTTGGATCCCCAAATGTCACCATGGATTTGTTTCAGTTTCAGGTCGTGTTTTTGGTCGACGACTGGAAAGCTCCAGTCGTGTTGTTCCAAGCGTCTTAGAGGAGGCACTCTCCCAGTCAACGGTCTGAGCCACCTGGGTGACATGGATGCCGGGTTTTAGCCAACCAAAAAATGCTGGGTTTCAGCAACAAAAATGGCGGCTCCAGCAACAAACAGCTGGGGGTGCCCATGTGAGTTTCACTACAAGACAGGACGGGGATCTGAGATGATCTAACCACGAAAGGACTCAGCACCGTGATCTGATGCCCAAGTCACTAGGTCCAGACCTTGGGAGAACTGTTGAGATTTCTTTGTTTCAGCAACCAGCAAGGGGTTTAAGCAAGAAGAACGTGAGCATGGAGTTTGTGGTGAGGGTTATTACTTGGCCACTTTTCACGACAGTCAGAGGCTTAGTAAGGGAGATAGGTAGATAGGGTATTTGCTTTCATGGGGACCACAGGAATTGGTACAGGATTTTTTGATACCATCATACGCCTTTCCATTTTAGACTCCATTTTGCACTACAACGAAAGCACTCCAGAACTGGAGATGGACGTGTTTTAACCAATTTTTACCATCTGGGTGTTGTCCGTTATAGTTATAGCCCTTGGCAAAAAAATGTGTTTATTGCCACCTTGCCCACTCTGGTTCATTCATATCCTGAATAACCTCACAATCTTGGCCACAATAAAACATCTCCAAGTCATGGCTATTCTGAGATTTGCGATTCCACATTTTCCATGATGCTTGATGATTCATTGATGATCTACAATTATTCTTCCAGCCCGCTGGGTCAAGACCTGTTACCATCCGGGCCCTTGGAGAACTGACCCCACCACTTGGTGCGTTCAAACCCTGCGTTCAAACTTGCCAATGTCCGACTCACCCTCAATCCACGCTTAAAATACTCAGACATGATATTAGGAATTACCCTACAGTAAGTGTTCACAGTTCGACCCTGCCATTTTTGGGGGTTGGAAGATTAGTTTCCACTAATTTGGATGATTTTCAGGGTCAGTTTCTGTGAATTTCCCAGAGGGTCAAACGGCAGTTCATTCCACTCAGTCCCCATGAACTAATGCTTAGATCCGTGTTAGGTGGTTAAAACATGATCAAAAATTAACCGGTGTCGAAATCTGTATCCCATAAATCTCCCAATGTTTGCCCCATGTTGAGCTCGGAAAAATCCTCATGTGGGGGCAAAATCCTCATGTTCGTTACTCATCAAATCCACATTGTCACATGTTCGTTGGTGAAATCAATCACCCAACTAACTCCATTGTGCCATCATTTACTGGCTGACCATCCAATAGTATCATTACACTCCGGCAATTTAACATAGCTATTGAAATTTGCCATAGAAATAGTTGATTTATCCATTAATAATGGTGATGTTCTATAGCTACGTTTACCAGAGGGTACACTCCATTTTAGCTGGTCAGAAATCCCATGATCATCCCGTTCTCATCTCAAGTTTTCCCACCACTATCACCATTAGATCACCATGAAATATCGCCAGTACCCTCTGGTTATGACTAACATGGCTATTGAAAATTGCCAGTTATAGCCGAATTAGCCATTGAACATGTTGATTTTCCATAGCTATGTTAGTTTACCAGAGGGTATATCATCATAATTGTCCCATGAAAAAAACCAGGAATCCCCACTATCCCTAGTGGGATGCCTAGTGGTATGGCTTCATCGCAGATATCTCTACACCATTTTAGATGGAGCTTCGAATGGTGCCGAAGTTGGAACTATAGTGAACCCCACCCATACTTCGAAAAAAATCCTCTTATTAATCCCATCCCCTTCCCAAAAAAAAACTCAATGAAACCATGGTTTAGTAGGCAAATTCCTACATTTTGTTGGGACCAGTTGTTTAATATTAGGGGTCACCCCATCGGCACCTTGCCACTGGCGAAGTCCCAAATCTGCAGCGCATTCTCGGTCCTCCAGGAGCCTGATCTCATCGGATCTGAACCACGGCCACAAGGCGCGAAACGGACACAGGACTGTGCTGAAATATAAATGTTATATATATAATATACATATACATATACATATAAATATAAATATAAATATAAATATAAATATTATATTATATTATAATTATATTATATTATATTATATTATATTATATTCTTATAGAATACTATATAATTATGTATATATATATATATCAATGATGATTATCATCACCAAATCTCACTCATGTCATTTATCATCGATCTGTTTCTCATTTTCTAGGGTAAATGACTGTAAAGAAGTGATATTTGGTGTTAATTGGTGATTAGCTGGTTGATGTTTTGTGAAGATTAGTGATTATGAGTAGTAACTAGGAATGTTCTCACCATTAGGAACTATGCATCAAGTACGTATAGTCATCTCCGGAAAAGATGAAACAGAGAAGTTCACCAATATAATACTGAATACCTCACTGGAAACCGGCATCCTTGATCTTTCGTTCCTTTCATTTGGAGATCAGTCTTTCTAGGGAAGTATTTCTCTGGAGATCAATAATCTGTCCAGCCAATAAAAATCGAATCTATTCACTCATTTGGTAGGATGTGAAAAATACAATTAAACACAACATGCTTTGAGCCTTTCCAGTTGTCAATTCGCTAATCAAATTGACTGACTTTCTGTGTAGCATTTGTGAATTCATCAAGTGGCATCTAACGATTCCCACCCAACTTTCAAAAAATGGCCATTTATAGTTGAATTACCCATAAAAAATGGTGGATCTTTCCATTTCTTTTTGTATGTTGACCGGAGGGTAACCATTCAACAGACCCCATCGCTGCCAATGTTGGATACCGCGCATCACGTTTAGCTAGCTGTTCCAGTGAGGCAGCTAAGAACGCTCTAGAATTGATCCAGAAACGATTTTGCTATAAACCATCTATAAACATCAGACATGGTTAGTATAAACCATCCATAAACCATCTATAAACATTTATAAACATCTATAAGCATCGTGGTATACAGTAAATCATCTATAAACCATCTAGAAACTTCTATAAACATCAGACATAGTTAGTATAAACATCCATAAACCATCTATAAACATCTGTAAACATCAGAAATGCTTGGTATAAACCATCCATTTGAACCACACCGACGACACCGACCCAACGTCAGGGGCAACTGGGCCTGTCAGGATCTGACGTCCATCGCTGGAGATGTCCACCGCATCGCCGCCTGGGAGTTTACCCAAAAGCCATGGTGAAGTCATGGCTTTATATGACTTAAGTCACGACTTACCCTCTGGTTATGACTAACATAGCTATTGAAAATGACCATTGAAATAGTGGATTTACCCATTGAAACTGGTGATTTTCCATTGTTATGTTAGTTTACCAGAGGGTAACCATGGCTTAACCATGACTTAACCATGACATTGTCAAGTCATGGTGTTATGACTTAAGTGACTGAGGGAGACTTCACCATGACTTAAGAAGACTGGGAATTCAACTGATTCAGCCATGGAAACCATGGCCCTAATCGAAATAGATGGTTTACCGAACTTAATAGCATGGTGGATCTTTCCATGGCTATGTTAGTCATAACCAGATGGTAATATATACATATACATATATATATATTTCTTTTTTGGTTTCTATTATATATATATTATATTATGTATATATATATATATGAATAAAATATACTTGAACCAGCAAAGAAGGAGAGTCAAGCGGTTCAAAACTGCTGAAGCTTTGTCAAGCCATATCTGAAATCAACCCTGTGAGAGCCCGAAGACCCTCGTGCTTTGAGAGTTTTTGGCCCGCCTATGTGTTAATTTGAGCCAAAACCACACTATCCAAAAGTTCATCAACTAGGGTTGCTCCAAACACCCCAGGTACGTTTGGGGTGTCAATTGGGTGAACGTAGAGGTAAAATGTACCTTCCCCCCCTCACGTGGCTTTCATATGCCTAGTTTGTTTGGAAAAAAACGTCCAATCCATTTGGATCAACAAAATTTGTGAAAAGAGGACCCACAAGATCTCCAGCAACCTGCTATGAATTAATCTCCCACAAGGACTTAAAACCTATTCAAAAAATTATGTATAGATCATGTTCATTCATTTTCCATAGATTGTTGAAGACAATGATCTTGAGATTGTTCCTAGAACTTCATCTGGTTGGTGGTATACCTACCCCTTTGAAAAAGTTCGTCAGTTGGGATGATGACATTCCCAAGATGATGGGAAAAATAAAAGTCACATCAGTTCATTCACTTGAAACCCATTAAAACCCCATGGGATTCTTCCTACAAAAATCTCCGGCATTTCCCGATGGGTTCCCATCCCTTGGGGGCTCCGGCAGATGTAACAGTTCCACAAGCTCTTCACAGAGATGCCTTTTCGCGTGTCCCACACTTGAACCTCAGAGATCTCTGGTTTTTTTTTCAATATCAATGGATGGGTTGGTGGCTGAAAAACCATCTTGAAAAATGATGGTATCGTGAAAGTCTAGCTGGGAAGGCTATGGGAAGGATGACATCCCATATATGACATGGAAAATAAAATTCGTGTTTGAAACCACCAACCAGAATGGATTGGTTTAAGGGAAAATTTACGGGAAAACCCATTTTTTTAGTGGGAAAATTGATGGTTTCCGGTGAAGATTTTCCCGACTCAACCAATCCATTGATAGAATGGAGCTAGCACCAGATGAATGGTGAAATCTTCGGTTTCTGATAGAATATGAATAGTAATCTATAGTTATTATAGTTCATAATGGTATACTATAGTATCACTAAACTATACTCATGGTATGATACTAATCTATATATATCTAATGGAATTTGAATGGGATACTCATGCAATGATATAGAAATCCATAATTAAAAAATAAAGGTTTCTAGTTGGGAAAATCAACAAACCATGGTGGATGTGTTTCGGCACCCATCATTGTAGTGAAGCCACGGATATCAGACTTTCGGCCATATCTGTGATCCTGAAATTGAGTCCTTCGCCCGAAGAAATGGATAAATTGCTAGGTAGGCTCTGGTAAACATACCAAAAACGATGGAAAGATCCACCAGTTTGCTCAACCACCACCCAGATTAATATCACAGTTACTATATGTTACATATTAATATTGGTTAATCATAGTTACCCTCTGGTAAACGAACATAACTATAGAAAACCACCATTTTTCATAGCTAAATCAAGTATTTCAATAGCCATTTTCAATAGCAAACTCTTGACATAACCAGAGGGTACCTGATGCTCCCTGAAATGGAGAGCCGGTGGCAGTTGCTGCGCCTGCGGTGACCGTTGATGCTTGAAAAATGAGAGAAAATGATGATTTAAACATCAAAAAAATGGTGGTATTTTCCGTAGTTTTTTGTATGTTTACCAGAGGGTAAACATCAAAAAATGGTGGTTAGCATGCGAATTTCATGGGCGATCCAAAAAAAATTGTCTCTGGGAAATCATTCCCCATGGCTAACGGGAAATCCGACGAAATTGCCCAACTGTTCATGAGAAATATCATCGAACTGGGGGATGTTCCAACATGTTTCATTTTACACCGGGTCTTCGGATCAGCCGCCAGAAAAGTGGAGAAAGTGGACAGCCTTTATGCCCGGTGAAAGAGTGCAAAAATATGGTCCAAATTGTGGTAATGGTTACTTTCATTGTGCTTACTTGGTGGCTCATCCCAGTTAGTAAGTGGGATATAACCCCAGTTATAAATGGGATAAGTAGGGTTAATCCACTTATAATTGGGGTTATAACCCACTTACTAAGTGGGATGAACCACCAAGTACTAATTCTGTTTCTATTGAAATCCAATGGGAATTGGTTCATGAACGGTTTGTACATCGTTGAGATCTTTCATATATCCACCAAAATCCCAATGAAATCATAGCTGGTGAGTTCTGAACAGTCTACAACCACAAAAATCCATCCTAAATCCCATCTATCTTCGAAAAAATCACCCTAAACATCCTATCCAACCACTACTAATCCCCATCAAAAATCCCATGACAAATCACCCTAAACCACGAATCGACTCGATCCAAGCAGCGGTGTTGTCCCAGCCTCCTGAGAGGATGATGTTGGGGTCATCCGGGTGGTACCTTGGACCGCGAATTCCGCGAAGGTGTCGTTGCGATTCCGATGCGGCGAAAAATCGATGCTGGACATGGGGAAAGGTACGGGAAAGACATCAAACAAAATCGGAAAATTCCTGGTGGTTCATATGGGAAAGTCCGGGAAATAAGTCATCTATAACATCTATTTAAAAAAAAATTGTCCATTGCCACGTTTGATAAAACCAGAGTTTTCGCACGGTTTTCATCATGACAATACTGGGCTTGAACTCGTTGCGAATCTCTTGCCGCCGCCTTGGCTTGGGGACGTTGGTGAATTCCAAAAGCCAATTCAATCATTAATTATACCATCTGGTTATGACTAACATAGCCATGGTTAAGCCATGGCCCACCATAGAAATAGATGGTTTACCGAACTTTAATTTAAAATGGTGGATCTTTCCATGGCGAACTGTTAGTCATAGCCAGATGGTAATTAAAACAAATAAGGGCACCAGTATCTTGAAATATTGCTGTCTTCACACAGGTGAACTGGCCTTAATAGGCAACAGTACTGTGACACATTGCTCTCTCTCCCTCTCTCTAAATTCAAGCTTCCCCTGTAGATTGCTAGATCTGCTTGCATATATCCGTGTGCACGCCTACAAAATGTATCCTCAACGCACTTTGTGCTGACTCCGACTACAATATGCGTTGAGATTATACCAGTTCAGCAAGTTCAGGAAGAATTCTACATTATCATAAATCGATTGTTTGTCTATCAATAAAATCTACACATCACCCCTATCACACAATCGTGGAATCATCCTCCAGTCAGCGATGATGACTTCAGATTTCATAGAAATCCCACTCCAAAAGGTTGGGAATTTACCAGGAAAAATAAGGAGTTAAACATGAAAATCGTTTTATTTCACCAATGGTTAGACTGGATTTGGGTGTCTGAAAAATGAGGGATACCCGGTAGACAATTGCCATTTCCGGCACTCGAAAAACCTGGGATTTTGGTACTGTACCCTCTTTTCCGGACCAACCTGACCATCGACCTCACCATGGAGAAAAGTTGAGTGAATAGACTGTAAATACCTACTTTTGTGACCATAAATCTAGCTACAGGTAGGTTGGAGCCTGTTTCTGATTCATACACCCATTTAGATGAATGAAATCCTTGACTATCCCCAATCAAAATCGATAGAAAATTCAAAGGCTATCTGGGAGACTCTCCAACTTCGGGGCCCCCCAACAAAATTCGATTCCGAAACCTGAAATCGACTACCGATAATCATAACCATAGCCATTGGAAATCCCCGAAAAAATGAAAGTGTTCATCAGAAATCATCTATAAATGGGTAAAACAATGCCATCTGCACCATCCCCCAGTCATCACTATCTTTGTTCACCATTCCCAAATGGGTGATGACATTGTTTTACCCACATGATACATGTGGGAAAGTGTCCTCTGCCACGTTTACCGAAAACATAACAGCCATATGTCGGGATTGTCATTGTGGAGTTCCCTCCTGGATTTGACCTGGCAATGGAAAATCACCCATTTATTACATGATGTGTCCATATTATATATGATATAATATAAAATATAATATAATATAATAACATAATATAATATAATATAATGTAATGTAATGTAATATAGTATAATGTAATATATTTAAATATATATTACAGTAATATAAAATAGTAATATAATATAATAGAATAGAATATAATATAATAGATATAAGATAATATAATATAATATAGTATAGTATAGTATAGCAAAATAATGTTATTTATATTATATTTATATATTATATTATTATATTATATCATATTATGTATATTATACATATATATATTAATGTTACATTGATTTTATATTTATGTTATACTAATTTTATGTTATATATATATAACTACTATATTCCCATCAAAATTTGGCATTTGCCATTAGCATGTTGAATTGCCAGAATGGTAATCCCTGAAAGTCACACTCAAGGCGGAAGAAAGATCACCTTGAAACTATTGTTTGGAAGTTTCCATGTGAATTTGAATGATTTCTGCCCCAATGTTCCAGAAACCCAGTAGGGGATGGGTCAAAGCCCATGAAATTTTCCCATACGGGGGGAATACACATCCACTGGTTGGTGGTATACCTACCCCTCTGAAAAATATGAATTCGTCAGTTGGGATGATTGTTCCCAATATGATGGGAAAGTCATAATCCAGTCATGTCCCACCAACCAGTCATAAAATGGCTAGTTAGTTATATAACTATGGAAAGATCCACCATTTTTAACCAGTCATAAAATGGCTAGTTAGTTATACAACTATGGAAAATCACCATTTTTGATGGGTAAATCAACCAGTTCATACACATCCGATTACTATACCCGCTACTCATTGTAGCGTACCCTCCGGGTGCCAGGGTTGTCATGCCTTCGCCATACGAACCAAGTCGCTTCAACGAGAAGATCCGGTTGGAATGTCCTGCGGTCTCCTGCAGGCGGCCCAAAGGTGGGAAGAAAGGCCCACGGCGCTGGTAGTTTTTAGCTGCAAGGGACAGAAAATGATAGGAATACAGGGCGTTTAACCAATACAAGGTGATAAATGAATGATAAGAATTGGGATGTTACCAACTTTTTTTGAGTGAGAAATTGGTAAGTAAGTCAAGGTTGAAAACGAGAGCGGACGCATACATCAATAGTCACATTTGTGGTCGAACAGCCAGAACGTGGATCCCAAAATGGCAAGGTGACCGCGTTTTCTTGGATTCGGTTCCAAATCCAATTAGAAAATCCCCGTGATATTTAATAGTTGGTTGATTCCTTGAATACAGAAAAACATATGTTTTACGTATTTTGCGACCAAAAAAAATAAGAAAAACCACCATGCTCCTTTGACAAAAATATATGTTGTTCAATTCTCCATTTGACAAAATATATTCCTTATGGTTTCCAGATGTTTTCCCTCCATCCCTCCATCTGAAGAAAAACCACCCCATCCATTTCTGGATGTGCATCCCACCTAGGATCCGTGGTTTATAATCCATATAAGCCATATAATCCCAGATATAAGTGGGGACATGATGCCTGTAAACAGCTGCACAATCTGCACAGAGAAATGGGTGAGCCTGTGGGACCACCTTCTGGGAACCACCGTGCTGAAACGGGAAACGGTCCGTTGGGTTTTGCCGTGGCGCAGCCCTTAGCGGATTCAGGTATCCTGTGGCATGGAGCCTACGGTCGGATCGCATCTCGCATAAGCATGGGCACGTTTTGCCCTGCGGCGCCAGCTTAGCTACCTCTGCGCCACCTGTAGCTGATGGATCTTCATCTGGATGTGTGCTCTTCAGTCATTGTCTACACGAGGAGCTAGTCTGGTGGTATTGTCCCAGGGCTCGGCGGTAGTGGGCCGCAGCCCTTTACGATAATCCATACAGTATAACTAATAATATTATATAATGTCAACCCCGGATTAATAAACCATGGTTTATTAATTTGGGGGGTACTCCTCCAATAGTCATTTCATCTAGTACTTCTTTATGGTACCCTCCCAATTAAACAGCCGTAAACGGGGTTTATTAATCCAGGGTCAATAGCTAACTGTTAAATTACCAGAGGGTAATATGATCACCATGAAAATCAATAACCATTATCCACCCATCCATCCCCCCGGTACCTCTCCTTCATGTCGCCCCCCTGCAGCGTCATCACCTGCCGCTTCGTGGCCTCATCGTAGACACGCAGCAGCCGGTCCTTCCCGGCCGTGGCGAACTGGCTGCCGTCGTTGAAGTAGTCAAGGCCTCAGCGGAAGTGGCCGTCCGGGGCGGCGGCTGCTGCTGCTGCTGCTGCTGCTGGTGGTGGTGGTGGTGGTGGTGGTCATCATCAGACACTGCTAATAATAATAATTTTAATAATAATAATCATCATCATCATCATAGATAATTAGATACTAATATAGGTATGATAGTAATAAAATGATGATAATAATAAGAAATCATTAGAGCATTAAAACAATAATAGTTATACTAATAGATCATCATGATAATATATAACAATTGTATAGTCATATTCATACTAATAATGAATAATTTTATCATTAAATCATTTCCCAAACCATCATGTCAACATCTCATTTTTATGGTTAAACCACGCTAAGGCCCCGTGTTCGAGGCTACATGAGGGCATCTACCATTCAGGTGAACAGAAATCTCAATGGCTTCTCCACTACAAACGGAAGTTCCGTAGAATTCTCCAGGTTTCCAATGATATTGATACATACATACATATGTACGATAATAATTATTGTTGCTTCATTTAAAGATGTTACGTATCGTATATTATCCTATAATATACTATATTATATTATATTATATCATATCATATTAAATTATATTATACTATATGATATGATATTATACTATATTATATTGTATTATATTATATATTATATTATATATTATATTATATATTATATATCATATATGCATGTATGTAATGTAAATGAAATGATACTATAATCTCGGACATAAGCTTGTTAGACCATGTTAAAGCTCATCAAATCGAGCAGCAGAAGATCTGGTTGCCCTTCTCCACAATACTGTGCAGGCACCTGCCCCGGCATGGCCAAGAAAAAGGTCATTACCCCAGGGTAAACTGACGTAGATATGGAAAACCAACCATGAATATAGATCATGTTCCGAAACCACAGCTTCTCCACATCTATGTTAGTTTACCCTAGGGTAATTGAAGTGGTCAACCCTCCATGATAACCTTTTTAGGGGGGATTGTTTGTACAAACCATTTTGGGTGGGGATGGTGTATAAATTTTGTTGACCACGTTAATCCAAGAATTGGGTAGCTGAGTCAAGCGTCATGGTCAATGGAAAAAACTGCTCAATCGCTTGACATGTTTCCCAGTACCCTCTGGTGAACTAACATAGCCATGGAAAATGGCCCATTTATAGATGGTTTGCCTATTAAAAATGGTGATTTTCCATAGCTATGTTTAATAACCAGATGGTATCCTTTCTAAACACCTGGATGATCTAAGCATCAATGAGTTCATAGCGACCGAGACATGCTTCAATCTTGGGTCCCACCCTCTCACACACAGGCTGGGTACGGGGTCAAAACCCAGATACTGTACTTGCTATGGTGAAAATGCTAAAAATCAACAGAAGATGTTTGGAATAAGGTGGTAAACCCAATGCCATCAACTACCCTCTGGTGAACTAACATAGCAATGGAAAATCACCATTTTTCATGGGAAAATCCACTATAAATGGCCATTTTCCATTGCTATGTTAGTTCACCAGAGGGTAAACCCAATGCCATCAACTATTTCCAATAGAGGTTTTGGTTTTTAATGACCCAAAATGTCATGGCTGGCGACCATGGGTGACTGTGACATTGGGACTATAACATGTTATAACCCACATTCGACTCTTTCGAGAAGATATGGTGGTTTCCTAACATAGGGATACCCCAAATCATCTACTTGACTATGGAAACCCCCATTGTTTGCACCTGCCCAGTTTTGACCTCCCAACAGAAACTGAGTTCCTGCACTTGCCAGATTTGATGTGCCACTGCATGATCTGACCTACAGCGGTCGAGCCAGACCTTGAAACGAAGGCTTCCTGTTGAACTCCGATTTTTGCTCATCAACTCAACTCGAGTATGTGGCTTTTAAATGCCTTTGATATGTGGATATCCCAAAACTAGACATGTTCCAAAACTAAGTTCCAGTTGGACATTCGATAATCTTGTACCTCCACATGTTGCGGCACAAGTCATGTCAACCTGTGCCAGATATATTTGGACCCCACAAGCATCAACTCTTTGGAGCCGACCGTCGAACTCCGCGTTGACGGAGATCAAGACCTGAGTCAATGTGGTACAATCAAGATGTTTAAAAAAAAAAAAACATCTCCTGCTATAGTCCACCAAAAATCCAAGATGGATGTGATTTTACAGCGGGGTTGGTGTTCCTTTAGAGTTGCATCATTTGGGTGTCTGGTGCTGTAAAACCATAAGCTATACGAAGTCGTTGGGCAGAGCCATGGATCTTATGACTTCCTCACTTCAAGTAGGGTGTCCCTTAGCTGAAACAACCAAAGCTTACCAAGGAAATCGAAGATCAATACTGTCCTTTTAGTAAAAATTTACCGGGGCCGGTTTGGTATACCATCTATCATCATTTATAAACCTGTTGTTTTTCAGGGGTAAACGTTTCTTCAAAGCCCTCTATATATTCATCAAGATTTTCGATTGAGCGCAAAATGGCCTGTCCCACCATTGTGGTCTGCCATTCGTTATTGGACATTTCACCCTGGAGGGGAGGGTGTGTCTCCATTGGCACGTCTAGTGAGCTGTTCGGCTCGACCACCGGCGCCAAGGCGGGCTGACGTGATAAGATCAAATAACATGGCCCTTAGGTGCTTGAAAAGGAGATAGTCGTCAAGTTTCAGCAAAGAGGATTGTGCCATACCCCAGTCTGTGACAACCGACAGTGCTGCTGAAAAGCTGAAACAGAAGCAGGTGGGCCTGTTCAGCTGGGAGCGACAACACAAATGTCACAACAGAGGCCGGATGTTGTCTGTTTTTGATCCAACCCGACGGGGCCAAATCAGTCTGCGCAGCCTCATCTGTGATCAGAACTTTGGCTGCAATCAACCAACCCATGGGAATTTGGGACATCTATGTCGAAGATGCCACCTGAAATCTATGGAGGCCCAGATCTATGAGTTGACCATTGACCTACCAATTTTTTGATTGCTAAAACATCGCGCGGCATCTGAGTGAAGTGATGTTTAACCGTTTAACCCTCCAATTTCTTCACTATATAGTGTGGGTAAAACAATGCCATAAACCAGCCATGACTGGGAATGGTTTATACTCTATATATATATATACATATATATACCACCTATTTATGGTGATTTAGGGGGATGTTTGATTATTGTTTTACCCACATTACATTGAATACCCGCCTTGAATGTCCGACCACTTCAAATCTCATCAAATCCGTCAAACATCACTGCTCAGCCGCTAGGTTTACCCACTAAAATACCCTCTGCCTGTTGCTTGACATATACCATATACCTTACCCATGATTGCTGCTTCCCCGAAGTCGGAAAAGAAAAGCAGCATTCAATAATTATTCAATGAAATAGGAATACTAACCACAATATCCCGCTCATAATGTTGCTTCACATCTCTTATCATCTCGTTTTAGAATTGTTTCCAGATTCTACACTACTAATTGGTGGTTTCAACCCCTCCGAAAAATAGGGAAGTCAGTTGGGATTATTATTCCCAATATATGGAAAAATAGAATTCAGGTTCCAAACCACCAACAAGACTACGTTTGCCCAACTTTTTCCCAAAGTTTTCCCCAATTAGATGTGTTCCATGTCTTTTCCCAACGCTTCCACCATCTTTACCTCATCTTTCCCCATGACTTTACCTACATTTTTTTCCAAGTTCCCCATGACTTTTCCTGAGTTTTCCCTAGATTTCACCTCGATGTTCCATGATTTCCCTAGATTTCACCGAGATGTTCCATGATTTCCCTAGATTTCACCGAGATGTTCCATGATTTCCCTAGATTTCACCGAGATTTTCCATGATTTTCCCAGCTTTTTCCCAACTTTCCACCTGTCCCCACGGCCGTCCCAAGCCACGCTCTGCGTCTTGGAGGCCGCCGCATGGGGCCGCCACCGCAGCTGCGTGGTGGGCAGCGGCGTCTGCGAGAGCTCGGTGTTCGGAGGGGAGCCGTTCAGCAGGAACTCCTGGCGTCCTGGCTTTTTTCGGCGATGCGATAGCCTCCAGGAATTCACCATGGCATAACCATGAATGGGATGTACCATCTGGTGATGACTAACATAGCCATGGAAAATCATGGAAAGATCCACCATTTTTAATAGGTAAACCATCTATTTCTATGGGCCATTTTCCATGGCTATGTTAAATAACCAGAGGGTACGTGGAAATCATTAAAACCTTAAGTCCCCAATGAAATCCAGAAGGAAAAAATGTCTGTGGCATTCCTCGGCGTGACATTTCGAAGGCCACGGAGATCGGAGCCGATGGGTTGATGAATGACTTTTTTTTTCGATGGGTTGATACTGGATACACTCCACGAAATTCACCATTCGACCCTTCCAGGGGTTGGAAGATGAGTGAGTTCCACTCAAAATGTGGTGTCAGTGTCAGGGTCTGGGTTAATTTACCATATATTGGAATATCATCAATGGGTTTATACCAGATACTGGATAGTTATTTTTGGGCGGTTCACCTCCCAGAGGGCCCAAGGTGGAGGTTGAACCACTGAAACCCAAGGATCAGAATGAGGATAAGGATGATTGGGCATTGTAAAGGTTTAAGCAGGAAATTGCGTTTGCCTTGTGGGACTTCTGCGTTGAGGTTGCAGAGGCGGCGTTTGTGATTTGGCTTGCAGTTTCTTTGTCAAAAAAGAGGATAACGATGGGACAATAGAGATAATAATGGAAATCTATAACCAGCTTCCAGCTTGATATATGGGATTATACTATAGATATATGGGGATATCATCGATGAACACTATACTAACTAGATATCATCGATGACACATATCAGAATCGAAAGGCTCTAACCCTCCATAGGTGCAACTACGGTTTTCGTTGGTGTCGGTTCACCTCCCTAAATGGATGGGGGGCCAAATCAAGGTTGAACCAACCCCCATGAAACATAATAGGGCCTAGGGATCATCATGGGATAAATCAATGGAAAGGTACAACCGTTTTATAATATGAAATTGCGTGATCAGCAACCATCATGATACATAGGGTTCAGTAACCAAAGTAGGCAGATAAATGCATGTTAACTGACATATACCCTCTGGTTATTCAACATAGCTATGGAACATGACCCATTTATAGATGGTGTACCTATTAAAAATTGTGATTTTCCATGGCTATGTTAAATAACCAGATGGTAACTATATAGTGAATAGAATGTGAATAGTCATGGTCTATATCAGTTTGGAAATTGCCTCAATGCATGGAGGTGATTAAAAAACAAAGTGGAAATTAATAAGATCAACCCTGGATTAATAAACCCCATGGGCTGTTTAATTGGGAGGGTACCATTGAAGTATTAGATGAAATGACTATTGGAGGAGTACCGTACCCCCCTAATTAATAAACCATGGTTTATTAATCCGGGGTTGACATTAATGATATAATAATGTAACATATAACAAACTTCACATAAACCAACAGTATCGTGGTCAATTGACCCAAGAGGGGGGGGCCAAGAGGATAAAGGATCTAGCAAGATATCATGAGGGTATCACTAGCGGGTAAGACTGGGGATAATAACGAGGATAATCATGGTATATATCCGGATATTTGAAAAACATACCATATATATATATAGGGTTTTCCAGTTTCAATTTTTCCATCATAAAATTCCGAGATAATCACAAGCTGGAAATAACGGTTGGTTCCTGTGGGGATTTGTCAATCATCAGGTGATATCCCACAGGAGGGGGCCCCAAAGGAGAATTTCACAAGCAAAATGCTGTCTTTTACTAACAAAGAATGGGATGTATATGCTGTATGTGTGAAAAAATGGAAGATCGAACCAACACTTATGCTGGTAGAACTAGTAATAATGGGATAATAATGGGGATAAAAACGCGACATAGAGTAGTGGATAACGATTCGTGACAAGTAGGTAGGACTCTTTTCCCCATTCAGAAATATTCACGTAACGATTCGCGTAGCACCATATCCACCATGGAAATCACATCCATCCCAATGATATCCCATGACTTTCTATCATAATCCCATTAAAGATCCTATAAAAACCAGCAAAATCCCCAAAATCCACCAGCGATTCACTAGATCTGTGGACATCTCCGCATCTCCATCGCTGTTTGCGTCCTGTCTCAGCGCTGTACACGTGAATGGCGCCATTCGCAAAGCTGGTGGCCAAGTACTGGTCGTCCGGAGAGAAGCGCACGCAGAAGCAATCCGCCACCGGAGCATAGCCGGGGTTCACGGTGTACTTGGACCTGGAGAGCTCGCGCAAAGCTGGTCACCCTATGACGGCTATGAAACCCCGACGAATGGGTGGATTTTGATGTGGGAAACCTATGGGATTTGAGGTCACAAATTGAGGGGGGGGACACCCCAAAGGATGGCAATTGGTCTGGCATCTACCTTGGCATTTGAGAAAAACCCTACCCCACAATCCCATGGTTATCATGGTTCATCACTGAAATCCAATCAAGATTCCCTTTTTGGGGCCTTCCCCCATTACACAAAGCCTCAAAGCCATATAAAGTGAGTAACTTTATATAAGTAACTAATAGTTATCACTAATAGTTATATGCCATATAAATGAGTAATTTTCTGATAGAGTTCAACTTACGAACTGGTGAGTAACTAATCGTCCAATAGTTATGCCATCACCGTCTCTGGGATAACTGACACATCGGAAACAAACTTGCAATCACCAGGGTTACTGACACACCACTTGGTGGTTCACCCCCACTTGGTAAGTAGGTGAAAATCCCCTGGTTATAACTGGGCTAAGTAGGGTTAGTTCACTTATAACTGCGGCTATATACCACTTACTAACTGGGATGAGCCACCAAGTAAGATGATCCTCCAAATCAATGGTGATTTCCCCCAACAAGGAGATGCGTTCGATGAGTAATGGAGTTGACTGAAAATTGGGTACCCTACGGTGCAGTCACATCCGCTGATGAATGGTTTTTTGCCTATCTAAATTGCTACAAATGGGGGTGCGGGACCCAGTTTCAGCCACACCCTCATGATGAATGAAATGGATACTAATTGATGATGTATGATGAATAAATGATACTACAAATCATCTATCATAACTGGGATACTAATTGATAACTCGTTGATTCTTATTGATGATAAAGGATGAATGCATGGATTTGGCTGAATTACAATTTGGGCCTATGAAAGCTTACAGTATTACATAGTATTACCCTCCAATTGTGAATCAATAGACGGATTATCTTCTACAAATTCAGGTTGTACCCTCTGGTAACATGGCAATGGAAAATGCTCCGTCTATGGAGGAATTTCCCCTAGTTGAAAATCTTGTTGATGATGGTTAATCCGCCATGTTCAGAGACATGTCAGTGTATTTCTACCATTCTACCATATGTATATATATATATATATATGTATATATATATGTATATATATATGTATATATATATGTATATATATATATGTGTATATATTATATATGTGTATATATATATATGATTTTCCCAGCTATAAGCCTCCATCTGTAGGGGATTGCCCAGCCAGCCATGTTTCTTGAAGATCCAACTCACTGGGTGACTTGAGTGTTCATATTTGTAAGCCCTACTCTCTGAGAGAAACGAGGGAAGAATACAAAACTGGTTGGTGGTTGACCTACCCCTCTGAAAAATGATGGAGTTCGTCAGTTGGGATCATGACATTCCCAATATGATGGGAAAGTCATAATCCAGTCATGTTCCAAAGCCACCAACCAGTATAACATTATATAACATTATAACTCATTATATAACATTAGATAACACATATTAACATGTCATAGCGGAGGAAGAATACATAAAATGTCCAGCTGTCGATACACCCCATTGCCCATGGGTCGATCAGCGCATTGACCCCGAACGTAGAGATTTTGGAAGCTTACATCAGATTTAATGGGATTTAATGGGGATTTCATGGGGATTTTAATGGGATGTTAGTAATCAAGAATATGAAGTTGGGGTGATATACCCTCTGGTTATGACGTTCACAGTTTGCCATGGAAAGATCCACCATTTTATAGCTAGGTAAACCATCTATTTCTATGGGCCATGGCTTCCATGGCAAACTGTTAAATAACCGGAGGGTACGTTGTTTGCTGCTGAGAAAAAGACAGAAAAAAACCTCTTCCTAGAGTAGCTAGTTTTGGCCAGTTACAATGATTAATGAAATAAAAATAGCTCCTTCCTTAATGAAATAAAATTGGGAAGGAAAAAAAAACCAAAACCGTCCAACTTGTGAATATCATGTACAGGGATGAGTGTAGCTATTTATTCTAGTTGAGTTATAGCTATTGAAAATGGCCATAGAAATACTTGATTTACCCATTAAAAATTGTGATTTTCCATAGTTTTTGTATGTTTACCAGAGGGTATTCTAGTTGTATCCCCTTAAACCCCCGTTGAATTCCATTCAGAATTCCTAATGTCAATCCCCCCTTTTCGTTGCGACACAAGAAGATAAAAACTCCAAGACAAACTACCCGTTTTTAGGGGAAAAAGACAATAACTACTGACTACTATGATGTTTAGTCTATATATATATATTTATATATTTATATATTTATATATATAGTGATAATCATATGTAGTTAAATCCCCATCATTATCCCATGAAATAATCCCATCAACATGGATCTTCCCACTCTCCCGGAATTTCCATGTGCTACGTAATCGTAATGAGATTCATGATATTCCTATTCATGTCCCATTAGAATCCCATATTCCCACTATATTTCCACTATATCTATCAGTAAATTGTCACCTTCTTCTCTATTTTGCATGTATAGTCCACCAATAACTGCCATGATATTCCCATGATATTCCCATTATAGTTCGATTATAGTGATAATTGCCATTACCATCTGGTTATTTAACATAGCTATGGAAAATGGCCCATAGAAATAGATGGTTTACCTGGGTTGACCTATCAAAAATGGTGGATCTTTCCATGGCAAACTGTGAACGTCATAACCAGAGGGTAATATTTCAATATACATCCTACACCCACAGTTTGATGGGGTATAACGGGATACCATGACACCTTCTAGATGCTATCGGCATTTTTTCGTGCAATGATAAGCCATGCTATGAGTATCACCATAGAAAATGTAATGGTGCAATAGACATGGTCATTGTTTTAAGTCCAGAGAAAAAATGCTGGCTATGGTTAATCGTTCCATTTGTTCGCAAACTAAAGGACTAATGATTATATAATCGGCCCGTTGTTCACCAAAAAAAATAAAGGATGTTCCAGTACCTATCCAGCCGGTTGGAATTGTCTATCTCCATGAAACTTGTATTATATCCATCAATATCCATTGATATTCCCATTACGTTCCCATTATATCAGTGAATATTGCGGTGATACAATACTTCAATATGGATCTTATTACACCCACTGTAATGGCAATATATTGATACTAATATATAACATATTCCAATCTACATTCACTATCATATTGTAGTAGTATACCCTATTGTGATACGAATAGTATATATATGTTGATATGTTATGTTCGGTATGATTCCATGTTTTCACTATATTACTATAGTTATATAACAATGTTGATACTAAATTATTACTAATAACTATAGTGATACTAGTATGGTGATATATCCCCACCGTATCCCCACTATATCCATGAAAATTCCAACTGCCATCTTACAAGTGGTGTATTATCAGTGGTGTATTATCGATAATTTATGTTATATTATCGGATTAAGATCTATGTTTATCGAATTACTATGATTGCCATCTCCATAATATCCACTCATATCAATATTACATATGAATACACATGATTGCCATATCCATATAGTCAACATATTCTCCATCTACTACCCTCTGGTAAACTAACGTAGCTGCGACGTAGCTATGGAAAATCACCATGTTTGATAGGTAAATTAACTATAAATGGCCATGTTCATAGCTATGTTGAATTGCCAGAGGGTAATTGATACATATTAATACTAAGATAATTAATGAATATGTATATACCTCTAGTTGTACATGAGTATCCATAATATTACCATCTGGTTATGACTAACATAGCCATGGAAAATCACCAGTTTTAATAGGTCAACCCAGGTAAACCATCTATTTCTATGGGCCATCTATACCATGGCTATGTTAGTCATAACCAGAGGCTACATCCTACAACTACCAACCCCCGGCCTGATGCGTTTCGTCCCGGTCCCGAAGCTCGCGACCTCCTGTTGAACATGTCCAGGGGTCAATAGATTGCAAATTACATGGACCCGGCCTGGTAAACCAAGATAACTATGGAGAAAAAAAAAAACTCTACTCTATAAATGGACCATTTTCCATGTAGTCTACCCTTCAGGGTGTGACTCCGATCATAGTGTGGAGAAATGTCTCCAACCCCTCATAGGGTTCACGGAAGCATCACAGAAAATCAGACCGTCTAACCCTGAAATGGTGGGTTTTCCAGCAGATGTTCCCATACTCATCATATTCATATATGTTCCAATCTTCCCATTACCCTCTGGTAATTTGTTACATAGCTATTGAAAATGACCACAGAAATAGTGGAATTGTCCCATTTGACAGGATGGTGGATCTTTCCATAGTTTGTTGGATGTTTACCAGAGGGTATTCTAGTTGTATCCCATTAAACCTCCGTTGAATTCCATGAAGAATTCCTATTGATGGCTAATCTTCCCATTACCCCCTTGTAAATTAACATAGACCCTGAAAATCTCCCATTTTTAATGGAAACTAGTCTTCCAACCCCGATGACTGCCAGGGTCTATGTTAATTTACCAGAGGGTAATATTTATAAATCTTCCCATAATGGGTATCTTCCAGGTTCCATGGTCACTATTCCCCAGTCACTATTGATGAAGAATTCTAGTTGTATCCCCATTCTATTCCCCAGTGACCAATCTTCCAGGTTCCGCCCCCTTCGTGTGTCCTCACCCCCTTCGATGGCCATCGCACCGCCATATCCGCCCGCCATGGCCACGCGGCCCCGTCCCGCTGTCAGCAAACGAAAACGATCTAAGGGCTGGAGCCATTTTTCGTAAGGCGGGGCGAAGCGATGGAGTGGTTGAAGAGAACATATGGGAACTTTTGATGGGAATTTTTGATGGGAATTTTTGATGGGAATTTTTGATGGGAATTTTTGATGGGAATATACCGGCAAAACGAATCATACCAAGGCTTCAATGGATTGATTTAAGGGAAAATCGAAACCAGAAACCATGGTTTTCACAACCAAAATCCAAGGGAAAACCTGAAATCTGGGCCAAAATATGCCAAACCCCAGGAGGTTTGGGCCATTTCACTTATATAAGATAGTCATTTTGGGATATCCACCATTTTCAAAGAACCCCTTATGAATATGATGATTATCATGGAAAAATGATGAGATGGTTGGAATGGTTGGTGAACCTTTGGTCCATCAAACCCTAGAAATCCGCAGTCCAAGTAGGTGAGTTATTTGAAACAACTGAAACAAGCGATTGGGTTGGAAAAAATCAAAGTTTCTATTTGAGTTATCCTGAGTTATCCACTGGTTGGCATCGAAAAAATAAACCACTTTTAATTAAGGTCATGTGGGGGTGTATCTCATTTTCAGACGCAACTATTTGTTTTGAAGTATCTTCGGGTTCCTTTTGGGAAGTACCGAATACCTTTTTCGGTGAGGATTGGTCGCATCAGAAGTTTCCCGGGAAAAACATCTAGACTTTTCCACTGATCTCTTGCGCAAACAATTTAAAAATTCCCGAAAAGAAACACATCTCGATGTTGGATGGTTTTTTTTCACAGCAAAACCTGCTAAATATGGGTAAACCCATCAACCTCGCCTCGTTTGCCAAAGGTCATCATTTCGGGAATCTTGAAAAACATGATCAAAACATATTGTTCAACCAAAAAACAGAAACTACCCTCTGGTAATTTAACATAGCCATGGAAAATCACAATTTTTAATAGGTAAACCATCTGTAAATGGACCATTTTCCATGGCTATGTTAAATAACCAGAGGGTAACACCCAAGAAAAACCCACGTGTCATGGTAAAACCTATGTAAACCCCACATGTTTTTCACAGTAAAAGCAACATGAGACCCTTCAAGGGGCAGCTGTGCGATGCTGGGCGACCAAACGCGAGGGCCCTTCCCCAACTTGGGTGCGGGGCTGATGTGCCTGCAGAACGCGAAACACCATTGTTTTAAGGTATAGATCTATATTATGAGTGAAATTTTGTTTCATATTTATATATATATATATATTTATATCACACGTATATGTATAGGGGTCATATGTAAGTGTGTATCTGTATATAGATATAGATATAGATATAGATAAAGATAAAGATATTAGATATAGATTCAGACTAGATATAGATATAGATACAGATATAGATATATATATATAGATATAGAGATAGAGATAGAGATGGATAGATGGATGGATGGATAGATAGATACACTGTACAATATATGTGTGTGTGTGATGTAATGCCATCTAATGTGAGGTAATATAACGTCAGGTCAGACCATGTGTATGCATGCATTCATGCATGCATGCATGTATGTGTGTGTGTACGTACGTACGTACGTACGTTGTATGTATGTATCTATGTATCTATGTATCTAGGTATCTATGTATCTATGTATCAATGTATCTATGTATCTATGTATGTATGTATGTATGTATCTATGTATGTATGTATGTATGCATGTATGGATGCATGTATGCATGCATGTATGCATGTATGCATGTATGCATGTATGCATGTATGCATGTATGCATGCATGTATGCATGTATGCATGTATGCATGTATGCATGTATGCATGTATGCATGCATGCATGCTATGTGTGCTATGTATGCTGTGTATGCTGTGTATGTTATGTATGTTATGTATGTTATGTATGTTATGTATGCTATGTGTGTTATGTATGTTATGTATGTTATGTATGTTATGTATGTTATGTATGCAATGAGTGTAATGAGTGTAATGTGTGCAATGTATGTAATGTATGCTATGTAAGCATGTAATGTAATGTAATATAATGTGATGTGATGTAATGAACTGTGATGTAATGTAATGTGATGTAATGTAACGTGATGTAAAAAAGTTTAATGTAAAATAATGTAATGTAAAAAAGTAATGCAAAAATAATGTAATGTAAAATCATGTAATGTCAAATAATGTAATGTTAAACAATGTAATGTTTAACAATGTAGTGTGAAATAATGCATGTAAAATTATGTAATGTAAAGTAATGTAAGGAAAAGTAATGCGATGTAATGCATGCATGCATGTATGTGCATGTATGTGCATGTATGTGCATGTATGTGCATGTATGTGCATGTATGTGCATGTCTGTGCATGTATGTGCATGTATGTGCATGTATGTGCATATATGTGTATGTATGTGCATGTATGTGCATGTATGTGCATGTATGTGCATGTATGTGCATCTACGTGTACGAGTTTCGTGTATGTCATGTATGTCATGCATCTCATGAATGCATGTATTATGTAATGTATTTAACGCATGTAATGTATGTAATGGATGTAATATGTAATGTATGTAATGTATGTAATGAATGTATATACTGTATGTGATGAGTGTAGTGAGTGCAATGAATGTAACGAATGTAATGGATGTAATGTTTGCAATGTATCTAATGTACTTAATGTTTGTAATGTATGTAATGGATGTAATGGATGCAATGGATGCAAAATGTAATGTATGTACTGTATGTAATGTGTGTAAAGCATGCATATGTGTGTGTGTAATTATATTTTTATACATGTCTATTTAGTGTTTAAGTATGTTTGTTGATCATTTATTTCTCGCTTCAATAGTTACAATCATATGTCAACACTTGAGGTATACGGTATCATTTGGAGGTACCTGAAATCAATAGGTCACTTGAAACCCTCAAAAAAAATCGGGGAACAAACTGGCACAGGTCACTAAGGTCACAGGTCCTCTGGGGACACCATGTGCCATTGATATTTTTGTAGTCAAGGTATGACTGGTACACTCCAATGATGTTTGAAAAGTGACCTGATGGCACCAAACAAAGGTCTTCCCAATTTGTGCTTGGACGAACATCCAAGTACACCTGGAGATACCTGGAGCCAATGTAGCCAATGTGGCTAGAAATCGATGTTTTGGCTCTGATCTTTGCCACCAGTCAACTGCTGTCCATCGAAAAAAAACCCACGGATTCGATGAAACATCGATGAAACATCTATGAAACATCCATGTCATGTGAAACCTGACTTTAATCTTGTTGCATCCAGCTGGTGCACTTTACACCAAGCCCTACGGCCATAATCCCTTTAGGCCCTCTAGGCTCCGCACCCACCGCCCGTGGTGTCGACGTCCGCCTGGCGGAATCCAACCGCCATGGGCGTTGTATAATGTGATCATAGTTTGAAACCAATTACCCTCTGGTAAACTAACATAGCTATGGAAAATTACAATTTTTAATGGGAAAACTCACTATAAATGAGGGTTTAATGGTACTTACCCTCTGGTAAACATACAAAAAGCTATTGAAAATGGCCATTGAAATAGTTGATTTTCCCATGAAAAATGGTGGATCTTTCCATAGTTATGTAAACGTTTACCAGAGGGTACCTGTTTTCCGATCTGAAGGATAATCTAGGGCAGCTCTTCTCATGATGTCACGTCGGGTCTCTCCATGCAAAGTAGTAGAAACCGGCAAGAAGCAGGGTTTATCCATTGATATTTCCCAATTTTTAGCGGAGAAATAAGCAGGAAACAAACCTAGTCATTTGGTGAACCCAGAAAATTCCATCAAAAGGAGAAATCTGCAACCCCTTTTTACGGGATTTGTTCAGATTCACAAGCAGGGGCCAATGTTTCATCCAAAACAGCAGCTGTGCTGAGTACAGTAAGTATGATTTCTATGGTATCCACCAACATTCCTACCCTCATCAGGTTTTTGGGGATCATCGGGATCATCCCCAAGATGCTTCAAAACCCAATTTCAACCGAGTTTCTCCGAAAAATTTGAGCGGAAAAAAAAACAAACGATTTTCCCGGGATGACCACCCGCGCATTAGCGCAAACCTCAGGCAGGCTGTTTGGGTATGATGGATGTTTATTTTCGAAAAAATGGTCACCATTGCCAGTAAACAAAGTCCAACAATAATGATAATAACATATATATATAATAACAATAACAATTTTCCAGCCCATAGTTTTATTTTTTCCCCTGTCATGCCAGTCCAATCTAGTCGCGTTGCACCTAGATTGGCCCGTTTTTCACCCTAGTTGCTGCTGGAATTCCAGTGAAAATACTTAGAATCAGTCACCCTAATGTTAAACACCCCATAAATGGTCCAAATGATGTGGAAATTCCCAACAAAAACCCATGGTTTCGTTTAGGAGGTGTTTAATATGAACGGGGGAAGGGATGATTTTGTTCAGCTATCAGCTCAAAGAAGTGGCTAAGGCAAGAGTAAACCATCCCCAATTTACCATCTGGTTGGTGGTTTTAACCATCTTGAAAAATATGAAAGTCAATGGGAAGGATGACATCCCATATATTATGGAAAATAAAAAAATGTTTGAAACCACCAACCAGCCATAAATGGGCGGACCATATCATACCATATCATACCCCTACAGGCATCTTATTGTTTTCGCTTTATGAATATATTACAGGATCAATTAATAAAATTATAGCAACATTACACCATATGGTACCCCTATTGGATCCTATGGGTGTCTTATAATTCTGATTAATACCAATAATTGCTTTATAGCATACATACCATACATTATTTACCAACATACGAGTACCAACAATTGCTGTCTTGTCCCATTTCTGTGGGTGAACTCCCCCTCTGGCAAAACGCATCTTCGCACCTCTGCCGGCGCCCGAAGCTTCCACCTGGCTAGTGGAGAAACTTCCAGGGAAAGGTATGGCAGGCGAAACTCGGTGGTAGGAGAAATCCAATAATAATAATAATAACAATAATAGTAGTAATAGTAATCATAGTTATGATAGTAGTAACAACAGTAATAATTGTAATAATAACAATAATAATAGTAAAAATAATAATAATGCTTGAAGATGTTGAAAAAAGAGGACTGGGTTCATGATGTTCATGTCGGCACTTGAAAATCAGATGGGAAACCATGACAACAGTGCCATCAATAGTTTTGCTCTAACAAAATGAAAAGGAGTAGCCTTTAGTACTTCAACTATCTTCAACTTAGCATGTTTAGCTAGCCGAAAAACCAGCTCTTTACTTCAATGATTATCGCATAGATCCCTTTCCATTGCCATGTTGGCCAACCATCCTCCGAGCTGCTTGGAGAAGATGCCCAACTAGTTCTAGTAATCACCAGCGAACCAGTTAGAAACTATATAAACTATATACTTCTATAGCTACACTAGTGTTATAACTAGTTGTACAACTAACTATGTATATTAGTATAGCCCTTTAATGAATAAATATCGAAAATATATGTGTATAATCCCTTCCCCCTATTGCTAAACCTCCCCCAAATAAAAAAAACTAGGGTCCATCTCTAATTTTGGAAAATTTCAGGTTTGCCAATTTGACTTTTAATTGATCCCCTTTAGAAAACAATTTAAAAATAGAGCTACCATTTGTGGGTTTCGCCCCCTAATAATAAAAACTAGTTAACCCCGGGGTGTCTATTATTAGGGTCCGTAAAAATTTGAGTTTTTTTTTATTAAGGGTTTCAATTTATTAAGGGTTTCAATTTATTAATAGGGTCCGCTTCGAAATCCAATTTTGGGCAATATTTTAATTGCGTTATAAAAGGAAATTTAATTGATTTTGAAATCGACACAAATAGTTTTTTAATTGAGGGTTTCAATTTATTAATAGGGTGCGCTTCGAAATCCAATTTTTGGCAATATTTTAACTGCGTTATATAAGAAAATTTAAGTGATTTTGAAATCGAAAAAAATAGTTTTTTGTTACTAAGGGTTTCAATTTATTGTTAGGGTTCCCTAATCATAGATACCTAATAATAAAAACTACCTGAAGTGTTTATTATTTGGGGGGTTATATTGTGTATATAATAAACATCAACCAACAGGGTTTCTAGGTCGTCGGGCCGGCAAGGTGTGTCATGATGATCTCCAACATCTCCCTATATGGATGGTTTCCAAATTATGGTGCTATCCCAAGCTCGCTAGATGGTTTATCATGGAAAAAACCTACAGGATGGGGCCCCCCGGTTATAAGTTTGTATATTTTCCATTCGATCGCTGTTGAGTCTCGCTCGTGCGAAAATGCATCTGCTAATTTAGTCATCCTTGAAAATCTGGGAGGAATCGACCAGAAAGGTGACCAGCAGCACTATACAATTCCTCAATCCACTTCGCCTCTGAAGTTGAAAGTGGTTCACCTTCAACGCTGCCACAGCAATCCAGTCTGTGCTTGATACCGGATGCTATGGCGTGAATTAATGCACGACACATCTGGGAAGGATATTCCTTTGCCGCAGCGGTCTTGAAGGATCCATCTTTGTTGCGACCCTTCAGTGGATTAATTGGGCGAATTGCTAGCGGATCAACGTGTTCACTCAGTGCCCGAGCAACGATGGCAGGAGGACCCAGGTTCAGCGCTCGCAAGGTCGTGGGTTTGATGCCAGAGCTGCCATACTGCCACTGTTCAACTTCGTGCTGGTGAGCCCCAGGGAGGCTCATGAGCAACTGTTGATGACATGGTGTTCTCCATACCGAAGCTCGCTCAGGAAGAGGGTGTTCCTTGGGATGTTCCATGAGAGATCCAGCCCCTGTCATGGTCAACTCAACCTCGAGAATGAAGGAGTGCAAAAGGAGCCTGGAGCCAATCAAAGTCTGGTACAGTTCTCTACCTGTCCGCTCAGGGATCATCCAAGGCATGTCAAAGGATCGCAAAGGGCGAGGATGACGTCCATCAGGGAGACAAAGGTGTCTCGCCGCACTGAAAGTCTCACAAGGCGGTCCAGTCAATCCAGCTGCAAAGCGCCTTTTGCGAATGATGTTCACCAACTTGTTGAAGACGGGTCCTCGATCCAAGTTGCCCTGTATGGGATGGATGGCCGTGTCAACGGACAGGATGCATAGCTGATATCCCGGCACAAAGTCCTTGAAACACTGTGTCCAGAAATGGCAATCTCCTCTGCGACGACGCCCGCTGAAGAGGTGCAAGATCCACAAAGTTGGGATGCCATTCTCCATCGTGAACGGCACTTGCAAACAATCCGGCATGAATGAAATGGGTAAAAGAAATGGTTCAAAACAAACACGTTGCAAAGCAAATGGATCAACTAAAACTTCAACATCATGTGTGTTGCGTGCATGCCCATCCATTGGTCCTGTCCCAGCAGGAATGAATGCACTCTCCATTCGGTGTTGCCATGCTAGAAGTCGTCCAAGAGTGGTCGAATCTTCCAAATCGTGCAATGCCAATCGCAAGCGTCGAAATGTGCAAGGAGCCAAATGCGCAAAACGTCTGTAGACCAGTGTAGTGCGCAACCACAGGCAAAAGGCCCAGAGCTTGCTGTCATTGTCGCCGATGTAGTTGGCAATCTCGAATACCACCTCATCTGGGTCCACACTTGCAACCGGTTTCCATGCATTCACAATCTCATCGGCTTTGCAGAATACTTCAATCTGCAAAGTCTCATCCAGCACGTCAGGAAATCCTTCATGGGTCCATGATGCGCGCAACTGATTCAAGGCTTCCTCATATGTGGCCGCAATTTCTTCTGCGGGTGTAGAGCATGGTGAAGCAACTAATACTGCCGGAAGTCGAGCGTATCCACGAAGGTCATCAGGTACTTCGACAGCACAGGCTTCGGCAAGCGGCGCATATCGCCAAGTCAATTGGGCATAGCAGCCTCTTTGATGTTTCCGAGAATAGCGCAAATGTTGCTGCATTCTCGCTGCTGACCAAAAACATCTTCGGCAAGCTAAACATGTATCCGAGAAAACGAAGCGACGTTCCTCAGAAATTTGTTGGTGAGCCAACCATAGGTGCACTTGCAGCTTCTGACGAGAGTCGAAACTCTGGGAGCACCAAGTGCATTCATGCAAGCGATCTGTCAAGACTGGGATGGTCTGGCCAGTCTCCTCAAACTTCGCTCCACCATGCAAAAAGGACCGCATAAGTTGTTTGTGCAGTTGAATGGCGTCTCCCAACACATGATTCTGCAAAATGCTGCGTCGGTACAAACGTCGTACCGTTCTGGGGCCCTTTTCAGCATTTTGTGTAAGCCATGACATAATGCAAGCTGGGTCTGCATCAATCAATGTCGTGGGACAAAAACAATTGTCCATCTCGGACAACCATGTGAAGGCACGTCGTAGTGCGGCAAACCATCCCTTCTCTGATGCCGCTGACGCCGTGATGAAGTCAATGAGAATCACTGGTCCAGCAACTGCACAATGAAACGCATGAAGCAGGCGGGCTTTCGCAAGCCGAAGAGCAAGTGGAGCAAGTTTCCATTGACATTGCAATTCGAAGTCTGAATGTTGGTCATCTGTCCAGCATCCGTCATTCACGATGGATCGTTGCCATTTCATGATGCAACTGTGAAGGCTCTGAAACTGTCTCTGGGTTAACAACATCCAATTCCCAGATCCGTGGAGAAGGACCGGAATCACGAGACTTTCAAACAACTTCAAACGTGCATCAATGGGAACGTGTCGGTTCCGCAATATCTGTTTGGAAACTTGACGGTATGCTTGGGTGGCTCTGGCTCTCCTATGAGTGATTTCATGTTTGAGGTCTCCGTCCGCTGAAAAAATGGTACCTAAGTGTTCATATGAGGCAACACATTTCAAGGACGTGTGCAGGGTAGGCAGAAGCAGGTTGCCCATCTTCTCGACCATGAGCGTTCGTCGGTGGTCAGGAGCTCCATCCGCACGAAATGAGACAACTGCTTCGGTCTTCTTGTGCTTAAAATTCAAGGTCAAACCAAATTTTCTGAAAGCCTGTACAGAAGCCTCTGCAACTTCAACCAATGCGGTCTCAAGGCTGTCGGCTGTCGGAGTGACGATAGGAATGGCAACATCGTCGACCCAGGTGACAGGCGGCGCATGCATGGCTAAGTGTTCAAAACCTTGTTGGAGAACCGCAATGTGACCAAGCTTGTGGTGCAATTCATCCAGCACGTAAACCATCATAGCATTGAATGCTATGTCAGCTAGCGGGCTGCCTGGTCGACTGCCCCGAGAGGTTCTGTAAGCAGTTGCATCTCCACCAAGACTGAACCATGTGAAGTGATGAGCATCTTGAAGCAGCCGTTGGTCGCAGATGGGTACATCTCGCAGAAAATCAGAGGAGGTTTTCATGATTTCACTTAAGAGTGCATCTACGTCACAGTCTGTTTGCCCAAGAAGATCACGCAGGGACTCCGGTATTGTCGGATTCGGTCCAAAGAGAACCTGTCTGACCATGCAGTGGAAGGCGCTTTTCACATCAATGAAAAGCACTGCGGACGAGAGTTTCAGTTCGGCTGCCTTGATTTGGAAGGCCCTCAAATAATGAGTGGCGAACAGGGTGGTGCAATGGGGAAATCCCCCCAACTGGAGAGGGTGCTTCCAAGCCGTCACAGTTGGGATGAATCTTTGTCGCAAAATGGCGTGCATCACTTTTCCGATGACATCAACTAAAAGAATGCCCCTCATGTTGGCTACATCATTGCTGTGAACCTTCTTCGATATTGAGTGGAGCAAACCGCCCTTAAACTGAATCGGTTCATGTCCCAAGACCCACATCTTGAAGGCCAACAACGTTAAATGCTCGGCCAAGTCAGAGCCTGATGTTCGAATGAATGAGGGTGGCAGTCCATCCAGACCTGGTGCTCGATTTGCTGAGATTTGTTGCAGTCGGTGTTCAACATCAATACGACTAGGGAGCTGATTCAGGTGAACGACCAAAGGCATGTCGGCAATCTGAGCTTTTTGAAAGTCATAGCAATCTGTCAAAAGGTCTTCATATGTGGTCTGGGTGCCATCCTCCAATGCACAATAATGGTGAGCCTGCTGTGCAGTGGTGGGTCCGTTGCAACGCAGGTTGTTCCTGCGACGATTCTGCATTTCGGCAGGACAGGACGAATAGCATCCCATACACGGTGAAAACCTCGTTCTGCAAGCTTGCCTGTGTCCTCAGCAATGTCGCAGTAAAAGCGACAATCGTCATTTCTCACTGCTACACACACTCGAAGAGAAGCTTGACGATAAATTTCTTCGGCCCATGCAATGTCACGAAAAGAAAACTTGACGTCGTGGTCTGCAAGGGAAAAAGAGTCATCAGAGAATCGCCATGCTCGCATGAAGGTTCGAAGAATGTGATGTCGCCATTGTTTATTAAGGTCTTTGACTCGATTGAACGCAGTCTTCTTCTGCCTGATCAAGTGCACTGTGTCAGGAGAAAGATGAGTCTTACGTGGAATGACTTTCTTTTTGGTAGGCATCCGTCGTAAAATGGTTTTGCAACAATGCGGCATGAGTGTGAACGTCATGATGCCAAAGTGGCCATTCAGACAACTGAGCATTGGGAGCTGATGAACTTGGTGTAGTCGTCTTGATCAAGGGAAGGCAAATATCTGCACAAACACATTCATGGTCTTTGCGAGCAAGCGACAGATCAATTTCATCCTCAACCCATGTCGAGACATGATTGTACGCAATGTTGTCTGTAATGCCAATGAAGTCAATTCGAGCTCTGGCCAAAGTAGGATGTGTCCAGGTGTCATGAGGTCCTATATGGCTCTGCTCGAATGTTTGTGGAAGCCAAAGGCCGTGTGAACAAAGCCATTCATGGAAGATGGCACCGCGCTCATTTTCAGTGGTGGCACCAAAGCTACCAATTGCTTTGGACTGAATGGAACCAACTCGGCTGTTGGCGTCACACATGACGAACCATGTCCAGGATGCCATACCAGAAGGAATCAAACTGGACGTGGTAGTCCACCATTGTCGCACGACTTCAAAGTCATCTTCCGAAGGTGCATGTAACACAATGAGAAGCAGCTTCAAGGAAGGATGTCTAAGTCGGACAATGAGCCGTCTCTCATCCCCATGTAAAATGCGAAAATGCTCATGACCAAATTGAATGGGTCCCTGTGAAGTGTGCAGCGTGCGAGCAAACCATAGTTGCATCCCATTGCAGCCTCTTGCTGTTGCTGGCGAAGAGAAAACATGAAAAGAACCGAACACATCATGTCCTTGTCGTTTGCTTCTGGTTTCTTGAAGCCCAATGCACTGTACTTTCCTTCGGGTGAACATGCCTTCAAGATGTTCAGCCCTGACGCCAAAGAAAGTGGAAGCATGTTTCTGATCAGGGTACATGGTCAACACATTGGCTGTGGCACATCGAATCCACATGGCTTCGATCTCTTCATCATTTGTCGAGGTATGTGGATGACGGAGCATGAAAGGATGGTTCTCGGCCAAAGGGACGCTAGTTAACGGATCAATGCAGTTAACTCTCCATTGCAAACCATGCAAAATGGGCGCATCCTGTGCATTCCAGAGTGATCGCTCATAAAGCCAAAGCCATTGAAGAGGAATCAGATCAAGGGCATCAAAAGTACAAATATTCATCAACAACGTCATATCAAAAGAAGCATCACTGGGAGTACGAACTGAAGCTGCGATGGTGTCAGCTAAATCGTTCCAAGGATGATCCGAATGCCCTTTCACGTGAAACCATCGCGGTTTGCAACCGTGAAGCTGTTCAGTCCAAAGAGCAAGTGAGCGCACAACCGCTGTCATGTCGTTGTTCGAAATGGAAGCACTCTGCCCTTGAGCGACTTGACCAACATACGTGCTGTCATAGTGGAAGTCAATGGGAATCTGAGTGTACCCCCAATAGCAAATCATCGACATGGCCCAATGAAGGGCAAGGATCACTGCTGTGGCTTCACTGCGTGGGGCCGATGGAGCTTGCCAGCACCAAGCAGACTGATATCCTCCAAATCGTTGACCCTCTGATGTATGTACAATCATAACTACTCCAGCTGCTGCAGTCAAATGAGCACGTCTGTAGGACCCATCCGTGAAGAATTCAAACTTCGTGGGTGTCTCATGTGTCCAAGGCTCAATGGATGCCAGCTCACGCAGTGTAGCTTTGGAGCATGAAAGTGTCGAAGTGTCAAACAAGACAGGTCCTGGACAATGCTCAAGCAGTTGTCTTCTCAGAAAGTCAATCTTACTGCAATCAATGGAAGTCCAAACTGGTGCAGGAATGTGATCTGCCAACGCAATGGGTGTGCCAGCAGCCTGTGTAGAAGAGCGTGTCATCGACGTTTGCAAAAACGCCGTGGGTTCTGCAGTTGGATCTTGATCGTTTGTGGTTGTATCACTTGGTGCAATGATGTCGATCGCAATGTGATCACCATGTCCAATCCGCATAGATCCGTCTTCCGGCAGAAGTTGTGAATCACGTCGCACAGAAATTGGCAAACCCATTAATGTGCTTGGAATAGGAAAAACTTCAATGGCGCTCCTGTGGGAAAGACGATCAGGATGATGAAGTGCCACATAGTGAGAGTCTTCTTGTGTCCCACGATGTGTAGTGGCTGAAAGAAGCACAGCTCCATGATGGGATTGAAGTTCTTGTGCAACGATGAGATGACCAATAAATGATTGCCTGGGGCTGTTGACTGGCGTTGGATCGATCCAGAAAATGTCTGTGTTCAATCGAACATCAATGCGGTCACGCCAAGCCATGATGAGAGTCTGAAACCATGCTGTAGCGTCATTCCTGAGGCGTACTGCACGTGGCGACTGGCATCTTGGAGCCCTCAGGCCATTCAGGTGCCAAGTTTGTACATAGGCTACTTGTCCTTCGTCTTCTCGCTCGACTGCAGCCAGATCATCAAAATGACGACGAAGTTCTTGCATCCACGCTGGACTGTGAACCATGTGTGCCAAGGGAAAAGGAAGTGCTTGACCGCTGTTGAGAGATGCAACACGATCTCGTAGATGAAGGTCGTCAAGGTCAGTCATATTATCCCAAGCATCATGGCGTCGTCTATGAATGAGGAAACGGAAAGCATGTCCATGTCTGGCATATGCTCGTTCTTCAGGTTGGAATTGGCGATTGCCGAACCAAAGAGCACATGCATTGGATGGTTGCTCAGGCGGGCAATCGGCAATCGCATCAATCATGTTCTTGACAGACTGCGTGTCCACACGATCACCAGTCACAATGGCCATGGAATGTGGTCTTCCTTGGTCGTACTCATTGTCATACACTGACACAATAATGGAGCGTTGGAAACGAACAGGGCGCTGAACAATGATGAGCTGGCCAATGGTTTGGGCTGCCGCGTCTTCTGGCAATGGTGATACCATGAAAAATTCAATCACTGCACCGGGCATGATGCGCTCCCTCCATAATTGTTTCAGCTGGAATTCCCAGTTGTCATAGTCAGCTCCCAACACTGCCATTCTTGAATTGTAACACCTCTGATAATTCCAATGATCGGAAAACCAGGTTTCCAAGCGCGCCAACATTTCAACGTTGCCTGGTCCGATGTGCGCCCCATCTTGCCAAACTTCATGAAGATCTTGAATCCATGGCGCAAAGTTGGAAATGTCGTCAGCCGGTGCTGGAAATTCAGGGATGTCGTCCGCAGCTTGTTGCCATAGACGGACGGTTCTCAAGAAGTCATCCGTGAAGCTGCATTGCAATCCTTGGCCGTTTTGAAGCTGTGTGGGCATCTTGGGCATCCTGAATGAGGGCAATGTGGTCTGAATATCAATTTGAAGGAGTCCAACATCATCTGCACGCCCGTATTCTTGTCGAATTTCCTCAGATGGTACCAGACTGGGTGAATAGCCAGAAAGGGCTGACGGGCTATTGTCTCGAACAAAGTCGATGTCTGGTGGAACTCGACTGTAGTGTAGGACCTGTCCAGTTGGTAGGTCACATCCTTCAGGTGGGGGCAGTATGATTTTCAGATAGGCTCCAGAACGAATGTTCAATCTTGGGTTGAGCTGCGTGAAGATCGGTTGGAGATTGTGGTAGAGCAAGCACCGATCACGCTCATGAGCACAGTACAAATCAACTTCAGCGGTTTGGAAGACAGCACGACGATCTGCGATCAAAGGCATTGGAATTACCGAGCGATCAATCGTGGGGGCCGTGAAGTAATGAGCCTCACATTGGTTGGCATGGACTTCAATGTCGACCAAAGCCAAGCTGCGCAGCCCACCTTGAATCACATCCTCAACAATGTATGCAATCAAAGGCACTACATCTGGTGGAAGATCAGGCAAAGTGACTTCAATGTCAAAGAGCCCAAGAAGTTGATCATCATCAATTTGAAGAAGCATAGCTGCATCATGCATCATCTGCACATAGTCGGTCCAATCAATGCATCCATAGACCGGTGGGTCATCAAGATGATAAAGGCAAACACACTGAAGAACAGTAGCTGCAGAACTGCTTGATGCAGAGTCATCTGTAACTTCCGTTTCGTCATCACCACTCATTGGATCATCATCGTCAGGTCGATGATGTCGCTGAGGGAAGGCGTCGTCGCCATGACCAGGTGTTGCCTGTAGGTGTAGAGGTCTGAAAATGGGTAAAGCATCACGAAGTTGATGGACTTTGGGCGCAGTTTGCATGAAAGAAGAAACATCATGATCAATGGGACGTGAGTCCGAGATCAACACACTGTTTGGTAGTGGATCTGCTAGGGCATTGTCACCATGAAGAAAAGGATAACAAAAACTGCGCGAAATCCATGGGGTGTTGCTCCATTGACAGAAATCATCAAACGGAACTTGTCGATTGACGGCAATATTGGCGTCCTCGTACTCCACAACAAGCTGCAATGAGGAACTGAAACTGACTTTAGGTCGGCAGCGCTTCGGCTTGCCCAGACTCACAAGGTCAATTCGTAGCTCAGGCGATTCCCCAATCGCATGGGCCAACTGAACTGCAGCCTGTAAAGCTGTCCATGGAGCTTGGAAGGTCGGCTCATCCACAGCATAGTGTTGCCAATTCATCAAGGCGACATCAGCCGCCGACAAACATTGCCCATGACAATCGTACACTTCAGTCACTGATTGCCGGGCCGGCCAAAAGGCTGCATAGAGGGAAAGGAAGCAGCGTCCCCATCTGCCGCCACAACTTCCTCTTCGGCCTTCTTTTTCTGTCTTTTGGCTTGCTGCTCTTCGATCTCTGCTTTCTCGGCCAGACCTTGCAAGTTGTCTACCACTTCTGTCAAGCCCGCATGGATACGCTTCGTGGCTTCGAACTGCATGTCTGCGTCTGCTCCAGGTGTGTCTCGCTCCTCCCCAGTAATCTCCTGTATCTCTTCCTCCTTGAGGAACTGTGATTGCTCGTGGAAGTTGCGCTTGGCTGTCGACAAAGCTTCGTTTGCCTGAGTCAGCTTCTCTTGGAGCGCTTGTTCTTGAGCTTGAAACATGGATGTGTACTCTCTCCATGTGATGACACTCTGCTGGAGGAAGACTCGCCAGTCGGATACCAACTTGGTGCGGTACGCAAGAACATTGGAAAGTGCACGTCGAGCATGTCCCAACTCCTTGACTGCAGTCTCCAGGCCCTTGTTCATGATCTTGTCGTCGCGTCTTGCATTCTTTTGCATCTCTGCTTGCAATCCTGGCGTCAACGACTCTTCCGGTGCCTGACGCAATTCTTTGAGAAGAGATTGCAAGCGAACTTCGGCTTCCGAAGGTTGGGCAGGAGTTGGCGCATACATGGCCGTTTCTCCACCAGCATGATGTACCCGAGTCACATCCGGGTGTCCAACTGCTTGATTCGAAAGCGAGGATGGCATCTGGGCAACCAAGGTTGCAGGTGCAGGAGGAGGCGACAAAATGCCCTGCCCATACTGCCCAACTGCATTTCCATAGCCCTTTCCATCTCCTTTGATGGGAATCGGCGGAGGTGGAGGCAAAGTTGCCACAGGTGTCAGGCCTTGCGTTTCTGGATGATCTCGATGTTGTCCACGTCCTCGTCCGCGATGCCTGCGTGATCGAGGTCGTTGAGTGTTCTGTGAACCTGTGTTCCACTGAACGGCATTTGGTGGATGATTCTGCTGGTGCCACGGTGCTGAAGTCAACGGCTCTTGATATGGTCTTGAGGCGGACTTCGATCGGCTCGAGGAATCGCCCGGAATGTAATTCGGGTCGAAAACCTGTTGCCAGGGTGCTCCACACCATGCACAACGTGGCATCTGTCCTTTGAGAATCTTCATACACTTTTGACACCTCCAAGGCGGGCTCTTCGTAGCCATGGCTCTCCGAAGGGAAGCAAGAAAACCAACGTCTCGGCTGTGATGAGAAGCAAGTAGTCTGATCAAATGTTTGATGCGGGCAGGAGGAAGAACAAGTTGACCAGTCTTGTGCAAATGCCAGCTCAATCGTGCACGAGCTCTTGCCCTTCTTTGGAGACGCCTCTGTGATGGAGAGACCGTAATTCTTGAAGGTGGGAATCAACCACAAGGCAAGGAAGATCTTAAGTGCCCTGCACATACACCAGGACCTACACAAAGTCACGGAGCAAATGCTGGGCCGGCAGCTCACCTCGCAAGCAGCCGCCGAAAAGGCAAAGCCAAGCAGCGCGCAAGCACAGCCGGCAGCCCGTGGGTCGCAAGATCAAACGCCCCACTAAGGTAAGGAACGATCGGGAAACAAGATCGCTTGATCCAAACCTTAAGTTTGTATATAAACCATTATAATCCCCATTAACTATAGTTATATTTATATCTACCATAAACCAGTGTTAAGCCACTTATAAGCCAACTTAGCTATCTTGGGGGCCCCATCCTGTACTCAAATGGATGATTTGGAAACCTCTACATTATATTAAACCATATTCTAGCATATTCTAAGCCGCTCATCGTGTGGGAGATTCCCTGGTCATAGATGGGTTTCAGCTGCGCATGTGCCATGGTCAGGCTACATGGTACATGGGCTATGCTAATTCCATCATTATTATATAATCCTCCCAAAAAATGCCATATGGAAGCATTGATGACCATCCCCCCAAATTGATCATTGCTTACCCTCTGGTAATTTGTGACATAGCTATTGAAAATGGCCCGTTTTTAGTTGATTTACCTTTTGACAAATGGTGATTTTCCATAGCAAACTGTTAGTTTACCAGAGGCCACCATTTTTTGATGCTTAAATCATCATTATGAGGCAACCACCAGTTTTCCATACAGTAGCCATGTTAGTTTACCAGAGGGTAATCTAATCCAGCTTTTGACCCTTTGACCATGGCAGAGATGATGGGTCAGCTGTTGCCCATCCCATTCTTCGTCAAGCGACGGAGACCAATCGATGTAGTTCTCATCCTGACAAGTGAGCAGTGTTACCCTCGCTGATGAAAAAACAAATGACAAGCTACCGTTAAAAAAAAAAAACATCATGGGTGTTATGTGATCCTATGGTACCATAATCCCCTGTAATGTCGTACCTAGATTAGTGTCATGGACCTGTATTGTGTCAATAGTTTAAACATAATTCAAGATGACACACAGGTCTTCTGAGCTTTCGGGCAAAATGAAGCGTTTGGCCATGGAGTCACTAAAGACCCCTGGGTTTGTCTCAAAAAACAACGGGAGACCCCATGATACCACCAATTCCATGGACTTGTAAACCATGTTGCCCCATTGAAAGAGACATCGGTATCATCATCCATATCCAGCCTCTGCTTCCCCCAGGTCTCAAAATCAACATCGATCGACCAGTTGGCGTTTGAGGGATATCATTTTTGGACAAAGTCATTCCTGGAGGTGTCCATAGGGGTACCCGCAAAATGGTTGGTTTATGGATGATTTAGGGGTACCGGGGACCCCCATTTTTGGAAACCTCCATATTCCTATCGTTGTTGATTCAGTTTGTCATTCTTAATCCCTTTCGTGGTTGCTGATTATTTCTCTAGAAAAATCACTCTAGTCGTCGTGGTGCTAAATAGCGGTAACGAAACTTAACATGAGTTCAACTTTAAAAAAAAAAAACAAAAAAAAATCGATGCCAAAAAGACTCAGTGTAATTGATTGCCCCTTAGTTCAGTCAAAGCCAAGAACTCATGATACTCAATAACATTGGTATCCCATTGATTCCCCCTCTCCCGGTCACCTGGGTCTCGGCCACCGCAGAGCTGGCGGAACCTGCGGAACCAGGGATGTCCAGGGCTGATATGGGTTGATTTACGGCAGTTTTTCAAGTAGAGTCGATGGGGTAATTTTCATATAAACCACTTTTTTGACCAAGTCAGAACTGGGGGGGTTCCGCCACCTTGTGGGTTGAACTATGTATATAACTATGGTAAGAACTCATTCCATGGGATAATATGGGGGGCCTCTACAACTTTCCTTTGTGGAAAACCCACTTATTCAAGTGGAACTGCACCCCCACGTGGGGTATGAGAAGAGAAACATGTAGTAGTTTGTAGTTGTAACTACTGTTGGTAAGTCAAATAACCACTACAACTATAAGATATGTATTAAGTTCATAACATTTATATATAAACATGCAACTGGTGGTTTAGGAATTAGAGTCCAACAAAATAGAAGTACTAACACGTCCAACATGCACTAGCTCGGTTCGTCCGGTTCTTTTCGGGGGCGTTCTGAATAGCCTAAATGCAAGTTGTTAAGAACCATGCTTGGAAGTGGTGAATAACCATGCTTGGTATCGGGGGAAGCTTGGGAAGTACCAGGGTTCATAATCCATAAGATGGATTATGGTCATATGCGATATATCTAGATGGTCCATAACCCACCAATCTACACGACTGCTGATATAACCAACATATGACTGGGCCATCGTTTGCCCGTGGCCGCACAGAAGATCATCTTCACGAACATCAGTGGCAAAGTATCATGATCACCATCATCCGCATCATCATGATGTCTGTCTGTCAGCGTCGTCATCATCATCATCATCATCATCAATTCCTAATGGGTTGATGATCTCCATTCCCCTTTCGTTTAAACGGTAAAACACACAGGTACCCCAGGGTCCCAACGGGTCCCAAAGGGTCCCAAAGGGGGTCAGTTTTCTCCCCGAATGACCAACACCTCTACCCATCTGGTAACAGTTTGCGAACTGAAAATCCCCATCTTTCATTGGTAAATCAACGAACTAAATTGCCATGTTCAATAGCTTTGTTAAATTACGTCAATACAGAAAAAATAGTTGCCCTTACAATTCACCTCATGAAACCGGTGAAGTCGGCCAGTGACAACCTTAGAATTTGCCTGGTTTTGCACCTGGAAGACCTCCTCACTTAATGTCATCATGGCAGGCCATTGGGATCCCGGAAATCATGGTGGTTTTACATGGTGGTAGATCCTTGGGAAAATCATGGGAAAATCACCTATAGATGGAGGTTTCTGGGAAAATCATCGAACTACCCTCTGGTAATTTGTGACATAGCTATTGAAAATGCTCCATTTATAGTTGATTTACCTATTGACAAATGGTGATTTTCCATAGCTATGTTAGTTTACCAGAGGGTAAATGGGAAAATCTCCAGCAAGGCATGGTTGATTATTGGGTAGCTCAAAGTGTCTTGGCATCGCCGCAATCTCCCTCTCTCAACTTATCGGTAGGATTTGGACCTGCAGACAACATGTGGCATAGTGAAAATGCCGAATATGAAACATCTCCCCAACTTCAAATCAAATCAGACCTGAATAAATACTCATAAATACTCACAAATATCACACATATCACACATATCACACATATCAAACAATTAACTTTACAATTACCCGGAAAATTCATCTAGAAATTACCGGTGCTATTTCTAACTCATCGCATCTGAGCCTCTGGGTAAATCAACGGATTTCTATAGGTGCTATTTGCAATAGCAAACTGTTAAATGTCCAAAGGGTAGGTGATTAAATTAAGAAAATTGAAATAAACCATCATAAACAAAAACATATATAAATTGCAGTGCATCATCCGAGAAATTGAAATAAATTGAAATAAATTAACAAAAGGTTAACACCCCGATGTGATTTTTCGCAACAGAATTTGGGTCATTAGATGTGATTACAGTACATAAGCCATCATAAGCCCAAATTGAATCCCGCACAATAACATGGTTGGTTCCCGAAACATGCTTCAGGGGTAGCTTTGTTGTCGAACAAACTACTTGTCCTTCTCCAGGAATTTAAAACCAGGTCATGAGGAAAATCGGAGCCACTGCGGACAAATCATTTCAACATGACACCGCTGTGGGCCACACAATTCATGCGGGGATCCAATGGTATTTGGGTAATCCAAAGTAGGGTAACCGCGTAATCCCCAGAAAGTAAAATAAAATACCCTCTGGTAATGACTAACATAGCTATAGAAAATCCACCCATTTTAAGTTCGGTAAACCATCTATTTCTATGGATCATTTTCCATAGCTATGTGAGTTTACCAGAGGCTACATATGCTTTCTCAAGGCGCAACAATGAACAAAAAGGGCCCTGATCTCGGTGGAATCACCTACCTGAAAGACCGACAAGACCATCCGGAGCTAGAAAATACCCCATTGAAATAGTGGATTTACCCAGCTATAAACTGGTGGATCTTTCCATAGTTATGTGAACGTTTACCAGAGGGTAGATATATCTATACCTATAATACCACCATTATAGAGATGTTGGATTGCTTGACCAATGGAAAATGGCCTATCTATAGATGAATTTCCCAAAATGGCCGATCTATAGATGAATTTCCCAGGCAAACCTCCATTCACAGAAAAAAACATCACATTGCTACGTTTGGTTGCAGGGGGGGTACGTCCTGATTCTCAATGATTATATCCCATTATCCCATCTTATATCCCTATAGTACTGCTATGTCCAATAAGTTACTGTTCAAGAGCCACCATCAAAAAAAATGGGTTCCCATTGCTTCTCCCCACAACTTCTGCGGCCTGAGATCTTCTCTTCCGACGTGCCGGAGATTTCCTCCGGGGCCAGGGTCCTCGCGTGGAACCAGGAATGGCCTCTGCGCAAGCGTGAGACATTTGGGCGGAGTTGACTTGCAAAAAATGATGGATATACGCATATATACGCTTTGCTTTTTTCAACATAGCCATGGAAAGCGGCACATGAATATAGACGATAAAAGGGATGATTTACCTATTTAAAATGGTGATGTTCCAGTTCACTACGTTAAAAAACCAGAGGGTACGTACAAGTACCCTCCAAGAATCATAAATTATCAAAAAAACATCACAAAACACTGAAAAAATGGGACCTTGATAGGGTACCACTCTCCCCAGAATGGGGATAACAAATGAGATATCATGGAAATATCAGTAACAATCTGAACAATGGACGGAAAAAAAACCATACGGCCAGGACGAGGGCGCTGCCTGTTGCTATGTCGGTGAAATGGCAACTTGGCTGACGAGACTTGTCTCCAAAACACAAAACCCAAAACTCTAAAAACTAAATCTGACATGAAAGCCTAAGTAGGCCTTGAAAGTAAAATCTTACTATAAAACCGTGGGAAACAAAATAATAAATAAATCATGAAAGCCTAAAGAAAACCGAAAGAAATCCTAAAGAGTTGGTCCCATGTATTTCAACCTCTGGGCAGCACCCCTGGCCTGCGGGTAATAATATAACATAATATAACCAACAATCTGATTAACATAGATAATACCAGTATTAACTATTAACTAGGATATAATATTAACATAATAGATGGATATAATAGGAAGATATATTAACATAGATATCCAACAATCTGATTAACAATATGATGGATATAATGGGAAGATAGTCATGGTAAATGGATGATAGTCGTGGGGCGACTATACCAAAATCAATGGTGATTTTTCACCATCAAATATGGATTTGCCGGTTTACCAAACAAGAAGGGATTTTTTGGGAAATACCACCAACAATCTGAAATGTGCTTTTGTGAATGCTCATGCTATCATACCCTCTGGTGTCATCATACATGCTTTGGAACTCTGCGAACTAGGTGAGCATCTATCTATATATAGGCCAATCATCGAACTCTTTGGGTGGTTTTCCATTGCCATGTTTGATTACCAGAACTCTCAGAGAGTAAGTACATGTCCAGCAAAAAAAATGGTGGTTGAATGGATTTAAATAAATGTCCAGCACATAAAATGGACAATGTGGCGGATGTGTTGTTTTTACAACACATCTAGTGGATTCAGCCACCAAAAAAACATCTATATAGTGGCAGTCGAGTGGACTTGTGGCAGGTTTATAACCTGCAAAGTTGTGGGACTTGATATTAATCTTCACCTGGTTGGTGGTATACCTACCCCTCTGAAAAATCTGAGTTCGTCAGTTGGGATGATGAGATTCCCAATATGATGGGAAAAATAATCCAAATGTTCCAGTCACCACCAACCAGGTATTTAGGACCTTGGAAGTGAGGTTACATCAATATGAACAGGAGATGGGAGTATTACATCCTATTTTTTGTGAAGTTCATCAAGGCCCGATTGTTCATGGTAGAATTCCCGTTCGAGATTCTAGCCCCATTCCAAAATCACTTACCCTCTGGTTATGACTAACGTAGCCATGGTATAGATGGCCCATTTATGGATGATCTTCCCAGCTAGAAACCTCCATTTATAAGGGGTTTTCCATGGCTATGTTAAATAACCAGAGGGTAAGTTTACTAATCCCATCAAATTAGTTGCTGATCCCCATCATATGAGTTATTAAACCACCATTGGTTTTCTATTTAACCACCATGACAGATGGTCAATAACCTGAAACGATGGGATTTTGAGTTGATTTACCCAGCAAAAAAAATGGAAAAACCCAGTTTTGGGGGGTTCATCCCGGTCACAGCCTGAGCGTTCCAAGGGCCCTTCCTCCTGGAAGGGAAGAAGTTTTCGTTCCCCTGATGAAAGCACCAAACAATGGAAAAATGTCATGGGGTTTCAATCGGATTCCACGGGAATTTCATGAGAACTCATGGGATTTTTAATGGGATTTTAACGAGATTTGATGGGATGTTAATGGGATCCAGTGTACTGTTATGGGATTTTAACGGGACTTGATGGAATTTTAATGGGACTTTATGGGATTTCAGTGGATCTTAATCAGACTTAACGGGATTTTATACACGTTTAATGAGACGTTACTAAGTTACTAAACTAGTGTGTTACTTTTTGCGAACTGCAGAGTTGTTCTGCCATTTTCCCACACCTTTTCGAACGAACCAACAGCCGCCCCTCGTCCTTTCCGTGGAAAATCCCAACAGTCTTACAGGTCAGATCCTTCCACTTTTTACAAAGTGAATCTCTTCTTTTTGGGGGTTTTAACCACCCAAAAATATGTATATATATATTTCTACACATATCATCATACACATTAATATAATAATGATATATTAATCTTGATATATAATTAATAATGAGGTTAAATCTCCATGTTCGTAGCTTATAACTTATCTGTTTGGTGGTGCAATGACCATCTTATGAAAAATGATGGAGTTCGTCGATGGGAAGGATGACATCCCATATATGAAATGGAAAATAAAATTCATGTTTGAAACCACCAACCAGTTATTGTAACAGTTAGAACCACCATCTTTAGTTCTAAAATCTATGACTTCTGCAGCCCCAGGACCCCAGGACGCCCCCACCTTCTCTTCCAGGAAGCCTTTCACGCGCATGCCACACCTCACGTAAATGTGGCGAAAAACAAATGGGGAAGATGTTTATTTTACCATAGGACTTGAGGTGATTTTTCAGACCCAAGTATGAAAAAAGCCATTGTGGATTTATATAGATACCTGGCAGTGTGTCAAAACCTTGTACCTAAAAATGTAAATGGAATGGATGTTCATTCCCCTAAAAATGGTATTAATAGGTATTGATCCATACCCACCTAGGGAATCCTAGGGATATGATACATTTGGAGAGAGATCCTATCAGAAATCCTGCTGCCTGCAGTGGCTGCAATGGAGCCGTTGAGCCGGAGCTGAAATGGAGCTTATCTATGTAACCCCCAAATTTCAGGAAATCATCCACAAGCATAGGGAATATCTGGTGAATATATGGGGAATATATGGGGAATATATGGGGAATTGATGATCAATGGAAAATTCAGGATCCTAGAATGGAGGTACTGTACCATATAAGGCCACATTTGGTTAGGTACAAATATGCCTTAGTTACAAACGTTTTGAACCGTCGCTTGGTGAACGTGGGGATCACAGGAATGATCGAAAATCAACCAAAATATGCACTTTTTGAAATGAGCAGTGTTCAAAATATTGATTATGATAATCCCCAAGATCTAATGGATAGTATATGTAACCCCACAATCCCATATATGGTGGTTTCCTAAAATTTGGATACCCCTAAATCATCAATTTCAATAGTTTTTGTTCCATCATAAACCATCCATTTTTTCGGGATCCCACATTGCAGGAAACCATATGGATTATGAATATTCTGATCATCCCCAAGATCAAAAGTTTCCTAAAGGATAGTATAACCCCATTAATCCCATATATAATCAACCATACTCATATATGATGGTATAATTATATATATGTGGGACACAATGTGGGATCATTAATTATAGTTAGCAATGGGCTCCCCCGTCTTTCTCATCTAACCGCCCACATTATTATACAAGCAAATTCTATGGGGTTAATACCAAAGACAGGGGAGCAACACCTTATAGAAAACAATAACATAAATCA